>ERZ795045.3830-NODE-3830-length-12772-cov-4.677282_pt1 | contig 12772 bp, 12 predicted proteins | sample MGYA00375129_ERZ795045 | MGnify/ENA primary metagenome ERZ795045 (study PRJEB30174, sample SAMN05720166) | activated sludge metagenome | isolation source: anaerobic digester from wastewater treatment plant | place: Japan | collected 2015-05-15 ... | reverse complement strand
AACGGCTGAGCCAGCGCTTGGCCACGTCGGCGCGCTCGTAGGGCGAGCTTTGCACCGCCGCCGGGCGGATGCGGTACATCCAGCTGCGCCGGTTCAGGTGGCGCGGCATGGTGAAAGCGGTGGCGGTGAGCTGCTCGGCGTACAGGCCGTAGGGCGCACGCTGTGGCGAATTGCGCCCCACCGGCAGGGCCCCGGGCAGCGCTTCGGTGGCGAATTCGCTGGCGAAGCCGCTCATGTAGCCCTTGGTTTGATCAGACATCTTCGGTTCTCCTTTGCTTTGAACTGCCGGCTGCAGCGTGCGCGCCGAAGGCGCCGCCGCAGCCGGCTTGAACCCGGCTTCGCCTAGTGCGAAGCCGCGATGGGGGTCGCAGCGGCGCCACGGCGCGCCAGGCTGGGAATATGCCGCCGCACGGCAAACACCGCCAGTGCGGCCAAGACCATGGCCGCGGCCAGCAGCCCCAGGAAACCGCTGGCGCCGCCGCTGGTGATCACCGCCGCGCCGGTGAACGAGCTGACGATGCCGCCGCCGCGCCCCACCGCCAGCGCGGTGGCCGTGCCGGTGGCGCGCACGTTCGTCTGGAACACGTAGGCGCACAGCGCGTACAGCGACACCTGCGCCGCGTTGACGAACATGCCGTGCACGCCGAAGCCGAAGATCAGCAGGCCGACGTTGTCCGTCACCTTCATGTTCGACATGGCGAAGGCGCTCAGCGCCGCCGCAAGGCACGCCAGCACCATCGGCCAGCGCGAGCCGAAACGCGCGATGAACACCGCGCACAGCAGCGCGCCGATCACGCCGCCCAGGTTGTAGGCGGTCAGCCCCTGGCTGGCGATGGCCACCGGGATGCCCTCGTTGGCGAGCATCGTCGGCAGCCAGCTGAACGCGGTGTACAGCGCCAGCACCACCATGAAGAAGGCTGCGCACAGCGCCAGCGTATCGCGCGCCAGGCCGCCCTGGAACAGCGCGCCGAAACCTGCCTTCTCGCCCGCCTTGTCGCTGGCGGCCTTCTCGGCCGCATCGCTGAACTGGGTGCCGGCCGGCGTCGCGCGCCCCATGCGGCCCAACAGCGCGGCCAGCTCGGCCCAGCGCTGGCGATGGTGCGCCAGGAAGCGCGGCGACTCGGGCAGCTTGGCAAACATCGCCAGCGAGAAGAGCACCGGAATGGCGCCGCCGATCCAGAACATGCCGCGCCAGCCGTAGGCCGGCAGCACCGCGCCGGCAAACAGCCCGGCCAGCATGCCGCCCAGCGGGAAGCACACGATGGTGATGGTCACCGCCATGGTGCGCACCCGCGCCGGGGCGAACTCGGCGGTCATCGTCGACGCGCTGGGCAGCGCACCGCCGATGCCCAGCCCGGCGACGAAGCGCAGCGCGATGATGCTCATCACGTCGGGCGCAAAGCCGATCGCCACGGTGGCCGCACCGAACAGCAGCACGCTGCTGGCCAGCACCAGGCGGCGGCCGATGCGGTCGGCGACGATGCCGGCCACCGCCATGCCCACCGCCATGCCGATCAGCCCGGCGGCCACCGCCGGTGCGAACGCCGCCTTGGTGATGCCCCACTCCTTGATGATCAGCGGGATCGCGAAGCCGATCATCTGGCCGTCGAAGCCGTCGAGCACGATCGCCATTGCCGCCAGGAAGATCACCATCTTCTGCAGGCCGCTGAACGGCCCGTCGTCGAGCGCGCGGCCGATGTCCATGGTGGTGGCTTTCACGACTTCGCTCCCGGGGTTGCGGCATCGATGCCGGCCTGCGCGCCCTCGCGCGCGGCGGCCAGCGCCTGCTTGAGCACGTCGGTCGTGCCGATGTGGTTGGCCAGCAGCAGCACCAAGCGCGCGTTCAGCGCATGGCTGGCGGCGGCGTCGAGGCCGCGGTGGGTTTCGATCAGCGCCTCGTAGAAGTCGTCGGCGTTGCTGAAGTTGGGGGTGGTCACCAGGTTCATGGCTTGTCTCCTGTTCGATATGTCAGTGGCGCGCGAGCGCGGTGTTCAGCGCCGCGCGCAGCTTGTCGGCGCTGGGCTGGCGCCAGCGCGCGCACACGTGCTGGTCGGGGCGCAGCAGCACCGCGCTGCCGGGCTTCAGGTCGTAGCGCTGCGCGACCAGGCCCTGCTGGTCGACCAGCACGCTGCCGTCGGCGTTGGCCGGCGCGGCGCTGCCCTGGGCGGCGATGCGCAGCACCTTCAGCGGTACCTGGCCTTCGGCGGCGTCGCGCAGTTCATCGGCGAGTCGGTCGAGCTGTGCGCGCTGGTTGCCGTCGCCGTAGATCAGCACGGTGAACTCGCCGTCGAGCTCGCGCAGCAGCCAGCCCGGGTGGCCGTTGGCCAGCAGCACCGGCGCGTCGGCGGCGGGCGCGCCGGGCACCATGCGGCCTTCGAAGGCGTCGGCGTCGGGCGTGTTCAGGCTCGAGCCGTGCAGCACCGCCGGCACCGACAGCCGCCCGCTGTTGACGACGCTGCGCGCGAACGGGTAGCTGCGCGCCAGGTCCAGCGTGGCGTCGCGGAACAGCTTGCTGATCTCGCTCTTGGGCGTGATGAAGTCGGTGGCGCGGGTGGAGTTCAGCAGGTTCTCGTCGGCCGCGTATTCGCGCTCGGCGCCGTAGGTGTCGAGCAGCGCGTCGCCGGCCTGGCCGCGCAGCACCAGCGCCAGCTTCCACGCCAGGTTCTCGGCGTCCTGGATGCCCGAGTTGGCGCCGCGCGCACCGAAGGGCGACACGCGGTGCGCCGCGTCGCCGGCGAACAGCACACGGCCGTGGCGGAACGACGCCATGCGCTCGCAGGCGAAGGTGTAGACGCTGGCCCATTCCAGCTCGTACTTGGCATCGGCGCCGAGCAGCGCGTCGATGCGCGGCTTGATGTTCTCGGGGCGCTTTTCGACCTCGGGGTCGGCGTCCCAGCCGAGCTGGAAGTCCACGCGCCACACGTTGTCGGGCTGCATGTGCAGCAGCACGCTTTGGTTGCGGTGGAACGGCGGGTCGAACCAGAACCAGCGCTCGGCCGGGCGGTCCATCTCCATCTTGATGTCGGCGATGAGGAAGCGGTCGCGGAAGATGCGGCCCTTGCTTTCCTGGCCGATCAGCTCGCGCACCGTCGAGCGCGAGCCGTCGCAGCCGACCAGCCAGTCGGCCTCGATCTGGTAATTGCCTTCGGGGGTTTCGATCGTCACCAGCACGTGGTCGGCGCGCTGCTCGACGCCGACCACCTTGTTCTGCCAGCGCAATTGCACCAGCGGCAGGCGCGCCACGCGCTCGGCCAGGTAGCCCTCGCAGTAGTACTGCTGCAGGTTGATGAAGGCCGGACGCTCGTGGCCGCTTTCAGGCAGCAGGTTGAAGCTGTACAGCTGCTGGTCCTTGAAGAACACCTTGCCGACGTTCCAGGACACGCCCTTGTCCATCATCGGCTCGCCCACGCCCAGGCGGTCGAAGATCTCGAGCGTGCGCTTGGCGAAGCAGATGGCGCGCGAGCCCACCGACAGCGACACGTCGTTGTCCAGGATCAGCACCGGCACGTTGCGCTGCGCCAGGTCGATCGCCAGGCACATGCCGATCGGCCCGGCGCCGACCACCACCACCGGGTGGCGCACCGGCTTGGCGCTGTCCTGGTCCTTGCAACGTTCGTAGTCGAACTGCGCCTTCTGGTAGTCGACGGGGCTGCTGTGCTCGCGGGTCAGGTCGCTCAGTTTCATCGCTTGTCTCCGCGCCCCGGGGCTCGGGGCTGTCGTGGGGTGGGTCGTCGGGTGGGCCGTTGGGCGCAACCCCGGGGCTGCCGTCGGGGTGCGCTGCGCCCGCGGGCGGCGGCGGCAGGCCGCGCCCGTGGGGTTCGTCTGTCAGTTGGCGGCGCGGGTGCCCGGCTCGCCGGGCACGGCGCCGTGCGGGCTCAGCCCTCGAGCGTGTGCCACATCTCGCGGTCGCGCTCGGCCGTCCAGATGCGCGGATCGGGGTACTTCGTGGCTTCGTCGTAGGCGCGGGTCACGTCGAAGGGCATGCAGTGGTCGAAGATGACCCAGCCGCCGTACTTCGGGTGCAGCTTGTCGAAGGTCTGGCGGTACACGGTCTTCAGGTCCTTGCCGGCGGCGGCGCCGGCCTTGACGCTGGCGTACAGCTCGGTGACGAAGGCCTTGGTGCCGGCCAGCCCTTCGGCCACCTGCTGCTCGCCGACCAGCGCCGGGCCGCGCCCGGGCACCAGCGCACGCGGCTTCAGCGCGGCGATGTGGTCCAGCGTTTGCGGCCAGTCCTGGAAGTAGGCGTCGCCCGCGTAAGGCGTGGCGTCGTATTCGACCAGGTCGCCCGACAGCAGCGTGCGCTCTGCGGGCAGCCACACCACGGTGTCGCCCTTGGTGTGGCCGCGGCCCAGCTGCAGCAGCTGCACCTCGAGCTTGCCCAGCCACAGCGTGAGCTTGCCGCTGAAGGTGATGGTCGGCCAGGTCAGCCCCGGCGGCACGGTCTCGACGTTTTGGAACAGGCGCGGGAAGCGGCCGATCTCGCTGGCCTTGTCCTGCTCGCCGCGCTCCTTGATCAGGTCGTAGGTGTCCTGGCTGGCGAAGATCTGCTGCCCGCCTTCGGCCATGTAGGCCGCGGCGCCGAGCACGCGCACCGCGTGGTAGTGCGTCAGCACCACGTACTTGATCGGCTTGTCGGTGACTTCGCGGATGCGGCGGATCACGTCGGCGGCCATCGCCGGCGTGGCCTGCGTGTCGGCCACCAGCACGGCGTCGTCGCCGATGATGATGCCGGTGTTGGGGTCGCCCTCGGCGGTGTAGGCCCAGGCGTGCTCGGACAGCCGGTCGAAGCTGACTTTCTTTTCCTCGACGTCGGCGTGCGATGCGAACTTCTTCTCGGTGCTCACTGGCAGTCTCCTTCGCGCCGGCAGATCCGGCGGGTGGTTGTGGTTGACGGGCGGTGCGTTGACATGGGCTGCAATGCTAGGCAGCCCGGGGATCCGGCGTCAGGTGTGGTTTTCTGAGAAGACCCGAGGGTTAACCCTGAGTCGGCGGCCGAAACTCAGTCGACCAGCCCGTGGCGCATCGCGTACTGCACCAGCTCGGCGTTGCTGTGGATGCCCAGCTTGTCGAGGATGCGGCTGCGGTGCGAGCCGACGGTCTTCACGCTGATGCACAAACGCGTGCCGATCTCGGTCAGCGGCACGCCGCGCGCGATGTCCAGCATCACCTGCATCTCGCGCGGCGTCAGCGCCTGGTGCGGCACCGCGGCATCGGCATCGCCCTGCAGCAGCGCCAGGCCGGCGCCGACATAGACGCCGCCTTGCGCCACATGGCGGATCGCGCGCAGCAGTTCGTCGGGCGCGGTGTCCTTGGACAGGTAGGCGTTGGCGCGCGAGCGCAGCGCCAGCTTTGCGTACTGCGCCTGCACGTACATCGACAGCATGATCACCGGCAGCCGCGGCCATTCGATGCGGATCGCCGCCAGCGTCTCCAGGCCGTTGCGCGCGCCCATGTTGATGTCCATCAGCACCACGTCGAAGCGCTGCAAGCGCAGCAGGGCCAGCGCGCTCGCGCCGTCCGCAGCCTCACCGGTGACGCGCAGGTCGGGCTCGTCGGAGATCAGCCGCTGCAGCCCGGCGCGGAAGATGGTGTGGTCGTCGACGATCAGCAGCTCGATCATCGCGCGGCACCCTGCGCCGCCGGCAGCGGCAACTGCAACGTGAGCACGGTGCCGCCGGTGGTGCCGGCGGCGACGTCGAGCGTGGCGCCGATCTCCAGCGCGCGTTCGGCCATGCTGAACAACCCGATCGCCCCCGGGCGGTGCGGCACCGCGCCGATGCCGCGGCCGTTGTCGGCCAGCCGCAGCTCGAGCGCGCCGTCATGGCGGCGCAGCCGCAACTCGACCCAGCTGGCCTGCGCATGGCGCGCGACGTTGGTCAGCGCCTCCTGCACGATGCGGAAGATCTGCGTGGCGCTGTCCTCGTTCAGCGCCGGCAGCCCGGCTTCGATGTCGACCGTCGTGGCCAGTGCGTGGCGCTCGCCGAACTGCTGCAGCGCCTGGCGCAAGGCCTGCGGCAGACCGAGCAGGCCCAGGCTGGCCGGGCGCATCTGCTCGGAGATGGCACGCGCGGTGTCGATGGTCTGCTGCAGCAGCGTCACCAGATCGGCCGCGATGCCGTGCAGCTCGGGCAAGGCCGCGCTGCGGCGCACGATGCGCGACAGGTCCATCTTGGCCGAGGTCAGCATGCCGCCGAGCACGTCGTGCACCTCGCGCGACAGCCGCGCGCGTTCCAGCTCGCGCGCGCTGTTGATGTGCTGCGCCAGTTCGCGCAGCTGCTCTTGCGAGCGCTGCAGCGCTTCCTGGCGGCGCACGCGCTCGGTGATGTCGATCGCCACCCCGGCCAGCGCCGCGCGGCCGCGGCACTCGACGCGCGAGGCGTCCATGTCCAGGTGCATGATCTGGCCGTCGCGGCGCAGGCACTGCGCGACGTAGCGGATGTTGGGCACCTCGCCGCTGATGCGCAGCCGGTAGTTGCGCTTGACCTCGGCCAGCGAGGCCGGCGCGATCAGCCGGGTGATCGGGATGCCGACGAACTCCTCGCGTGCATAGCCGTACATCTGCGCGAGCTGGTCGTTGGCGTAGACGATGCGCTCGTCCTGCACGACGTAGATGCCCACCAGCGACTGCTCGACGATGCCGCGAAAGGGGATCTCGTCGAACGACACCTCCTGCACCGGCGCGCGCGCCAACGGCATGCAGCCACCTCCGATCGTCAGCCGCTGCCGCGGCCGTGTGCGATGGCCCTGCCGCTGCCGCAGCCGAGCACCGGACCCCGGGGCCCGCCGCGCTGCGCGCCAGCAGGCCTCGGATGCAGGGATGGTACGCGCGATGCCGCGGCGCCCGCCCGCCAAGGCCATCGCGGCGCAGCCCCGCTGCGCCGGCGCGGCCCCGCTGCGCCGGCGCGGCCCCGCTGCGCCGGCGCGGCCCAGACCCGGCGCGGAGCCCGCGCGGCGCTAGCGCAGCGCTAGCGCGACTTGCCGAACAGATTGATCAGGAAACGCGCGGTCGAGATGTCCCACGCGCGCGGCCAGTCGTCGCCGCGCCAGGTGGCTTCGACGCCGCCGTCGGCGGTGATCAGCTGGCCGACGATGAAGCGTGCCTGCGGCGAAAGCAGGAACTCGTAGATGCCGGCCAGGTCCTCGGGCTTGGAGTTGCGCCCCAGCGGCTTGGGCATCGCGCGGATGATCGGGCCCTTGACCTTGTCCTTCAGGTCCTTCTCCAGCATCGGCGTCTCGATCGCCCCCGGGCACACGCCGTTGAGCACGATGCCGGCACCGGCCCAGTCGGCGCCGGGCGCCTCGCGGCGGATCCAGCGCGCCAGCGCGAGTTTGCTCACCGGGTACGGGTTGCCGCCGCCCAGCCACAGCCGCGCGCGCCCGGGTTTGCCGTCGAGCAGCGCGTCGGCGGCGCGCACCTTGACGCCCGGCGAGATCAGGATCGCGTGCGACACCGTGACCACCGCCGCCGCGCCACCGTGCTTGGCCGCGCGCGCCAGCGCCGGCTGCAGGCCCTCGAGCAGGTCGACCGCGCCGTCGTAGTTGACGGCGAAGGTCAGCGTGGAATCCTTGGCGTCGATGCCGGCGTTGGCCACCAGGCCCTGCAGCGTGCCGCCGCAGGCGTCGTTCACGCCTTGCACCGCACGCTTGCGGCCCTCCGGCTTGGACAGGTCGGCCTCGACCTCGGCACCCTTGCCGGGCAGGTCGATGCCGATGACGCGCACGCCGGCCGCCTCGAGGTGGCGGCGGATCGCCAGCCCCAGGCCCGACTGCGATCCGCTGACGGCCACGGTGCGCTGCGCCGGCGCGGCGCCGGGTTCGGCGGCGTCGGCTGGCGCTGCGGCGGCCTTGGCCTTCTTCGGCGCTGGCAGCGCCAGCCGCGTCTTGCTGGCGGCTTTGGCCGGCGCCTTGGTGGCGTCCTTGGGTGCGGTCGTCTTCTTGGAGGTGGGCATGAACAGTCCTTTGTCTCGTCAGGCTGCGGGGTAGTCGTTGTAGCCGGCCTCGCCCGGCGTGTACAGGGTCTTGCGATCGAAGCGCGCCAGCGCCAGCCCGTGGCGGATGCGGTGCACCAGGTCGGGGTTGCCGATGAAGTGGCGCGCGAAGGACACGGCGTGGCCGCTGCCGGCCTCGATCGCCGCCTCGGCGCTGAGCGCGTCGAAGCCGTCGTTGAGGATCAGCCGCGGCCCGAAATGCTCGCGCGCCAGCGCGAAGGCGTCGATCTGCGCCACCGGCGCGCGCATCACGTGCAGATAGGCCAGATCGAGCGTGGCGGCCTGGCGCATCAGCTCGGCGTGCGTCGCCGCGGAGTCCTCGTCGCTGGTGTCGTTGTAGGTGTTGCCGGGGTTCAGCCGCAGGCCGACGCGGCCCGCGCCGATGGCTTCGCTCATCGCCTTCAGGCATTCGAAGCCGAAGCGCGCACGCTTGGCGGCGCTGCCGCCCCAGGCATCGCTGCGCTGATTGGTGCCCGACGACAGGAACTGCATCGGCAGGTAGCCGCTGGTGCCGTGCAACTCGACACCGTCGAAACCGGCGCGGCGCGCGGCCAGCGCGGCGCGCCGGTATTCGTCGACCACCGCGACCACCTCGTCGGCCGACAGCGCACGCGGCTCGTCGAAGGGCTGCATGCCGGCGGCGTCGGTGAAGACCTCGCCGGCCGCGCGCAGCGCCGACGGCGCCACGGTGTGAACCCCGGCCGGCTTGATGTGGCGGCTGCCGATGCGCCCGCCGTGCATCACCTGCAGCACGATCCGCCCGCCGCGCGCGTGCACCGCGTCGGTCACGCGCTGCCAGCCGGCGACCTGCGCGTCGGTTTCGATGATCGGCTCGCGGCAGTAGGCCACGCCCGTGAGCGACGGCGAGGTGCCTTCGGTGACGATCAGCCCGGCGCCGGCGCGCTGCGCGTAGTAGCGCACCATCGCCTCGTTGGGCGTGCCGTCGGGCTCGGCGCGGTTGCGCGTCATCGGCGCCATGACGATGCGGTTGGCGAGCTTCAGCTCGCCCAGCTGGATGGGTTCGAACAGCTTCATGGCGTTCAGCGCACGCGCATCCTGGGTGCCGGCGTGCCGCGGCGGATCGTCTTCAGGAACTGCTCCAGCGGCGCCGGCGCCGCCACCTGCGGCAGGCTGTCCTTGTCGGGGCGCGCGGCCCAGAACTCCTTCCAGCTCGGGAACAGGTCGTGGAAGGTGCCGTGGTAGGGCTCGCGCCCCGGCCAGCGCATCTTCATGTCGCCGATCGGCGGCTTGTTCAGGTCGCTGGCGTACCAGTAGCACGGCAACCGGCGGCGGAAGAACCACTGGCCGCCGATGCGCTCGTAGTCGTCCCAGTACAGCATCTGCATCGTCACCCACTCGGCGCCGCACTCATGCTCGTTCTTGCTGTAGACGACGCCGGTGGCGTGGTCGCGATCGACGAACTCGATGATGTGCTGGCCCAGGTGGTGCGAGGTGCCGGTGAACTGGTCGCGCAGCGTCTGGTCCTGCCAGGCCTTGAAGTGCTCGCGCCCGACCTTGTCCTTGCCGACGCGGATGTCGGGCGCGAACAGGTTGACGTGCGCGTCCAGGTCGCGCATGTCCAGCGACAGCGAATATTTGCCCGCCAGCTGGCGGATCTGCTCGATCGATTCCAGGCGGTCGATGCGCTCTTCGAGCGTGGCGGGCCAGCCGGCCGTGGCGGCTGGCGTCACAGCGCGGTCACCAGCACCGCCGAGCGCCCGCCGTCCACCGGCAAGGCGGCGCCGGTGATGTAGCTGGCGTCGTCGCTGGCGAGGAACAGGATCGCCGCGGCGAGCTCGTCGGACTGACCGACACGGCCCATCGGGATCAGCTTTTCGGTGCCCTTGCGCGAGTTCTCGTCGGCCAGCATGCCGGCGGTGGCCGGGGTTTCGACCACGGCCGGGATCACCACGTTGACGCGGATGCCCTGCGCCGCGCCCTCGGCCGCGGCCGCGCGCGAGAAGTTGATGATCGCCGCCTTGGCCGCCGAATAACCCGACATCCAGGCGGTGCCCAGCGTGCCGCAGATCGAGCTGAGGTTGACGATCGCGCCGCCCTTGCCTTGCATCAGCTTCATCGCCGCGCGCGTGCCCCAGAAGGTGCCGTCGACCGAGGTGGTGAAGTTGGCGTGCCAGTCGGCGGTGCTCATCTCGGCCAGCGCGCCCCAGGTGTAGGCCATCGCGTTGTTGACCAGGATGTCGAGCTGGCCGTGGCGTTTCGCCGCGTCCTCGATCGCGCCGACGATCTGCGCCTCGACGCCGACATCGGCCTGCACCGCTTCGCACCTGCCGCCGGCGGCACGGATCGCCGCCGCCACCGCGTCCAGCGGCTCCTTGCGCCGGCCGCAGATCACCACCGTGGCGCCCTCGGCGGCGAAGCGCTTGGCGGTGGCCTCGCCGATGCCGCTGCCGCCACCGGTGACGAAGGCGACCTTGCCTGACAAACGTCCTGCCATGTGCTGTATCTCCGCTTCAGATGAAGGCGCTGCCGCCGTTGACCGCCAGGTTCTGGCCGGTGACGAAGCCGGCGTCGTCGCTGGCCAGGAACACCGCCACGCGCGCGATGTCTTCGGGCTCGGCCATGCGGCCCATCGGCACGCCCTTGATGATGGCCTGCGCCCACTCGTCGGGGATGCCCTGCATCATCGGCGTGTTGGTCGGGCCGGGCACCAGGGTGTTGACGCGGATGCCGGCGGGCGCCAGCTCCTTGGCCATGCTGCGCGTCAGCCCCATCAGCGCGGCCTTGCTCGCGCAGTAGTGCGCCGGGCCGTCGCCGCTGACCGCGGCGGTGCTGGCGATGTTGATCACCGTGCCCTTGGTGCTCTTGGCCTTCATCGCGCGCACCGCGGCGCGCGCACAGTGGAAGGCGCCGGTGAGGTTGACGCCGATCACGCGCGCCCAGGTGGCATCGGGGATGTCGGCGAAGGCGTCGACCGAGCCGACACCGGCGTTGTTGACCAGCACGTCGATGTGACCGAACTTGGCCAGCGCCTGCTCGAAGGCGGCGTCCACCGCCGCGCTGTTGGCGATGTCCACGTTCAGCGCCAGGCCCGGCGACGCGCCCAGCGACTCCTGCGCCGCGGCCACGTTGACGTCGATGGCGATCACCGTGGCGCCCTCGGCGGCAAAGGCGCGCGTGATCGCACGCCCCATGCCCTGGCCGGCCCCGGTGACCACGGCAACCTTGTCCTTCAGCCTCATGCGTATTGCTCCTGTGAAGCCGGCCCGCGCGCGGGGCCGAACGATTCAGGGTAGGACCAGCCGCCGAGTGCGCCATCGTCCTGTCGGACGATGAGCGCGCCGCGCGCGGCTCGGGTGATTGCTCTATGGATCGAGCGGAAGATTCGTTCCGTCGTCACCGACAACGTGACGCCAACAAGCAAGCAAGCACTCAACCACCCTGGAGAGACACAGACATGAACACCACCCGCAAGCCCGCCGCCCGCAAGGTTGCCAAGACCGCGAAGACCGCCGTCGCCAAGGCCGACAACGCGGTCGACAACGCCGTCGACACCGTGGTCGAGACCGCCACCGAAGCCAAGGACAAGATCAAGGCCAAGTTCCAGGAAGTCGTCGAGCAGGCCAAGGAGCGTTCGCGTGACAACCGCCTGGTGGTGCTCGGCGTGATCGCCAACTCGCGCAAGGCCAAGGACGAGCGCAAGGCCAGCCTGCTGGAAGCCGGCCGCGCGTACGAGCCGGAGTTCGAGCAGAAGATGGAAGAGCTGAAGAGCAAGTTCAAGCGCGACGACGACAAGAAGTTCTCCTTCAAGCTGTCGAAGAAGGACCCGAAGGGCGAAAAGGCCGACAAGGCCGAGCCGAGCAAGTTCCAAACGATGCTCAACGAGCGCATGGCGCAAAGCTTCGACCGCCTGGGCCTGCCCACGCGCAAGGACTTCGACGCGCTGTCGAAGAAGGTCGACAAGCTGATCGAGCTGCAGCGCGCCTGACAGGCCCGGCACAGGCCCGGCACCGGGGCCGCTCGGCCCGCAAGGCCACGCCGCAAGGCGTGGCCTTTTGCTTTGGGCCTGCGGCCGAGCCTGCCGCATCGGCCGCCAGCCGCCACGCTTGCGCGGCGTGGCAAACTCGCGCGCATGAAGGAATGCACGCGCCGCGGCAACGCCGGCCCACAAGACCGGGGACGATGGGCGATCATGCGCCGGATCGTCATGAGCAAGCACCCCGCCGATGGCCGTTGACACGCTGGTCGAGTCGAGCCACTCGGCGCTGTCGGGTGTGGCCCGCGTGCTGGTGCATGCCGGCAAGCTCGGCGCCAAGGCGGCCGAAGACCTGGCGCGCAGCGCGCACGAGCGCCGCGGCAGCTTCGTGTCGGCGGTCGTTGCCGCGGGTGCGGTACCGCCGGCCGACCTGGCCCACGCGCTGTCGGCAGCGCTGGCGCTGCCGCTGCTCGACCTGAACGCGGTGGATGCCGCGCGGCTGCCGCGCGGCATCGTCGACCCGAAGCTGGCCGCGCAGTACCAGTTGCTGGTGCTGGGCAAACGCGGCAACCGCCTGTTCATCGGCGGCGCCGACCCCACCGACAAGGAGGCGGTGGAGCGCATCAAGTTCGCCACGCAGCTGTCGCCCGAATGGGTGATCGTCGAATACGACAAGCTGATGCGCACGCTGGAGACGCACAACGCCAACGTCAACGAGGCGATGGAGCAGTTGGCCGGCGGCGACTTCGAGTTCGACGTCAGCGACGAGGACACCGCCGCCCAGGAAGGCGCCGAGGTCTCGCAGGAGGTGGAAGACGCGCCGGTGGTGCGCTTCTTGCAGAAGATGCTG
>ERZ795045.3826-NODE-3826-length-12785-cov-4.479576_pt1 | contig 12785 bp, 9 predicted proteins | sample MGYA00375129_ERZ795045 | MGnify/ENA primary metagenome ERZ795045 (study PRJEB30174, sample SAMN05720166) | activated sludge metagenome | isolation source: anaerobic digester from wastewater treatment plant | place: Japan | collected 2015-05-15 ... | reverse complement strand
TCCAGCAACTGCGCCAGGGGTATCAGAAAATTCTGAGGAAAGCCCTGGCCAGACTAGGATTAACCCTGGGTCTGACGTTGCTGCTGCTGGCAGGCAGTTTCCTGTTAGTGCCCCTGATTGGCACCGAGTTTATCTCTGAACCAGACCAGGGTATTTCTTCCATTGACCTGCGGATGCCTTCAGGAACCAGTTTATGCCGGACCGAAGAAACGGTCCGGGTGATTGAGGACCGGCTGAAAAAAATTCCGGAACTGGACCAGACCTTCGTGACCATCGGTCGGATTGCTGGAGGGGCGACCTCGGCCGGCTCGGTTGGTTCTGAGTACGCCAGAATTCTGATGCAGTGGAAAGACAGGCGAAGACGGTCCGCAACCCAGATTCTCTCTGAAGTAAAACCTTTTCTGGCAGAAATCCCCGGCGCGACCATCTCGGTGGCTGAAGTGAGTTCTGTCGTCGGCCGGGGCGGGAGCGCACCGTTTATGATGTATGTCACGGCAGGTAGCTGGGAAACACTGCTGCCTGCGGCTGACCGTTTGCTAAAACTGCTGCAGCGCACCCCGGGTGTCTCCGACGCAGACCTTTCCTATCACCCGGGAAAACCGGAGCTCAATTTTGTGGTCAACCGCGACCGTCTGGCTGAGTTTGACCTTTCTCCGGCAACGGTGGCCTTAAACTGCCGGGCTGCCCTGGAAGGACTGGTAGCCACCAAATTCCGGCAGGCCGGGGAAGAATATGACCTGAGGGTAACCATTCCGGAAACCTGGCGCAGCCGCCGCGATATCCTGCTTAACCTTCCGGTAAAAAACGGTTTGGGAGACCTTTACCTCCTGGGTCAGGTGGCTACCCTGAAAGAGTCCCGTGGCCCCACGGTGAAGGAAAGGTACAACCGTCAGCCCAGCGTCACTTTAACAGCCCATGTGAATAAACCTTTAGGCGATGTCGTCGGTGCTTTCCAGGCTGGCGTGAGGAGCCTGGAGTTACCTGGTGACATTAAACTGGCCGGCGGCGCCAATATCCGGGTCATGGCTGACACCTTCCGGGATTTAGGGGTGGCCATCCTGATGGCTGCCGTGCTGGTCTACCTGGTGATGGCAGCCCAGTTTGAAAGCTGGAAGGAACCTTTTGTCATTATGGGAGCGTTACCCTTAGCCGCCATCGGTATTCTGGCCGCTCTTTTCCTGATGGGTAAAACCATCAATGTTTTCAGTCTTTTAGGCGTGATCATCCTTATCGGGATCGGGGTGAACAACAGCATTCTGATTATTGACTTTTCCAAGAATCTTATCCGGCAGGGCCAGGACCCTATCCCCTCAATTATCCAGGCTGCCTCCCTGAGGTTACGGCCCTGTCTCATGACCGGCCTGGCGGCGGCGGCCGGCGCTTTGCCCTTAGCCCTGGCCACCGGTAAAGCCGCCAGTCTGCGTTCGCCCATTGGCGCGGCAGTGCTGGGCGGGGTAATATCTTCCACCTTTTTAACGCTCCTGGTCATTCCGGTCCTGTATTCGTTAATGGTACGGCGAAAAACACCCCGGTCAGAACAGAAAAAGACTTAATCAGGGCTGGCCCTCCTCATTGGCTGCCTACCCGGCAGAACTCTATCCGGGAGCGCTGGTTAACGACGGAAACCTGGTAAGGCGGAAGGTTTTCCCCTGTCTTATCCTGCCTCACCGGAGCCTCATCATAGTTTACCAGCAGGGTATCATCTTTTTCCTCAACGCTGACCACACGGTACTGTTTGCCACCGCTGGTGCTGGCTACAGCCAGCACCATCTGGCTGGTAAAATCAACGGCTGGCACAGGCAGGGAAAGGTTCTGGCTCTGGTTCTGGACAGCCCAGATTTTTTCAAGTTCTGCTTTTTCCTTAATCAGCAAGTACGGCGGAGGCCCAGGCTGTTTTTCTTCTCCCTTCACCGGAGGGGAAAGGCCAGCCGCGTTTCTGGACGCTAACCGGTCTGAATCTGCTGCCGCGGAAAAGGAAATTTCTTTTCTGACTATTTTCTCACGGGCCGCAGAGGAAACAGCCTCAGTCAGCCTGGCCGGTTCCTCAGGGAGAATTTTCTCTCCTCGGGAAGAAACCTGGTTCTCACCAGACTCCGTCTGAACGACGGTTGCCGGTTCTTCTTTCGCAGGCAAAGTTTTTACCTCCTTTCTCACCGGCGTTTTGAGCAAAGGCTTTTCCAGCCTGGCCTTCGGAACAGGCCGGGCCAGTTCGGGCCTTTCCGGTAGAGCCGGCGCCTTAACCAGGCAGGTGGGCCGGCTCAGCGAAAACCGCCACAGGAAAATCAGCAGGCAGGTCACGCCGGCGGCAGCAGCCACCACCAGACCTGGTCTGAAACGCCGGGTGGTTTCTCGCTGAGAAACCACTCTGGCAACAATTTCGCCTTCCAGGCCGGCCGGCGGTACTACCTGGCCGTATTCCTTCAGCCAGGTCTGGATTTTTTCCCACTGCTGAAGCTTTTCCTGGCAGTGAGAGCAGGTCCTGACATGTTCCCTCAGTTCCTTTCCAGCCTGCGGTTCCATCTCCTTCCAGGGACCGACAAGCTGACCGTGGTAGCGACAGAATTTTTCCTCTTTCACTCTCTCTCACCTTAGGTACGGTTGCAGCAGTTGCCTTAAATGCTGTCTGGCTCTGGCCAGTCTTGACTTCACCGTGCCAGGCCGGCAGCGTAGAATGGCCGCAATTTCCTCGTAAGAATGTTCCTCAATATCTCTCAGGACGACAATAAACTTTTCCCGGGCCGGCAGTTTTTCCAGACAGGAGCGCACCAGGTCTATTCTTTCCTGCCTTTCCAGAAACTCTCTGGCGTCCACCGGGTCAGACTGGCTAGTTACCAGAGTCTCTGGCTGGTTCTCTTCCAGAGAAACCCACCGGTTTTTCTTCCTCTGCCGCAGCAGATTGCACCAGGCGTTGAAGGTGACCCGATAAAGATAGGTGGATAGCTGCGACCGGCCTTCAAACTGGTCCAGGGACTGATACACCTTCATAAACACCTCCTGAACCACATCCCGGGCATCAACTTCATTGCCTGAGAGCCGGTAAGCCAGCGCATAAATTCTCTGCCCTTCGCTTCTGACAATAGCCTCAAGACGCTGCTTGCTCTGGCTTTCCGGCATGGAGTCGGCTACCATTTAGACACCACCACGGTTTCTCCGGTTCCGGCATATGAGCCTTTGCCCTTTTTCATGGTATCATAAAAAAGGAAAAACTACCGCCGGTTGCCCATGGAAAAAATTCTTACGGAAATTGCCCGGGCCCTAGCCCGTCTGGAAAAACAGGATTGGTCCCTGGTGGGTGAGTTAATCTCCAGTTCCAGCCGCATCTTTGTGGCCGGCGCTGGACGCAGCGGTATGATTGGCCGCTGTTTTGCCATCAGATTGCGTCATCTGGGCAAAGAAAGTTATGTCGCCGGCGAGAGTATCTGTCCGCCCATCGGCAAGGGTGATACCCTGGTGGTCATTTCCTGTTCCGGGAAAACGCGTTCCACCCTGGGCTTTGCCGAGACCGCCGTTCGGGCTGGCAGCCGGGTGTTAGCTCTCACCGCCAGCTTAGATTCCCCACTGGCCAGGCTTGCCCAGAAAGCTATCTTCATCCCGGAAGGACCTTCCCGACAGTTTGCCCATTCACTTTTTGAACAGGTCGCCTTTCTCTTTCTGGAGGCCTGCATTGAACGTTACCGCCGGGCCCGGCGGATTCCGACCAGCCGGATGGCCAGACGTCACACCAATCTTGAGTGAGCCATGAAAACATTGGTTGTCTTAAACTCTTCCGAATCTATCTCCTACCGGCGGGCCACCAGAAGTATCCTGAACATCCTGGAGCATCTTGGCCTGATGTATGAGATCGTTGACCTGGCCTGGAGCCGGCTCTCGGACCAGGAACTGCGTCAGAGCCACCTGTTAATTTTGGGACAGGAAGGGGTGGTTAGATTTTTGAGTGAGGACGAGTTTTCCTCTATTATCCGGCAGGTCTATCAGGGTCTGGGCCTGGTGGTCCTGGACGGTTTCTTGCCCGGGTATTCGGCGACAGCCGTCCGGCTGCTGGAAATCGCCGGCTTTGAAACAAACAGGACCGAACTGGTGCACCTGGTCAAACCTGACTGGCTTACGGAGACAAGTACGGCCGGTGAAGTGGTTCTGAAACAGCCGTTAAGTTGCCACTCCTGGTTATCTCCTCCATCTGGCTGGAGCTGCTTTCTCCGGAACCAGCAGGGCCAGGCCGTGGGAATAAGAAGAACTTTTGGCCGGGGCCGGGTAGTTCTTCTGGGACTGTCAGCCGGCATCTGGCATGAGGATTGCTTAGGCCACGCGGCTGGACTGGACGGCGTTTTCTGGCGGAGCCTGGTCTGGGCCGCGAAAAAACCATTTATCAGCAGAGCCATGCCTCCCCTGGTAACTGCCAGAATTGACGACGCCTCCGGCTCAGGCAGCCCGGTGGCGAAGCACAAAGAAACAGTCAGCGGATTCAAATATTTAGATATTTTAAACCGGTATGGCTTTGTTCCCAACATTGGCCTTTTCGTGGACGATGTTGGCCCGGAAGATGTCGGGGCCATCAGGTCAGCCTTCCACGAAAACCGCGCCGAATTTTCCCCGCACGCTTTTCGCGACCCGGGCAACAGCAACGAGTTTCCCATCTATCTAAGCACACCGGCGAAGAATTCTCCCTGAAAACGCTCCAGCAACATTTTGAAAAGTTAGACCATCTCTTTTCTTCCTGGGGCATCAGACCGTCCCGCACACTCAACGCCCATTTCGGGGAAGTCGGCCTGGCCAGTTTGCCCTTCCTCAAACAGCGGGGTCAACACTACCTGATGAATGTTTGCCGGGTAGGCAAAGCCTTTGCTGACCCGGCCAGCCACTTCTGGGAATTGAAACCCTACCAAAAGTTGAACTACGCGCTTGACTTTATTCCTGAGGATAAAGACTTTTTCCAGGCGCTGGCTCTGCCCGGGCTGGATTTCAGTGCCAGCAAACCAGATTTTGACTTTCTCTGCGGTTGCACCCCCTTCTGGAAAGAACACCCCCAGACGGACATGGTCACCGCAGCGGCACGGGGCAGCCTCCAGATCAGGCAGGGACTGGAAAACCTGTTTTTTGGTTGTCTCATGACCCATGAGCAACGGATCGGTGTCCTGACTCTTCAGGAATGGGAAACTATCGTGAAAACTATCGTGGCTGATTTGAAAGCGGTGCCCCACATCTTCAAAGGTTATGATGCCATCTGCGCCTATGCGGAAAGTCGCAGCCGCACCTTCCTGGTCAACGCCGAGCACCATCAGCCGGAGTTGCGGCTCTGGTTAAAAGGGGAGTCCACCGTCACCCAGCTGGTCCATCTTTTCCAGGAAGAAGGCTCGGCCATCCGGCAGCAGTATTTGGAAATTCCACCATTCTCCGGGTCCATCGTCCTTAATTTTCGGATTTAGATGGCTGGCTGAGTTTTTCTTCACCGGGATGAATCTGCCGGACCATCTCCACCGCCGTTTAAGCCCAGAAGAGGGTATTGCCGGTATGCCTGGTGAAGAAATCCAGCAGCAGCCAGACACCATTCACCACGAACTGGCCAACAATGAGACCGATAAAAAACGGTTTGGCCTGCTCGTAAAGCCTGGCCCCGCCGTATTTGAGGAAGAGAGACTTTATCAGCCAGGCAATGAAGATAGAGAACCAGAGGGCGTTGGTCATCATGATGGTGGAAAAAGCAAAGCCCAGGGGATGAAAAGGAAACCAGAGAAAACGCGTCCTCAGAAACTGCAGGATAATGGCCACGGCGGCGCCCAGGCAGGTAAAACCAAGATAAAACCAGTTGGTACCGGAAGGCGCTTTAATCTGCTCGGTGAAATACTTCCACGGATACTGTGGTCCGGCAATAAAAAACCAGTTGTTGCCGTTAATGGCTCCGTAACGGTAGCTCAGGTAAATGGTAGCCCAGACAGAGACCAGCAAACTTACTCCGGCCGACACCATGATGGACCAGAAGATGAGGCGCTGTCGCTGACGAAAGCCTTCTATCATCTTGAGTCCGTTGGCGGCTGCGGCCATCACAAAGGTGCGCACATCCGAGGTGTAAACAAACATCAAGCCAAGGGATGTCAGGTTAGCCGGACTCAACCTGGAGGAACCGATGAAAGCCGTGGTGATGACCGGTGCGATTACCGGTGCTCTGGTCGCTGCCAGTCCGCCTTCTGCCACCACCCGGGTAATGCCGATGAAAATCACAAACGCCAGAAAAACCGTGAGCCCGGAGATCAGCGGGGACATGCCACTCCAGACAAGCCATCCGCAGATAAAGAGCAAACAGGCGATGGTACCCCAGAAAGCTAAAGCCGGCGGGACAATTTCCCCGTTGTTCTTTTCCTTCCAGGAAGAGCGAGCCAGCGACAGAAGGTGGTGCCGACTGTTCCATAATCCGCAAAGAACAATGACCATCAGCGCACCCAGGGCCTGCCAGCCCAAGATGGGGCGGTCAGCGTTGTAAGGCAGAAACTCCTTTCTTTCAAAACCGGTGATGTTGAAAATGCCCTGCTCCACCGTATGGAAAAGGCAGAAGAACCACAGGCTGAACGCCAGCGGCAGATTGACAAAATAGGTAAAACCAATCATGGGAAAGCTGACCCGAAAATCAAGAGTCAGGGTTCTTCTGAAAACTGGCACCGCCCAGCGCAGCGCCACTGCCGGAAAAAGAGGGAAGTAATAATGCAGCCCATTAATACTGCCGATGATAAAGGGTATCAGAAAGGCCAGCCAGAAGAGTCTGTTGCCAAAGATATGCCCGGGTCCTGGCTGAGCCATCGCCAGCGGCGCCTTGGTCATCGGATAATTGAGCTTTTCCTTTTCCACCCACTGCTGCCGCAGCAGCACCATAATCAGGGTCATCGCCAGAAAGACGACCATAATCAGCGGTATCCAGACGCTCAAAGGCTCCAGCCAGGCCTTCCAGGGAAGGCTTTGCCCTCTGGGCAGACCTTCGTAGAACCAGGTGATGGCCTGCTGGTCCTGAACAATCAGTTGACGTTTGATGTGGGGCAACAGCAGACTATCCCAGTTATTTTCTGCAGAAGCAAAGTATCGGGTGGCAGCCAGCAGGGGCACCAGATAAAGGGTCAGTCCCATGGTGGGTATGGAAGAAGCCACCATTAGCATAATGCAAATCTGAATCAGTTCCGGCGGCGTGAGGGCTGCACCAGGAAAAATTTTTCGCACGAAAAGATTGAGCAGCACCACCCAGAAGAGGAAGAAGATAGCGGCCGGAGTGGTAAAATCAAGTGTCATGTAGGAACCCTGAAGCACGACCAGGTTATAGACATCGCCAGCCGCGATGGCCGCCGTCAGAAGAGTTCCCAGAAGCAACGCCCTTACCGTGAAAACGTTGGAACGCTCCCCGGGATTATTTGCCTTCATAACTCCATCTTTCCAGTTCGGCACTTTCAATTTCCTTCACCAGGGGGGAAACCCTGGCCTTACCCTGAAAAGAGGGGTACCAGCAAAGATAGAGGTCCTCTCTGGCTCTGGTCACGGCAACGTAAAAGAAACGCCGTTGTTCTTCAAGAAAGGCGATGTCAGCCGCCGCGGCCGGCCCGGGGAAAAAGGGCTGAGAAAGACCGATGATAAAGACAATGGGCCATTGCTTGCCCCGGCCCTGGTAGATGCTGGAAAGGGTAATCCGTCCCTCAGCCTGCGGCTGGAGAAAGCCGGGGTTGTCCGGCAGGGAAAGTTCTGTAAGAAATTCTATGAGAGAGGGGCAAGTCAGGGAAAACTCTTTAAGTTTATCCAGAGTTTCTTCCCGGGCAGGGGCTTGGCCATAATTTCTGTTCAGATATTCACGATAGCCGGCCGAAAGAATAAGGTCAATCATCCCGGGTATCTCTTTCTTCTGCCGCAGGCCTTCCAGTGTCTTCAGGAGAAACTTTACCCTGCAGTCGCAGCGCGGGCTGAAACGCCGCTGTTTCAACCGGTCCATAATCTCCCTGGAGTTAATGTTCTGGACTTCTTCAAGAATCTTTTCTCTGGTCGCTTTGCCCAGACCTTCCGTGATACTTAGAAGCCGCTGCCAGGCAGGTACATCCCCGGGGTTAACCGCCACCCTCAGGTAGGCCAGAATATCCCGGCAGGTTTCCCGGCCAGGAAAATATCTCTCGTCGTCAACATAATAAGCAATCAGCCTGCGGTTTAGTTCAAATTCCAGTCTGGTCGCTTGAGAACGGTAGCGATAAAGGATGGCAATTTCCTCAGGGTGGACCCCTGAACGGAGAAGTTGCTCCACACGCTGGGCGACAAAAGTCGCTTCCTCCCTGGGCCGCCGGCACTTTACCAGAACAGGCTTTACCCCTGTTTTCCTCTGGCACACAATCTTCCGGGGAAACTGGACGTGATTACGGGAAAGAATAGCCCTGGCAAGGGAAAGAATTTCCGGTGTGGAGCGATAGTTGGTGGTCAGAGAAAAAACTTTCGCCTTCGGGTAAAGACGGGGGAAGTCTAAGATGTGGTTAAGGCTGCCTCCGCGAAACCCGGAGATAGCCTGGGCATCGTCCGCGGTTACCAGGATCTGCCAGTGTTTTCGGCTCATCTGGTAAAGAATGAGGCTTTCCAGTTTATTAACATTCTGGTAATCATCCACCAGAAGATAGCGATATAGTTCACTCAGCTGGTTACCGGCCTCATCGCTCCGGGATAGGCGGTACCAGAACAGGAGCAGGTCATCCCCATCAAGGACCTTCAGTGCCCGTTTCCTGCGGAAGTATTCGGACTGAACCGTTTCCAGGAGGGAAAGGAAAGAGCACCACTGGGGATAATGAACATTCACCGTCTGGCGCAGTCCCTCCTGAGTATTGATGCTGTAACTGATGATTTCGGCCACGGAGCCGGTGGAAGGAAAATTTTCACCCCGGATAAAGGGACCAACCACGGCGTGGAGCAGAGCCAGGCTTTCCTCCTGGTCCAGAATGGTAAAATCAGATTCCAGCCCGATCGCTTTCCCAAACCGGCGCAGCAAAGCCGCGGCTATCTGAAAGAATGTGCCGGCCTGGAGATGATGCGGGAAAAAGCCCGTGAGTTCCGCCACCTGACACCGCATCTCTTCCGCTGACTGACGACTGGGCGTCAGAAGCATCATGGAGCCAGCCGGTACTCCCCGGTGGAGAAGGTAGGCGATGCGGTGAATCAACACCTGTGTTTTTCCGCATCCGGGCCCGCCCAACACCAGACAGGGACCCTCAGCTTCCGTGACCACCTGTTCCTGTTGCGGGCTCAAAGAAACTGCTGTTTCTGTTCCGGGGCAAACATTGACGTTCATCGTCGGCCACTCATGGTGAGATAAAGCACAGCCATGCGCACGGCAATCCCGTTGGTCACCTGTTCCAGAATAAGCGAATTAGACTGCTCCGCCAGGGCCGACTTGATTTCCACGCCCCGGTTCATCGGACCAGGGTGCATCAGAAAGAATGGCTTCCGGATACCTTCATACCGCGAATCATCCAGGCCAAATAACCGGCTGTACTCCTGGAGGGACGGCAGGAAATTTTCTCGCTGTCTCTCTTTCTGAAGTCGGAGAAGATAAACAATATCGGCCTGTGAAAGGGCTTCATTCAACTGATAGGTAACCTCACAGCCCATCTGTTCCACTCCGGCAGGAATCAACGGCGGCGGCCCGCAGACCACCACTCTGGCTCCCATCTTGCTGAAGCCCCAGATGTTGGACCTGGCCACCCGGCTGTGGCGGATATCGCCGATAATGGCCAGACAAAGGCCGGCCAGCCGGCCGAACCGCTCTCTCACAGTAAACAGGTCCAGCAGAGCCTGGGTGGGATGCTCATGGCAACCATCGCCGGCATTGATGACGGCCGCCTTAACACTTCTGGCAATCAGCCAGGGCGCACCGGAAACAGAATGACGGACAATAAAGCAATCAACCTTCATGGCTTCTATGTTCCGGGCGGTATCAACTATTGTTTCCCCTTTGGAAACGCTGGAGGTGCTGACTTCAAAACTGAGGACATCGGCCGAGAGACGTTTGGCGGCCAACTCAAAAGAGGTTTTGGTCCGGGTGCTGGGTTCAAAAAAAAGGTTGACCACGGTACGACCGCGCAGGGCCGGCACTTTTTTCACCTGCCGGGAACTGACCTCCTTAAAGGACCTGGCTGTCTCCAGAATGAGGTTTATTTCCCCGGAGGATAGTTCCTCAAGACCGAGAAGATCTTTTCGTTGCCAGACCATAACTCTTCCTGCCTTTACCCTTCAGCCGGGCGGTCCAGGAGAACAACTTCTTCTGTGCCATCAACCTCTTTAACGTGCACTTCCACCATCTGCTTCTTCGTCGTGGACACCGCAAGGCCTACGAAATCAGGCTGAATGGGAAATTCCCGGTGCCCCCGGTCGATGAGCACCAGGAGTCGGATGTAGGAAGGACGGCCAAAATCAATGATGGCATCCAGCGCGGCCCGCACTGTCCGGCCCGTAAACAGCACGTCATCCACCAGGAGAATTTTCCTCTTCTCCAGGTTAAACAGAATTTCAGTTTCAGAGACTACCGGATGACTGCCCAGCGCGCTGAAATCGTCCCGGTAAAGGGTGATGTCCAGGAAACCGAGAAAAATCGGCTGCCGGCACCTGGACTGAAGGAGTGTCTGCAGCCGCCTGGCTAGAATAGCGCCCCGGCGCTTAATTCCGATAATGGCCAGATTGCTCAGACCCAGCTCTTTTTCTACCTGAGTTGCCAGTTCCTTCAGGGTGCTGGCTATCTCTTTCTGATTCATCAGGACCCGGACCATGGCAAAATGATACCACACTTGCCTGAAGAAAAAGAAGTGATAAAATAGGTGGGACAACAAGGAGGCCGCCGATGAAGAAAATACTGGTTATCTGGCTGGCTCTGGTCGGCCTGCTTCTGGCGGGAGAAAAACCGGTCACCTATTCTGAGGTAGAAAACACCCTGAAGGACCTTCAGGAAGCGATGAAGGCCGGACAGGAGCAGCTGGTCACTCTCTACAGCGCGACCCTGGAGGTGGTCAAGAAAGCTACCGTACCCTCCCGGGCTACAGAAATTTTTCAAAGAATCAGGGCCCGCAGCCGAATCTCAGCCGCTGACTTCAGGCAAATGCGGGAGCAGTTTTCTTTTCCTGACCTGGTGATTGCTTACGGAGTCAGCCGGCAGGCAGGAGAAAAGATGAAAACGGTTCTGGCCTGGCGCGCTGAAAAAACCTGGACAGAAATCTTCCAGCAGAAATCTCTCTCCTCTGCGGTTGACCGGATAGCGGCCTGTCTCTCAGAACTCGTTCCGGCCGGGCAGCCTCAGTAGTCTTAAACTCCCCGGCAAAGCCGCTCACCGAGAAAGGCAGGCAAACCTGCGGTTAGAATTCTTTCTCGGGCAACCTCAACCCGATACTCTATCCTTTCCAGAAAAAAGACTTCCTGGCCGGTATCATAAACGCCCGCACAGGCTACCGGCAGGCCATCCCTCGGTTGACCGACACTGCCCACGTTGATCAGGTAAGACCAGCCTGGCTCAAGTTTCACTTTCAGACAACCATTGAAGTCTGCCGGAATCAGTTCCACCTCCGGAGAATCTTCTTTTTGCCGGTAGACGCAGGGGAAATGAGTATGTCCACAAAAGCAAATCCGGTGCAGCCTGGCGGCAAAGGCTCTTTTAGCTCTATCTCTGGAAGTAAGGTAACCGGAAAGCGGCCGGTCGGCTGCTCCGTGACAGAGAGCAAAGTTTGCTCCGCAGATAATGAAAGGAAAACTGGCCAGGTAGTCTATCCAGAACCGGTTAAGTTGCTGCCTGGTCCAGATTAAAGATGTGACCGCCTCCGGCCGCATCCGGGAAAATTCACCGGAAAGCAGAGCCTCTTCGTGATTGCCCCGGACACAAGCCACGGACTGCTCGCCGGCCAGTAACTGGAGACACTCCAGGGGGCTGGCTCCGTATCCCAGCACATCGCCAGCAATAACCATTACCTCCACCCTGTTTTTTTTCAGAAAGGCTAAGACGGCCTGGAAGGCTTCCAGGTTGCTGTGGATATCAGCCAGAATTCCGTATTTCATGAAAGTGCCGCTGTCAGATGGGGCAAAGCCGCCTGGCAGGCTTCCATCAGCTGGCCCACACTGGCAAATCTCCTCAGAGGAATAGGATGGGTAGCCCTCTGGACTATTTCCTTCAAGACTTCCTGGCCCCGGTCTATTCTGGGTAGAAGCAACTCACCCATCATCACTCCCAGGGAGAAAATGTCTGATCTTTCGCTGCCTTCTCCCCGGGGAACCTCCGGAGCCAGATAGGGCTCTGTTCCGCCAATCAGAGAGGGTGCGCCCTGCCACCAGTGGCGGTTAAGGTAATCAGCGTATCCAAAGTCAATCACCTTCACCTGGGAAAGGTCCCCGGCAACAAGGATATTCTCCGGTTTGATATCCCGATGAACAATGCCACAGGAGTGAATATAACTCAGGGCTTTTCCGACTTCCATGAGAAAATAGAAACACTGCGGCCCGCTGAACTCTCGTTCCATCAGATACTGACGGAGACTGCGTCCATCAACAAACTCCATGGAGAAGAAAAGAAAATTATCCTGCTGTCCTGCGGTGTAGACGAGGATGATGTTGGGATGGCGCAGTCGCTTCAGGAGGTGAAATTCCCGCAGGAACTGCCGGCGATGTTCCCGGGAAGAACGGTAGGGATGAAGAACTTTGACCGCAACCGTCTTTGGCCGGGAATGATTCTGCGGCCCCTGGGCCCGGTAAACGGTGGAGGTGGCTCCCTGCCAGATTTTTTCCTGAAGCAGGTAAGCGCCAAAAGATTG
>ERZ795045.3824-NODE-3824-length-12786-cov-334.240358_pt1 | contig 12786 bp, 14 predicted proteins | sample MGYA00375129_ERZ795045 | MGnify/ENA primary metagenome ERZ795045 (study PRJEB30174, sample SAMN05720166) | activated sludge metagenome | isolation source: anaerobic digester from wastewater treatment plant | place: Japan | collected 2015-05-15 ... | reverse complement strand
TATGGAGTTAGAAAATCACAGGAAGAAGTGTACTATTTGTTCGAATAATTTGCATGATGAGTTAATGGATTTACGCAAGAAAGGTTACAATTATCAACGAATAGCGGAAATTCTTAGTAAGCGTCACGGTGTAACTGTGACACCGAAATCTATTCAACGCCACATAACAGCCTATGAGGAAGTATCGGTAGGTAAAACATTGGAACAAGCGGAGAAAGTTTTAAATGATGATGAATTTGATAAATTAATCGAATCGTTTGATAGTTATCAAGCGTTGATTTTCGAGCGTAAGATGAACCAGAAACTATCGCATAAGATCCGCTTATTCTTTCAGAATTTGCTCGAAAACGGCGAATTGAAAAACATACGTGGTGAAACATTACGAGCGTACACGTATTTACTTGATGTTACGTCACGTGAAGTTAGGGAAGCGATACGTACTGAGCAATTTATGTCACAGATGACAAAGGATCAAGCGATGCAAAAACTTGTAGATATGTTGAAGAAGTACGGAGTGGATACTGGTGAGTTTGACGGGCAAGGACAGTAAGTTTATAGACTTGTTAGCCAAAACAGTGCGTGATATAGAATTATTTACGAAAGTGTTATACGGTTGGGAGAAACTCTCACCGAAGCAGGTTGATTTACTTAAAATGGATGGTGAGATAAACGCTATATTGGCAGGTAGGCGTTTTGGTAAGAGCTCGTTATTGGCGGCAAAGACGTTTCATTTTGCGTTGACACATCCAGAAACGAATGCGTTAGTTACGGCACCATCGTTAGACCAAGCACGAATATATTTTGATATGATAACAGGCTCGCTTGAAGAACATCCATTTTCGATATTGGTACGCAGTGTTAAGCTTAATCCGTTCCCTGAGATAGCGTTAGTAAATGGCTCATCAATTAATTTTCGTTCGACGGCGTTTAAGGGTAAATACTTACGTGGACGTAAGACGCATTATGTTGTTGCGACTGAAGCGGCGTTTATAGACGATAATGTGTTTGAAAGCGTTATTATGCCAATGCGACTTGACACTAAGGCGAAGATATATCTTGAAAGCACACCATTTGGAAAAAACTATTTTTATCGTTTATATCAGCTAGGCATGAGAGGGGATGGATTGATTAAGGCGTTTCATGCAACAGTGTATGATAACTTAGTGTTGGACAGGGATGAGATAGAAAGGCAGAAGCAAAGCACACCGCAATACATTTGGCGTACTGAATACCTAGCCGAATTCTTAGAAGATGAAGACTATGTATTTAGCTTTGATATGGTTAACGCTTGTATGGAAGACTATGTACCAGCGGGCTATATCAAAGGTCACAAATTTGTTATAGGCTTGGATATTGCGCAGAAAGAAGATTATACGGTGTTTACAGTCTTGGATATTACAAACAAAGTGTACACAATAGCCGATTTCAGGCGTTTCAATAAGAAGAGTTACGATGAAATAATTTTACTTGCGAATGAGCTAAGTGATATTTACAATGCACCTGTATATGTTGATGCCACAGCTGTTGGAAGGCCGATTGCGGAGAAGATACGCAGAGCTGTACCAATAACATTTTCAGCAAGAACGAAGAAAGATTTAATTGACAATTTGATTTTGATGTTCGAGCAGAAGAAGATACGTATTCCATCGTCTAACACTATTTTACGTGATGAATTACGCTATTTCAGATTTGAAGGCTCACACGATCATGCGGTACCACGTGTTGAAGAATATGCGGTACACGATGATGCGGTTATTTCGCTTGCGTTAGCTTGTTGGGGAGCGCAGCAATCGTATGTTGGCAGTACGTTTATCGATATTTGGGGATAATGTGAGGTGGTTTTATGAAGGAAATCCAATGCACTAAACCATTCAGGAAATTCTATGATTTGTTTTACAATGGATACGATTTAGATTACTGTAAACAACGTGGATTGTTTTATATTGTTGATAAGCTTGGCAATGTTAGATACATAACAAAAACATTTGTTGATTATGCACAAGAAGTAATTACAACAGATTTCACATTAATTCTTAATTCAGGTGTTATGGTACAATCACAAGACAAAGAATTAGAACAATTTTTAGTTGATTATATATCGACAATAGAATTTCAGAATTTGCTTGACAAGTATATAATGCAGGGTTTAGTGCTTGGTGATACGCTTATACGGTTTAGTGTAGACAATGATGGCAAACCACGATTGAGCGTTCCGAACTTAAACGAAACACGTATCAGTTATTTCAAAGAAGGTTTTGATGTAGTTGGTTGGGCGATTGAATATCAAACGATTATTGACGAAGATTACGTTAATGTACGCGAAGAGTATTTTAAAAACGGTGTGAATTATTATGTTAATGGTGAGCTTATAAGTACAGTACCATACGATGAAGATGAAGCTTTTTGGTTAATACATGTAATCAATAAGCCATCGCTTTATTGGGATGTTTGGGGCAGTACGGATCTTGAGAATATTTATGAAGCAATCGATGAAATTAACTCAACATTTGCGCGAATGGGTGCGATTGAAGATATATATGCGAAACCGAAAATAATAGCATCTGGAATGCGTGATTTTAATGTGATGAAGGAGTCAGACAATGTATGGCTAATAAACGATAATGCTGAGATACAAATACTTGAATACAAAGGTTCTATCTTACCTTCGATGTTGGATAAAATTAAATTCCTAGAGGAGTACTTGAAATCAATGATGCCAGAGCTATTGCTTGCGAATTTACGTGAATTGACAGGCTATGCGTTGAAACTTAAACTTGTTAAGCTTATAATGAAAATCAACACATACAGGAGAAACTATTTTGGCGGATTAAAACATGCGTTAAAACTTGTTGCGAAACACAGTGGTTTCGAAAATCCTGAATTTGATTTTGTACTTTCTGATGTTATACCAAACGATGAATTCCAAGATGTTAATAGATATGCGCAATTGATGAGTATGGGTATAGTATCGAGAAAGACAGTAAGTGATAGGCTTGGTTTCAATTATGATTATGAGCAACAAGTTATTCAACAAGAGCGCAATAATGATGCGAACTATATGTCAGGTTTAATAGATGCGAAACTCAAGCGATTAGACAGACGCGGAGCAGGCGGGCAAACGAAAGAAAAGAAAATTGAATAAGAAGGGGATAGGATGAGCATAGCGAAGCAATTTGGCAAGAATGCGAATGTGGCGGCGAAGAAAGTTATTTCAATAATGCGTGATGCGGTTGTTGATTTCAGGAAGATAATGCGTGGTGAATTAACGTACGAAGTGGTTGAATACAGAATGATTGCCGAGATTACGCAAGCAATGAATACGTGGTTAAAACACTTTATGGATGAAGCAAAGAGATTAGATATCGAGTTTAGCTATCAAGATATAATCGGATTAAATGCGGTTGTTAAGTCAGTTGCGAGTATATCTTGGGGAGAAGTTGTATGGCGATTGTTAAACGAGTACGAATTTGATGAAGAAGCGACAATGAAAGATGCATTATACGAAATGTTTGATTTTTTAGATAATCGAGTTTATAATATACTCAGAGACGGATTATACAAAGTTACGCGTGATATGGTATATACAAAGCTTAAGGCGAAAGACTCGAATATGCTAGTTAAATGGTACAGTATGAACGATGAATTCCATCATCCAATATGCAAGGAACGTGAGAAAGTAGGTTCTGTTAAACTAATCGAAGTACCGACTGTTTTCGAAAATATGCATGAGGAAGGTTACAATTATTTACATCCACATTTTTTGTGTGACGGAATTTTTTTGCCTGAGTAAAGCCGTTGGGGGTGTGTAACAATGGCTTTAAAGAATGATAGAAGCTGGAATCCACCTAGTGTAAATTCACCAAAGCGAAAAGATATGCCTGAAAATGCGTTTCTTATGCCGAGTCAACGCAAATATCCGTACAAGAAGCTAGTTAATGGTAAATGGGTTATTTCTTGTGCAGGTTTAAGAAGTGCGTATATTTTATCTGGTATGCGTGGTGCAACAGAAGTACACAAGAAAGCGTTGTCAATAGCCAAGCGTGTTGGCTGTTCATGGGCAAAGAATATTAACAACAACGATTAGGAGGGATTTGGATGGAAGAATTAGAAAAGAAGCAGGGACAGGATGTCAACTCACAAGAGGTGACAGAACCTGTAACTGCAAACGAGCAAGTGAACGACGAAGTATTAAACGATGACCAAGATCCATTAGAAACACTTAGGCAAGTGGCAGAAGATCTTGGAGTGAAAGATGTTAAATTACTAACCGAGAAAGAGTTACGCTCGATAATAGACAAAGAGGTATCCAAAGCTATTAAAACACGTGAGGAAAACATACGCAAAGAAGAAGAGCGCAAACGGTTACAGGAACAGGGAAAATACGAAGAGATACTCAAATTAGAGCGCAAAGAGATGCTCGATACAGTTAAAGAAACATATGTGCAAATGTACAATATTCCAGAAGAGTTGGCCGAGTTAATTGATACAAAAGCGTTAGCGGAATTACCGTTAAACGAAGGTAAACAAGCGATACAAAGGACGGCTGAAGCAATCAACAAACTAATCGAAAGTGCGGTTGAAGAGCGATTGTCCAAACGCATAGCGGAAGTGCAAAGAACGGTGTTTAAACCTGTTGAAAGCTCAAATCCGACTGATATAAAATCAGCGCTAAAAGAAAGATTTAAGAACTTTGGATGATGGAGGTGTGAATTATGGCATTCCCAAGAGGTTTGATAACAAGCTATGATATAACTGATAATAGGATACACATTGATGATATTTTCAACAAATATCAACTTCCTGAAACACCTTTTCTTAATGTTGTTAAAGTTGGTGACAAAATCGATAGTACAATACTTCAGTGGTATGAAGACGTACCAATTCCACTCGAATTCAAACTTACGGCAAAACATACATCAGCTACAGGCACATTGGCTGTTGATGATGCATCCACCTTGAAAGTTGGTAACATTTTAAAATACGGACAATACTTATTCAGAATCACAAACATTTCTGGTAACACATTAACAGTTACAGCGCTTAATGGTGATGCGGAGATTGCGGCAGATTCCGTTTTGACACTTGTTAGCGATGCTAATCCTGAAGCGGCATCATTGGTTGATTCAGCCGTTGGACAAAGAGTGTTAAGGGAAAACGTCACACAAATATTCACTGAATACATCAAGATTTCTGGTACACAAAGAGAACTCAAACAATGGGTAAAGAATTACGATATATGGGCTGATGAAGTAGATAGAAAACTTAGAAAACTCAGAGTGATGATGGAAAGAACACTATTAAACGGTGTACTTCACAAACCAACAAACAATACAGAGCCAAGGCTTGCTGGTGGTGTTGAATACTTTATAAAAAAATACGGTATATCGACAACGGGTACACTTGCCGAAGTAAACTTCAAAGCAGTACTTGAGGAACTTTGGAAGAAACAAGCAAGCGGTATACAAGTATGGATGAATGCGAAAACAAAAGAAGATTTCTTCAATCAATTGCTTTATGCTAAAGTATATGTTGATAGGGCTGAAACAAGAGCAGGTATGAGAATACAAAGCTATGTGTGTGAATATGGTGAATTTGAGCTTTACACATCACCACACATCGAAGCTGGTAAGATTTACTTTGTCAATCCAGCGAATATCGAAATCAGGCCACTTAGACCATTTGTTGTTGAAGAGCTTGCGAAGACAGGTGACTATGTACAAGCGCAAATCGTTGGCGAGTACACATTCAAGATACAAGATAGCGGTTTGATGGCAGTCTTTACAGTTGGATAAGGGCGGTGAACTAAATGAAGATAAAGGTTAATAGCGATGCAAAATGGTACATTCACAACGGTAAATTTTATCCTATAATTGATGGTGAGGTTGAGATACCAGAAGAGAATGAGAAAAATAATAGCGCTGAAGAAGTGAAAGAAGAGAAAAAGAAGAAGTAAACGTGTTTTTGGGGTTGGCAGGGTTTTCTCCCTTCCTTTTACCTGCCAATCCCATTTCTTCAAAATCGAGGTGATTAGATGAAATTAATAGCGTTAGCACGTTTGCTTATAGCCGACAAAGAGGTTGATAATTTTCTGTTTACTGATGATGAGATAACGTATTTAATTAATCGAAATATCGTACATATGGTTTTGCAAGCAGAATCGGTTGATGTTGAAAACAAGATATTTGATTACGGTACATACGAGGTATTACCTGGATTAGGAGGGATTTGGATGGAAGAATTAGAAAAGAAGCAGGGACAGGATGTCAACTCACAAGAGGTGACAGAACCTGTAACTGCAAACGAGCAAGCGAACGACGAAGTATTAAACGATGACCAAGATCCATATAATGTGAAGATATATTCGCCTGATGGTATACTAATTGATGCATCACAGTATGTGTTAAATACACAAGTGCATAGAGTGGAATTCAATCAGCCAACCAATTACCTTGCGATAGTAATTGATTGCGATGTTATAGATATTGACAATTTACGCGCAGATGCGATGGAACTTATAGCTGTTGATTTTAGAAAATTGCATAACTATTCGATACAGAATGTCAATGGTAATTTAGAAACGGCGAAGGAACACGTATTGAGATTAGCACGATTTTTCAGACGTCCACGTTTAAGAGGTGTAACTGATGTCTGATTTGGATAGCTTAGTAATGAAGCTTAAGAGTGTTAAACCGTATTTGAAAGAGATATTAGCTGAGAAATTCACGCGTGAATGGAAAACACGCGTTTTGGAATATGTCAATAATCCGTTACACAAATATCCAGCCGATACAACGGGTACATATCGAGAATCGATAGGATATACTATAACCGAAAATGGTTTTGAAGTCGGTAGTGCGTTAGATTATGCGGAGTATGTAGAACGTGGAAGACGTGGCGAAATGGATTTTACGTTGGATGATATACTCAAATGGGCAGTGGAGAAAAATAGGCGTTATAACTCACATATAAACGGTTATTTAGTGTATAATCGGATGATGACGACAGGTACAACAGCACCATGGCAACACGCAGGGTCAATAGTAAGCGATAATGCTATGATAGAAAATTGGATACGGCAAATAATGGATAGCATAATGAGGTGATTGAATGTTATTTAGCAAATTAAACGAATTAATACAAAAACTCAATCAAGACGATGTGTATAAAAACTTCAAAGTTGAATTTTTATCGAATACAATGTCGTTAGCTAGTCCAAATAGAGTAATTCTCGGAGCAACAAGCTTAACTGCAGAAGATACAACATACTCAGCACAAAAGACAACGGCAAATATTGGTATGTTGCTTGTATTGAAACTTGATGATAATTTAGCGACTTATGATGATTATTTAACACGTTTAGTCAAGATAGCGAGTGAAATCTTCGATTTATTCCGTGTACGAGATGTTGATGTGCGTGTTAACATATCACAAAAGCTTGTATATATATTTGTTGGCGTTGAAGCACAGTATATTTCTAATGCGTGGTGAACGCGATGTTGCTTAATTGGTTAGGTGCAGAGTTTTACAAAGGTGGACAATTTGTAAAGAAACTATTGCCTGTACGAGAAATGGAAATCAATATAAAAACACGTGTTGATAATTTATCTCCATACAGAGGTCACAGTTATCGTAACGATTTGATGTTTGGCGGTAGCGCAACGGCTATTGAATTTCAATGTGAGTTATCGCGTAATACACTTGATTTTGTGCGTGCTTTAGTATTTGGCAGCGATAGTGTTGTAACGTCAGGCTATGCGATACCATCAACACAGAAAGTGCGATTGTTTTACGAGTATCGTAAAGGCAATCAGGTTGCTAAGGAACAAACTGGCGCAGTGCCGTCAGGAGTACTTAGCAAACTGAGTATAGAAGCGGCAGCAGATAGTATTCCATTGGTGCAAGTACAGTTATTCTTTCCGTCTATCGTTGAGAATTCAACAGAGAACAAACCTGCGTTTGATGATACGTTTATTTATTCAAAGAAGCTAAATGTGTATTATCGGCCAACTGGTCAGACTGCTCCTGTAACCGTTGAAGCTTCACGTTTTGAACTTGAATATAAGCGTAGCTTAACACCTAAAACATCAGTAAACAACAATAACACAAACACGTTTATACGTGATTTTTATCTAACAGAGCAAACAGCTATGGCTTCGGTAGAATTAATTGACTTTAACAAATTCAACGAGTTATACGATGCATTTAAGAAACATCTAGCGTATGATTTTGCGTTTGCGTTCGATAACATAATATTTTCGTTGCCTGACGCACGCATAGTTGATTTTACACACGTGAATGGAGATTTGGTGTATTCCTTGCAATTAAATTCAACAGGAGTACAATATTCAATACTAACGGTCAATTAGGAGGTGTGATATATGGGAGTTTTAACTTCGAAAGGTTCAAAAGCGATTTTATACTTAACAATTGGCACAGCGAAAATAAAATATAAATTGCCATTGAGAAGCGAAAGTATAAATCAAAGAGCGGATACGTTGACTTCCGAAGCAATATTAGGTAATAGAGCATTTCCATCGGCAACGATAACAAGACGTGTATATGAAGGAAGCATAGATGTTGAATTGTTTGATGTAACTGAAAATGTGGCAGCACCTACGTATGCGCATGAATTACTTGGCATTTTATATTGGACAATTGCAGGTGACTATTCTTCGGATAGTGTTTCTTGGAGCAAGACCGTGCCAAAAATAGGTTTCATCGAGATTTCTCACGATGGTAAATCGATTTACTATAAAGATTGCTATGTGACGGGTTTTTCTTGGAGATTCCCATCAGATGCAGTGCCAACAGCAACTATTGACGTTAGGGCAACATCAGTACAGGATACTGCTCCGACTGGCTATACTGTTGATAGAACTGATATTTCTTATAACAAATTTTATAACAGCAAGCACTTTTCATTTTTGGTTGGCGCCACACAAATTTCAACAGTACGCAATTTTGAAATGTCTTTATCGCAAAATGTTATTGATGGTGTTAAGTTTGGTTCTTTGGATGTTGCATATGTTGAACCGACAAATACTGATTTAGCAACAATTAACATTGAATTTTACATACCAGATACTGCAACCGATATGTCCTTATCAAACACATTTGATTCGGCGGTTGGTACTGCTTGGGACGGTGGCACTTCGTTAACTTCCGATTTAAAACTTACAATCAATAGTCCAACTAAGGATGGTACAAATGCAACATTAGCTATAAGCGATGCTGTTGTTACTGAATACACGCATGATATATCAGCTAACGATTTCATTATTGGTAGAGCAAGCTTTAGAGCGCCTGCAAGTGGCATTACTTTAAGTGGCGTGACAATCAAATCATAATTACAGGAGGTGTAGTTTGTGGGCTTATTTGTTAGTAACAAGACTGTCAAGATTTATTTTGACGATGAAGGCAAAATTGTTGACAAAGAAACAGAAAACTGGATTGAAGTGTATAAAGAACTATCCGTTAGCGCTCTGAAGAAATTGCAAAATTCTTGGAAGCCGAAGATTGAGTACAAAGACGGCGAACAAGTTATGCTCTTTGAAGATATCGAAGTATTACCAGTTGAATTTCTAGCTGAAGTAATTGTCAGATGGAGTGAAAAAGACACACCAACGGTTGAAAACATCAAGAGTAAACTAAGACACGATATAGCGCAAAACTTGTATAACAAGCTAAATGAAATGTACAATTTGCAGAAATAAGTTAGGGGGAGCAATTCCCCCTTTTCCTCTTTTGGAGTGATGCCATGGTATTTAAAAGCGATGATGCAATAATTATTACAAAAGACCACATAACCTTGCGAATGGCTATAAATTTATCGAAGGGTAATCTTGTGCAATTTTTGCTTGATGCCATCGAGTGGTGGAGTGAAGATGTACCGATAAACGAATACTATGTGCAACAATTATCGTACAAAAAAATACGCGATGTGATAAATTATTACGCAAAACAATTTTTAGAAATAACGAATGATATTAACGATATACAGCAATTAGTACGTGCTATGATAGTATTTAAAACACGACCATTGCCTGACAATCGTGTGTTTATGCGTTATGCAGAGCGTTTTAGAGTGGTTTTTCCGTGTATTGATAATGAAGCAAATTTAGTTATTTTGCCGAGTGGTACGAATGTTGAGACAATGCGATACGATGATTTTGTTATAGCGGAAGCGGTGATAATGGCAAAAGTTGAAGCAATTGAACGAGAGCAAGCAAGACACAGGAGGTGAAATAGATGGAATATAAAGTCAAAATAGATGTTGGTATAATGGCTCAAGGTATTGAGCAAGTTGCTAAGCAAATTCAACAGATAAACGAATTAACCAAGCGAATGCAAAGACGTACCATTAACATCAATGTACGTGTTAACGAATCGGCTATTACAAAATTGAAAGAAATATCACAATATGCGAGCAAATTAGCTAGTAAATCAGTTACGGTAAACGTTAAGCTAAATACCAATATTACCAATAATACCATCGAACGTTTAAATAAATTTTATGATGTAATGCGCAAATTCAAAGATGCAACGAGTATTAATATACGCTTAAATACACCATCCGATGCACGTATAGAGAATATCAACAAGCTTATCACAAGCTTGAAGTCTTTGTCACACCTAAGAAAGAAAAAATACGAATTCGAAGTAATGGTTAAAACGAATGTTACTGCGGCATTAGTACGTAATTTAGAGCGCTTTGTACAAATAATGCAAGAATTGAAAGCGACGACAACAAGCGTACGTCGAACAGTGAATATATCGTTTAAACAACAAGCGAAATCGCAAACGATGGGAAGCAATGTACAAAGCACAGCACCACCGACCAGAGAAATGCTTTCAGAATTTTTCTCTGGCTTATCGCGTGGTTATTACATTACCAAATCCGTCCTTACTGGCATTTATAAGTTTGTTACCTTCCCTATTACTATTGCAAGAGCAGGAATGAATTTAATAAAAGTAATTGATATGTTTGTGAGTAAAGTCTCGCAAGCAGTTCACTATGTATCCTATTCGCTTGGTGCGATAGGTAGGGCTTTCTTTTTTACATCAATGACTGTTGCAACGGCATTAACTGGCTTAACAAAACAATTTATCGACACATATTCCGAAATAGAACGCACAGGGACGAAAGCAACGTATGTATTCGATACGACAACGACAAAACTTGATTTGTTTGGCGAGATAATGAAATCGGTTGGTGATATAGCAGAGCGTACAGGGTATAATTTAAGTGAAACGGCCGAATTATTGCAATACATTGGTGCTAGTGGTGTTAATTCGTTATCCGATGCTAAAAAGCTAGCCGAAGAAACGATAAGTGTTGCATTATTCACAGGTGCACAACCACTTGATTTGTATCGCTCAACGCTTTCGATAATGAATGCGTATGGACAAACGATGAATGAATATACAAACACACTTGCAAAATTATCAGTTGCGGCAAAGGCGTCACCATTCGAAATCAACGAATTAATTACACAATTGCCGAGAGTGACGGCATTTGCAGAAGAAATTAGTGTAAGCTTAGATGAATTGCTTGGCTCAATGGTTACATTATCAAAAGCGGGATTTATGCCATCGCTTATAGGTACAACATTGTCACAAATATATGCGGATATAATCAAGAAACGACCACAATTCTTAGGATTAGGCATAGAAGTAACAGAGTACAAAAACGGCGAGTTTGCATTCAGACCGTTAACTGCAATACTGCGTGATCTTGTTAATCGTGCTGGCGGAGTACAGTATGTGCCATTGCTATTGCAATCGCTCGGCTTACAGAAACGCTCTATGCTTGCGTTAATTACGCTTGTAAATAACTTGGATAAATTACAAGCAAATATTGAGCAAGTTGGTTCTGCAACGGTTGACGAATTAAATTCGATGAACGATGTGCTTAAAAACTCGATATGGTATCAATTAGAGCGGCTTAAGACGGCTTTAATGAATCTTGTTGCGACTTTCGGTACAACGTTTAAAGATGATATTATTAACGCTATAGCAAGAGTAACAGATTTTATTGAACAACTAACGCAAAAATTCAATGACGAAAAATTTGTGAGAGCGATAAAAGAAGTTGCGGCCATATTGCTCAAATTACTTGAGCTTGGCATCATATTAGGTTTTATAATGATACTAATGAGCTTGTTAACTAGATTTGTTGCTGGTATTCTTGAATTATTACGTCCGTTGAACTTGCTATTTGCTGGTTTGATATATGGTTTGTATCAGGCGTTTAAGAATAATATTGGTGCTAACGGCGAATTTGAAAAGAAGATGGGGCAAGCAACAGGCACGGTTGGTAATTCGCAATTTAGCCTTAGTGATGTTAACAAAGTAATTAGCGATTATGCGAAATTTGTGTTTGGTATAGGCGAAACTTTTGGTAAGACAATAGGTGGTTCTGTAGGTTCGTCTTTAAGTGTTATTAAAAGCGAAGATGTAAGCACGGCTGTTAAATTTACAGTTGTAGTTTCAGATGTTATCGCGGCAATATCGGAGCAAATAGCAAATATGGCGGAAGAAATGGGAAAATTTGTTGAAGCGTTGCCTTCTTTACAAAAATCATTAAAATTCGATGTTAAACCTGAAGAATTTGAAAAACAGTTAAACAATTTAAAGTTATCAGACAATCAAAAAGCGGCCGCAAAGCTTGTTTATAATTTGTACAGAATAATTCGGTCGGCTATTGAAACTGCCATAAATGCTGTTATGACTATTGGTTTTGTGTTAGAAAAATTGCCGTTAACAGTTAAGAATGTTGATTTAGGT
>ERZ795045.3822-NODE-3822-length-12792-cov-5.126089_pt1 | contig 12792 bp, 11 predicted proteins | sample MGYA00375129_ERZ795045 | MGnify/ENA primary metagenome ERZ795045 (study PRJEB30174, sample SAMN05720166) | activated sludge metagenome | isolation source: anaerobic digester from wastewater treatment plant | place: Japan | collected 2015-05-15 ... | reverse complement strand
GCCACGCCGAGGTGGCGCGCGCAAACGGTGCAGGCCCACACCCCGAGCAGCAACGCGGCGGCCAGCAGCGGCAGCCACGGCAGCGGGCCGAAGGCGTGTTCCAGCAGCACGAACGCGGCCCAGGCGGCGAGCGTGCCGGCGGTGCCCGGCGCACGCGGCGCCAGGCCGCTGCCGAAACCCAGCGCGATCAGATGCGCCGGATGGCGCAGCATGAAGCGCAGCGTGGCCGCCGAGCTCGCGCTCATCGGATCGCACTCACGGGCTGGCGCTCATGTCTTGAAGTGGTCGAAACCGCCGCGGCGCACAGCCAGCGGCTGGCCGGCGCCGTCGGTCACCGTCAGCGCGGCGCCGGGCTCGATGCGGCCGATGCAGCTCACCGCCACGCCGGCGTCGCTTGCCGCGGCGAGCACCGCGCCGCGCTGCGCGGGCGCGGCGCTGAACAACAGCTCGTAGTCGTCGCCGCCGTGCAGCTGCAGCTCGCGGCGCAGCGCCGGCGGCAGCGCGGCCAGCGCCGCGCTGGCCGGCAGCGCATCGGCGTCCAGCCGCGCGCCCACGCCCGAGCGGCGCAGCAGGTGGCCCAGGTCGCCGAGCAGGCCGTCGCTGATGTCGATGGCACTGCTGGCGATGCCGCGCAGCCGCTGGCCGAGCGCGACGCGCGGCTCGGGCATTTCCATCGCGCGGCGCCAGTGGTCGAAAGCCGCAGCGTCCGCTGCCAGCGTGCCGCGGAAGACCTCCAGCGCGGCACGCGCGTCGCCCAGGCTGCCGCTGACCCACAGCTCGTCGCCGGCGCGTGCGCCGCTGCGCAGCAGCGCCGTGCCCGCCGGCACCTGGCCGAACACGGTGATGCAGATGTTCAGCGGCCCCGCGGTGGTATCGCCGCCCACCAGTTCGATGGCGTGGTGCTCGGCCAGCCGGTACAGGCCGTCGGCAAAGCCGGCGAGGAAGGCGGCGTCGGCGCGCGGCAGCGCCAGCGCCAGCACGAAGCCCATCGGCTCGGCGCCGCAGGCGGCCAGGTCGCTCAGGTTGACCGCCAGCGCCTTGTGGCCCAGGCGTTGCGGCGCCACCGTGCCGAGGAAATGCCGGCCTTCGACCAGCATGTCGCTGGACACGCACAACTGCATGCCCGGCGCCGGCGCCAGCACGGCGCAGTCGTCGCCGGCGCCGAGCACCGCGCGCCGCGTCGGCCGCGTGAAGAAGCGCTCGATCAGTTCGAATTCGCCCAATGCCATGCCCGCATTGTGGCCGGGCGCGCGCGCTGGCCCAGCCCTGCCCGGCGCGAAGCCCCGGCCGGCGGGTGCACTCCTAGAATCGGCGCGCAGCTCGCCCGCCCCGCCCCGCGCCGCGTGCGAGACCCCTGCGCCCACAACCCAGCGGAGACCACGCCGTGCCGACCATCGACCAAAAGGCCGCCGAGCTGCGCCAGGCGGCGCTCGAATACCACGAGTTTCCGGTGCCGGGCAAGCTGGCGATCGCCGCCACCAAGCAGATGAGCAACCAGCACGATCTGTCGCTGGCCTACTCGCCGGGCGTGGCCGCGGCCTGCGAGGAGATCGTCGCCGACCCGGCCAATGCCTTTCGCTACACCGCGCGCGGCAACCTGGTGGCGGTGATCAGCAACGGCACCGCCGTGCTCGGGCTGGGCGACATCGGCGCGCTGGCGGCCAAGCCGGTGATGGAAGGCAAGGCGGTGCTGTTCAAGAAGTTCGCCGACATCGACGTGTTCGACCTCGAAGTCAACGAGAAGGACCCGGACCGGCTGGTGGAAGTCATCGCCGCGCTCGAGCCCAGCTTCGGCGGCATCAACCTCGAGGACATCAAGGCGCCGGATTGTTTCGTCGTCGAGCGCAAGCTGCGCCAACGCCTGAAGATCCCGGTGTTCCACGACGACCAGCACGGCACCGCGATCGTCGTCGGCGCGGCGCTGCTGAACGCGCTGCAGGTGGTGGGCAAGGACATCGCGCAGGTCAAGCTGGTGGCCAGCGGTGCCGGCGCGGCGGCGCTGGCCTGCCTGGGGCTGCTGGTCAAGCTGGGCGTGCGGCGCGAGAACATCTGGGTCACCGACCTGGCCGGGGTGGTCTATGCCGGCCGCACCGAGCTGATGGACGAGGACAAGGCGCAGTACGCGCAGCCCACCGCGCTGCGCACGCTGGCCGAGGTGATGCCCGGCGCCGACGTGTTCTTGGGCCTGTCGGCCGGCGGCGTGCTGAAGCCGCCGATGGTGGCGGCGATGGCGCCGCAGCCGGTGATCTTCGCGCTGGCCAACCCGACGCCGGAGATCGCGCCGGAGCTGGTGCGCGAGGTGCGCAGCGATGCGCTGATCGCCACAGGGCGCAGCGACTATCCGAACCAGGTCAACAACGTGCTGTGCTTCCCGTACATCTTCCGCGGTGCGCTGGACTGCGGCGCGACGACGGTGACCGATGCGATGAAGATCGCCACCGTGCACGCCATCGCCGAACTGGCGCAGGCCGAGCAAAGCGAGGTCGTTGCCGCGGCCTATGCCGGCGAGACCCTGGCCTTCGGCCCCGAGTACCTGATCCCGAAGCCCTTCGACCCGCGGCTGATGATGAAGGTCGCGCCGGCGGTGGCGCGCGCCGCGGCCGAATCGGGCGTGGCCAGCCGGCCCATCGCCGACTGGCAGGCTTATGCGGAAAAGCTGCACAGCTTCGTCTACGCGTCGGGCCAGACGATGCGGCCGATCTTCACGCTGGCCAAGAACGCCAAGGCCAAGCGCGTGGCCTTCGCCGAGGGCGAGGAAGAGCGCGTGCTGCGCGCGGTGCAGGTGGTGGTGGACGAAGGCCTGGCGCGACCGATGCTGATCGGCCGGCCGGCGATCATCGCCGCGCGCGTGCGCAAGTTCGGCCTGCGTTTGCAGCAAGGCGCCGACTACGACGTGGTGAACGTCGAGGACGACGAGCGCTACCGCGACTTTTACAGCACCTACCACCGCATGACCGAGCGCAAGGGCATCACGCTGCAGGTGGCGAAGATCGAGATGCGCCGCCGGCTGACGCTGATCGGCGCCATGATGCTCGAGAAGGGGCAGGTCGACGGCATGCTGTGCGGCACCTGGGGCACCACGGCCAACCATCTGCAGTACATCGACCAGGTCATCGGCAAACGCGTCGGCGGCAGCCCCAATACCGGCCAGGACGTGCGCGTGTATGCCTGCATGAACGGGCTGATGCTGCCGGGACGCCAGGTGTTCTTGGTCGATACCCACGTGAACGCCGATCCCAGCGCCGAAGAACTGTGTGAGATCACGGCGATGGCGGCCGACGAGATGATGCGTTTCGGCCTCACGCCGAAAGTGGCGCTGCTGTCGCACAGCAACTTCGGCAGCAGCGATGCACCCAGTGCGCTGAAGATGCGGCGCACGCTGGCGCTGCTGCGCGAGCAGGCGGCCTGGCTGGAAGTCGACGGCGAGATGCACGGCGATGTCGCGCTCGACGCGGCCGAACGGCGCAAGATCATGCCGCGAAGCACCCTGAGCGGCGAAGCCAACCTGCTGGTGCTGCCCAATATCGACGCCGCCAACATCGCCTACAACCTGCTGAAGACGGCGGCCGGCGGCGGCATCGCGATCGGCCCGGTGCTGCTCGGCGCGGCCAAGCCGGTGCACATCCTGACGCCGTCGGCGACGGTGCGCCGCATCGTCAACATGACGGCACTGACCGTTGCCGACGCCAACGAGGTGCGCTGAATCTGCCGCCGGCTGCGGTGGCGCGATGATATGTCTCACTACGTAACGATAGGTGTGTGCGCACACAAACATACCGTTTGACGCAGCGCTGCGTAGACCCTTGGCTTGAGATTCTTGCCGCGTTCGGCTAGCATTCGGGCTTCGTTTTCCAGGGTTATCCCGTGCTCGTGTGCCGTTTGCCGTCGCCAAGGCAGTCGATCAGTAAGTGGGCGCTTGCAACCGCGTTCACATGGATGGTGGCGATGGGTGCGGCGTCGGCCAGCGATCTGGCGGCCGAAAGTGCGACGCCGGTGCTGCCCACGGTGGCACTGGCAGCGCTGCCGACACAAGCGCAGCACACGGATGTATTGATTCGTCAGGGTGGCCCGTTTCTTCATGCCAAGGATGGCAGCGTGTTCGGCAACCGAGAGCGCCTGTTGCCGGCACAGCCTCGCGGCTACTACCGCGAATACACGGTGACGACGCCGGGCGCGCGCGATCGCGGCGCACAGCGCATCGTCTGCGGCGGAAGCCAGCCGAAGCAGCCAGAACGTTGTTATTACACCGCCGATCACTACGCGAGCTTTGCGCGCATCGTGCAGTGAACGGCCAGGGCCAAGCGATCCAGATCGAAGGAGGTAGGTGACCATGCTGTTGCACACAGTCCGTCCCAACATCGTGCAGGCGATCCGCGCCTACCGGGTGGACGACCTGATGCAGGCCGCCGAAGGCTCGGGCCAGCATTTCCTTTATGCCAACCTGGCGGCGGCACAGACCAAACAGGAGGTGCTCGACTGCATCGCGGCGTCGTTCCTGTTTCCGCCGCATTTCGGCAAGAACCTCGATGCGCTGTTCGACTGCATGACCGACATCGTGCACAAGGCCGGCGCGCAGCCGGGCTTCGTGGTCGTGCTCGAACAGTTGCCCGACAACCCGCGCTTCGACCGCGAGGTGCGCGAGCAGCTGCTCGACGTCTTCCGCGATGCGGCCGACTTCTGGGGCGAGCGGCGAATACCGTTCCGATGTTTCTATTCTTTTCGGTAGCCCGCTCCCTGGAAATCGGGTCAGGGGAGCGGGCGGAGATGACCCAGGCGGTGGCCGACAAGCCGGCACCCAAGGTGGCGGTATCGAAGAACGGTACCAACCCCAACTTCGGCATGAACATGCCGCTGATGAGCAGTGCCTTCGATACGGCCATGTGGCTGACGGCGGCCTGAGGCCTGCCACGGCGGCGGGGCCGCGTCAACGACACAACGGCCCTCGCGGGCCGTTGTGCTTTGCAGGCGCTGGCGCGATTCCGCGCTTCAGGGCTCGACCGATGGTTCGGGATGCTGCGGCGCGTGGGCGCTGTCGTGCAACTGCTCGGCCAGCGCCACGTACTGTGCGACCGGCACCTCCTCGGCGCGGCGCTGCAGATCGAAGCGGCCGGCGAAGCCGCGCGCATCGAGCCAGCGGCCCAGCGTGTGGCGCAGCAGTTTGCGCCGCTGCGAGAACGCCGTCGCGACCAGTTCCCCCAGCAGCGCTGGGGCCTGCGGCACAGGCAACGTCAGCGGCTGCATGCGCACCACTGCCGAATCCACCTGCGGCGGCGGGTCGAAGGCCTGCGGCGCCACCTCGAGCACGGTATCGATGCGGTAGCGCCACTGCAGCATCACCGTCAGCCGGCCGTAGTCCTTGCCGCCGGGTGCGGCCGCCATGCGCTGCGCCACCTCCTTTTGCAGCATGAAGTGCTGGTCGACGACGTGAGCGGCGGCCTGCAGCAGGTGGAACAGGATCGGTGTCGAGATGTTGTAAGGCAGGTTGCCCACCAGCCGCAGCCGGGCGCCCGCGGCGTGCGCCAGTGCCGCGAAATCCACCTGAAGCACGTCGGCCTCGATCACCTTCAGCGCGGCGCCGTGCGCGCGCAGCCGCCTTGCCAGGTCGCGGTCGAGCTCGATCACCGTCAGCGCGCCGCAGCGCTGCAGCAGCGGCCAGGTCAATGCCCCCAAGCCGGGGCCGATCTCGACCAGTGCCTGCCCGGGCTGCGGATCGACCGCATCGACGATCGCCTGCAGCACGCCGGGGTCGGCGAGGAAGTGCTGGCCGAAGCGTTTGCGCGGCCGGTGCTTCATCGGCGGCGGGCCGGTTGCATCAAGGCGGGTCGCGCATCTCGACGTAGGCGCGCGCGCGCAGCTCCTTGACCCAGTCGACCAGGGCCTGCTCGTACTTCTGCTCGCGCAACGCGGCGCGCGCCTGCTCGCGCAGCTGCTTGGTGTCCAGCGTCGCCTGGCGCCGATCGACGACCTCGATCAGGTGCACGCCAAAGCGCGAGCTCACCGGCTCGGACACGCCGCCGACCGTCAGCCGGTTCATCGCCTCTTCGAATTCGGGCACCAGCGCACCGGGGTTGACCCAGCCGAGGTCGCCGCCCTGGCTGGCCGAACCGTCTTCGGAATACTGCCGGGCCAGCGCCTCGAAGCTGCTGCTGCCCTTTTCGATCTGCGCGCGCATGTCGGACAGACGCCGGCGCGCCAGCTCGACGCTGAGCTGCGGCGACGGGCGCAGCAGGATGTGCCGCACCCGCGTCTGCGTGACCTGCACACCGGACACCTCGCGCCGGTCGACCAGTTTGATGACGTGAAAACCCGCGCCCGAGCGCAGCAGCGTCGCCGACACCTGGCCCGGCTGCAGGTCGCGCACCTTGGCGACGAAGGCGTCCGGCAGCCGCGCCGCCGGGCGCAGCCCGATCTCGCCGCCGCGCTCGCGGTTGCCGTCCTGCGACAACTCGCGCGCGACGCTGGCGAAATCCTCGCCGCCGCGCACCCGCGCCAGCGCGGCCTCGGCAGCGGCCTGGCGCTGCGCGACCAGCTCTGCGCTGGCGCCATCCGGCACGGTGATCAGGATCTGCGCGATATTCAGCTCCATGTCGCGCCCGGGCAGGGCGTTGCGCTCGGCCAGGAACTTGTCGATCTCGGCCTCGGTGACGCGGGTGCGCTGCCCGACATCGCGCTCGCGCACACGCTCCAGCAGGATCTGGTCGCGCAGCGTCGAACGAAAGCGGTTGAAGTCCATGCCGTCCGCGGCGACGCGTGCGCGCAGTTGCGCCAGGCTCAGCTTGTTCTGTGCGGCGATGCTCTGCACCGCGCGGTCGATCTCGGCGTCGTCGACGCGCACGCCGCTTTCGCGCGCGTGGGTCAGCATCACGCGCTCCTCGATCAGCGACTCCAGCGCCTCGTGGCGCAGCTGGGCTTCGCTCGGCGGCCGCGCGGCGCCGCGCTGCGCGACCATGGCGCGGATGCGCTCGATGCGCTGCTCGAGCTCGGCGGCGGTCACCAGCTCGCTGTTGACGACCACGACGATGTAGTCGCCGGCGAAGGCCGGGCTGCGTGCCGGCTGCTGTGGTGGCGGCGGGGTGCTGCGCACTTGCAGCTGCGCCAGCACCGGCAGCGCGCCCAGCCCGAGCACCAGGGCCAGGCCGAGTCGACGAAGGCGGCGGTTGAAATCAGTCATAGACGGCCGTGGTAGGCGGCGTGCCGCCGCGCTCGCGCAGCGGCTGGTAGCCGGGCACATTCTCCCTCAGGATGCGGAAGGCATTCGAACCCAGGCGCGACAGCCCTACCAGCTCCAGCTGCAGCAGCACCTGCGTCGAGGCTTCGCTGACGCCGGTGGACCAGCGGCTGACGGCCATGCGTGCGATCCAGCAGCCGGCGTCGTATTCCACGCCGACCACCGAATCGGTGACGCGGTCGTCGCGTGTACTGTAGGCGACACGCCCGACCGTATACCAGGCGCCGCCGCAGCTGCCGGCGCGGCCGTCCCATTCCTTGCGCTGCGGAACGCCGTCGGGCTGGTACAGCGGCCACTGCCACGAGGCTTCCCACTGCGAGCTGATGTCGCGCGCATAGCGGTAGCTCAGGTTCAGCACGCGAAACGGCGCCGGCACGTACTGCAGTCCCAGGATCGAGCGCATCACGCGGTCGGTGTTCGGGCTGTAGCGCACATAGCCGTCGAGGTTGAACGGCTCGACCACCCGCGTCGAGCCGCGCAGCAGCACGTCGGAGTAGCCGCGCCGCTCGGGCAGGCCGGTGTCGGTGATCAACTGGTCGTTGAACAGGTAGCGCTGCACGATGCCCAGCTGCAGCAGCTCGGCGCCGCTGGCGGCGTCGAGCAGCCTGGTCGTCACGCCGGCCGTCAGCGCGTTGGTGTCGGACACGCGGTCGACGCCGGAGAACACGTTTTCGGAGTAGATGGACGCGAAGCTGTAGTCCTTCAGCGCCGAATCGAAGTTCGGGTAGCCCGATTGCTTCACGTAGGGCGTGTTCACGTACAGCAGCCGCGGCTCCAGCGTCTGGCGCAACCCGCGGCCGCCCCAGGCGGTGCTGCGCTCGAACTCGGCGCCGCCGCCCAGACTGAAGGTCGGGATCACGCGCGACGCGCTGCTGCGGCCGTCGGGCATGGCCTCGTCGGTGTAGTAGCTGGCGGCGTTGAACAGCACGCTGGGCGTGACCCACCAGCCCGGCTCGCGGAACGGCCGGTCGATGCGGCCCTGCGCGTGCAGGCGCGATCCGTCGGACGGTGTGGCGGCGGCGCTGTAGCCCGGGTTGTTCGGCAGGGTGAAGCGGTTGGCCTCGGTCTCGACCGCATATTCGATGCCGGCCTGCAGGTTGCCGCTGCTGCGCAGGCCGACCTGCGCGGCGCGGTCGAAGGGGGCCTGCATCGTGTTCGGCGCCTGCAGCAGCTGCCAGCGCTGGGTGCGCACGTACAACTCGGCGCCGAGCACGCTCGATCCGTAGTCCCTCTGGGCAAAGGCCGTCAGCGGCAGCAGCCGCGGCGTCAGGGCCACGTGCCGGCGCGGGAAGTCGCTCCACCATTCGTTGTCCGACACGCGCTCGAGCTGCGCGCCATAGCGCACGCCGTCGCCCAGCTTGCCGGCGTGGTCGAAGGTCAGCCAGTAGCGCGTGTCCTCGTAGACCTGGTCATAGGGCAGCAGATCCAGGTTCAGGCGGCCCGCAAAGTCCGGCTCCAGGTAGCGGAATTCGCCCATCACCGCGGCGCCGCGCCGCGTCGACAGCGACGGCGTGATCGTGGCATCGCGGTTCGGCGCGATGTTCCAGTAGTAGGGCACCGCGACCTCCACGCCGCTGCGGGTGGTGACGTTCAGGTTCGGCGGCAGCCAGCCCGATTTGCGCTGGTCGCTCAACGGAAAGCTCATGCGCGGCAGCGACAGGACCGGCAGGCCCAGGAAGCGCAGCACCGCGCCTTCGGCCACGCCGACGCTGGCGTCCAGGTCCAGGTCGAGCTGCTGCGCGCTGAGCACCCAGTCGGGCGCGCGCTCATCGTCGCGGCGGCAGCTGGTGTAGTTGCCGGCAATCACCCGCGCGCTGCCGGGGCCGAGGATGTCGATGCGTTCGGCGCGGCCGCCGGCGCCGGTGAACGCCAGCTCGTACTGCGGGGCGAGCACGAAACCCTCCATGCGCTGCGTCTTCAGCTGCACCTCGGGCCCGCTGATCACCGAGCCCTCGAAAGTGACCCGTACGTTGCCCTGCGCCACCGCCAGATCCTCGGCCTGGTCGTAGCGCAGCTGGTCGGCACGCAGCACCACGCCGGCCTGGCGCATCTCCGCATGGCCCTCGGCGCGAAGTTCGCCGCCGGGCTGGCCGCTGAGCTGGTCGGCGCGCAGGTACAGCGGCGCTTGCTGGCGTGCGGCGTCGCCAGTGGGCGCGGGCTTGAGCAGCGGGCTGGGCTGCAGCGCGGCCGTCTGCGCGACAGCGGCCGGTGCCTGGGACCCCAGCCACACGCAGCCGGCCAGCACCGGCAGCACACGGCGGCGCCGGCAGCAAAGGCGGGCAAGGTGACGCAAGGGCGCGGGCGCGACGGGTTGGGGCACAGGCTGCGCCGCTCGTGCCGCAGCGGCGCGGCGCACGCCGGCGCTGCGTCGAACGGCCGATTTGTAGAATTCATTATCCAACGAGCGCGCGCGCCGCCCCCCTCGCGGCAGGCGCGGCCCAATCCCCGATGAACCACTCCTTTGCAGCGCCTGCCGCGCTGCCTGCAGGCACGCCGCCTGCGGCCGCCCTCGCCTGGCCCGATGCGCAGCGCCGCAGCGCGTTCGAGCAGTGGCTGGCCGCGATCGCGCCGCGCCATGGGCTGCAGCCGCTCACGCTGCGCGCGGCGTCGGCCGACGCCAGCTTCCGGCGCTACTTTCGCATCGATGCGCGCGGCGGCAGCCTGATCGTCATGGACGCGCCGCCGCCGCAGGAGGACGTGCGCCCCTTCGTGCAGCTGGCGCACGCCATCCGCGGCGCCGGGTTGAACGCGCCGCCGGTGCTGGAGTGCGATGCCGAACGGGGTTTCTTGCTGCTCGGTGATCTGGGCTGCGAGCTGTACCTGCAGGCGCTGCGCAGCGCCGATGCGGCGCGGGCCGACGCGCTGATGCGCGACGCCATCACCGCCCTGGTGCAATGGCAGCTGAAGGTGCCGGCCGCGCCGCTGCCGCCCTACGACGAGGCGCTGCTGGCGCGCGAGCTGGCGCTGTTCCCCGAATGGTGTGTGCAGCGCGAGTTCGGCCTGCGCTGGAGCGAGGCCGACCACGCACGCTGGCACGGGGTCTGCCGCGCGCTGATCGACAGCGCGCTGGCGCAGCCGGCGGTGGCGGTGCACCGCGACTGGATGCCGCGCAACCTGATGGTGGCCACACCCAACCCCGGCATCCTCGATTTCCAGGACGCGGTGCGCGGCCCGCTGAGCTACGACCTCGCCTCGCTGCTGCGCGATGCCTTCCTGTCCTGGGACGAAGAGCGCGAGATCGACTGGGCGGTGCGCTACTGGGGCCAGGCCAAGAGCGCCGGTGTGCCGCTGGGCGAGGCCTTCGCCGCCGACTTCGGCGAGTTCTGGCGCGCGCTCGAGTGGATGGGGCTGCAGCGCCACCTCAAGGTGCTGGGCATCTTCTGCCGCCTGAAACACCGCGACGGCAAGCCGGCCTATGCCGCGGACCTGCCGCGCTTTTTCGCCTACGCCAGCAAGGTGGCGGCACGCTATGCGCCGCTGCGCACGCTGCTGCCGCTGCTCGAGCCGATGAGCGGGCTCAGGCCGGTCGAGGCTTTCTCGATGCGTTGATCAGCGGCAGGCCGCCAGCACCTGCGCCACCGCGGCGGTGAGCTTCGTGCCGTAGCGCAGGTGCAGGAACTCGTTCGGCCCGTGCGCATTGCTCTTGGGCCCGAGCACGCCGCACACCATCATCTGCGCGCGCGGGAAGCCGGCCTGCAGCAGGCTCATCAACGGGATCGTGCCGCCTTGGCCGAGGGTGCCCAGCGGCGCGCCGAAGTGCGCGTGCGATGCGTCGTTCAGCGCGCGTTCCAGCCACGGCGCGAGCTGCGGCGCATCCCAGCCGCTGGCGGCGTTGTCGGCGTGGAAGGTGACCCTGGCGTTGTACGGCGCGCCGTCTTCCAGCAGCGCCTTCAACTGCTGCGACGCCGCCGCGCCGTCCACCCGCGGCGGCAGCCGCAGGCTCAGCTTGAAAGCAGTGTGCGGCCGCAGCACGTTGCCGGCGTCGGACAGGGCGGGCAGGCCGTCGGCGCCGGTGATGCTCAGCGTGGGCCGCCAGGTGCGGTTCAGCAGCACCTGCACCGGGTCGGTGGTGGTGGGCAGCACCGCGCCGCCATCGGCGCCGCAGGCCCACGGGAAGCGCTGGTAGACCTCGTCGCGCAGGATCGCCGCCGCGGCGCGCGCCTGTTCGACGCGCAGCGCCGGGATCTCGCAGTGGAAGCTGCGCGGCAGCAGCGTGCCGGTGCGCGCATCTTCCAGCCGGTCGAGCAACTGGCGCAGGATGCGAAAGCTCGACGGCACCACGCCGCTGGCGTCGCCGGAGTGGATGCCTTCGTCGAGCACCTCGACCTTCAACACGCCGCTGACCGTGCCGCGCAGGCTGGTGGTCAGCCACAGCTGCTCGTAGTTGCCGGCGCCGCTGTCCAGGCACACCACCAGGCCGACGTCGCCGAGCCGATCGCGCAGCACGTCCAGGTACGCCGGCAGGTCGGGTGAGCCGCTTTCCTCGCTGGTCTCGATCAGGCCGACGCAGCGCGGCCGCGCCAGGCCCTGCGCATCCAGCGCCTCGATCGCGCTGACGGCCGCGTACACCGCGTAGCCGTCGTCGGCGCCGCCGCGGCCGTAGAGCTTGCCGTCCTCGAGCTTCGGCGTCCACGGCCCGAGGCCGCTGCGCCAGCCGCTGAATTCGGGCTGCTTGTCCAGGTGGCCATAGAACAGCACGGTGTGCGCGCTGTCGGCGCGTGTGGCCGGCACGTCGAAATACAGCAGCGGTGTGCGCCCTTCGAGGCGCACGATCTGCAGCTTCAAGCCCGCCACGCGGCGCGAATCGACCCAGGCGGCGGCGTCGCACAGCACGCGCTCGAGCAGGCCGCGCTGCTGCCAGGCGGCGTCGAACATCGGGCTCTTGGCCGGCACCGCGATGTAGTCGATCAGCGCGGGCACGATGCGCTGCTGCCAGCTCGCCTGCGCATGGCTGGCCAGCGCCGCGGCCTGCTCGGCGTGCAGCGGCGGCGCCGCATCGCGTGCGTTCATCGCCTTTGCTCCTTGTGCGTGCTGCGTGCTGCGTGCCGTGCAGCGCGCGGCGCTCAGACCACCGGCTTGGGCACGCTGCGCGAGCGCTGCACCGCCGGCGCCGGTGTCGCAGGGGCCTTGGCGAGCTGCGCGTCGATCGCGGCGGTCGCGGCGGCAAAGGCCGCGGCGTGCGCAGCCTCGCCGCGCGCGTGCCGGTCCAGGTGCGCCGCCAGTTGCAGCGCCAGCGGCGACAGCGTGGCCTGCCCCGCCGGACGCAGCATTTCCCAGGCCGGCAGCCCGAAGGCCTTGCCCAGCGGCTCGAGTTCGTCGACGCGGGTGGAGACCACCGCGCGTCGTATGCGGTCCAGCGTGCCGTTGCTGACCCCGCTGCGCGCGGTGATCTTGGGCAACGTGTTCAGGTCGGAGCGCGCGGCCATCAACGCTCGCAAATTGGCCGCAAGGATGTCGCGTGGGCGCATGCCGAGAGTTTGCCGCAGATTGGGTTATCGCGTGATAGCCAGGAAGCGCGAGTTTTCACCGATCCGGGATGCGTTCCAGGTCGGCCAGCCACACCG
>ERZ795045.3815-NODE-3815-length-12809-cov-13.255763_pt1 | contig 12809 bp, 12 predicted proteins | sample MGYA00375129_ERZ795045 | MGnify/ENA primary metagenome ERZ795045 (study PRJEB30174, sample SAMN05720166) | activated sludge metagenome | isolation source: anaerobic digester from wastewater treatment plant | place: Japan | collected 2015-05-15 ... | reverse complement strand
GCCAATCCTTCACCTGATGGATATATGACCGTGCTTGATGGCATTGAGCGCAAAACTCTTGTCTTTGGTACCCATACATTAATGACCGAGTTTAGATTACAAAAAGGAAAGAAATTGCCCATTCACAAACACCCTCATGAGCAAACGGGGTACCTGGTAAAAGGGCATATTATCCTGATTATGGATGGACAAACATATGACATGAAACCAGGTGGAAGCTGGTCAATACCGGGTAATATAGAACACGGAGCAGAAGTACTGGAAGACTCAATAGCAATTGAAGTATTTTCCCCCGTACGGGAAGATTACATACCATAATGCCGATAATTATCACAAAGATAAGCCAGTATGAATATTTCAGATATAATTACAGCAATTGGCGGTATAGGGATACTCCTTCTGGGCATTGTCCTGATGTCCGAAGCAATACAGAAATTAGCAGGTCCTCGTTTCAGAAAAATTCTTGCAAACCTCACTGGTGGAAAGTTTAAGGCACTGTTCACCGGCATGCTGGTAACCACTATCATTCAGGCATCCAGTGCAACAGCCATTGCAACAATAGGATTTGTAAGCGCAGGGCTCATCACCATACCACAAGCACTGGCAGTCATCTTTGGGGCAAACGTAGGCACTACTGCCACAGCATGGCTTGTAACAATGTTTGGCATTCAATACAGCATTGGGCAATTTTCGCTTCTTTTTGTTGCCTGCGGTGTCATATTAAAAATATTGTATACTGACCATCGATCTGACATTGGTTCATTGCTGGCCGGGTTTGGCCTTCTTTTCTTTGGTATTACCATTATGCGTCAGGGGCTGGCACAGTTGCCGCAGCAATTAATTTTACTGCCATCTCAGGACATGTAATTACTGACAGGCTGCTTCTATTTTCAATAGGTTTCATACTTACAATCCTGATGCAATCATCAAGCGCTGCAGTAGTGCTGGCACTGGTGGCATTGAGCAGCGGGACCATTAGCCTTTTTCAGGGGCAGGTTCTTGTTATTGGCATGAACGCAGGGAAGTCTGTACCAATACTTTTTGCCGCCATCGGAGCAACTCCCGATACCAGGCGTATTATTGTAGCTGATGTTCTTTTTAACACAGTGACTGCACTTGTATTGTTTGTGTTATTACCACAACTATCGCCGCTACTTTCTTCTTTATGTAATGCTTTTGGTGCGATAGTTCCTGAAATAGAGCTTTCAGTGTTTCATACACTCTTTAACGTCATTGGCGTGTTGCTGTTTTTTCCATTCATTACCCCGTTTGTGCGCTTTTTAAAAACATTATTTACCGATACCAGGTTTTATCTTACACAGCATTTAGACGATGCCATAGCCACAACACCAGCCATCGCGGTTGAAACAGCACGACGCACGGTGGTTGACATAGCGCTGTATATTATTCAAATACTCAAAGACATGCTGCAGAAAAACGGCACCGATATAGCTCACCGGCTTAAAACAGCACAGATAGCTCTTGAAGAAACAAAACATTTTATGAGCAAGGTAAAAACCCCACCACAGCAAAAACAGCTTTATGATGAACATATCTCAGTACTTCATGCCATTGATCACTTAAACAGCATTATTGAAGCCTGCCAGGAAGCACACATTGTTTCTCTTTTAAAAAACAGCACAAACTTTTCCGATATGAAATGGAATTTTAATACAGAGTTAGTGGAATCTGAAAAAGCATTAAAGGCAGAAAGTTCAATAGATAGTGTTGAAAAGATTCAGGAACTATCGCAATACCTGGCAAATTCTCGCAAACTGGAGCGCGTGGAAGTTCTTAAAAAAACTGCAACAGGTCAAATTGATTCCCATACCGCACTGGATTATATTGAAGCAATACGATTTATTGACAGGCTGGGTTACCATATATGGCGTGTGGTGCGTCATTGTATAGTGCCTGGCGATAGTAATTATTGAAAATCAATTTTTGGGGATTGACTATGGAATACACTACCATTGCACTGGTGTTTATAGTAATACTTCTTGTGTTAATTGCATTCAAACTATTCTTTGCAAAAGGCGATACTTCCAGTGAATTAGCCGTTCAATTAATTGATTTAAAAAATCAGATTGTTGAATTGAAAACCAAACAACTTGAAGCGTATAATACGGCACTGGAAAATCAACAAAGAAACTTATCACAGCTTATTTCTACAGTGAACGAAATTCTTACATCGACACAAAAAAACATTACCCAACAACTTAACAACACCGACAAAGTTGTGAGCGATATACACACCAAATTAGGTTCCCTTGAACAAACAGCACACCAAATACGGGAAATAGGCAATGATATTGCCTCACTGCAGGATATACTTGCTGCACCAAAGTTACGCGGCAACCTGGGTGAGTACTTGCTTGAAGAACTATTAAAGCAATTTTTGCCTGCAAAAAATTACCACATGCAATATACATTTAAAAATGGCACTAAAGTTGATGCAATTATTCAGCTTGGTGGTCAACTTATTCCCGTTGATTCCAAATTTCCTCTTGAAAGTTTTCAGAGAATTATCAAAGCAACATCAGATAATGAAAAAAACCAGTATAAAAAAGAGTTTATAAGAGCGGTAAAACAGCGTATTGACGAAATCAGTCAAAAATATATAAACCCTGATGAAGGAACGTATGATTTTGCACTCATGTACATACCTGCAGAAAACGTATTTTATGAAATAATTGTCAATGATACGGTAAGCGATAAAGCCTATGAAATTTTCAACTATGCCCTTGCAAGCAAAGTTATACCTGTATCGCCTAATAGTTTTTATGCATATTTAATGGCTATAGCCTATGGTTTAAAAGGACTCCAAATTGAACAGAAAGCTAAAGACATATTAAATGGATTGGCAACGGTTCAAAACCAACTAAAAAACTTTGAAGATGAATACAGTATAACAGGGAAACATCTTCGTAATGCACTGACAAGCTACGAAAGAAGCCAGAGACAGGTAGAAAAAATAAATGACAAAATTGCAAGTTTTACCGGCAAGCACATAGACGTGCTACCAGAATCATAATATGAATTATTTTGAATAGCAGTTAGCATAGCAATACCCATAACATATAGGGGCTGTCCCAAAAGTCGTTTCGATACAAATTTCGCAACGCTCATTGAGTAATTTTGCCAGATTTTGTGGCAAAATTGTATCGAAATGAGCGAGTATTACGATATAATGTTTGCAAAATTTACTCAACGACCTCTTTTGGGACAGCCCCTGTACAAGAAAACAATGCTAATGAAATCTTTATGTAGATAAAGTTATTTTTCTAAGCCCTGAAAACAATGTGTAACATGTTCTTCAGGAAGCTTCTTTGTAAACAATGAAACAACAAGTGTTACAACAAGTGACGTTGGGAAAGAAATAAACATTGGATCAACCATTGTCCATGGTGACGAAAGCAGTGTGGGTTTCCCAAACAATGCCTGGCACAGACCTATTGCCATAGCTTCTTTTTCAAGCACAAACACCAGCCAGAAAAATGCAACAGTAAATCCTGACAGCATCCCGGCAACCACACCAGCTTTAGTAATTCGTTTTAAATACAGAGCACTTATATATGCTGGCAAGAATGTCCCTGCACACAACCCAAAGAAAATAGAAGTTCCCCGTGCTATAATAGCTTCACCTTTGGAATATATCACCGGCAGAAAATATGCTAACGTTAAGCTAACAAGAATAGTAACACCAATGCCCATCTTGTTGATAAACACACTTCGTTCTTCTGCAGCTTTTTTATCTTTCAATATCTGCATGTAGAAGTCCCGCCCTATTGCAGTACCCATTGCATGGAACTGTGAACTCAGCGTTGACATTGCAGCTGCTAGTAATGTCAGCATAAATAATACCGCAAACCAGTGTGGCATTGCCTGTTTCACAAATTGCGGAATAATGTTTTCAACCACACCGCCCGCAGCTACTATTGCCAGCGAGCCCTTAGTGGTTTCTTTATGAGGAATACCTTTATGGAGGTCAATCTCATCACCTGGTTTTATGTCCTTGAATTGAGCTTTAAACTTTTCAATATTCTTTTCATCAATTTTTACAACCTTCTTGCCAGGGCAAACTTCTAAAATTGCCCCACTGATTTCACAGTATTTGACGCCTTTTTCATTCTTTGTAAACCATACGTTGGAAAGTGCACCGGAAGTAAATGCAACGCCCGTCATAAGGAGTATAAAGATTCCTCCTATTGCTACCGCTCTGTTCAGCTCACGGTTACTCTTTACTGTCATAAAGCGTACAACAAGCTGTGGCTGCGCAAGCACTCCAATACCCACACCCATTATAATTGTTGAAACCAGCGTCCACCAGAAATCAGAACCTAACGCTGGCATGGATGTCCATCCCATATGTCCTTTTGCAGCCAGTGGTGGCGGAGGTGTAAGAACAGTTAAATCAGCATGTGATTTGATAATACCACCTAAATCGTAGTATGTAAAGATAATAAGGGTTAACATACCAATAGCCATTATGGATCCCTGGAAGGCATCGGTATACATTACTCCTTTCAGGCCACCCATAATAACATATACTGCTACAATTAATGTAAAAAACAGTAGCGCTGTGGCATAATCTATTGCAAACTGCTGTTCAATGTATTTTGCCGCACCAATGAGAACTACAGCTGCATACAGAGGCATAAATAAAAAGATTATAATCCCCGCAAATTTCTGTACAAACGGTGATTGGAAACGCCTTCCTAAAAACTCAGGAAACGTATGTGCATCTAAATGATACCCCATACGTCGTGTACGTTTTCCAAAGAATACAAATGCAATGAATATTCCAACAAAAATATTCAAAAAAGTAAGGTACAGTAACCCCATACCAAAAACACCAGCAGCACCTCCAAATCCAACGATTGCTGAAGTACTGATAAATGTAGCTCCATACGATAGTGCCATGATGAAAGGATGTACCTTTCGTCCTGCAACAAGATAGTCTGAAGCACCTTTTGTATGGCGGTATCCCAAATACCCTAAAAATGCAACAATTACAAGATATACAAATACCCAGAATATAGTCATGACGCACCTCGTTAGTTTAAAGTGTTTTTTCTATTTCGGCTTCTTCCTGTACCCAGCGTTTTGCTTCATCGGTATATGGCTCTTCATCGTCATTCCATTTTATAAAACCATACACTGCGCAAAGAATTGCACTTGCAATACACAACAGGTAAGCCATAAAAACCCATACATCACCTAATCCCAACATGCAAACCTCCTGCAATAATTATCTAAAATAATTTTAAAATTACCTATGTACACCCCACTGCTGTAGACAGTGATATAATAGTGTACTTTTATGCTTTGAATGAATTTATAAAAAAAAGTGAAGCTAATTATAGTATAACAACATTATATGTCAAGTGTTTATTGCTACTATGTTATCATATTTTTAATTTTATTTAGTATATTCTAATTAACATATTTATTGCATGCATTATAATACTAATAATTATTATTCACAAAAAACACCAAAAAAATAATATTCAGGCAAAAAAAGTCACACTAATCTGAATGCAATGGCAATTTTACTTGCTTATTTTGCAAGGTTTAGCGTTAATACCTGTATCCTTGAGACAGGTATTAATATTTTTACAAAACTTTTTGCAAAAATTGCTTCTGTATCTGTATATTTTTATCAAACATCTCTCCATCATATGGGTCAAAGTGACCACAGGGTAATATGTGGAAATCAACGTGCTTAATTCTTTTTGCTGTTTTTTCTACCGCCTTGATTGGAATGAGTGAATCGTGCTGTGCCCCAATAATACATACCGGACATGAAATTTTATCCACTACTGCTATTGGCCTGTACAATGGAAGAGTAAGGCAAACCCTGGCGGGGCACCAATTTTCATCACGTGCTTCAGGTGGTACCAGTTTCATATAGCCATCATAACATTCCGGTGTATTCATAGCAGCAAATGTGTCAGGGGTGGCTACCAGTGGTATTGTAACTGGTTTTGACGTTATTAAAGACATCACTACATCCAGGCTACCATACCACAGGCCGCTTAATATATTTTTAACAGGTAAATGAAAAGCCGTGGCAACACCATCAACAAAAGGCACCTGAGCTATAACCCCTGCTATAGAGCTATCCTGTGATGCTACAGTCAATACATGCCCTCCGCTGAATGATGTGCCCCATAATAACACTTTAGAGCTGTCAATATTAGGAATTGTCATGGCATATTGAATAGCCATATGATAATCTTCAATATGATGAACATGATATACCAGTCGGCGAATATTGCCTTCACTGTTGCCAAAACCACGATAATCAAACATCAACACGGCACATCCCATCTGTGCAAAGATATCAGCAAATGGATGCAAACCCCAATCCATACGGGCACCAAAGCCATGTGCCATAACGATAACAGGAGTTTTTTTACCGGTATCGGGAAGATACAGTCTTGCATCTAATTTATAATTGTTGCTGTAAAAATACGTGGGTGTTATTGTATACATATATGAACTCCTATAAAAATTAAATTAAAAGAGTTTTAATTACAGAATGCAAGGGAAATTCTTTTTACTTATTTTATTCAGTTAAGTCTTTATAGTCAATATAATAACCAAGCAAACCCACCTTCAGTTGCAGTAGTGTAAGCTTTTCCATTGCAATGCTGTTTTCAGTATTAATCAAATACTGTAGATCAAGCCGTGCCTGTTCATACTTCTTTCGTTCTGTCTGTCGTTGTGAAATCAGAGCCTGTAAATTTTTATTATGTGTTGCAATAAGCTCTTTATAGCCGTTCAAATATTGCATAATTGTCCGTAAAGACTTATAATAACTATTCTGTGTTATTAAAAGATTATGTTCCAATTCTTTCAGTGATAACTCATAATCTTTAAGCTGCGCATCTGCATCATGGTTACCCAATGGATAACTAAATTCAACCCCAACCGAATAGTCTGTATCGGGTAATTTGCTTAAAGCTTCGCGCTGCCGGTCACTATAATTTTTTCGTGATGCCGATAAAATCAGGTTCATTTGTGGAAGAGTGCTGTTATCAGCAACGTTTATTGTATACTGCATAACATCCATGTTCTTTTTTACAATAAGCCATGAACGCGTTTTTTCAAACGGCACCTCGGTATATTCTGCTGAAACTACATTATCAAACATACTATTCATATCATTAATGTGCGGGGTAATAGACGTATCAAAGTAAAGCGATAATTCATCACAAAGAGATTTATAGGCAATTTCATATTGTTTATACTGTGCCTCATAGTTCAAAAGTGATGATACTGCTCGCTGAACATCATCATTTTCAGCAAGCCCGGCCCTGGCTTTGCGCTTTACTGAATCCACCAGTGACCTTGCATTTGTAATACTTTCCTGCCATATATCAAGCGCCTGTTTATACAAAACCCAGTTGAAATAAAGCTTTTTATAGTAATTCAATACTGATTGATCATCCTGTAACTGTTGAAGTTTCTGTATTTCTAATTTCATTGCTGCACTATTTTTCACATACCGGTCAATTATACCAAAAGCATTTTTTAAAAGAGGTTGTGTGATAGTTGCCGTTATAGAAGGTCTGTATTCATCAACGGAATAAGCCTGTGGAGGAATTGTCAGATTACCTGTGATAGATGAAGCATTATACTCAAAACCTAATGACACACGGGTTCCGGTTGAAGCTAATGTTTGCTCAATGCCCGTATATCCGTAATACGATTGTTTGTAATCAGGTTCATAAAGGCTTTTACCAGTTGTGTACATCTTCTGCCGTGCATACTGCCCCTTTGCAATCAGGTTTGTGTCATCCACACTTTTAGCTTTCTCCACCTGATTGTAGGCTTTTTCCACCTGAAGAACGTTATTTTTAATCTGAGGCAACTTTTGAGTAATTACTGATATATATTGCTCGTATGAAATGATAGTAGCATTCTCCTGTGCAATGATAGGATATGGTGATAAAGGAATACAATATAGTATGGCAAGAATGCTATACAAAACGCTAATAATGGTCTGTAGAGCAATTTTGTTTATCCTGAAAACATTATTCACTTTCTTCATCATCTTCATCCTCGTCCTCAGTAAATTCATAATACAGTGGTCCAACTGTTAAGGAATATTTCCCAGTATCATCATTATATCCGTCGTATGAACCATCAGCGCAACGCATTTCTGACAAATCACCATACGCCTCTACCTTTTTTTATAATGCACATCAGATTCAATTTCTCCATCCTTTAAACGAATTTCCCTGTCGGCTAAATGTGCATACTCATCATCATGGGTAATCAGAATCACCGTGGTTTTATTCTTCAAATTTATCTCACGGAAAATATTCATTACTATTTCACTGTTGATGGAATCTAAATTACCGGTAGGTTCATCAGCAAAGATTATTTCAGGGTTCATGATAAGTGATCGGGCAACAGCAACACGCTGGCGCTCGCCACCTGACATCTGTGACGGCAATTTATCCTTACAATGAGCTATCGCAAAATAATCTAATAGATACAGAGCATACTCACGTTTTTCTTTATGGAGGTTTTTCTTTTTAGCAGGCAAAAGGATATTTTCAAGCCCTGTCAGCTCTGAGACTAAATAATGAAACTGAAACACAAAACCCATTTTAGTATTTCTAAAATCATGCAGCTCATCCTGGGGCATTGCATGTATGTTTTTCCCAAGAACACGCACATGACCACTATTTATAGTATCAAGTCCGCTTAAAGAGTAAAAGAGCGTGGATTTCCCTGACCCTGATTTGCCAGTAATTGCAACAAATTCACCGCCGGGTATATTCAAAGTGATCGATTTTAAAGCGGCAAAATCACCAAATGACTTCACCACTTTTTGTGCTTCTATTGCCATCATCACTCTGTTCTCCGTATAATTTCAATGGGCGAGAGTCTACCGGCATTCTTTGCCGGTAAAAAGCTTGCAAACAGTGCAGAAATGATCACCAGCATAAAACCCCATATATATATTGATAAATCCCAGGCAACCATCATGGGCCTTCCCGGCAGCTTAATAGTCTGGATATAGCTACACGCAGCGTAACCTGCAATAAGCCCTATAACACCCCCTGCTATGCTGATAAGTGCTCCCTGCAAGAGGAATAAAATCACCGTATCAGCACTGGTATATCCAATAGAACGCAGGATAGCTATTTCTCGCTGTTTCTGATAGACAAGCATATTGAGCACATTATATATGCCAAATGAGACCACCAGAATAAAAGTAAACATGGTGATCTGGCGTATGAGTGTTTGCTGTTTTGTCATGCTTAAAAAATTTATATTGGCCTGATCCCAGCTTTCCACTTTGTCATAACTGTAGTGTGATAGTTCCTGAGCAAATAATGCTGCTTTGTTTGCGTCTACAGTTTTAACCACTATCTTTGTGATTTTACCAGGGCTTTCTAAAATATTCTGTACCGTGGTAATGGAACCCAACACCAGCGACTCATCATTTCGCCTGTCACCTGAAGAATAAATGCCAACTATTTTTACAGGATACACATGCCCATTAGGATTAATAATATTGATAGTATCATTAACTTTTGCACCTAAAAACTTCAGCAATTCCACTCCCACAATGACCATGTTGTTGCCACTGGAAAGCATCTGCAATTTCCCTTCTATTATATCCTCCGCAATATTTGTTACTTTTGGTTCATTAACAGGATCAATCCCCCGTAAAGCAATTGAACGAGAAAACGATCCGCGGCTACAGGTTGTTGTTGCTTCTATTCGACGTGTGTTTGCCACAACGTAGGGTAGCTTTTCCAGGCGCTTTTGCCAGTACCATGCGCTCTGCAGATAATCATGTGAACGCTTTCCCGAAGGTTCAGTAATCCAGTAAATGTTCTTGCCTTGAAAAAAAACACCAGCAAGCGAATCGGTTGTTATGTAATCCTCTCTGCTTCTTATTGTTATGTGCCCGTTATTTTCTATAAGTCGCTCTTTCAAAAAATTCTGAAAGCCAGTCTGTATTGATGTAAATACAATATACCCGCCACACCCAAACGCCACACCAATAAGCATGAGTAATGATTGCAGCTTTCTGGAAAAAATATATTTAATGGCTAATTCAAACATGGCATTATTTACCGTACAACAATGCTGTCTTCAGGTTTTACATCACCTTCAAGCACCTCAAGCCAGCCATCTTTAAAATTCCGCGTCGTTACTTTTACCATAAGTTTTTTCCTGTTTCTAATCACATAAACCATATTATTAATTACTGCATTCTGAGGTATAAAGAGCGCCCTGTCCTTTTCCCTCACTACTATTGCCACATCGCAGGTCATATAGGGAAGCACTCCTTCAGGGAAACTATCCACATCAACAGTTACTACAAATTCGCCATCCGAAGGGTAAATACGGCTTACATAACCGGTCATTATCGTACCACGCAAATTTTCAAAACTCACCTGAGCTTTTTGTTTCTTCCTGACATTGATGATGGATTCCTGATCAAGCGAAAGACGAACATACATCTTTTTGGGGTCAACGATAGTCATAATGGATTCCTGTGCGGTAACTATCTCATTTTCTTTACGGTTTAATTTGGCGATAGTTCCTGAAAAAGGTGACCGCAGTATAATACCGCCATCAAGCTGAACCAGCGGGCTGCCTGCACTTACCGCATCACCCTCCCATACAAAGAGGCGTTCAATTTTTGTGCTCATCCCCACACGCAGGCTGAACTCCTTATACGGTGTTACAATCCCCAATGCATACACAGCCTCTACAACTGGCCCAATTTTTGGCTTCAGGGTTTTTTCATTACGAGAGCAAATAACACCGCCACTTATCACAACAAGAAGTGCCACTATACTAATCACTACATACCTGCGTTTATTCATCCTGGCCTCTGATTGTTATATAAAAAAATTTATATTTATTTTTAGACCCTACACAATACCATAACGTTCCATTTTATTTCATTATTCATACATACAATTACATCTTTGCATAGTATCATTTCCTGAAAAATCCTTAAAAAATATACTGCAGGGTATAATACCATTGATTGAATAATTTTACAATAATGATTGAAAATTCATCACTGTGCAAATACAATTTATAAAAAGATAATCTCATACAATAAGTGAGGTTTACCATGATACTGTATCAGCGAATTACCCTTACTGCAGGAATACTATTAATACTTTCAGGATGTACACATCTAACCCAGCTGGTGGTTTACCAGCATCATGGGCATGTTATTGCTGCTTCATTATTTGGTCTGGCGTATTTAGTCATAGGCATACTGCTTGTCATTGAAAAACAATGGGTTTTATGGATTGCAACATTACTGCCACTCATTGGAGGCATACTGGGTGTAATACGATTTATATATATGCACACAAACCCTTTCAGTTTTTTTCATGTACTACTTGATATGGTAATTGTACCTTTTTGTTTATATGTGCTGGTACGGAAAAAAGATATGGGGCGATAGTTACTGTAAGATAAACAATGTGCCCAAGGCCGGACTTGAACCGGCACGGACTTGAAAGTCCAAGGGATTTTAAGTCCCTTGTGTCTACCTGTTCCACCACTTGGGCGTATAGGCGCCGAGCGGATTCGAACCGCTGAATAAAGGTTTTGCAGACCTCTCCCTTAGCCACTTGGGTACGGCGCCGTGTATAGTATCATAATATACACATTCACCTCTACAAATTCACATTTTTATTGTCAACAGAAAATTTTTGTTTTTTGCCTCTAAAGAGTTTGACTTTTTCTTCGTGTTCACCCACACCACATCACACATCGGGAAACTCAGGTTTTCTTCTTTCCAGAAATGCAGAAACGCCGTGAAAGCACTCCCCTGACACAATAAGCGAAACCGCGCGCTCCGCTTCCTCCTGGAGCGAGGCATCCAGGGAAATGTTTCTGCTGTTTCTCACCAGCGCAAGCATGTGGCGCACAGCGTTCGGTCCGTTTTCCGCAATCTGTCCGGCAATGGCAATCGCTTCAGGCATTACGGCATCTTTATCGACCACCCGATTTACAAGGCCGATTCCAAGCGCTTCATCGGCGAAAACTTTCCGCGCGGTGAGGAGCAAATCAGCCGCTTTTGATGCTCCCACCAATTGCACAAGCGTCGCCCCACCTCCCCAGTCGGTCATGAGGCCTAGTTTCGCTTCCGAAAAACAGAACACTGCATCTCGTGACATTACACGGAGATCGCAGCGAACTGCAAGCTCCGCACCCCCTCCATAAGCATCGCCATTTATCGCCGCGATTATGGGAACTGGCATAGATACAAACGCGTCAACCACGCGCCGTATGTGCGCAATCGCCTGCTTGGCAGGCGATTTATCCTTTGTGCTGACTGCATCAACTATGCGTTTCACCATGGGGTTGTCGGGCTGCACATCAAAGCCAGCACTGAAAGAGCGCTCGCCGCTTCCAGTGATAATGACTGAACGGGGCAATGCATTAAGCAATTCTGCAGTAATACGTTCCAGTTTGTCGAACATCTCATCATTAAAAGCATTCAAACGCGCGGGCCGATTGAGGGTAACTATCGCAATTTTATCCTTAAATTCAAGTGTGATATGTGCCTCAGACATGTATCCCCCCTTTCATATAGATTTTTACATCAAAATGCATAATAGAATAACTATCGTATTCTCAATTAGTCCATCACTAATAATAAGATTTTCAAATAACCATTAAAATGGCAATAAAAAACATTTAAAAAACATAAGCTATCGTTATATAAAAATATTAAAACAAGATAACCTGAACAACTGGTGGTAAATGCAGTATTAACATATTACAATTTATGTTCATTTTAA
>ERZ795045.3814-NODE-3814-length-12810-cov-3.931556_pt1 | contig 12810 bp, 6 predicted proteins | sample MGYA00375129_ERZ795045 | MGnify/ENA primary metagenome ERZ795045 (study PRJEB30174, sample SAMN05720166) | activated sludge metagenome | isolation source: anaerobic digester from wastewater treatment plant | place: Japan | collected 2015-05-15 ... | reverse complement strand
AACTAAAAACTTTTGGCCAGGAATCAGAAGCGGCTTTAGCCGCTCCTTCCGCTGTCCCGCCAGTCCTTCCCAGAGGCCTACTTTTAGGAAGACCTTCTGCCCGGATGGCGATTGCTTCGCCCACCAGAGATTCATCCGGTGTCACCGTCAGTTGAGGCTGGTTCATTTTCTCCTGGGCCGAGCATAAAAAAATCAACCCTGTTTGCCAGAGTAAGAGGGCGAGAAAAAAGGGCGATGCAGGTTTCCTTTGAAAAAGCAGAGGAAGCCCGCCTGTCATTTTTCTACCCCGGGTTTAATCTTGCGACCGTTTTATTTCAAATTAAGGTACCCGCTGCTTTCAAAACGCGAAAGGAGGAAGCCTTTTTGAGTTGGTGACTGACCCATGATGAAAGAGTGTGCGAGCAATTTCCCTAAAATTTTACCACAGTTTTCTGCAGCGGCTAACCCAGGGTAAACTTGATGCCAGGGGTTCTGGTAAGAAAGGCAATCACGTTCCACAATCCAGCGGTGACAAAAGAGCCCAGCACCAGACCGAGGAAAAAGTATTTTGCCTGCTGGTAAACCCGGGCGCCGCCGTACTTCATTATCCCCACCTTGACCATCCAGGCTAAGAAAACAGAAAACCAGGTCATGTAAACGGGATAGGGAATACCCACGGCTAACCCGATGGGCGAAAGAGGCCACCAGTTGAAGAAGTACCGTAGTGACAGAAGCAGAAACATCAGTCCCGCGCCAATGGCAATAAACCCGCACTGAACGCGGCCCACTGGCTGGGGTGAAAGGATTAAGTTTCTCACCCAGCCCATGGCAAAGTTGGGCAGCCCTTTCAGATGCCAGAGGGGGATGTTTATGGCGCCATGTTTGTACCCGATGAGCAGAGTTGACCAGGCCGAAGCAAAAAGGCTGAGTACAGCAGTGGCAGCAATAGCTAACAGAAGGCGGCGTCCGTTGATTTTGAAGGTAGTGGCCAGCTTCAGCCCGTTGGCCAGGGAAGTCATGACCAGGGTGCGCAGGTCAGCGGCCCAGGCAAAAGTAAGTCCCAGGGCTGACAACCCGACTGGCCCCAGATGGGCTGTGCCGAAAGTCTGCAGGGTCAAGACCGAGGGAATAACCGGCGCGCGGTAGTAAGCCAGTCCTGTCTGGGCGATAATTCTGGTTATTCCGAGAAAGATGAGCACCGTTGCCACGGTGAAGAAAAGGGCTGGCCAGAGGGGCAGTCCGGTCCGGTGCAGCCACCAGAAAACGAAAAGAAGGCTGAAACAGAAACACCAGAAGCAGGCGCGGTAAGACATAACTTCATTTTGAGAAAAACACCGGCTTTTGTTTCTTACTTCAGCCAGGACTGTTTTCAGATGTTCCCTGGCATTCCAGAGGCAGTAAAGGCTTAATACCAGGAGTGCCCCCAGAGATTGACAGGAGATAGCTTCGTGGGCCGGGTCAGAGTAGGGCTGAAACGGACCGATGGAGAAACCAATCTGGTTGAGATGACCGGTCAGAAGCATCATCACCAGGGAGAAGAACCAGACGCTCAGGAGAACATCAGTCGGCACCAGGAAGGCCAGGCCAATTACTTCAAAATAAACCTTGATGGGGATGGAGAAGGTTCGTCGGCAGATAGATATGTAATGGCTCAGTTGCGGTGCCGGAAAAAGGGGGAAAATCACATGCAGTCCGTTGAGCGAGTATATAAACAGGGGGAAAAGAAAGCCAAACCACAGCAGTCTTTGCCGGTAAAAAGGTTTTCCCTCAGCGGCCATCGCTTCTGGCAGTTCCGTTAAGGGGTAGGTAAGTTTTTCTCGTTCCACCCACTGTCGCCGCAGCATGACCATCAGGGAAAGGCAGAGGAGATAGAAAACCACGATGAACAAAAACCAGTAGCTCAAGGGTTTAAACCAGACCAGCCAGGGAAGCCTGACGCCCCGGGGCAGCCCTTCGTAGAAGTATTGAATTGCCTGGCGGTCTGCTGGCACCAGGTGTGCTGGCAGGTGAGGGTGGATTAATTCTTCCCAGCGGTTGTTCGGGGTGGCAAAGTAATAAAGGCCAGCCAGCAGGCCAATGAGGTTCAGGGTAAATCCCCAGGAAGGAACCGCGCAGGCCACAATCATCATGATGTAAATTGTCGCCAGTTCTCCTGGATTTAAGGCTTTGCCGGGGCAGAGCCGTTTCAGGGAAAAGTGAACAATCAGGATAAAAAGGAAGAAAAGAAAGATGGCGCCGCCGGTGGAAAAATCCGCACACAGCGGCGAAGCCTGAAGTTGCATCAGGGCCCAGGGCTCACCGGCCGCAATCAGGAAAGACAGTACCAGACCGAGAATAATGGCGCGAACCGTAACCATGGAAGCTCCGTCAAAAGTGCTTTTCAGAATAATCCGCCGGACAATCTGTGTCAAAGTCCCTGGCGTGCCTCTCGGTCATACTGTCAATCACCGTATTGTCTCAGGTAAACACTCGGGGGCTGGCCGAAATTAGGTTCTGGTACCAGGATACTTTGCTGGGTTCCCGAACTGTGAAAAACCAGGACCTGAATTTAGTGCACTTTTAATTCATAGACAGTGCGCTTTCCAAAAATTGCTAACAGTTTCCCCCAGCACTTTATTAAAAATCAACTAGTGGAACAACTGTTTAATCTGTAACATCCCACAAATTTTTTAAGTAATAAGTAATAGGCATTGTAACACATTTTTTTAAAAAGGTAAATATAATTTTCTACGAAAAGACTAAGTGAAGGTTTTTTTTCTGAATCCGTTGATAATATAGTCCATTCCAGGACAATTTTTAAAAACTATCTATAAATTTCTGCTGTTATGAATCTACAAATTTGACTTGAAAAAAATTGATTTATATTATTACTTGGCAAGTAATACAAAAAGTGGGGAATTATGGTCTATCCGAATTGGGTGGTAAAGAATAAAAAGAAAGGTACTGCAATCCATAATATAAGAGGGCATTTTTATTTATATGAAATAGGGAGTAGATGGGATAAAACATTGAAAAGAGCCAGAAAGATTACTAAAGGATATTTAGGGAAAATAACACCAACAGGTTTACAGGAACCTGGATACAAGATTAACCGACCTACGACCTGTAAAGAATATGGAGCCAGTTGGTTTTTACTGGAAGAGAATAAAGATGTTATAGAAAGGTTAAAAACTTATTTTCCATCCAGGTGGAAGGAAATTTTTGTTTCTTCCGTCTGCAGACTAATGTACCAGTCACCATTAAAGCATATAGAGTTTCACTATCAAGAAAGTTGGTTGTCTGAGGTCATGCCAGATGCTTCATTAAGCAAAAATATAGTAGGGAAGATTCTGGAGGAGATAGGTAGAGATAGAGAGACGATTGTAGAATTTTTGAAAGGGTTTATCTGTGGGAACGAAAATATTCTGATAGACCTCACACATGTTTTCTCTTTTTCACAAGATATGATGCTGACAGAAAAGGGATATAACAACCAATGGGATTTTACTCCCCAGGTTAATCTTCTTTTTATTTTTTCACTTGACCAGAAACTTCCTTTATTTTACAGGGTATTACCCGGGAATATTCGGGATGTAAGTAGTTTGAAAGCGACCATAGAAGAAAGTGGGATAGAAGATGTGATAATAATTGGAGATAAAGGTTTCCATTCAGAAGAGAATATTAAGTTATTAGAGAGAGGAAGATTGAAATATATCATTCCATTGAAGAGGAATAACCAGTTGATAGATTACACACTGATAAAAAAAGGGACAAAGAAAGCCTTTAAAGGATATTTCAGGTTCCAAAAAAAATTCATCTGGTATTATAGATGCGGAAGTAAAAACTTCCCTGTTTGGGTGTTTTTAGATGAAAACCTAAGAGTAGAGGAAGAACAAGATTATCTTGGCAGAATAGAGACACATCCTGAAGAAGAATATACCATAAACAACTTCCATAAGAAATCCAGTAGTTTTGGCACCATTTCTTTGCTGACAAACCTTAAAGCTGTATCAGCTCAAAAAATTTTTGAGTATTTCAAAAGCAGAGCAGAAATAGAACAAATGTTTGATACCTTTAAGAATACATTAAATGCAGATAGAAGTTATATGAGAAGTGATTATAGTTTAGAAGGATGGATGTTTATTAACTATCTTTCTTTGGTCTATTATCACAAGGTTTATCGTCAGTTGGTTAAAAAGGAACTTTTATCTGACTATAGTGTGTCAGATGTGCTATTATATTTAAGTAAATACAGGAAAGTGAAAGTTTCTACTCACTGGTTGACGCTGGAAGTACCCAAACAGACCAGGAACCTGATAGAAAATTTAAGTTTACATATTACTTAACAATTGGGAAGTTACGGGTTAATCTGGTAGGAAAAAAGAAACTTCAGGGAAAACAGAGTTGGGAAAAAGGAGAAGTTTGGGTAGAATTGGTAATGAGGCAGCGAAATTATTTCATGAAGAGGCAACAGGAGATAACCATTACTTTCTTATCCTATGTGAAGGAAGACCTCAAATTGCCAAAGAAGTCTCACCGGGTACAAGGCTTATTGGGCGTGGGGCGCGTTAGCCCACCGGGAGAAGGAGATTTTATTATCCGGCGGATTGCTTTGTACTCTCTGGAACTAAGCCGACGTACCTGTTCCAGGCAAAAGTCCCGGGACAGCATCAGATATTCGGCCTGGTACAAGCACGGCACGCCAGCTGCCTTTTGCGCTTTGAAAACTTCTTCTACTGGAAGGAGATAACTGAAATGGAGCGCTCCGTCGGTATCAATCGCAACATCTGGCATGACCGTACGTTGTATCCATGCTCTGAACGTATTGGTGGAGATCGGGTCACCCTTAACGGTGTATAGATCGCCAGTTCTGGCAAAATCACATAGGTCCGCAAAGTAAGGGAATGCTGTGTACTGACCAATGACCGCATCTTCTTTGGCACGCACGGCTTCGCGATAAAGGTTATCAAGCAAGCGGCGTGCCAGTTCAAATCCCGAGATTCCCTCTCCAGTATGCAGAAACGGCCCTCCCGGAGTACCGGTCATTCCATCAACCTTCAGCCCATCTGCATTGTAACAGCCCTTGTCAGAGGAGAGTAAGCGACGCACAAACTTACCCATTCGTGCCAGGTAGCGGGAGTTTGATGGGTCAACCGCAACCGGTTTTCCGTTGATTGTGAGGCACTCTTCGTCTGGAACACCGCCGCGGTTCCACGCGTCAATCCACAACATCACTTTCATTCCCCGGCTATGGCATTCATCTATAAATCCGCGTATGTCTGGAAACTTTTTCTGATCTACTAAAGAAATTCCGGGCCGTTTTTGCCAGCCCGCGTCGATGATAATTGTTCCGGGGCGAATCCCATTTTTTTCCAGAATAGAAAGCCATCTCTTGCAATTATGCTGTGTACACTGCCCAAAGTAAAAATCTAAAATCCGTGTGCCTTTTGGGGCATTCCTATTTTTCCCGTGAAAGATTTTCCAACCGGAGGCCACCTGATCATGCCAGGTGCAGTATACCGGCCTGAATGTCCATTCCGGATACGGACGAGTCCGAGGGAAAGTCCCGCCATACTCTTCAAGCAAGCGCAGATAATGTTCCACCGCAGAGAAGCGTTCATCCGCAAACTGCATCGTTAGCACCGGCGATACCCATGTGCCCTTCACTTTAAGATGGCCGTGGTAGGCCAACGAAAATGCCTGTGTGCCAACGATGGGTTCATTTGCACGGTTACGAGCTTCCTCTGAAAGGTGGTTGAACTCAAAAGCGTGAAAGGAATATTCACCAGGTCGACATAGAATTCCTGCTGCGAGAAACGGTCCGCGCTCCCCCTGGTGAAAAACAAAACACAGCGGGGCCCCGTGCAGGGCGAAACCGCGTACAGTGTTTATTACCCGCTCATCATTTCCCGCAGCAATAGAGGTAAACTCGGAAACGTAAAATTCCTGTTTTTCAAGAAAATTCGCCTGAGGCGAGAAAACCTGCGTAAAACCGGGGACAGACGCCAGTTCTCTGGAACGCCACGTCCCGCGGAAATAATAAACCCGGTCAACACGGGAATTCCCCTCCAGTTCAGTCCAGTAGTCAATGCGTCCCTCATGGAAAAGATAATGATGACATTTCCGTTTCCAGATATTTGAATCAGCGCGAATTACAACTTTAAAACCGTCTGCGGTCCGCGTCGGTACGCCGACACTGGGGATATGGTTTGAGATGTCTGACTTGCCGGGTGCGTCAACTGCACTCAAAAGACTCATGCCGTAATAAAATCCCTCCTTTCCCTCAAGAAGCAGAAGGGCTCTATCTTTCAGAAGCGTAACCCGATAGTTGCTGGATATCAGTCTCCACCCTCGGGCAGAAGTCTCTATCTTCATGGGTTATCTGTTATTTAGCCACTAAAAGTTTTTAGTTCGGGTGCTGAGTTTATCATACCGAATTTTCATAGTCAAAGTTTGCCAGAGCGCCTGAAATTCCGACAAAAGGGACTGGAGAATTAAGGGAAGAAAATTGGGTAGAAATGCTGGATAACCGGGCGGATTTTAAGAAAAGGAATACTGAAGGCGGAGGGATTTACAGGGAAAAATCTGTCAGGGTTGACTGAAGTGGTGGTCTCCGCACAGTCAATTTCTTTCCTCTATACTTTTTCCTCTACATAAGGATTTTTTTGTCGGGAATAGGTCCAGGTTGTCTTTTCTGTCGGATTCATTGGTATCGGCAGTAAGGTGCTACCTGGTGTTGCCTGTTCGGCAGGCAAGTCTCCACCGGCTGTTGTTTTCTCAACCGGGAAAGTAAAACTACTTTTTATCTATCGGCGCTTTTTGTTTTCTCTGGCCCCAATTTAGGTCAAACTTATTTCCGGAAATCAGGCTGGCCGAACCAGGAGGCAGTACTGGCCGGCTCTTAAACAATCTGCGCCCTGTGTTGGAATTTCAAATAATCTATTGGATGCCAGAGGCAGTGTTCACCCTTTTCCACTCCTGGGATGGAATTGTTATTTGTCTGGCAGTTTCACCGGCCTGCTGGTGATGGTGTCCTTACCAAAGATGTTTTCCCAGGAAAAACTTTTTCAACCAGGGTCTGGTACCAACCATGTTCGTTCTCCTCTGTTGGCAATATGTATCTGCTTGACTCAGACTCATCTCCGGCAGACTACAGCTCAGCACATCACAGGGGAAAAGGTTTTGCCAGAAATTGTGAGTGCAAAACAGTGAAGTAAACACGGTGGATGGAAAACAAAGAAAGAATTAAAACTATCGGTTAGATTTGTCTTTGCAGCAGACGGTTGCTTTTTTGGGCAAGTGAGCTTCCAGTTTCTTGAGCAGCGAACATTCGTTATGTTTACGGTGCGACCACAGCGGCAAGCAGGTTGATGCTAGCACCTATGAGGAAAGAACCAAGGAAAATCAGAACCACGAACCAGAAGGTAGTCTTTCTGTCAAAGAAGGAAATCAGGAGAGGCAGGCTGGTCAGGCAGATGCCGTTTCCGGCCAGGGTAAAAGCGATGGCATGGCCCATGGGCAGACCGAAATTGAGAAAGGGTTTCAGGATGGGGATTTCCTGGCCGGAGCAGAGAAACAAAGGTATGGCTGCGGCCGTGGTGAGAAAAAGGCCGGTCAGGTCTGGAGCAAAAACTGTTTGCAGGAAAGGTGACGGAAGATACCAACTGACCAGGCTGCCCAGGAAAATACCGGAAAGGAGAAACGGCCAGGTTTTTGCCAGGGATTCCCAGGTGGTGACCAGCAACGAGTCAGACCGGACACTAATTTGAGGGGGACTGTAACTGGCAGCGGTTTTCTCCGGCGAGGTAGCGGTGAGTTTTTCCAGCAGCCAGCCGGCTGTTAGACCCAAAATCAGGCTGCCAGCCACTCTAAAGAGCGTGTAGCGCCAGCCTAAGGCGGCTGTCCCCAGGATAAGCACAAAGGGATTAACCAGAGGCACAATGACCAGAAAGGTAAAACAGGCCCTGGCCGGTATTTTCTCCCGCAGGCAAGCCGTTAGAGGAACCGCAGCGCAGGAGCAAACCGGTAGCAGCATGGCCCAGCCAGCGGCGGCCAGGGTATTACGCGGCAACCACCGGGAAAAGCGGCCGGTTATTCTTTCCAGGACACTGGCGAGAAAAAGAGCAACCATTATCAGGGGGAATAGTTCCCAGAAGTAGGCGCCCAGTCCCTGCCAGAAACTTTCTTTTACCAGAAGCCAGGAGGAAAAATTGGACGGAGCCGTGGCGCATGGCAGGCACCAGATTAACCTTAAACTGGAAAAAATTAAAAAAGCCAGCGTCAAAGTTTTTTTCTCAACCGGCGACATCGTCCAGGAGAAGACAGGGGTGTTTGACTGCCGGCGGCTAACTCTCCCGAGCGTGGTCAACACCTGAGAGAAAAGGCTGGCCGTTAACAGCCAGCCAAGAAGTTCAAAAAATAGAGACAGATAACCTCCTTCTTTTCCGGGAGAAGGTGGCCTTTCTTAACTTTGCTGCGTTTGCCTGTGCGCCATGGCCGTGTGCCGTCAGGTGGTGGGTTTCCCGAAAGGTTCGTTCGTGTAAAGGAAAAGGGAATTTTACCCGTCAGCCATTTTTGTTCACAGGCAGCGGTGTTGCCTCAGTTGTTTGCGACAGGTAATATGTTAGCACGAAAAAGGAAACGGATGACAGCGGAAAAAACTTGCCCGGCATACTTACTGGTGGAAAGGCAGGAAAAACTTTCCGAAACAGTATCGGAACTGGCGAAAAAGCAGGTCCTCGCCTGCGATGTGGAGGTGGACACCCTTTTCCATTACGGAGAAACGCTCTGCCTGCTCCAGTTTTCCGATGGCGAAAAAACCTGGCTGGTGGAACCCCTGGCGGTGAAAGACCTGTCCGTGCTGGCCGCGGTTCTTGAAGACCAGCGTGTGGAAAAAATTATTCACGGCGCCGATTTTGATGTCAGAATGATGAGCAAGCATCTTGGAATTACCTGCCGCAGGGTTTTTGATACGGAAATAGCCGCTCGCTATCTATCCCAGGGGTCAAGCCTGGCTGCCCTGATAAAAAAATACTTCGGGATAAGTCTGGCGAAGAAATATCAGAAGGCCAACTGGCGCCAGAGGCCATTGCCGGCAGAGATGCTTGCTTATGCAGCCAGCGATGTTTACTGGCTGCCCCGGCTGGCTGATGTTTTGAAGCAGGAGTTGAGAAAGTTGAAGCGACTGGAGTGGGTGGAGGAAGAGTGTGCGTTTATCGGGCAAAAGACTTCCCCGGAGAAAAGCAGCCACCTGCTGTTTCTTCGGTTTGCCGGCGCCGGGACCCTGCCCCGGAGAAAACTGGCACTCCTGGAGGCGATTCTCCAGTGGCGGGAAGGACTTGCTCGGAAGAGAGACTGTCCGCCCTTTAAGATTCTGGATAATGAGACGGTCAGACGGATGGTCAATCAGCCGCCGCTCACTGAAGCAGAACTTCTCAGAATCAGGATGTTTTCCCGGAAAACGCCGGAATTCCGCCAGTCTCTTCTGCAGGCTGTCAGGACCGGTCTGAGTTGCCCGGAGGAGAAGTTGCCTGTGTATCCGAAATTTTTCCGGGTGCCCGGGTGGCCGGGAGAAAAGGAAAAAGAAGAAAGGGAAAGAATGCTGAAATCCTGGAGGCAGGCTAAAAGTATGAGCCTGGGGCTGGCCCCGGGTTTGCTTCTTACCACAAAGCAACTGCGGGAACTTGCGGAAAAAGCGCCCCTGAGGTTGCCTGACCTGAACAAAGTGGAAGGTTTGAGAAACTGGCAGAAAAGGGTTTTTGGAGAAGAACTCTGTTACCTTCTGAGAAGAAGCGCAGGCAAAGAAAAGTGAACCGGGGGAGATAATGTTACGGAGAAAGGGTGGACTGGTGCTTTCAGGTATCTGGTGGATGATTTCTTCAGCGTCAGCGGCTAATTTGAAGGTTCAACTTGAAGGCAGCCGGGTGCGTCTTTTGAGTTCTCGCTGGGCGGTAACCTTAGAGGCTGGAGTGGTGACCGGGATAGAAAACAGGTTGACCGGGGAAATCTTTACCAGCCCGGCTGGTGGCGTGCCGGCAGCCCTTCCATATGGTCTGGGTGTTCAAACCGGTGCTGTGGAAGAAGCCAGGCGGTTGCACAGTCCCTGGGGCACCAGCGACCTTTCCCAGGGCGAAACAGACCCGACGGGTCAGTTCCCGTCCCAGCACCGGCCTCATGCGGGCAGCCAAGTAAAAATTACCCGGCTCAAAGACGGTGTGGTCATGAGCTATCGCGGGCTGGCGGCCGCGGGAAAGGTTTATCCAGAAGAGAGTTTCCAGTTAGCGGCAAGGTTTGAGGCAGGTAGCGGTGCGCTGGTCCTGGTAGCCAGCGGCCAGGGAACTGGAGGAGTGTATGGCGCCGCCTTAGGGGTGGCCAATCTAAACAAAAGTTTGAAAGCCACGGTCTCGCACATGGGCGGGATGACTTTTGATGCGGTCTGGCCCACCGGCCAGTACACATTAGGGGATGGGGGTCCTTTTCTGGAAGCGCCGGTGATTGCTCTGGAAAGCCGGCGCGGAGCGGTGGCGGTCTGGGCTCAGGACAGTTTGTTCCGGCCGAAGAATCTTTTCTGGCAGAACACACCCGGCGCTTTTAATCTCATCTGGCAGACCCGCAACATCATGCCTTTCGCTCCGCAGAAAGAAGCGACCAGCGTGGCCTGGCGGCTGAACTGTTTTCAGGGTTCCTGGGTGGCAGCCCTGGAGCCATATCGGGACTGGTTTCAGAAGACATTCGCGGAAGACATCAAGGCCAGGCCGGCCTGGTCAAAGAAAATCCGGGTGATTGTGCCGCAGTTGCCCCTATCAGAAGAATCTATGAAAAAGTTGGCCGCGGTCTTTGACCCGGCGACTGTGTTGCTGCATGCCTGGGCCGCCCGGAAGCCAAACTTTGACACTGAACTGCCAGACTTTACGCCCCGGGAAGAGTTTATCAGGAGCGTGGAGAGCGCTCACCGGCTTGGCTTTCGCACCTCAGCCTATGTGAACGCTGTCTGCATTAACAAGGACGCCCGGGTAACGGAAGAATACCGACTGCGGCAGTGTGTTCTGTTAAGAGGCAGACTTTTTGACGAAAAGAAGCCTTCCTGGGATGACTACAAGTTAGGTTCAATTATCTACACTGACCCGTTAAGTCCAGGCTGGCGGAAACTCCACGCCAGGCTGATGAAAGAGTTTGTGGAGAAAACAAAGGTGGACAGTCTCTATGAAGACTGCGCCGGCACCTGCGGTGACTTTGGCAACGGGATTGTGGATGGGCTGGCACCTCTTCAGGGAACGTATTATCTGTTGAAGGAAACCCGGCAGGCGGTGGGCCCGGAGATAGCCTTTTCCAGTGAGTACCATGTGGAAAGAACCGCGCCTTTTGTCACCTGGGCGCTGCACGGAACAGCCTGGGGACACCAGCCTTTCCTGGAGAAAAGGGTGGTGCGCGGCCGGCCGGTAAACAACTTTATCTGGGGACCGGATGTTCTCACCTGGATTCATGGCGACAGCGTTGACCTGGCTGATGTGTTGGGCGGTATCATGCCTGTTTCCACCCTGTGGCTTGAGGCCACCCGGGGAGAAGGCGCCTACCATGTTTTCCGGGCAAAACTGATGGCGGAAAAACAGTTGAAACCAGCCTATCCGAAAACGCCCTGGGAGAAGGATGTTTTAGCCTATTATCAGGATAGCCAGGGCAATCTCTACCGGCTGCTGGAGCGCTCCGGCCATATTCTGCTTGACCAGAAAGGCAGAGAGGTTTACCGAAGGACCAGGGGTTTAGTGAGGGTGAAGACCACTCTCGCTCTGCGAGGCTGGCCAGCCTATGACCAGGATGGCCCCATCGGTCTTGACCCTGACTGGCAGTATTGTCTTGTGCCTGGACCCAGGGAGGAAACCTTGCTCAGGGTGAAGAGTTTGACTGATGGCGTTTATATCCGCGGTTACCGGGAAGGAAAAGGTTTTATCCTGCTTTCGCTCTCACCCATTAAGTCCTGGAAAACTTCAGGTCAGGCAAGAATGGAGTACCTGATGAAAACTGGAGTTTTCCGAACCTTCGTCAACGGTAAAGAAGTGACCCCGGAGCGAAAAAATGAAGGATGGCTGCTGGAAGCGCCGCTGGAAGCCACCATTGTCTTTCTGACCGGTGAGGCGGAAAAACCCGCGGCCGACGGTCTGCTGGGAGAAGTGGACGACCAGGGTGATATCGTACCCGGCAAGGGGCCGGAACTGGTTCTGGAAATGGCCAGGGGAAAGCTGTTGCAGGTGCCTTTCAAAGTTCCCGGGGAGGGAAAAAGTCTGCCTGGCTATCTGGCGGCTGTGCCGGACGGAGTAAGGCTGGTGTTTGACTATGTGGTAGAGGTACCTTCCCGCGACAGTGCCCTGAGGCTCTACGGTTACCATGTTCCGCAGAAATACGGTGACGGCCAGAAAGCGCTTATCTGGATTAACGGTCGCCTGATTTTTGAAACAGTGCTTCCCCGGGATGAAGGGAAACTTCACTCCTGGAAGATACCCTTAGGTGAATTTGCGGGTCAACCGGTGCTGATTACCATCGCCAGCGACCCAAATCAAAACAGCAATTGCGATAACATGCGGCTGAGCCGGCCCTACCTGGTCTCTGAGGCCGCGGTAAAACAGCCGGAACACTCCATTATTGAATAGTTTTCCTGGAACTGAAGGCAAAGGATGGGTGTCTAATAGTTAGAAAGAGGTAGTGTCAAAAAAGGAAGAAATAAGAATGAAAAGAAAGGGAACAAACTGGCTCACTCAGAATGCTCCGGCACAGACAAGGACTACGCCGAAATCGCTGCTGGTGCGAACTCATTCGCCATCTGGCGAGCTCAGACACCGCCGAGTAAGGTATTGCGTC
>ERZ795045.3811-NODE-3811-length-12818-cov-6.649455_pt1 | contig 12818 bp, 8 predicted proteins | sample MGYA00375129_ERZ795045 | MGnify/ENA primary metagenome ERZ795045 (study PRJEB30174, sample SAMN05720166) | activated sludge metagenome | isolation source: anaerobic digester from wastewater treatment plant | place: Japan | collected 2015-05-15 ... | reverse complement strand
TGACGAGCGACAACCGGCAGCGCCGCGAGATGGCCGAGCGGATGGCCCTCAACGCCCCGATCCAGGGCTCGGCCGCAGACATCATGAAGGTCGCCATGCTGGGCGTCGGCCGCGCCCTGGCCGCGTCGGGCGCGAGGTCGCGGATGCTGCTGCAGGTGCACGACGAACTGGTCCTCGAGGTCGCGCCGGGGGAGCGCGACGACCTCGAGGCACTGGTGCGTGAGCAGATGGCCGCGGCCGCGGTGATGGACGTCCCGCTAGACGTCAGCGTCGGGGTCGGGCGATCCTGGCACGAGGCCGCCCACTAGGACCTCCCCCGCACGGTGGCGGCGCATCGCCACCGCCAGGAGGGTCGCGCCGACGAGCACGACGGCGCACCCGCCGCCGAAGAGGGTCCACGCCAGTTGGGCCGCAGAGTCGTGCCGGGCGACAGCCACGGTGACGATGACCGCGATCGCGACGACCCAGAGCAGCAGGCCGAAGCGATGGTCCGCCCGCGCGAGCCGCCAGTACACGAAGACCTGGGCCAGGGCCCACATGCCACCGATGGCGGTGAAGAGCGGCACGAGGCCGGCCAGGTGGGCGTAGGAGGACCCACCGACGAGCAGCGCCAAGGGTTGACGCAGCAGCATGGTCAGCAGGATCCCGAGGGCGACGATCGCTGCGGTCGCGGTGACGGCCAGCCCGACATGGCGCGAGCCGCGGCGGGTCGCCATCCGTGAATAGACGACGGTGACGACGAAGGCCGGCGCCCACAGGGCGGCCTTGCTGAAGATGGTGAGGACGGCGAACTCCCCGGCGGCGACCGGGTCGAGGAAGTGGCGCGCCAGGGGCGCGTCGAGGCTGGAGACGACGAGAAGTGCCGAGGTCGCGGTCATGCCGTGAAGCACGGGACGGTGCCAGCTCGGCCCGCGGCGCAGCGCCTCCCGGGCAGCGGGAGCGCCGACGACGAGCATGGCAACCAGCGCCGCGACGATGGCAGCGGCAGCGATGGCGGCCATCACGCCCGTGACGCCCCACCCGGCGAGACCGGCCAGGACGCCGGCCAGCAGGCGACTGAGCCCCACGGTGACATAGAGGCCGGCCAGGGCGAGGAAGCGATCGGTCCCCTGGAGGTCACCGAGGACCGCATAGGTGAGGCAGGTCGGTCCGACCACCAGAGCCAGGAGCAAGGCCGGGGTGGGTCCGTCGAGATGCAGTCCCCAGATGACGATCGGGGCGAGCACGCACGTCAGCAGGATCATGGCGCCCCCGACGACGGTGCCGGTCCGCAGCGCGGTGCCCCCGGCCGACGCCTGGTCGCCGTCTGCCGCGCGCGCCCGTGCGACCCGACGGGCGACGACGAGCTGGAGGGCCAAGGCCGGCACGGCTCCGATCACGGCCAGGTTCGTGAGGGCGACCAGGGCTCCGAGGTTCTCCGGGGACTGGGTCCGGTTGAGGACAAGAAAGAAGCCGTAGCCCAGCAAGTTGGCGGTCATCGTCCCGAGGGAGATCAGCAGCGCCGGCACCGTTCCCGCCCGCAGCGCACGGCGCCATCCGGACATCGAGCGGGCCCGTGGCCTCGGGGTCTTCGCTGACACGGTGACCAACCGTAGGTGAAGGAAGCCACTTCGCCTACCGGGCTACCATGCGCAGGTGCCCGACCCGGTGATGCGTTCGAGCGCGTGGCGTCACCTGTCCGGTCCCGTCGCGATCGGCAGCATGGCTGCGGCGGTCGTCACCGCCGTCCTGTGGCGCGGGTCCTGGGGCAAAGGGCTCTACCTCTATCGCGACTTCGTCGCGGTCCCGGAGCCCGCGCGACCCGACAGTCTGTTGCCCGACACGTATGCCGCGTTGCGGGCTTGGCCGCTCGACGGCGTGATGTGGGCCATGTCGTCCGTCATCCCCACCGGTGTGCAGCAACTCCTGATGCTGCTCGCCATCCCCCTGATCGCCGGTTCCGGGGTCGCGGCCGTGCTTCGGGCGCAGGGTCGCGCGGCGGCCGTGGTCGGTGCGGTCCTTGCCGCGTGGAATCCCTACGTGGCGGAACGATTGCTCCTTGGGCAGCCGCCCACCCTGTTGGCGTATGCCGTGGCGCCGTGGATCGTCGTGGTGGCGCGCTCGACCCTGGCCCCGCGCGCCAGATGGCCGCTTCTCGTGATCGCTGCGCTCCCCGCCGCGGTGACCCCGTGGGGTGGTCTGATCGCCCTCGGGACGGCGGTACTGGCGACCCTCACCCGCGAGGACCGGTCCTGGCGGTCGGTTGCGGCGAGCGGGCTCGTCGGTGTCGGCTGGTGCCTTCCGTGGTTGGTGCCCTCGGTGCTGGCCACCGGCAGGTCGAGCGCGGACCCGGACGGTGCTCGAGCCTTCGCCCTCGCGGACGACACCGGCCTCGGGACGCTGTGGTCGGCCCTGACCGGGGGTGGCGTCTGGTCGTCGACAGCTCGACTCGCGTCCCGGGAGGACGTGCTCTCCATGGCGGCGTCGGGGGTCCTGCTGGTGGCTGCGTTGGCCGGTGCACTCACCCTGCAGGGTCGGAAGCGCTGGGGAGCCGTCGGCCTGCTCTTGGGCCCGGCACTGGTCACCGTGATGCTCTCCGGGCCGCTTGTCGAGGTCGCGGCGGGGGCGCAGGGCCTCCCTGGGGTGGCGCTGTTGCGCGACCAACATCGTGCCTTGGGATTGGCTGCCCTCGCTCAGGCCGTCCTCGTCGGCCACCTGTTGGGTCGGATGCGCGTCAGCGGATCCGGGGGGGCCGGGGTGAGCGTGAGTGCCGCCACGGCCGCCCTCGCCCTGACCGTGTCGGCCGCCCCGGATCTGCCAGGTCATCTCACGAGGGCGTATCGCCCCGTGACCTTTCCCTCCGCGTGGGCATCGGTGGTGGCGACGATCAACTCGTCGTCGGATGTGCCGACGACGATGGTCTCGCTGCCATGGCAGCCACTGCGGCTGACCGACTGGGCGGGGGATCGACCCTTCCTCGATCCCACGCCGAGAGCGCTCCGGCCTCAGGTGCTGACCAGTTCCGAATTGCGTGTCGACCGAGACGGGGTGACCGTGGTCGTCGATGACCACCCGGTCGTCGAGGGGCAGGACTGGTCCCGTGGCGAACTGTCCTCCCACGCCCTGGCTGCTCATGGGGTCACCCATGTGGTGACCTGGTTGCGGACTCCCGGGGCCCAACCGAAGGTCGGCTCCGGATGGCGATTGGTCGATCGCACGGACGACTGGGTCGTGTGGGATGTGAGCGGCGCGCGGTGACGCTTGGCTGAGGATGCGCTGATGTTCGCCACGCGGTGACCGACGAGGCGACGTGCATTCCATCGCCGCGACGGCTACCATTCGGTAGGTTCGACCCACTGACGAAGGATCCGCATACTCATGAGCACGACCGCCTCGCAGGACCACGACACCCGTCGCCGCGGCCTGCTGTTCCTCATCGTGAGCCTGCTGGCCGGCGCCTTCATGTCGTGGGCCGCCGCGGCCGCGATCGTGTCGTCGAACGCGCCGTCCGACAGTGCGGCTGTCGAGCAGGGACAGCAGACCCTGATCGCTCCCGGCGAAAAGATCGGTTACTGACGCCGCTCAGTCCGCGTCGTCCGTTCCCGCGACCGGTTGATCACGTCGGACCACGTGTCGAAGCATGGTCTCCCAAGCGGAGATCGTCCGTTCCCAGGTGAAGGCCGCCGAGTGCTCCTTGGCGGCCTTTCCCATGCGTTCACGCTCAGCGGGGGACGCGAGTAGGTGGTCGACGGTGTCGACCATGGCGTCGAGATCATCGACCAGTGCGCCGGTGTGACCGTCCACGATGGACTCCGAGAGCCCGCCCGTGTGGGTGTAGGCCACGGTGGGGGTCCCATGGCTGGCGGCCTCCACCACGCTGAGCCCCCAGCCCTCCTTGACGCTGGGGGCCAGGTGCACCCAACCTGCGGCCAGTTCGAGGTTCTTCACCGTCTCGTCGACATGTCCGAGCAGGTCCACTCGGTGGGACACCCCCAGACGCTCAGCCTCGGAACGAATTTCGTGCGCCCACCATCCATCACCAACGATGTGCAATCGGAGGTCGGGGTGGCGTGGGAGCAGCCTGGCCAGGACCCGGATCGCGTGCTCAACCCGTTTGTGTGGCACCAGGCGTCCCAACACGACCAGGCGGGGCGACTCCGACCGACCTGCAGTCACGGACAGAGGCACGTCCGTTCCGTTGTGAATGACGGCGACATCTGCGGGGTCGACCCCCAGTTCGGCCAGCTCGGACCGCGTCTCCTGTGACACCACGACGTACTGATGACCGCGGTAGAACCGTGGTGCTATCCGCGACTCAATGGTCCAGCCGACCTTGGCCGTCACACGCCCGAAGACAATGGGCCACTGCTCGCGGTGGACGTGGTGCACCAACACGACCACGGGGGAGCGCGTCGCGAGCGGGGCCGCAAAGGGAAGTCCGTTCTGGGTGTCGATGACGGCGTCAAAGGCGCCCTCGGCCGCTTCGACCGCGCGCAGGCGACGCAAGGTCGCGGCATACACACCCAGGCGCCCACCCTGACGGAGAACCCGGTAGCTGGCCCGCATCTCCTCGGCGGCCGAGCCGGGATGTCGTGCGCAGAACATCGAGACGTCGTGCCCGCGGGCCGCGAGGCCAGCGCACACGGTCTCCGCGTACTTCTCGGCTCCGCCTCCTTCGGGGTGTGTAGAGTCACGCCAGTTCAAGAAGGCAATGCGCACGACAGATTCTTTCGTCAGGACCGGAGACGGATGCTACCGCAGGATCAGGCCCCCTCCGCGGTGCCTTCCTTCCGCGCCGATCTGGCCCGATCGCGTCGACTGTTCTCGGTCTTCCTGAAGGAACAGAGCGATCCCGACGCCTTCTATGGCGCCCTCGCGCAGGACTCGGTCGCGATGGTGGCGCAATGGGTCGACCTGCCCGGCTCCCTGATCGTCGACATCGGGGGCGGCCCCGGGTACTTCGCCGCGGCCTTCGAAGCGGCTGGCGCCCGGTATGCCGGCCTCGAGCCCGACGCGGGTGAGTTGGTTGCCCACGGAGCTCCTGGCGGCATTGCGGTGCGTGGGTCCGGGCTTGCGCTCCCTCTGGCCGATGGGTGCGCGGACGTCGCCTTCTCGAGCAACGTTCTCGAACACGTGCCGGATCCGGTGGGCATGGCCGAGGAAATGGTCCGGATCACCCGGCCCGGCGGGCTGGTCGTCCTGTCCTGGACGCCGTGGCTCTCCCCGCACGGTGGCCATGAGACCGGGATGTGGCACTACGTCGGTGGTCGCTTCGCTGCCGATCGGTATGCCGCGCGCATGGGTAGGCCACCGAAGAATGACTTCGGGACCAGCCTGTTCAACTGCCCCGTCGGGCCGATGGTTCGGTGGGCTCGCCGGACCGCGGCCGATGGCCGGACGCAGGTCGTGGACGTCTTCCCGCGGTACCACCCGCAGTGGGCTCACTGGGTGGCTGACGTGCCCGGAGTACGGGAGGTGTTGTCGTGGAACGCCGTGATCGTGCTGCGCGTTGCCGGGAGCTGAGCTCGGACCATCGCCCGCAAGCCCTGCGCGATCGAATGGACTCGGTGGTCGCCAGCGGCTTCCTCGTCGCCTTGGCGCTCGTTCAGGCACCCGGGTGGACCGCAGCCGACACCAAACTCGACCTGGCCGTGAACCCCGGGGGCTTCCTGCGGCGCTCACTCAGCCTTTGGGACCCCAACGGTGCCGCCGGACAACTCCAGAACCAGGCCTACGGGTACCTCTTCCCGATGGGCCCTTTCTTCTGGGTGGGTCACGAGCTGGGTCTGCCTGCATGGGTCGTGCAACGCCTGTGGTGGGCACTCCTGCTTCTCGTGGCATGGCACGGCATGCACCGGCTGTTGGTCCGGCTGGGCGTCGGTGGGCGAGCCTCCCGCCTGATGGCGGCCTTCGCCTACGCCCTGGCACCGCGAATGTTCATGGGGCTCGGAGCCATCAGTTCCGAACTGTGGCCGATGGCGGTCGCCCCGTGGCTCGTCCTGCCTCTCGTGGCCGTCCCGCCCGGTGGGGAGCGCCGAGCTGCGCTGCACTCTGGAGTCGCCGCCCTCTGTCTCGGTGCGGTCAACGCCGTGGCGTCCTTGGCGGTCCTCATCCTTCCGGCGTGGTGGATCCTGACACGCAGCGGCCGAGTTCGATGGCGTCTCTTGGGTTGGTGGACGTTTTCGGTGGGACTGGCCTGCACTTGGTGGATCGGGCCGCTGCTCCTGCTGAGCCGCTTCAGCCCTCCCTTCCTCGACTGGATCGAAGATGCGCGGGTGACGACCTCGAGCGCCAGCCTGCCGGAGGCATTGCGGGGAACGACCCAGTGGATCGCCTCCCTGGGAGGTCAGAGCAACGCGGTCTGGCCGGCAGGCTGGGCCACGGTCGCCGACCGCAACGCCATTCTCTTCGGCATGGTCCTTGGCGTCATCGCCTTGGTCGGCCTGGCCCATGTCACGGCACCTTGGGCCGGGTTTGCGCGCGGAGCTCTCATTCTCGGCCTGGTCTGTGTGACTGCCGGCCACATCGGTGGGATCTCACCGCCGTGGGCCGGGGCTCTGGCGGACCTCATGGATGGGCCGTTGGCGCCGTTCCGCAACTCCCACAAGTTCGAACCGGTGGTGCGGTTGCCCCTGGCCCTGGGTCTGGCGCATGCCATCCCGGTGACGAGACGTTGGTTGAGCCGGCGCGGGGCACCGTGGCCCCGGATGGCCCTGGTCGTGCCCGCCCTGGCGATTGTCGGCCAGGTCTCCGTTCCTGCGTTCATCGGAGTGATCCAGCGAGGACCTTTCCTCGCGGTTCCGGCAGCATGGCCTGAGGCGGCGGCTTGGCTCGCGGCACATCCCGACGCCGGACGCACACTCGTGTTGCCGGGTGGGAATGCCTCCGCCCGGGTCTGGGGCGAGCCAAAGGACGAACCCCTTCAGCCTTTTGCCCAGACGCCATGGATGGTGCGGGACGGCGTGCCTCTGGGCTCGGCAGGTGCCACCCGGATCCTCGACGAGATCGAGAGTCTCGTGGCGCAGGGACACAGTGGACCTGAGTTGCCCCAGCTTCTGGGTCAACTCGGTGTGACCAGAGTGCTGCTCGCTGGCGACGTGCAGGTGTTCGGTGCTCGCAAGACCCCACCACTGGTCGCACGGGCTGCCTTGGTCGAAGCTGGCGCTCGACCGGTGGCCTCGTTCGGAGGGTTCGTCAATGGTTCGAGCGACCCGACCGTCGTCTGGGACTGGGGCCTGAATCGACCACTGCGGGAGGTGGAGATTCTCGCGATCGACACTGGTGCCTCGATCAAGCCCGAACGCAGTGTGGTCGCGTCCGCGGTGGGTGCTTTCGCCGGCGGCCCGGAGGGGGCGGCACGAGTGAGCACGGCGCCGCTGATCCATGTTTCCGACGTGACCGGCGCCCTGCAGGTCTCCGGGCCCATCCTCACGTCCGACACCCTGCAGAGGCGACAAAACAACTTCAGCTCGGTGACCGACGGATACGGGCCGCTGCTGACTGCCTCCGAGGACTACCCGAGTGCACGACGTGTCCATGACTATTGGCCACCTCCGTTGGACGAGGACCTGGGCTCGCTGACCGACGAACAAACCGTCCGGCTCGACAGCCCACAGGCTAGGGCTGTCGCCTCCTCGTCCCTGGCGCAACCGACCCTGGGTCAGGGTCGCGAGCTCGACTCCGATGCGTGGCGCGCCTTCGACAGCAGCGGGCTGACGGCTTGGCGGTCCGCCGGGTACGAGCCGGTGGGGGAATGGGTCCAGTTGGATTGGGCCACTCCGTTGACCCTGCCGCGCGAGGTGGAGGTGGTCCTCGATGCCAGTGAGGGTGCGGACGTGGCGGCGGTGTCCGTGCGAACAGAGCGGGGGTCGGTGAGGACTCCGGTCACGGCGCCCGCCTTGGTCAAGGATGCCGACCCTTCCCGCTACACCTTCTTGGTCCAGGTGCCCGCTGGTGCCACCCGCAGTCTGCGGTTGACCATCGAGGCTGTCCGCGACCGTCGCCCCACTGTTCGGGTGCTCGACATCGGGGCCGGGGTGCTGCCGCGCGCCGATCCCTCGGTGAGATTGCCGCTCACAGGCGGCAGCGCCGCAACGATTTCGTTGATGGCGAGTGCCGACGCGCACTCACCCTGTCACGAGTTGTCCAGTGACGTCGTCGCATGTTCACCGGACCGCGAGCGGACGGGGGAAGAGACGGGCTCCCTTCGTCGCGAGTTCACCCTCGACAGGGCCCGCTCCTTCACGGTGTCCGGAACGGCCATCCCACAGGGAGTGGCCGTTGACCGGCTCCTCGAGCGACTCGACGGAGTGAGTGCCGAAGCGTCGAGCAGGTGGTTCGACCTGCCCGCGGTGTCCCCGCAACTCCTCGTCGACGGAGATCCCAAGACCTATTGGGCCGCAGATCCTGCCGAGCGTGCTCCGACTCTCGAGCTGAGCTGGCCCAGTCCACGGCGGGTGGAGGGTCTGCGCATCGAGACGGACCCGGACGTGGGCGGTCGGCGGCCCACCGAGGTCGAAGTCACCGTCGACGGGCAGACGTATCAGCGGGCAGTTCAACGGGATGGCTCCATCGACCTTCCTGTCGTCACCGTCGACAACGTGGCACTTCGCGTGACCGCGACCACGACGCAGGACACCCTGACCGTGGCCGGGCGCAAAGCCATGCCCATCGTCATCGGCGACGTCTCGTTGATCGGGGAGTCCTGGCCGGTCGGTCCCTCCCGGACCACGAAGGTCGGCATCCCATGTGGATTCGGTCCGAGCCTCACCATCCAGGGCAAGGACTACGCCACGACGGTCGAGTCGACCCGAGGGGACCTGGTCGCGGGTCGCCCTGCGACGCTGCGGACGTGCGGCGAGGTGCAGGTGAACTCTGGGCGCGTGGCCGTCCAAGCGCTGTCATCCGGCGAGTTCTCGGTGCGCTCCCTGCTCCTGCAACCCACCATGGCTGCGCCACTCGATCTGGGATCCACGATTGAGGCAACACGATGGGATGCGACCAGCCGCTCCTTGCACCTTGGGGTGGCTGAGCCCGTCGACACCGTGTTCGTGGTCCGTGAGAACGCCAACCTCGGATGGTCCGCCCGGTTGGCTGATCGCACCCTGGAACCGCTCCTCATTGATGGATGGGCCCAAGGTTGGGTGATCCCGGCCGGGATGCAGGGCACCATCGACCTCACGTTCGAACCCCAACAGACCTTCCGGTCGTGTCTGACTGTCGGTGGGCTGGCAGCTGTGGTGCTGCTCGTCCTCGCTGCGGCTTCGTCGAGGTCACGTAGGAACGCGACCCAGGTGGTCCCGGTTCTTGACAGCCGGCCCAATGCGCTGGGCCATGTCCTGGTCGGCACCGGACTGATCATCATGGCGGGTGCCGCGGGCGCCGTGGCTGCCGCCATCGCTTGGGGGACTTTCCGGTGGCGGCGGCTCGCCGTTCCTACCGCGGCCGGGCTCGCTGCTGGCGCCGTCTCATGGACTCTGATCGCGCCATGGCCAGCCTCGGCCGCCACGAACCGGGACTTCGTCTCCGGGATGCTGACCATCACGCTCATCGGCCTGGCCGCCTTCGGGTGCCTTGCCCCTCCGGGCTCCAGTGACCCGGTGGGACCACGCTTGGGCGGGCGCCTCGACGAAGCGCCAACTGAGAGCGGCCAGGACGATGGAGATCGCCAACGTGAGGAGCGTGGTGCTCCAGAATCCCCACGCGAAAATCTCGAGACCGAGGGCGCTGCGCACGCCGAACATGACGGGTAGGTGCCACAGGAAGATTCCGTAACTGATCCTCCCGAGATAACCAAGGACCCGCGACCTCAGGATCGCAGACAGCGACGTTCGAGCCCCGAGGAACGAAGGCGCCAGGAGGAGGGCGGCCACGACGGTGTTGGCCGCGTGCTTGACCGACGCCTGTCCGAACGTCGGCGGGGAGAGGTCATACGGTCCGGCGGTGCGCGTGGTGAGCACCCAGAACATGCATGCGGCCAATCCGTAGAGATGCCAGGGCACAGTGCTCACCCAGCGACCGGCGCGATGCCGGAGGTCAGGGTCGGTCTGGACGACGGCGAAGGCCATCCCGACGACGAACCAGTCGAGGGTGGCGGGAAGGGTTCGGTTCCAGGCATAGCCGGCTGGAAAGGCGTCCAGGCCCACGAGTAGCCGGAAGATCCAGCCCGCGGCGGCGACGCCCAGGAGCAGCAGCAGGTGCCTCCGCCCAGAGTGCGCAGCCGGTCTACGCGCCAGCAGCATGGCCAGCGGCGGCAGCACAAGGTAGAACATCACCTCGGTCGACAAGCTCCAGAGTTGGGCCAATCCGGGGAGGTCCCACTCCAACCGCAGGCTCTGCACCTGCAACAGGTTGGCGATCCAGGGGGTGGCTCCGGCATCCCTGGACTCCGGCACCAACAGCAGTGTGCCGACCAGGACGAGAAGCCAGGCAGGGACAAGTCGGGCAAATCGGCGGACGGCATAGCTGCGGGAGTCGATCGGTGGCCCATTCACCAAGGAGCGTCGCGCCCAAGGGCGGTAGAGGAGAAATCCGCTGAGAACGAAGAAGATCGCCACTCCGATGTCCGCGCGCGCCAAGAAGCCCGGGAGGATGTGGCGGCCGGTCGCCCCTGACAGGAAGCCGACATGGGTCAGCAGGACACCCAGGGCTGCGAGGGCACGCCAGCCCTCCAGTTCGGCCAGGTGGCCCTTGGATCCTGCCCCCTCGTGGCTGGCCGCATCAGTCGGTCCGGCGGTCATGGTGCCGCCCGCACGGTGTCGACCTGAGCGGACGTCACACAGACGCCCGAGACGTTCGGGGTCTCCACCATGATGTCGATCGCCCTGACGGCCACGCCGTAGGGGACCAAGGTCTGGATCCGGTGGGGCCCGCGGAGCAGTTCCGAAGGTGTGGTGATCAGCGGTCCGGACGTGTGCCCGTCCCGGGACTCCACCGACACGTTGACCCGGGTGGCATCGCCGACGAGGAGACCGACGACCACGATGGACCCCCGATAGTAGGGGGCGTCTGCGGTGAGTACCAGTCGCGCACGTTGGGTCCTGGCCGGCAGGACCAGGCCGCAGAAGCCCTCGGGCACGGCAGCGGCACCCACGCGCCCGCGGACCACTGGTTTCAGCGTCCCGGCGTCGCTGACCACCGCAGCTTCGCCCTCCAGGGTGTCGCGCAGGGCACCGGGGTTGATCAGGGTGATGAGGGGACCGGTGGTGAAGTCAGGTTCCACCCATCCGGGAATGATCGTGTCGGGCACCGGGGTAGGGAGGACCTGCCCTTGGGTCCGCTCCAGGTCGCCACGCATCGCGGACAGATATCCCGTGACCGGGGTGTTCCGCCAGCGGTGCGTGAACCCGACCCAGCTCACCGCGCAGTTGCCGACAGCGAGAACGGCCAAGCATGCGGCGCCGACCATGGTGACTCGACCCGATGAGCGCTGGCTGGCTGCGCGTCCCGCGCGACCGTCGACGAGGGCACCGATGAGGGCAGCCACGCAGAAGCCGGTCGCGACGACAACATCCGGGAGCAGGCGCAGATCATCCGTAGCGGCCACATTGCTCACGCGAGCCAGGCGCCACACGTAGATCATCACGAGGATGGGGACCGCGTAGGCCGCACCCACCACAAGCACCGGCGCGGCGGTGCGCAGGCCTCCCGGTCGACGAACCACGGCGCCGACAAGCAGAACCGCACTGATCAACGCGACAACGATGAGCCAGCCGGGGGTGTCCGCGAAGGAGTACGGACCGTTGCCCTCGCGCCACTGCACGGGCCCTCCCAGGAGACCGGGCAGCAGGTCGACGCTGAACCAGCGAGCCAGCTTGATGACGGCATCGGAAAGACCGGGCTCTCCGCCTTGGCCCTTGTCGTAGGAACCGCGAAGGTATCCGGCGAGGAAGGCCAGATTGATCAGGACGTGTGGACCAAGGAGAACGAGCAGCCGTGTCCAGGTCGAGCGGGACCGCCATGGCTGCTTGCGCGACGTGACCAGGAGCAGTGCGATGACGACGACGGGCACCACGAGGGCGCGTTCTGAGAAGCCGAGGGCGACCAAGTGGAGCGCGATGGCGACCCAAGTCGGGCGCGTCCGGCCGGCCCGAGCGGCGTCCAGGGTCAGGCTCACGATGAAGAGGACCAGCGCGAGTCCGACCATGGTGGTCAGCGCCTGTCGGAACCAGGCGAACGTCGGGATGACGGACGGAGTGAACAGCGCCCACGAGACCGCCAGAACGCGGGGGGTGGTCGCAGAGAAGACCCGGACGGCAAGCCGCACGCAGGACCAGGCAAACAGTGCGGAGATCGCCGTGGTGATGACCACCGCCGGCCAGTGCTGCAACGGCCAATGGGTCGCCATCACCCAGTCGATCAGCCGCGCGCCGGGTGCCAGGTGAGTGGCATTGCTCTCGATCACGAAGGGCCACAGGGTCCGCCCTGCCGCATAGGCCTGCGCGCGGATGTCGTCGATGTGCAGGTCGCCCGATGCGGCGACGATTGTCACGGCGACGACATGGACCAGGGCGAGACCGATCAGCGTCCGGGGTGTGGAGCCTCGACCGAGTCTCGCGGGCACCGCCTCGCGGAGCGTCGACAGGCGATCCCAGCCGTGAGATGCGTCACGCTCGAGACTCACGCCGTCCTCCAGTCCGATCCCGTGAGGGCTCACAGGTGCCACGAGTGTAGGTCGCGATGACCCCTGGCCCGGTGGGTGGCGGGTTGACGACGCGGTCGAGGGCCGGTGCTGGTGAGACCCTGAGAGAGCTGCGCGAACAGACGCCTACCCACTGGTACGCTTCACCGACTTCACCGTGGAAGGAACGCACATGCGTCGTATTGTCGGGGCTATCCTC
>ERZ795045.3808-NODE-3808-length-12827-cov-5.208738_pt1 | contig 12827 bp, 11 predicted proteins | sample MGYA00375129_ERZ795045 | MGnify/ENA primary metagenome ERZ795045 (study PRJEB30174, sample SAMN05720166) | activated sludge metagenome | isolation source: anaerobic digester from wastewater treatment plant | place: Japan | collected 2015-05-15 ... | reverse complement strand
AAAACATATCACGAAATAGAGTTAAAATTTTTAATTGATAACCCTCGTTTGGTGCACATGATACTTAAAAAGCTCAAGGCCAAATTTATTGGTAAAGTTTTTGAGAAAACCTTACGTTTTGATACACCCAACAACGAGCTAGAACAAATGGGAAAATTTTTAAGAATTAGAACGGGGTTTAAAAATGTTATAACCTTTAAGCATAAAATTAAAAACAGAAATTTTAAAGAACGCGAAGAAATTGAATTGGAAATTGAAGATCCTATAAAAATGAGACAAATTTTAGAAAATCTTGGTTTTACTAAAGTTCTTATTATGGAAAAATATCGCGAGAAGTGATTATTAAATAATACCGAAATTGATATTGATAAATTACCAATGGGTAGTTTTGTAGAAATTGAAGGAAAACCCCGCGAGATTAGACAAGTAGCCAAACTATTGCAATTAGACTTTATAAAAAGAATAACAGATAATTATTGGGATTTATGAGCAATTTTTACCAGAAGAAACGGCATTAAAAGTGAAAATATTGTTTTTAATGCAGTTAAAGATATTAAAAAATAATATGAAAAAGAAAATATCAATAGACGATATTCAAAAATGGGAGAAAAACTTTACTAAAAATAAAGGTATAAGCCAGAACGAAGAAACAGCTATTAAAATAGCAATTTTTAAATTAGTCGAAGAAACCGGAGAAGTGGCAAAGGCTGTTTTAGAAAATAATTGAAATGAAGTACCGGCTGAGGTTTCTGATGTTATAGTATTTGCTTGTAAAGTGGCTAATATAGCTGAAAAATTTCATCATTCTGATAAGTTGCCTGAAGTACTTCAACGAAAAATGAATTATTGCGAAGCAAGAAAATACAATACTAAAAATAAAAAATTAAACAAACCTCGCAGCGTCGAATTTAAATAAGCTCAGTAATTATTTACTGAATTAATTCATGAGCTTAAATAAATATGCCAAATTCAAAATATCAAAATAGAACAATTAGGAAACTATCAAAAACTGGAGGAGGTAAAAGTTTTGCCATTACTTTGCCAATGGAATATATTAAAAAGCTTAAATGGAAAGAAAGACAAAAACTTCAGGTGGAGCTGAAGGGCAAGACTATTTTTATTAAGGATTGAAAGAGATAGCATCTAAGAAAACATTATTTTTATTAAAACATATTAAAGTATGTTTTATTATAATCAATAGCTAATAGTTATGTAATTTAATTTTTATTTAATAAATTCAGCAAAATTATGAAAAATAAATGATGATTTATAGTTTTATTAATTGCTCTCGCTATCTTAATTGGATATTTTCTTTTTAATCGTCAGACAGTTAGCAATGATAAAAATATCACAGTAACGCCATCACCCGTTACAACTAAATTAGCGCTTTGTTCTAATGAATATTATCAAACTGAATATGATGAAGATGGGAAAATAGTTATAAAAGATTTTCCCTATCGCGATATTGAAGATGACGAGCAGTGCCAGCCCAATGAAGTCACTGGCAGTAGGAACACTTTTGGTGGATGTTGTCCCAATGATAATGATGACGGTTTAACTAAATTATGTTATTATAAAGATTTATCATTAGCAAAAATAAAAGATTTAACCTGTGTTCAAAAAATCACATTAAGTGGTATATGAAATCCAGATATTGGTACTTATTATGTGACCGATTGCTTTTTTGAAAACGACGATTTAAATTATTTATCTAATCTCACAAATTTAGAAGAAATAATATTTGACGGATGCGGAAATAATAATATTGATAATGGTTGATGAAAAAATCTTAAAAATCTGAAACAAATATCTATTTATTTTAGCCCCTTTAATATTAATGATGAACAATTTGCTAAGATATTATCTGTTATCAGCAAAATTTCTACTATTGAAAGAGTTGATATAAGATATGGAATGTTAGGACTGGGATCATATAAAGATATTGATAATTTGTGTAATTACATTAATAGTTGGAAGAATATTAAAGCACTTAATATACAAGGAGAGATTGCCATCACGAAGCAGAGAGAATTTATTCAGTATAATATTGATGGTTCGGTAGAAAAACAATATCCTAATTGTGAGGAATGGCTAAAAGAGTTTAAATTAAAATACGAAAAGGAGTGGGGACAAAATAGTTAGGGGTAAATTATTATTTATGTCCTTGTTCCTATTTATTTAATAATCATAATTATTTTATTTGCCGCTTGATATAAATGGCCAGAAGGACAAAAATTGTGGTATCTCCAATCACAGCTAATTTTTATAAAAACTAAAGTTTGGGGAAACGAACGCCAATTTTTTAAATTCTTGAATTAAATTTGCTCTGGGTTTTCATAAAGGATTAGCTCTTTTTCTTAAATTTTTATTTATATTATTTTTATTTTCTATACTCATTTTGTCTTTATGATTAGTTCTCTTTTATTTATTGTTTTAATTTAGCATAAATTTTTATTTCTTTTAAAAAGAAAGTAGCATTTTTTCAAAATTTATGATATAATTATTTATGGTCGAGAAGTATTCGGTTGGCAAAGAACTCTTAATATTAATAAAATTTTTTAAAAATTTTTATGAAAAAATCAATTATTTGGATAGCTGTTATTTTAATTATAGTATTAGTTGTTTGGTATGCCTGAAAAGCCCCAAAGGCATCTAAAGAGGCATTTGTTAGTGGACCAACTTCTAATGTGTGTCAAGATTTAAGTTGTATTATGACAAATTTTACAGCTTGTAACCCAGCTACCTCTATGCTTACTACTGAAAATGGTACAGTAACTATCTCTATTGTAGGCTTTGAAAATGATAAGTGTCACTTTAAGATGGATTTTCAAGGTCATGGTTCTGATTGTTTATTTAACCGAGGAGATTTAAGCAGCGAGCTTTTAGATCAGGTTTTTGGCAACGACGTGGGTAAGGCCGATATTTTAACTCAAAGTTGCACAAACTTTTAGTTCGAGTATCATTTTGCACAATAAAGGTGGGTCCATCAGAGATGGACCCACCTTTTAAAACATAAACCGCCTCTTGCGAGGCGATTTATGCGCACTATTACTATCTCTTGCGAGGCGACTTATTTAGTCTTTCGACCAAATAAGTCATTCATAATAGTACTATCTTAAATTTAGCAAATAAAAAAAATTTTGTCAAGTGTTTTTTAAAATATTTTTAGTTGCAAAAAATTATTTATTATGATATCTTAGTTATATTAATAAAATTACTCTAAAATTCAAAGTATGGAAAATAAAAATTTAATAGCCGCCTACTCTATTCTTGGTTTAGCCATAATTATCAGTGCTGTTTTTGTGGCTAATACTTTTTATAAAGTGAAGGCACTCGATAATACTTTGACAGTAACTGGCTCGGCAAAGCAGCAGGTAAAAGCCGACCTTGTAAAATGGCAAAGTAGTTTTTCTCGCACAGTAAGCGAAGTTGATTTAAAACAAGGTTATCAAGAGATGGAACAAGATTTACAGAAGGTTTTGGTGTTCTTTAAAAATAATAATATTAAAGAGTCTGATTTATTAATGCCGCCAATAGAGGTAGACGAAGTGTATAAATATGAACAAAATTATGGCCTCAAAACATATATTTTGCGTCAAAGTATTGAACTTCAATCAAATGATATTGCAGGTATTACTAATTTAGCTAAAAGTACCAAAGAGTTGGTTGATAAGGGGGTATTTTTTACGAGCGATAGATTGGAATATTATTATTCAAAATTAGCTGATTTAAGGATAGAACTATTGGGCGAAGCGATTCGTGATGCAAGAGCGCGAGCTGATATTATTGCTAAAAGCAGTGGCAAAAAAGTAGGTGTTATCAAACAAGCAAGTATGGGCGTCGTGCAAGTTTTGCCTTTAAATTCTACTAACATTTCTGATTATGGTGAATATGATACCTCAACTATTGATAAAGAGGTAATGGTGACAGTCAGAGCTTTATTTACTATTAAGTAAAAATTATTATTAAATAACAATATTATGTTTTATTTATCATATCCAGTTAAGGTATTTGCAACTTCTGGATCAGAAAATTTAGCTCAGCAGATTTGTCGCGAGTTAGAAAAACGGCTACCTCCCTCTGTTTTACAAAATTCACCCAGCTTATTTAGTAACATTCAATCTGTTCGTTTTTCTAATGATAATTTACAAGTTCAAGTAGATAATGTCAGGGGCTATTTTGTGGTCATTGTTCATACTCAGGTGCAGTCAGTGAATGACCATTTAATAGAGCTATTTGCTTTATTAGATGCCGTTATTAATGCAAGGCCAGCTGATGTTTTATTAGTTTTTCCTTATATGCCCTATAGTCGTTCAGATAGAAAAAATCAGCCCCGTATTTCTACAATGGGTCATAGAATCCCACAGATAATTTCCCAATCCTTTGGTATTAAAAGAGTACTTTTGCTTGATCCTCATGATTCTCATATAAAACATTACTTTGAGCCAACTGCAGATGAAATTAGTTCAATTTATCTTTTTGCTAATTATATTCAAAACAATATTATTAGCGGAAATCTTTTAAAAAATGAGGATAAAAATGATTATGTTATAGTTTTTGCCGACGCTGGAGCGGCTAAACGATTTAGCAATTTAGCTTATTATCTTCGTTTGCCAGTGGCCTATATTGATAAAGAGCGCCCAGATAATACCGAAACAGGCTATTTTAAGAAAGTTGTTGGCGATGTTTTGAATAAGAATTGTATTTTAATTGATGATGAAATTTTAACTGGAGGTACAGTACTTGGCGATGCCAATATTTTAAGAGAACATGGAGCCAAATCAATTTATATGGCTGCCACTCATGCTATTTTGTCATCATTAAAAGAGCCAGATGATGCAGTTATACAAAAGTTAGAGCTTTCTTCTATTGATCAATTCATAGTTTCTGATAGCGTGCCAGTAGAACACAAAATAAAAAATAGTCATAAATTTACTGTTTTATCAGTGGCACCACTTTTAGCCGAGGCCATTAGCCGTCTTGTTCAAAATGAATCAATTACTTATTTGCATGATCCTTCCAATATAAATCTTTATACCTAAGATCAAATAGAATGAAAAGTATAAAAACATATACTAAAAATTCGAAAAAACATAACAAAAAGCAAAATATTTTTATTGGGCTGGCATGGCCTTATGTGAATGGTGATTTGCATATTGGTCATTTGGCTGGTTATTTGCTGCCAGGCGATTTTTGTGCTCGTTTTCATCGTCTGAAAGGCAATAAAGTGCTAATGGTATCCGGCGCTGATTGCCATGGCACTCCAGCAACTCTTGAGGCTGACAAATTAAAGATTAAGCCCCAAGATGTGGTAGCCAAATATTTTAAAGAGCACCAGAGGCTTATTAAAAATGCTGATTTAAGCTTTGATATTTATACCAAAACAACAACAGAAAATCATAAGAAAACTGTTCAGGAATTTTTTCTCAAGTTTTTAAACCAGGGCTATATTTTTAAAAAAACAACCAAGCAGTTTTATTCGCCCCAAGAAAATAAATTTTTAGCCGATAGATATGTAAAGGGTACTTGTCCTTATTGCGGATTTCAAAATACTCGTAGCGACCAGTGTGAAAATTGCAACAAGCTAATAAATCCCGAAGAATTAATCAATCCTTATAGCAGAGTTTCTCAACAACCTCTTATTTTGAAAGAAACAGAACATTATTTTATGGACTGGAAAAAGTTAGAGCCGTTTTTAAAAAAATATTTTGAGAGTCACAAAAAATTATGAAGACTTTGGATACAAAATGAAACCCAAAAATGGCTCGAAAAAGGATTGGAGCCAACGCCCATCACGAGAGATTTAGATTGAGGTATTGAACTGCCTATTGCTCAAATTCCGAAATCATTAAGGCTTGAAAACATTCAAAACAAAAGGATTTATGTTTGATTTGAGGCGGTGATCGGTTATTTTTCTGCTTCAAAAGAATGGGCAAAAAAGCATAAGAAAAATTATAAAGATTTTTGATATTCAAAAAATACCAAGCATTATTATTTTATGGGCAAAGACAATTTAGTTTTTCATACTTTATTTTGGCCAGCAGAGCTTTATTTATATGATAAAAAGATTCATTTGCCCGATGTTTTGGCTATTAACCAATTTTTAAATTTAGAAGGCAATAAATTTTCCAAAAGTCATGGTTATACAGTTGACAGTTCCTATATTTTAGAAAAATATGGTTCTGACCAGGTGCGTTTTTATTTAGCTTCCATTATGCCAGAAGAAAGCGATGCTAATTTTTCTTGAACAGATTTTCAAAGCCGGACCAACGATGTTTTAATTGCTAATTTTGGCAATTTTATTAACCGGGTTTTAAATTTAGCAGAGGACGTTAAAATACCTAAACACGTTCATTTAGATAAAGAAATACTCCAGTATTCTACAAAAATCTATCAAAAAATAATTCAATCTTTAGATAATGTACAGCTGAAAAATTATTTTAATGAATTAGTTGATTTTTCGTCTTGGGCGAATAAATATATTTCTAACCAAAAACCCTGAAGTCTAAAAAATACGAATAGGGCTCAATTTGATGAAATTATGCTCAATTGTTTGTATTTAGTTTTATGTTTAGATTTATTGGCTAAGCCGATTTTAACTCAGGGCACAGATAAAATTGATAAAATGTTAGGGATTAAAATAAAGGTTTGGCCAGAAGTTAAAAAGTTTAATACCTATTTGACAAGTTTACTTTGTCAAATTAAAATAAAAAATATTAGTCCCTTATATCAAAAAATCGAAAATGAACAAATTAAGCTTGAGGAGGAAAAATTAATTCAACAAAGAATTTAATTTTTATGAAAAAATCAATTATTTGGATAGCTGTTATTTTAATTATAGTATTAGTTGTTTGGTATGCCTGAAAAGCCCCAAAGGCATCTAAAGAGGCATTTGTTAGTGGACCAACTTCTAATGTGTGTCAAGATTTAAGTTGTATTATGACAAATTTTACAGCTTGTAACCCAGCTACCTCTATGCTTACTACTGAAAATGGTACAGTAACTATCTCTATTGTAGGCTTTGAAAATGATAAGTGTCACTTTAAGATGGATTTTCAAGGTCATGGTTCTGATTGTTTATTTAACCGAGGAGATTTAAGCAGCGAGCTTTTAGATCAGGTTTTTGGCAACGACGTGGGTAAGGCCGATATTTTAACTCAAAGTTGCACAAACTTTTAGTTCGAGTATCATTTTGCACAATAAAGGTGGGTCCATCAGAGATGGACCCACCTTTTAAAACATAAACCGCCTCTTGCGAGGCGATTTATGCGCACTATTACTATCTCTTGCGAGGCGACTTATTTAGTCTTTCGACCAAATAAGTCATTCATAATAGTACTATCTTAAATTTAGCAAATAAAAAAAATTTTGTCAAGTGTTTTTTAAAATATTTTTAGTTGCAAAAAATTATTTATTATGATATCTTAGTTATATTAATAAAATTACTCTAAAATTCAAAGTATGGAAAATAAAAATTTAATAGCCGCCTACTCTATTCTTGGTTTAGCCATAATTATCAGTGCTGTTTTTGTGGCTAATACTTTTTATAAAGTGAAGGCACTCGATAATACTTTGACAGTAACTGGCTCGGCAAAGCAGCAGGTAAAAGCCGACCTTGTAAAATGGCAAAGTAGTTTTTCTCGCACAGTAAGCGAAGTTGATTTAAAACAAGGTTATCAAGAGATGGAACAAGATTTACAGAAGGTTTTGGTGTTCTTTAAAAATAATAATATTAAAGAGTCTGATTTATTAATGCCGCCAATAGAGGTAGACGAAGTGTATAAATATGAACAAAATTATGGCCTCAAAACATATATTTTGCGTCAAAGTATTGAACTTCAATCAAATGATATTGCAGGTATTACTAATTTAGCTAAAAGTACCAAAGAGTTGGTTGATAAGGGGGTATTTTTTACGAGCGATAGATTGGAATATTATTATTCAAAATTAGCTGATTTAAGGATAGAACTATTGGGCGAAGCGATTCGTGATGCAAGAGCGCGAGCTGATATTATTGCTAAAAGCAGTGGCAAAAAAGTAGGTGTTATCAAACAAGCAAGTATGGGCGTCGTGCAAGTTTTGCCTTTAAATTCTACTAACATTTCTGATTATGGTGAATATGATACCTCAACTATTGATAAAGAGGTAATGGTGACAGTCAGAGCTTTATTTACTATTAAGTAAAAATTATTATTAAATAACAATATTATGTTTTATTTATCATATCCAGTTAAGGTATTTGCAACTTCTGGATCAGAAAATTTAGCTCAGCAGATTTGTCGCGAGTTAGAAAAACGGCTACCTCCCTCTGTTTTACAAAATTCACCCAGCTTATTTAGTAACATTCAATCTGTTCGTTTTTCTAATGATAATTTACAAGTTCAAGTAGATAATGTCAGGGGCTATTTTGTGGTCATTGTTCATACTCAGGTGCAGTCAGTGAATGACCATTTAATAGAGCTATTTGCTTTATTAGATGCCGTTATTAATGCAAGGCCAGCTGATGTTTTATTAGTTTTTCCTTATATGCCCTATAGTCGTTCAGATAGAAAAAATCAGCCCCGTATTTCTACAATGGGTCATAGAATCCCACAGATAATTTCCCAATCCTTTGGTATTAAAAGAGTACTTTTGCTTGATCCTCATGATTCTCATATAAAACATTACTTTGAGCCAACTGCAGATGAAATTAGTTCAATTTATCTTTTTGCTAATTATATTCAAAACAATATTATTAGCGGAAATCTTTTAAAAAATGAGGATAAAAATGATTATGTTATAGTTTTTGCCGACGCTGGAGCGGCTAAACGATTTAGCAATTTAGCTTATTATCTTCGTTTGCCAGTGGCCTATATTGATAAAGAGCGCCCAGATAATACCGAAACAGGCTATTTTAAGAAAGTTGTTGGCGATGTTTTGAATAAGAATTGTATTTTAATTGATGATGAAATTTTAACTGGAGGTACAGTACTTGGCGATGCCAATATTTTAAGAGAACATGGAGCCAAATCAATTTATATGGCTGCCACTCATGCTATTTTGTCATCATTAAAAGAGCCAGATGATGCAGTTATACAAAAGTTAGAGCTTTCTTCTATTGATCAATTCATAGTTTCTGATAGCGTGCCAGTAGAACACAAAATAAAAAATAGTCATAAATTTACTGTTTTATCAGTGGCACCACTTTTAGCCGAGGCCATTAGCCGTCTTGTTCAAAATGAATCAATTACTTATTTGCATGATCCTTCCAATATAAATCTTTATACCTAAGATCAAATAGAATGAAAAGTATAAAAACATATACTAAAAATTCGAAAAAACATAACAAAAAGCAAAATATTTTTATTGGGCTGGCATGGCCTTATGTGAATGGTGATTTGCATATTGGTCATTTGGCTGGTTATTTGCTGCCAGGCGATTTTTGTGCTCGTTTTCATCGTCTGAAAGGCAATAAAGTGCTAATGGTATCCGGCGCTGATTGCCATGGCACTCCAGCAACTCTTGAGGCTGACAAATTAAAGATTAAGCCCCAAGATGTGGTAGCCAAATATTTTAAAGAGCACCAGAGGCTTATTAAAAATGCTGATTTAAGCTTTGATATTTATACCAAAACAACAACAGAAAATCATAAGAAAACTGTTCAGGAATTTTTTCTCAAGTTTTTAAACCAGGGCTATATTTTTAAAAAAACAACCAAGCAGTTTTATTCGCCCCAAGAAAATAAATTTTTAGCCGATAGATATGTAAAGGGTACTTGTCCTTATTGCGGATTTCAAAATACTCGTAGCGACCAGTGTGAAAATTGCAACAAGCTAATAAATCCCGAAGAATTAATCAATCCTTATAGCAGAGTTTCTCAACAACCTCTTATTTTGAAAGAAACAGAACATTATTTTATGGACTGGAAAAAGTTAGAGCCGTTTTTAAAAAAATATTTTGAGAGTCACAAAAAATTATGAAGACTTTGGATACAAAATGAAACCCAAAAATGGCTCGAAAAAGGATTGGAGCCAACGCCCATCACGAGAGATTTAGATTGAGGTATTGAACTGCCTATTGCTCAAATTCCGAAATCATTAAGGCTTGAAAACATTCAAAACAAAAGGATTTATGTTTGATTTGAGGCGGTGATCGGTTATTTTTCTGCTTCAAAAGAATGGGCAAAAAAGCATAAGAAAAATTATAAAGATTTTTGATATTCAAAAAATACCAAGCATTATTATTTTATGGGCAAAGACAATTTAGTTTTTCATACTTTATTTTGGCCAGCAGAGCTTTATTTATATGATAAAAAGATTCATTTGCCCGATGTTTTGGCTATTAACCAATTTTTAAATTTAGAAGGCAATAAATTTTCCAAAAGTCATGGTTATACAGTTGACAGTTCCTATATTTTAGAAAAATATGGTTCTGACCAGGTGCGTTTTTATTTAGCTTCCATTATGCCAGAAGAAAGCGATGCTAATTTTTCTTGAACAGATTTTCAAAGCCGGACCAACGATGTTTTAATTGCTAATTTTGGCAATTTTATTAACCGGGTTTTAAATTTAGCAGAGGACGTTAAAATACCTAAACACGTTCATTTAGATAAAGAAATACTCCAGTATTCTACAAAAATCTATCAAAAAATAATTCAATCTTTAGATAATGTACAGCTGAAAAATTATTTTAATGAATTAGTTGATTTTTCGTCTTGGGCGAATAAATATATTTCTAACCAAAAACCCTGAAGTCTAAAAAATACGAATAGGGCTCAATTTGATGAAATTATGCTCAATTGTTTGTATTTAGTTTTATGTTTAGATTTATTGGCTAAGCCGATTTTAACTCAGGGCACAGATAAAATTGATAAAATGTTAGGGATTAAAATAAAGGTTTGGCCAGAAGTTAAAAAGTTTAATACCTATTTGACAAGTTTACTTTGTCAAATTAAAATAAAAAATATTAGTCCCTTATATCAAAAAATCGAAAATGAACAAATTAAGCTTGAGGAGGAAAAATTAATTCAACAAAGAATTTAATTTTTATGAAAAAATATCTTTGGATAGTCTTAGTAATAATAATTTTTCTGGTGCTAATTATTGTTTCAACGAGTTTCAAACACATTGAAGTGAATGGCACCATAAGTCTTAATAGCGATAAACATTTTCTTTCATCTTCCACCGATATATCATTTGATAATAAGCAAGATGACATTCAGCCTTTATCAAAACTTTTATTTAAAGTCGAGGCTGTTCCTTCGCCTAAAGGCTTGGCCTTTTCTCCTGATGGTAAAGAAATTTGAGTTACTTCTTTACTTGATAAAAAACGAGGGGTTGCAGTTTTTGATGCTCATACAGTAAATTTGATTTCCAATATTTCTTTAAATAATAATGGCGGGGTGGAGGTAATTTTTAACCGTAATGGTTCGAAGGCTTATATTAGTCAAATGGAAACTGCCTCTGTTTTTGAGGTTGATGCCAAAACAAAAAATATTTTGCGTGTTTTTAAAACTAATAGTTCTTGAACTAAAGTAATTGCACTCTCCTTTGATGAAAAAAGGCTTTACGCCTCTAATTGGTCAGGAAATAATGTTTCAGAATTTGATTTAGAAAATGGTAAATTAGTTCGCAATATTAAAACTGTTAAAACACCCCGCAGTATTTATCCAACAAAAGACAATAGCTATCTTTACGTCGCCGGCTATGACAAAGGTGAATTGCAAAAAATTGACTTAAAAAACGAAGTAGGCGAGATTTTGTATGATCAAGGATCTGCTCTGCGTCATATTGTTGTAGACGAAAAGAAAAATATAATGTATATTTCTGATATGGGAAAAAATAATATTTTAAAATTAGATTTAACAAACGATACTATTTCAGTTTTTGCAAAAACCGATGAGAACCCCAATACCATAGCTTTATCTCCTGAGGGCAACTTATTATTTGTTTCTTGCCGTGGTCAAAATTATTCGGCCGATGATTATTCAAGGCCAGGTCCAGAGTGGGGAACAGTTTTAATTTTTGATACTCATTCTGGTAAGTTAGTTGATGCTATTATTGGTGGCAATCAGCCAACCGCCTTAGGAGTTTCTCCTGACGGTAAAATTTTAGTTTTTTCTGACTTTTTAGACGGCATACTGGAATTTTATCAGATTCCTGATTATAATATTTTAAAAAACAACCAGAGCTCCTGGCTCAAAAATTATAAAAACTCCATTAAAAAAACTAATTTTTAACTCTTGCTAAAAATTGCAATTTATGCTAAAATTATTTTAAGTTAATTATGAAAATATATCGCGTTTTTGCCTTTATTTATTTTACTGCTTAAATATTAAACTATTATTATGATTTTATCAGATAGAGACATTAAAAAAGCTTTAAATAATAAGAAGATTGTTTTTAAGCCCTCAATTTCTCCAAAACAAATCGGTCCGTCCTCGATTGATCTAAAGTTGGGACCAATTTTTAAAGTTTATGAAATTACTCGTGAGACTGTCTTGGATACCAAGAAGAAAGAAAAATTTAGTAAAATGGTGCACAGTTATAAAATCGACAAAAAAGAAGGGTTTGTTTTGCATCCTAATCATTTCGTGTTAGCCAGCACTAAAGAATGAGTTAAGGTTCCTGATGATATGGTTTTAAGGATTGAAGGCAAAAGTACTTTAGCACGAATGGGTGTTTTAACTCACTCTGCCGGTTTTGTTGATCCTGGGTTTGAGGGTACTCTGACTTTAGAGATTTCTAATCAAGCAGATATCCCGGTCATTTTATATCCCGATATGTATATTTGTCAAGTATCTCTTGAATATTTATCTTCACCCGCAGAAGTTCCTTATAATAAAAGAA
>ERZ795045.3806-NODE-3806-length-12831-cov-75.779039_pt1 | contig 12831 bp, 11 predicted proteins | sample MGYA00375129_ERZ795045 | MGnify/ENA primary metagenome ERZ795045 (study PRJEB30174, sample SAMN05720166) | activated sludge metagenome | isolation source: anaerobic digester from wastewater treatment plant | place: Japan | collected 2015-05-15 ... | reverse complement strand
TTAAAGTACTGGTTACACATCGACGTAGATGTAAGGCTAACAATATTCGCTTTAAGATTGTTCTCCTGAAGTCCGACGAAAAGATCTTTTTCTGTGGTGAATAATGTGGCAGTGTCTGACCCATCCCAATATATGGCAGTGTTGGACATGAGGTTACGTTCCGCCGGCTGCGATGGCAACCCGATCCAAGGTTTTAGCGTTACCCAAAAATTGCCTTCGCCTGCATAGTTGGGAAACATTAGCGTTGTTGATGTATCCATTTCCACAGTGCCTGTTTTGGTGTTCCATGTTAGCTTTAGCAGCTGTTCCTGATTATTTACAGCGTCAACGTAGCGCAAAAAAAGCGGTATCGATTCAACGGAGGTTGATGTGGGTGTGGTACTGGTGCAACCGACTGAAAGTATAAGTAAGACAGCACATAGAGAAATGGGAAATAACCGTTTTAAAACTTTACCTTTTTTCATAATAATCCCCCCTTATTTAGTCATTACTGTCAAACCTTTCTCGTGGTCTACTCTGCTTCTGCGTAAATTGGTGTTAGTTGTTTTACGTAGTCACCGAATGTTTCATAAGCTTTGTTTGTTGCTTCTTCGTCAGTTGGTATAAAGATATTGTTTGGTACCCAGTTCTGTACTGTGCCGTTTTTTACTCTGTCGATATCAGTCCACAAATACACAGTAAAGTTTCCATTTCGGGCTTCTTCTAAACTGGACGCAATTAATTTATATGGGGCATAGATCGTCGATGGCACCTGCATTTCCCATTGCACCCAGTCTGCGTGTATTTTTATTTCCGTTTTGGCAACGTTTACTTCTGCAGGAGAAAGTTTCGACTCATTTTCTGATAACCATTTTGTTTTACCTTTTAGGTATGGTTCATCGTATGCACTTTTGTAATCGAGCACAAAAGTGCGTTCAGTGTTTACAATGGCTTCTATTCCATTATTATCTGTGATGTTTATTTCTACAACAGTTGCGCTAGACACAAGCAATTTGTCATGTGGAACTGCAGTAGCAAAAATTAGGGCAGCCTTCTTAACTAGCGCTTCTATCTCCGCGCTTTCTACCTTTGTCTTGTCAACTTCTGCTTTTGCCACAACGGGTTCCTTTAAACTTAGGGTGAACATACCTGTGAGGATAAGAGCAAGAATAATGACTGTAACCAACATAGCCTTCCACCCATCTCTTGAGAACCTAACGTTTCTCATAACCTTACGCCTCCCATCAGGGGGACAACACCCCCGAGGACAACACCCCGAGGACAACACCCCCATTTGCAAGCCTAGTATATCACATTCTTATGAAACTGTTGCCCTTTAAGAATAACGACGAAAAATTAGAAACGGGGTTGATAACGCGTTGGTTATCAGCCCCTTTAAGAACCTTGTTATGACTGGGGCACAACAATTTGAACAGGCGTTTGGATGCTGTAGGTATTAAGCTGCTTACCTGTGGCATCGTAGGTTACGAGGTTTGCTTCTGGCTTGTCGAGCGGAGTTATCAGTATAAACCCCACAAGTTTCTCGTTCTTAAAGGCTGCTACAGTAAGTTCGTCAAAACTAAATGTCTGGCCAACAGCCAATAAGTAGTTTTTGTACGCGTAGAACGCAGGTGATGGAGCAGCATAACCAAACGGTTGCAGAGCTGTAGCAGAGGAGATAACGTGGAACCCATCGATTAAGGATTGTACTTTAGTGTATTGCGGAGTGCCGGAGGTAGCGTTGATTTTAGCCCCAGTCGTGTAGAAATTGCCATTTGCAAATGTTGCCCATACGCCGTTATCAGACCTGTAAGAGAAATTTTCAAATTTGCTATTCTGAACGGTTTGTTGGCTTATTGAACCGGTGGGATCTATTGTATATAGTAGTAAGTACTCGTTTGATCCAGGTATTCCTTCCCCGGTTGTTGAGGTAAGAGCATACGTTTTTTCATCCGATTTCCCTATGCCAATTATGTAACCTTGCAAAGTTGTAGTTTCTGCCTCTGCAGATGTAATTTCGTAAATCGTGGAAATAGGAGAACCTTGCTTAAACGAATACAATGTGGTGCTCGTTGTATAGCAGTTTGCAGCATTAAAATATTGTTTGCAGAGTGGCGTAGCACTGACTGTTACAATATCCGCACTAAGGCTATTCCCTTGTAATTTTTGCGAGGAATATTCTTCCGACGTAAACAAAGTGATTTTATCTGCACCGTTCCAATATATGGCAGTGTTAGACGGAAGCGCACCTTCTGCTGCCACACCATACTGTAAACCAAGCGGTACCCAAAAATCCAACTTCGTTGCCATATTCTTAAATGATAAAGCGGTGTTCATATCAATGTCGGCAGTGCCTTTTTCTAGGTTCCATGTCATTTTGAACAACCTGTCTTCATGCTGTGTGGTATCAGTATAACGTAGTAGCAATGGGATCCCTTCGGTACTCGAAGGCGTGCCACTTGAACACCCAAAGACACTCAGAACAAGTAAACAACACAAGAAAAATGGAACACATTTCCGCACAAACACAGATTTCTTCATTGTTGGATTCCTCCTGTTGTGTTACTTTCCTTTTTCAATTTTATTTTGTTTCGCTTCCGTGTAAGCTTTCTGTACAGCGCTAACATAAGTATCGAGACCTTCATAGCCCTTCTTTGTCATTTCCTCATCTGTAGAAGAATAGAAATCTGTTGGTATCCAATTCTCTATAACACCATTTTGTGTTCTATCAATATTCGTCCAGATATACACTGTAAAATTGCCTTTCTGAGCCTCTTCTAAGCTTGATGCGATTAGCTTATAGGTACAATAAACTGTGGAAGGGTTTTCCATTTCGTACTGTATAGCCGCTGCTCGTTCCTTCATATATTCGTTAGCAATGCTGACTTCTTCTACGGAGGAAATGGATTTGTCGTCCCTGAGTTTCTGCATCATTCCTTTTAAATACGGCTCATCATACGGAGTATTGTAATCCAGGACAAAAGTTTGTTCTGTGTTTACTATGGCTTCTATGCCATTGTCTGTAATATTTAGTTCAACGACGCTTGCACTTGAAGACAGAAATTTATCATGAGGAATAGAATTTGCAAAAATCAAAGTTGCTTTTTTAATTAGTGCTTCTACCTCGGTCTTATCAACTTCAGCTTTTGCCACAACGGGTTTCTTTAAACTTAGGGTGAACATACCTGTGAGGATAAGAGCAAGAATAGTGACTGTAAGCAACATAACCTTCCATCCATCCCTTGAGAACCTAACGTTTCTCATAATCTTACGCCTCCTATTGGGGGACAACACCCCCGAGGACAACACCCCCGAGGACAACACCCCAGAGGACAACACCCCCATTTGTAAGCCAAGTATATCACTTTTTCATGAAACTGTTCTTCTTTACGAATAGAATGGGTGAAAAGAGCGCCGTGCTACCTAGAATGTATTGCTCGAACTGCGGCGAGCAACGGAAACAGCCTTTCATAATACTTTTGCCTGTTACATGTTTAATTGCCTTCGGGTCTTAGAAGTGCCCACATGCGAGTTAATTCGTCTTGTTCACAGGCTATTTGTGTGTAAAGGTGGCTTTCAGAGCCAGAACGCAGAAGAACACCTCTTCCTTCTGTCACAACGCCTATACGAAAGAGTTTGCATGGTTGGTTTTCAAATAACGCTTCGGCTGTTTCGCACATTTCAGGGGGTAATGTAGCCACCAAGGTGCCTGAGGAAATCATTTTTAGTGGATCAAATTCGAAAGCATTAGCAAAGCGCTTGACAACTTCTGGCACAGGAATTCTTGATGGATCTACTTCCATGGACACACCGGAACAAGAAGCGATTTCCAACAATGTTTCAAGTATGCCACCTCGTGTCACATCGTGCATGGCAGTAGCGCCTAGGTCTGCAAGCTTCAGTGCTTCTGATACCACGCTTACAGAAGAAAGTAGTTTTAGAGCCTCGTTTAAGTCCTGGTCAGTGAGGCCGCGTTTTCTTGCTTCAACGGCGAAGTCAGAAGCTAGAATGCCCGTTCCTTCGAGCCCCACTCCGCGTGTTACATAAATGATGTCCCCTGGTTTAGCACCGCTGGTTCTTACGACTCTTTTGCCACAGGCAGGCGCTAGCGCAGTGGCTGCAACTAAGGGCCGTTTGAGACCATTGGAGGCTTCTGTGTGCCCTCCTACGGTAGACCCATCAGGTATTTATCAACTTTAAGGGAACTCCGAAAAATGTATCACCTATTAGTTCTTTTATCCGTAACCGATCTTGGTTTGATGCATATTCAACGACAAGTACTCCTTTCCCCGGACAAGAGGAATAAGAATCAATGTATATACGTATAAATCCCGGATTTACATTTTCGATATCGTTAATTAAGTCTTGGTGCTCTTTTACAATTTGTTCAACTTCGTCTAGTGTGGGCAATTTTTCACATTTAACATTATGTAATCGACTATCATATACAGCAACTATTATTCCTACGGTGAAGACAATTATTATTACGAGTAAGGCTATTTTAACTACCGAGTTTTTCATATGCCCTCCTGGCATTTGAATTTGCCCTCCGTCCGACGGTAAAGCTGCGTCTCATTAGACCCGAGGGTTAGGCCCTTAGAAATTATCATGCCACCAACGAACATAAGTACCCCAATTCCAATATGGCCAGATGTAGGAAAAAACTTCTGGGTTAGGTTCCCCAAACTGTTCTGCGTATAAAGAACCACTTTGTATCCGTCCTTGGTCACGGAAGCGTGGAGAACTACAAGTTCCATACGGCCCGTTGTATGATCTTCCTCTAGTAAAGTCTACCCAATCGCCATTACTGTTTGTGCACCCTTGCTCGCATGCATAATAAGCAGTCTGGTGGTAGCCTTTATTCAGGAGTTCTTGTTCCGGACTACTAGACGATGTAGTGTACCACATTGGCGTATAACTTGGTACTGGATGATCATAAGTTCCACAAGGATGCGGGTTACTGTCTAGTGAAGAATGGCTGAGGTTCGCAACTTTCTGACTTGATTTGAACTGTTGTGTCATATGGTCAAGAAATTTTGCCAGTCTAGGATATTTTTGTAATGAGATGTTTAATTGAGTCATGTCTTTTATTCCAAGTGCGGATGCCATCCTTGCCATGTCATTTTGAAAGGCGACCATTTCCTGCGCTAACAAGACTACATCTTTTGAAAACCCTTCTCGGAGCGCTTGGTTAGCGCGGAAAACTTGCAGCCTAACGTCGTTCACATAGGTGTATTGCATGTAAGGTTCTAGTCTAGCAAGGTCTTGAATCACGTTATCGTCGATGCCGTATTCAGTTACGCTTAAGTTATCAATTGCAGCGTTCTTTTCAACGCCTACGACTACACTAGCAACGCCGACAAGGACAAATGATGTCAGGATCAGAGCAAGAATAGTGACTGTAACCAACATAGCCTTCCATCCATCCCTTGAGAACCTAACGTTTCTCATAACCCTGCGCCTCCCATCGGGGGACAACACCCCCGAGGACAACACCCCCGAGGACAACACCCCCGAGGACAACACCCCCATTTGTAAGCCTAGTATATCACTTTTTCATGAAACTGCTCTTCTTTACGAATAGAATGGGTGAAAAGAGCGCCGTGCTGCCTAGAATGTATTGCTCGAACTGCGGCGAGCAGCGGAAACAGCCTTTCATAATACTTTTGCCTGTTACATGTTTAATTGCCTTCGGGTCTTAGAAGTGCCCACATGCGAGTTAATTCGTCTTGTTCACAGGCTATTTGTGTGTAAAGGTGGCTTTCAGAGCCAGAACGCAGAAGAACACCTCTTCCTTCTGTCACAACGCCTATACGAAAGAGTTTGCATGGTTGGTTTTCAAATAACGCTTCGGCTGTTTCGCACATTTCAGGGGGTAATGTAGCCACCAAGGTGCCTGAGGAAATCATTTTTAGTGGATCAAATTCGAAAGCATTAGCAAAGCGCTTGACAACTTCTGGCACAGGAATTCTTGATGGATCTACTTCCATGGACACACCGGAACAAGAAGCGATTTCCAACAATGTTTCAAGTATGCCACCTCGTGTCACATCGTGCATGGCAGTAGCGCCTAGGTCTGCAAGCTTCAGTGCTTCTGATACCACGCTTACAGAAGAAAGTAGTTTTAGAGCCTCGTTTAAGTCCTGGTCAGTGAGGCCGCGTTTTCTTGCTTCAACGGCGAAGTCAGAAGCTAGAATGCCCGTTCCTTCGAGCCCCACTCCGCGTGTTACATAAATGATGTCCCCTGGTTTAGCACCGCTGGTTCTTACGACTCTTTTGCCACAGGCAGGCGCTAGCGCAGTGGCTGCAACTAAGGGCCGTTTGAGGCCATTGGAGGCTTCTGTGTGCCCTCCTATAATAGTTACTTCTAAGCTCTCTGCTGCTCGAGCAGCATCACACATGATTTGCTTAAGGTCGTTTGTGTCCTCCTGTGATGGAAGCATGACCAATAACTGCACCCACCGTGGTTTTATACCGCTTGCTGCAATGTCGTTGCATGCCACGTGAACGGCAAGCCAGCCGATACCATTTACGGCACCGACAATGGGGTCGACATGTGAGAGCAGCAAATCGTCTCCCACTCGCGTAACAGCAACGTCTTCGCCGAAGGCTGAACCCAGAATTACATCAGGATCTTCGCTTTCCTTTACAGTGAAAGGGTAAACACACTCCTGCATAACTTCAAAGGAGAACTTTGCCATTTGTTTTCACCTCATAACTCTTATGTAATAATCCCAACCTTCATAATGGACTTTTCTGATTCTTCCTTCTTTTACGAGCTGCTGCAGCACGTCTTCTCCCACGCTGAAACGATTGAGTACGTCCTTTACTGCGTCACTTCGCATAGGGTGGACGGCTGTTATTTCCAATATTTCTTCTACGGGGTTGTCGGTGACAACAAAACCACTGCTTTCATAACCGGTCAGAGTTTCAGCGTTTAAGCCCTCTTTTGTGAAGATGGCATAAGCGGCAGTAATTGACTCAGGTTCTGGGCGGCTAACCCATGGTTCCGCTGGTGGCCGAGTGGGAACTCCGATGTAGGCTTTATAAGGGCTTATGCGAGATTTAACGAAGTTTGCAATGGCAGTAAGTTCTTCTGGATTATCGTTTAACTCTTTTACTAACATTGTTTCTGTGCACAAGGTTCCTGTGTACGAGCCTGCGAACTCCTGCATGCCCTGTACGATTTCGTCCAAGGAAAGGGAAGCATGAGGTCGATTTATTTGTTTCCAAGTGTTAGGCGAGACGGCATCAATTTTCACACTGACCCAGTCAGCTTTTTTAAGATCTTCCTGGACTGATTTATCCCAGGTGAGAGAACTGTTAGTTATAACTGCTACGGGTAGGCCAAGTTCTTTGAGCCTTTCTATGAGTTCACCCAAGCTTGAGTCCAAAGTGGGTTCACCGTCTGGAACAATGGATATGTAGTCAACGTTTTGCTGAGTTTCCCTTATCCTTTCTATTTTTATCTTAACCTCTTCGAAAACTTCTGATGGATTACTGTATAGGGTACGTTTCATTTGCATGTGTAGCGTGCGTCCTACCTGGCAGTAAACGCAGTTGTAAGAGCATATTTTGTACGGGATGTTATTAACACCAAGGCTTGCGCCCAGTCTTCTGGATGGTATGGGTCCAAAGATTGTCATTTTTCCCTCCTTAGCGGGATGTTCTGTGCTTCTCCCTCTTCGCATTATAGTAAGTTGCTGTTCATTCTGTGCATATGCACAAAGAGATGAATGCAGACCATGGGCAAGCTAACAATTTGGTCAATACGATTAAACCGCCAGATGCGATGACAAGGCTTCATAGACGTACAATCACACCATATCCATGGAGCAGGGAGGCATAAGAAGATGGGTACAAAAAGATTAACGTGACTGCTGTTGGTCATCATGATTGTGGGTTCAGGTTGAAAGCGAAGAGCTTTCAGTGAGCGCTGCTCCAATGCCACCCACTAAGCTGGCTGAAAATGACAGTTATGTTTTTGCTTTGCCTGCCCGCTACAATTATGCTTACCCGAAAGGCTGGGAAGAAGTTGACCAGATTATGAAATCCAACCCGGTATCAACCAACCCCACATTCGAAGTGAAACAAAAAAGCGGTTATATGAGAGCAGAACTGTGGTTTGAAGAGGACTTGAACGTAACGGCAAGTGATGACTGGACCATAAAGCAAGCTCAGGCGTGGCTGGACAGAAATAAGTATTACTTGACCGATGATCAGATAAGTGCAGTACAAAACTGGATAGAAATTCAGGCAGCTCGTGACGATATTGAGGCAAGTCATCCATCAACAGGATCAGGCTATTTGGGGTACAAGCTTTATAGCCCGTCTTTGGAAGAAGCGAGCAAGGGTAACTACGACGTATGATTCTGGACAGCCTTAGAGGAAATACCGGAGGGCGAGATAACAAGTTGGCAGCCCAATCTATTGGTGCATTGGGGTACAAGTCCAGAAGAAGTATATAAAGAAATATTCGAACGTGTTGCCATTCCAAGTAATGACTGCAATTGCAAATAAAAAAGTAAACCAAGGGTAACAGAGAATAGGTTCGGTGGAGAGTCCATCGCTCATCGGACCTATTCTCGTGTTTTCATAACCTGCAATCTTTGAAAGGGTTGCTGCTGCACATAGAAACATTCAAGTGTAGCCATGTTACATACATATGGGGTGGATAGATCAAAGAGCGGGCAAAGGGTTTATGTGAAGCTCAATGATTTGAACTAACGGCAATTCATTGGGAAGTACCAAAATCTGTTGGATTTACGCCTGAGGCAAAGGCTTGTCCAACATTTCCCAGAGTTGTAATGTACCAATTCCTTAACCAACCAGCATCCCACTTGTAAACATCAACAGGTACGCTTAGATCAAAAACATGTCTCACGTAAAAATCTCCGGGCAGTACATCCACAACAAGGTGAGCGTTTTTCATCTTTGTAGCCAGTTGTGCCACTTCAACCAGATTCATATCTGAAATGACGTAGTCGTTCCATATGTTCACGGCACTGGACAGGAAAGATGGTGAAAGCTTAGAAATGACTTGGTCTTTAAGATTAGTTCCTGTTATCAGTGACATTTGCCTAGAAATTCTATCTAAATCGGACATGTGGGTGGTGCCAAAGTCACGCACACGCCAGTATACCAAGAACTGCGTGCCGTTAAGTGTGTGAGTACCTGGGCTTAGGCATGTGTAATCGGGAACACCGACACCTTCATAGCAATATCTTTGCGGCACATCCACTGTGAGTCCACCCATTAAATCCACCATCTCTGTTATGGTTGTGAAATTCACGACTACGTAATGATCAACGGTCACTCCAAAATTATTCTTAATTGTTTGCACCAGTTTGCTCAAACCACCATATGTTTGCCCTTGACCATACATGGAGGCATGCGTGACCTTTGTTATGCCTTCACCTGGTATGTTGACCAAAGAATCTCTGGGAATATAAAGCAAATTCACCGTGGAACCGTGTATGAATGCCAGTATGAGCGTGTCGTTATGACCCACTGAGCCACCTTGGTTCATCTTGCCTACCGTATCGAGCCCAGCTAAGAGCCAAACTTGGTCATTTTTCGAACCTGTCATGCTTGACAATGTGTTTGTGGCAGAACCCAAGATGTCTGAAATACTTAAACTACCAGTTTTCGGCAGCAGGATTTTCTGAGCGTAAACACCGCCAACAAAAGATACACAGAAAACAGCTACCAAACTGATGACGATCAGAATATTTGCGAAACTGAATTTCTTTTTCACCTCAAGAATTATATCCTATGAGCTTACTTTGATTGACGTGAGCATGCAAAGGGCAGTTTAAGGAATGGTGCATCAAAGCCGTGGTAATAATCCATGAACTGAATGATGTTTCCCATTAATGGACCAGCGATTGGTATGAGCAGTACAGTATGTTAATTCCCAGTAGTATGAAAGGAAGAAAGAAAGCGGCAGAGAACCTTGTGCTGTAGGCGTTCGGTTAACCAAAAGCGCCCAGTGATGAAGAGCCGACTCAGGCAGTCTATTGTCGGCGAGCAAGCAACAAAAGGTATTGCAACTAAGATTATTGCAGGTATTAGATTTTTCTCTGTTTCCTCTCACGGTTAGGTTACTTCTCTAGTGCATTATTGAAGGCGTTTCTTTAAAGAGTATGTGTTATTCATCTCTCTTTTTTGCTTGTACCTTTACGGAGTCATTGGAACTACAACGCTGTCAGGAGTGTTTATTGCATAACTATTGAGCTGCTTTCCGTGAGCGTCGTATGTGTATACTTTAGTAGTTTTCAATTGTTCTGGGATGGGTCTAAGCCTGCTGTATGGAGTGATTAATGCAAAACCTGCGAGTTCATCATTTTTGAACGCTGCTATGGTGAGTTCATTCGGTCCAACGGTTTGTCCGACGGCTACAAGATAGTCTTTGTATTTGGTGTAAGATGGGAAAGTCGTTTCTTCATAAAATGTGAAGGGTTCAAGCTTTGTGGCAGTTCCTACGGTTTTAAGACCTTTGGTAATAGATGTTACTTCAACAAGTTTTGGTTCCGTAGAAGTTACATCCAACCGTAAACTGTCTAAGTAGAAACAGCCATCGGCAAAAGGTATGTCAAGTTCTGCCAATGTCAATATGGATGCATCGTAGTTGTCTGTGACGGTCTTTACCGTCATGCTTCCATCAGGGTTGATGACATCAAGAATTATTGACATGGTTGCTGAGCCGGGGATTGTCCCTGTCTCGGGTGGCACGTAGGGCTGCTGTTTCCCAACCAGCACGTAGATCTTGTCGTCCATGGCACCTAAGCCTAAAAAGGTTCCGTTGGCTACCTGGTATTGTTGCATGCCAGTCGCACTTATCTTAGAAATAGTTGTTGCAGCAGCGCCTACTCCAGCAGCATAGATCGCTTCGTTGGTGGTATATGCGACCATTGGGTCGTAGTAGATTGGTAAGGAATTGGCTAAGCTGACCACATTTACTTTTACTCCATTTGTTTGTATCTGTGCAAGGTTACTTGTAGCTTCTCTGGTAAAAACAGTAACACTGTCAGGACCTTCCCAGTGCAGAGCTACTACTTGCTTGTCGTTGTTAGGGTAGGAAAGCACGGGTTCCTTGCCAATTTCCACGGTGCCTTTTTCTGGTGCCCATAGAGCTTTTACATAACTGATTTGCTCATCGTTGTTGTATTCCAGCAGTAGCGGTACAGTGTTTTCACTCGTGGTTCCTGTGCAGCCAAGTAGGGAAATAGTCACTGTTAGAAGGCAAGCCAACAGTCCAAGTGAACGTTTCATCATAAACTACTCACCCCCAAGAGGAGCTCAACACAGTTTTTTTTGGAACCTTGTGCTACCTTTTAGGTTGACTCCCCCGTTTATTGAAGGTAGTTTAGCACATGTTGTCTGAAAGAACATACATGTTTTGTGTAATACCGCTTTTTATTTTGGTTGTTACGAATATGCCGCTTTTAGCACGTAGGTTAGCTCTACCACTTCTACGTGGGCTTTTTCCAGTTGCTTACGTATGCTTGAAGCCAGTTCTACGGCCTTCGGGTTGTCACCGTGAACACAAATACTGTGTGCAACAATGGGTATCTCTTTGCCGTTTATGGCTTTTACTTTGCCTTCTAGAACCATTTCTAATGCACGCTCTGTGGCTTGCAATGGGTCGTCTATGACTGCACCCGGCATGGAACGGGACACCAATGTGCCATCCTCATTGTAGGCACGCTCTGCGAACACTTCCTGTGCCACTCTAATGCCCACATCGTTAGCTGCTTTAACCATTTCTGAATTTGCCAAAGCAAGCAAGATGGCGTCAGGTACTGTCTTTTTTACAGCTTCGGCAATAGCTTTTGCGAGCTCATAATTTACTGCCGCCATGTTGTAAAGTGCTCCGTGAGGTTTAACATGTTTTAACTGGGTACCCTCGGCCTTAGCAAAAGCCTGCAGAGCTCCTATCTGGTAGATGACCAAATTCCTAACCTCTTCAGGTTTCATGTGCATATTACGCCTGCCGAATCCCTGAAGATCTGGGAAACCAGGATGAGCTCCCACTGCCACATTCTTAGAAACTGCCATTCTTACTGTCTTCTGCATGACCATGTAGTCGCCTGCGTGAAACCCGCAGGCAATGTTAGCAGAGGTGATGTGGTTTAGCAATTCTTCATCAAGTCCCAACTTATAAGTGCCAAAGCTCTCTCCTAAATCCGCGTTCAAATCAACCATGAGAGGCATTTACTATTCCTCCTTTCATTACTTAGCGTTCTTCCACCCAGACATCGAAATAGCGGCTTTCCACCATCACGCGGAAATGCCTGGCAGTACTGGAAGCATCAGGGGTCAGCATGAGTTGGAGCTTATGAAGTTTATCTTCTTGCTCTTTTAGAAGCGAAATGGCTTCGTCTTGAGTGATTTCCAGGAAATGGACTTTATCACCTGGTTTGCATTGAGAAACAAGTGGAAGGTCGACCGTGCAGACTGTGGCTATTTTGGGATAACCACCAGTGGTTTGACCGTCAGCAAGCATGACTATGGGCATGCCATCACCTGGAATTTGTACGGCACCCAACGGAATGCCATCGGATATGATCTGTGCATGGCCCTTGCTAAGGTGCTCCACGGATGTTCCCTCTAGCCGACAACCCATGCGGTCAGACTCCGACGTAACGGTGTATGTGCTCATGAGGAAATCCTGCAGTCCCTTTTGGGAAAAACAATGCTCTTGAGGACCCATGATGACCCGTAGTGTTACGATGCCACTGGCATCGTATCTCGGGATATATTCGCTGGGAATAAGCTTGCCTACATACTGCAAAGGTTCTTTTGAAGGCGAGCCAATTTCCAGTTTGTCCCCTCTTTGGAGGGGTCTGC
>ERZ795045.3805-NODE-3805-length-12832-cov-5.686937_pt1 | contig 12832 bp, 8 predicted proteins | sample MGYA00375129_ERZ795045 | MGnify/ENA primary metagenome ERZ795045 (study PRJEB30174, sample SAMN05720166) | activated sludge metagenome | isolation source: anaerobic digester from wastewater treatment plant | place: Japan | collected 2015-05-15 ... | reverse complement strand
CCGGACGGATCGGCAACTCGCGGTGCCCGCGGTCGACCAGGACGGCCAGCTGGACGGCATCGGGCCGGCCGCGGTCCATGAGGGCATCGAGGGCGGCACGGACCGTGCGCCCGGTGTAGAACACCTCGTCGACTAGAACGATGATACGCCCGGTGACCTCGAACTGGATATCGGAAGTGTCGGTGGCGGCTCGGCGGTCGTCATCCCGGTGGGCGGCGACGTCGAGTTCACCGACGGGAACGGGAACGCCTTCGAACCGCTGGATCAGCGTGGCGAGGCGGGCGGCGAGGGGGGCGCCTTTGGTGCGTATGCCTACGAGGGCAAGGCGCTCTGCGCCGCGGTTCTTCTCTATAATCTCGTGCGCGATCCGGGTGAGCGCCCGTCGAATATCCTGCTCATCCATCACGCGCGTGCCATGCGTTGGTGTCACGCAGCCTCCTCAGATCCCTGCACGGGGACCCGGTACAAGAAAAGGAGCCCCCTCGCCTTCAGGGCGTATGGAGGCTCCCAGATATGAGTGCGCGCTATCCGACCTTGCCGGCCTCACGGGACCGTCTCAAAGGCGATGGACGTCTCCAGCCACTTGCGTGCGGCCCGAAAGATATCGGCGAAATTCTAGCACGATCCTTTTCCGTGTGTCAAGCAGAATCTGCGCCAGGCGTCAGGTTGAGATTCTGAGAAAAGGCCGCTCCGGGTGCGTGTGACGCGCAACCCGACTTGTCTCGGAATCCCAGGACCCCTCCCCTCCTTCGGTGCTTTCCACAGGAAGCCACGCGCCTCTGGCGGGAGAAGCATCTGCATTCCCACCCTATGATCTTCACCCGCACGCGAGCGCGTCCTACTTGAAGATCTCCACGGGCCGGCCGCTCACCGATTTCACGTGGCCGTCCATGAAGGCGACGTTGGTGAAGCTCCACTTCGGCATGTTGTGCGAGAAGGAGATGTTCTGCTGCCAGTAGAAGGCGCCGAAGACATCGCTCCACATCCAGAGATCCGGGTCGTGCGACAGAGTGAGCTGTCGCGGGGGATGCCGATCCAGGAACGGCCCCGTGTGCTCGTGGAAGCCCCAGCTGGACCAGAAGTAGTAGCCGATGTTACCCGCGTTCCAGTTGTCGTCGGTGTTGTTGAGCAGCGGATTGGCGACCGAGAGCACCTGGATTGATGGGCAGTAGAAGATCGTCCTGTTCTTCACGTAGGGCCAAAGCGCCTGGACGACCGGCAATAACGGGTTGCCCTGCGTCGAGTTGACGGGGAGCCGCTCATCGTAATCCTGGGCATACATCAGGGCCCCCTGGGCCAGCTGCTTCAGGTTGCTCAGGCAGCTGGTGCGCTTTGAGTTCTCGCGCGCCCGCGCGAAGACAGGAAAGAGGATCGCTGCCAGGATGGCGATGATCGCAATAACAACGAGCAATTCAATTAGAGTGAAACCTTTTCGTGCCATCATTCGCATCGCCTTTCGTGCGGGGTTCACGAGTGTGTGGACCGAAAGGCACCTCCTGTTCCTATCGTCAGGCTCTATTCTACCATCATCGCCCGCCTGCCGCCGTGAAGAGGGAATTAAGCGGTTGTTAAATGAGCTTTAAGGCAGCCGGGCGGAGTTCTCCGGCACGGGCGTGGGGATGCTGGGGGCTGGCAGGCGGGTGTGGTTCACGCGCACAGCGGGGCAGCGCGTGCCCCCAATTCGGGCGCAGGCGCTGCCCCGCAAGGCTTGTTATCCCAAAGGGGCTACTCCAGGACGAGTGCCCCTTCGGCGCCGGCGTGCTGATAGACCTGGCGCGTGAGGTCAAAGCTGCTGGAGAGCTCGGCTGGCGAGAGCGGGCGGGCGCCGCCATCTACAGCGCTCGCGATCTGCAGCCGGCGCGGGGCGACCAGGCCGGCGATCTGGGGCAGATCCGCCACTTTCAGCAGGCTTGGTACGAAGAGGCTCATGGCATGCTCGCGCGAGAAGCCTTCGGGATAGATGTAGCTGGCGAGGATCTCCTCGCAGCGCGCCGACGTGATCCCCTCATCCAGGGCAGCGGCGAGGAGGGCCACAATCGCCAGGGGGCCCTTCCCTGCTACGGAGACGCTATCGAAACGCTCGCGCAGGACGCGCGCGCACTGCAGGGTATCCCAGACCCACATTCCGAGCATCGGCCGGCCAAGGATGGTGCCGTTCTGGAAGTACTGGTAATCCCACACGCCGACGGTGTACCCGCGCTCCCAGTGGGTCTCGCCCAGGCCGCGCAGGTCAGGAATCGCGATCGCCTGGTTGCCATCGACTGAGGGCAGGCCCTCTGAGAGAATGCTGGCTTTGCCCGCGGTATCCAGCCAGAGGACGCAGGATGTGGCCCCCTTCGCCTGCGCGATCACCATCGGCACGCGAATCCCCGGTTCCGTGGTGATTACCACGCCTTCGCGATCCCCGGGGAAGGAGCGGGTTGTCTCGATGGCGGGCTGGCTCTCCTCGGGAAGAGCCAGAACCTCTGTCAGGCGCGCGCGCAGGCTCGCGCGGACTCCGGAGTTGCGGGCGATCTCTTCAGGCTGGGGATAACTCTGGGCGAGGCGCTGGGCCTCGGCGAAGGCGAGCGAGGGGACGGTGTCGTACTCCGCCGGCATCTTCCCGCCGGGGAAGCAGCAGATCTGCTCTGGCTCGGCAGGCTGGACCTCGGGCTCGGGGCAAAGGTCTGCCTGGATTCCCATCAGCCAGCGCCGGAACCAGGCGTACATCACCTCGCGCATGGCAGGGAAGTAGCCGTGCCCCAGGTCGATCTCGCACTTCGTTACCTTCTCTCCGGCGCCCAGAAGCTCGTAGAGCTGCTTCAGCTTGGGGAACTGCGCGCGCATGTCGTCGATCTGGAAGCCGGCGCCGGTGTCGTGGATGCCGTTGATCAGGATGAGCGGCCGCGGCGCGATCAGCGCGAGGACGTCACCGATCTCGCCAATCGCCTTGATCCCCGGCACCAGCTCGCAGACGCAGTGGGGGCCGTTGAGGTAGCCCTCCAGGCTGCCGATGCAGCAGACGGGCGCCGCGGCCGCGACGCGCTCGTCGAGCGCCGCGAGATAGAGCGTCTGGTTGCACCCTCCCGAGGCGCCGGTGCAGGCGATGCGCGAGGGATCCACCTCGGGCCGTGAGGCCAGGTAGTCGAGCGCGCGCATGTTATCCCACACCTGGAGACCGGGGAGCGTGAGCCCCGTGGGAAGCGCCTGCGCGCCCAGCTGCCGCCCGTGATACTCCGAGCCGGGATAGGCGCGCTCGCCCGAGCCGATGGCATCGACACAAAGGACGACGAACCCGAGCTTGGCCATGCCGATGTTGCGCTCCTGCACCCTGGGCGCCAGTTTCCCCTGGGACCAATGCCCGTGAACCGAGAGGATCGCGGGTGCCGGCTTTGGCGCCTCCTTCGGAACGTAGAGGTGCGTGGTCATCACCAGATTAGGGCGCGAGTGGAAGGTGACCCGCTCCAGGGTGTAGTCGCCCCGGTCCTCTACGGCCACGACCTCCGGGCGCAGGGGACACGGCTCCGCCAGGCTCAGGCCCATCGCCTCGCGCAGCCGGGCACGCCGGGCGTCTCGAATCGCCGGCCACTCCTCCGGGGTGGCTGGCAGCGGGTTCTCCGGCGAGATCCGCGCCGACCACGCGTGGCAGAACCGGTGGAACATCTCACCGGCGCCCTCTCCTATCAGGTCCCACTCGGTGGCCTCCCCTACTCTCTTGCGTTGCACCATTGATCCCTTCTCCCAATCCCGATCCATCGCGCCGGCCGGCGAGCGGTCAGGCGCTATCGCGGCCGGCTCATTCCATGCCGCGGACCGCCTCGGTGAAAACCTCCTCGGCGGTGAGGGCACGCCCAAACACCTTCACGTCGTCCAGCAGGCCATCGAAGGCATAGGCGTTCTTGCGCCCGATGTAGTTGCCAATGATTAGGCCCCGTTTGGATGGCATGATCTCGCCTTCTGCGGGCGCCGCCGCCTTCTCCACGCCGTTGATGTAGAGGCGCATCCATGTGCCGTCATGGACTACGGCGATGTGGCTCCAGAAGCCCGCGGGTACCAACCACGACGCCGACTCAACCCGGGGCTCCTTGCCATCGGCGGTGCCATACTGAAACTGGGCGCGCGTCCAGTGGAAGCGAAGCCGCCACCCGGGCCACGGGGGCTGGCCAGCCTTATCCCCCTTGGAACAGAGGATTTCGTAGGTCTTGTTGCGCGCCGAGGGCTTGATCCACGCCATGGCGGTGAGGCCCTTCGGGGGCATCAGATCGGCAAAGTTCGCCACGCTCAGGAACGCCTGTTCACCCTCGCGGAGACGGAGCGCCTTGCCGATGATCCCGGGCTCCAGCACCGGCTTGGCGGTGCCGGCAGCTTGAAAAGTGGCGTCGTGCCCCCGGCCCGTGGCGTCTCGCACGATGCCGTCGCTCACCTCGTCCATGGTCCAGTGGGCGAGGATGCCGCGGTCGTCCGCGCGAGCGGCGGGCGCCAGGAGAAGAAGCGTCATGATGTGGAGCAGATAGCGTTGCATCATCTTCCCTTTCGGCGTCACCTGGGGTGCGAGGCGGGGGAGCGGCCGCGGAGTGCCGGTCCGCCGGTGTCGCTCGGTCGCCCCTCCCCCACATTCAGGCGCTCACTTCTCGTAGGCCTCGATCTCCCACACCCGGCTGAGCGTCTCTCCCTGGCGCAGGCGAGTGATCTGCAGCCGGATCACTTTCGTCTCCACGGGAGCGAAGGTCGCCTCGATGGCATCCGTGGTAGCGTTCCGGACGGTGGCGACGGTGCGCCAGCCCTCGCCATCCGGCACCTGGACCTCGAAATCGGCGAGCGTGGGCGAGTAGGTCACCACGCGCCCGATCCTCTGCGCCGCCGGCCAGGTGAGGGCAATCCAGTCCGGGAACTGATTCGGAGTGCCATCCTGCCACAGCATGTTGGTCGTGACGCCGTCCACGACGCGCTCCGGCGTGCAACCGTACTTCGATTCCGAGGAGTAGCTGACGGTCACACCGGAGTCCTCGAAGGCGAGATTCCCCGGCTTCTTGCGCGCGGCATTCGCGGCATCGATTGCACGCTGGAGGTCGGCCAGGCGCTCCTGCCCGGCGAGTTCCGCAGAGGTGGCGTAGATATGAACGGCATAGGGCGTGAACGTCTCGCGCAGTCGGCCATCACGCGCGGCGACCGTGCGCCCCTCGGAAACTACGTGAAGCTCCCTAGCCATCTCCTGGGGCAGCGTCAGCTCCACGGATTGGGTTTCCGTGGCGGTGTTGACGACAAAGAGGACGCTCTGCCCTCCCGCGCGCCGCAGCGAGACGTGGATGTGCTCCGGCTTGGGCGCGTTCGCGCGGACCGCATCGGGCACGTCCGGCGAGAGGACAAACGCCTTCAGGCGCTGCACCTCGCGAGCCAGGAAGGGCATGCCGAGGCCGATATCCGGGTAGTTGCCGGCGTGGCTGAAGGTGTACCAGAGGAAGCCAGTGGCGCCATACACCACCGCCTGGTAGGTCATGTTGCGTAGCTCCGTCAGGTTGGGGCCGCGCTGGCCGGCGCGCCCGTAGTCACCATAGTTGAAGCCCTGGGGGGTGATCCAGATCGCCTTGCGCCCGCCGGATGCCTCCCGGGCGGCCTTCATGAAGGCGCTCACCTTCTCGATCGGTTGCGCGGCGTATCCGCCCTTGAGGAAGCAGGGATAGGGGTCGGGCATGAGAATGTCGCCGCCGTCCGCGTACTTATGGATCCCGGCGATGGTGTCGTTCAGCATGATGCAGGGGTGGTAGGGATCCGCATCGGCGACCACCTGATAGAGCCGGCGTGTGCGCTCCGGGAGCGCCGGACGCAGCTCCGGCTCGTCCGCCATGTACCAGGCCAGGATGCCGGGATGGTCCTTGAGGGCATCAATGCGCGCCGCGAGTGCCTTGGCGTCGTCATCGCTCAAGGGCTCGCCCCAGGCGTTCATCATCTTGGACGAGGGATAGGGATAGAGGGTGACGTAGGTTTTCGCCGCGGCCACCTCATCCAGGAACGCGCGCGCCTGCTCCACCGACTGGTATTGGGTGTTGTAGGTCTGCATCGCCGTATAGGGGCAGTCGGACTTGGCCATCTCTGCCGGGGGAATGGAGAACCACCCAAAGGGGAGATACGGCTCGCCGTTATGGCGCAGCACCATCTGCTCGTCGAGGCGCCACTCGTGCCCGTTGGGCGCCGGCGGAAGCTTGCGAATCGGCGCTGTGGCGACGCAGATCTGCTTTCCTGAGCGCTCCTGCACGGCCACCTGGAGCAAGTAGCTCCCCTCTGCCAGCGCGCCAATAGGAAGGCGCAGCCGCGTCTGTGCCTCCAGCTTGTCGACTCTCGTTGTGGCGACCGGCTTGCCGCCCGCCTGGCCCTCGGGAACGAGCGAGACGAGGGCGCGTGCGCCGGCCATCTCCTCGGGCGAGAGCGCTAGGCGGAGGGTGGCCTCAACGGCGTCGATCTTCTCGGTAGCGTAGATCGAGTTGCGGTAGGCCGGCCGGGTGACGATGATCTCCGCCGGGACGTAATCGAGCGTGACCGGGAGGGAGCGGACGCAGTAGACACGGTTTGGATCGCGCCGGTCGCGCACCGTTAGAACCAGCGTCTGGTTCCCCTCTCCCGGGAGCGGGGCCTTGAAGCTGTACTCGCGACCCTGCCCGGCGTCCAGCATGTCCTGCACGGGCGGGCCAGCCAGGCTCTTCCCTGCCTGCACGAGCGTCGGCACGAGCTCGATAGGAAGCAGGCGTCCGGTTTCATTCATCAGGTGTAGCTTCGCCCGGTAGAGCAACCGGCCCTCCTCGCGGGCCACGGAGGCTTCGAAGGGCCGCTCCATCTTCCAGAAATAGCGGCTGAGGGTAGCGCCCGGCAGCTCGAGGGAGGCGTAGAGCGCCGGCTGGTGGAAGCCGCCGGTGGTCGGTGCGAAGCTGGAGAGTTGAGTCTGGCCTGCCTGGCGCTCGCGTGTGACGTTGAGTGCCCAGGCACCGGTGCTCTTCCCGGTGAGGCCCAGCTCCACAAACGGAATGGCCGCTTCTACCTGCCACGACTGCTCGCCGATATGCGCCTGCGCCACCCAGTCGCAGTTCCACTCCTTGCTGCGCACATGCCCGCCCTGGCGAAGTTCGGCGTCGTAGCGCGTGCCCAGAGGGTTGATGGTGAAGTGATAATACTCGACCCGCTCCCCCGTGGGATCGAGCATGATCTCGACGCAGTCATCGCGATGGACGGGGCCATCGTGTTCGCGGACGGTGGCATGCAGATCCTTGATCGCCGGCTCGGCGCATTCGATGCCGAAGTAGAGGCGCGAGTCGTCGAAGAGCACCTTGAAGCGCGTCTGCGGGTTCGCCTGGACCGTCACCTGATCGAGTAGGGTGAAGCCGCCATACCAGGTGGCGGCCTGCCAAGCGGCGTCGTCGAGCCGGCCGTCGATCTTCGGGGCGACGGCGGCGCGTGTCGCGACGACTTTCGGCGGTTTCGGGGCTTCACCGGCCCAGATCGCCACGGGTACCATGGCGAGAAGCAGATAGAGGAACCGCTTGATCATTGCTACTCTCACTCCCTATGCTTCCTGCTCGCCGCGCGGCGATGCTCAGAGCCCGAGCAACCGGATCGCGTTCTCTCGCGCGATCTTGCGGAACACCTCCTCGCTGAGCTTGCCGGATGCCTTCAGGCCGAGCAGGAACTCTACCTGGGGCGCGGGCTGGTCCGCCCGGCAGATATCGGTGCCGAAGAGGAGCCGATCCTGGAACTCGTTCAGGAAGCGGACCGCGTAGTCGGGATCGCGCGCCAGGGCGTTGTAGCCGCTGCCGGCGGAGAGGTCTCCATACAGATTCGGGTAGCGGCGGAACAGCTTCGGGACGACGCCCTCCTCGTGGATCGGATAGCGCGGGTAGGAACCCCGGTCGGCAGGGGTCTCCAGGCGGCCGATCTCGGCCCAGAACGCCGGTCCGTGTCCGAGGATAATCAGGCGCGGGAAGCGCTGCAGCGTAGTCTCCAGCTGCGGCAGACCCTGATCATCATAGAGGCCGTAAGTACCGCCGATGCGCGTGGAGATATCGAAGATGACGGGGAAACCCACGTCTTGGGCGTGCTTGAAGAGATTTTGAACGCGCGGGTCGAGGAAGGGAAGGTTGGGCATCAGCTCGCCAATCCCCTTGCACCCCTGGTCGCGGTAGTAGCGCAGGACATCGCCCAGGGGCGCGTCTGGTGAGTTGGAGAGGGCGCGCGGGTCCACGTTGCAGAAGGGAATGAAGCGATCCGGGTAGCGCTCGGCGATCTCCAGGATCTCCTCGTTCGACTCCGGCAGGTAGACCTCTGGCCCGATCAGTGGAAGTAGGCAGGCCTTCTCAATCTTCAGCTCTTCATACCGCTCCAGGAGCTGCTCCGGGGTGACGAAGTGGATCCGTCCGTCCTGCTTCGGCCCGATCTTCTTGTAGGCATGCGCGTGAATGTCGATGAACATGGTCCCCCTCCTCCCCGGTCTGGTTCGCACGCCCGAGGAACAACTCCTGCCCTGGATGCACTGCGAAACCGCGCCCTTGGGGAATCGAGCGGATTGCCGGCAGACTCACCTCCCTTCCCACGGGCCTGTCAGACGGCTGTCAGATACCCTCTCGCCTCTCCCCCGAATGGCTGCCTGCCACCCCTTACAGGATCCCCTGGTTGGGCGGCGAATAGAGAAACGATGCGGCGGGCCGGCCCGGGAAGAGCCCGGGTTGAAGGAGCGCAGAGGAGTCATGAACTGTATATGGATCACGGTGGATAGCTTCCGGCAAGACCACCTCCGCTGTTACCGCCCCCAGGGCACGTCAGATCCCACCGGCAAGAGCCTCCTCCCCCACACCCCGAACATCGACCGTCTTGCCTCGGAGGGGCTACGCTGCGACCGTCTGCGTAGCGACGCGTTGCCATCAGTGCCCTGTCGCTGTGGGATCTTCACCGGACGGCGCGTCTTTCCCCGGCGCGGCGTGCCCGCGCGCCAGGGCGAGGAGATCAACGCTTCCGGGTGGCCGACCCTCCCCGATGAGGAGGTGACCGTCGCCGAGCATCTAGCCCGGCACGGTTACGTGTGCGCCCTCGTGAGCGATTGCTGCCACCTGATGGAGCCGGGCCAGAACTTCCACCGCGGGTTTCACTGCTACCACTGGGAACGCGGTCAGGAGCAGGACCGGTGGCAGAGCCAGCCGCTGCCGCCCGGCCGGCTGGAACGCTACCTGAAGGAGGGCACCTCTCTCAGTGACCCCAGAGTGCGCATCCTGGCCCAATACCTGAAGAACCAGATGTATCGCCAGGGCGATGAGGAGTTCCAGGCGGCGCGCGTTTTCCGACGGGCGATCGAGTGGCTGGAGCGCAATCACACTCACGAGCGCTTCTACCTGCATATCGAGTGCTTCGATCCCCACGAGCCGTGGGACGCGCCAAACCGCCTCATCAGCCTATATGACCCCCGATGGGGCGGGCCGCACCTCATCTACCCAAACCTGTGGAAGCGCGATGAGCTGACCGACGCCGAGCATCACCACATCCGTGCTTGCTATGCAGCCGAGTGCTCACTGGTGGATCATTGGGTGGGCCGGCTGATGAGCACCGTCGAACGCCTTGGCCTGGCGGAGAACACGCTCCTCATTTTCCTCTCTGACCACGGGAAGATCATCGGCGAGTTCAACCACTACGGCATGGCTCCGGAGGATACCAGCCTGGAGCTCAACTCGGTGCCGTGCATCATCCGGCATCCGAAGCGTGAGTTGGCCGGAGGGCGTTATGCCGGCTGGCTCTACCATACCGATGTGACCGCCACGGCGCTCTCGCTTTTGGGCGTGGAGCCGAAGCCGCTCACGGAGGGGGAGAGTTTCTGGCCGGCTGCCGCGAGCAACGCCGAGTTCCGCGACCATGCTGTCGTTTGCTACCAGCACGTTCTCTCCTGCTGGCAGGACGACTGGCTCCTACTGGTCGATACCGCCCGGAATACGACGGAGCTCTACCATCTGGGCGAAGACCCCCATCGCGAGAAGGATGTCGCCGCCCGCTACCCGGAGATCCGCGATTCCCTGCAGCGTCGGATTGAGGCCGTCATGGCGGCCCCCTGAGCCGTGCTCCTCGCCCCGTCCCTGTCGGAAACGGGCGGCCGGCACCAGCCGGCTTTGAATGCGCGCGCGGGGGGCCGCCTGCCCTCCCCTACTCCTCGCCTCCCAGGAGCCCTTCGTGATAGAAGACGGGGGCATACCCCTTCTCGGTGGCCCAGGCAATCGCGGCTTCGAGGCGCTGGGCATGGTCCGGCAGATAGCGCTGGTAGAACGGCCAGAAGTACTGCTCGTGGGTGAAGAAATCCATGATCTCGGCGCGTCGCGGGTCTTGTCCGAGGGGCTCCAGAACGCCGCGCACCTGATCGAGCGGCGTGTTGTTGCAGACGATGGCGATGTCCGAGAAGATGATCCCGGTGGAGAAGTCCTTGAGCGCGCCGTAGGCATGCACCGCGGCGCATCGGTCGTCATCAAGGAAGTAGTGGACGTCGTGCCCGGAAGGGCGCCAGCCGAAGAAACCGCTCAACACCTTCACGCCCCGGTCGGCGAGCACCTTCAGACTGGCCGGCTGGACCATCCCCCAGTGGATGACCGTCGGCGGCGCGTAGCTCTGCTCTCCCGCGAAGCGGTGGATCTCTGAGGCGACCAGGTCGAAGTCATGCGCCAGTTTTTCCGCGGGGGCATACTGATACGGCCGGTCGGGATCGTTGGCGTAGGCATGGAAGGCGAGCTTCAGCCAGTGGGCGCAGTCGGCCCACTCTCCCTTGTAGCGGTCCGGGAACTGCGGGAGCGAGAAGTCGTCACCGGTGGTGTAGTAGATGTTCAGGGTGAACTTCGTTCCATAGCGCGCATTCAGGTCTCGGAGGATCTTCAGGTAGAAGCAGTCGAAGAGAGACGCGTAGTTGTGCTGGAAGATGTCGCGCAGGAAGAAGCTGTTGTCATCGATGGAGAAGCGGTAGCGCGGGCGGGAGAAGCGGTCCCAGACGACACGCACGCGGTGCTCGTGCCGCCCATAGGGGCCTTCGGAGAGGGCGACCAAATCACTCTCCTTCTCGCGCAGCACCACCTCGCAGGAGAAGCGGAGGCCCTGGCGCGTGGCCGGCACTCCGTTGATGGAGACCTCATCGCGCAAAGGCGCCTCGCCGGTGACGGTGATGCTCAGGCCATCCGCGTCCTGCCGGCCATGGCGGTGGTTCAAGATCATTCCGTGCAGGGGGAAATCGATCTTCAGCATGCTCGTGCTCCTCACGCCGGGCAGCGGGCGTCGTACACGTCCGAGAAGCGCCCGCCAAAGAGAGATCGGGAGCGGGAGCGGAAGCCTCGCGGGCGGGCTGGAGTCCCACCGCGCTGGCCCCCCGCGCTCCCGGGAAGCAGTTGCTGGGGATCTTCGCGCTTCTGATGCGGGATGCCTGCCGTGCTTGACACCTCTTCGGGCGGAGAGTAGAATAGAGGCGTGCAGGGGCAGGGCACGTCTAGCACGCGTCGAGCACGTCCTCCCCGGAGCGAGAGACCCCGTTCGCAGGCTTACCGTTGAAGGAGATTCTGCTATGGCTTCGCTAGGCTACGACGACACGCCGATTCTGCCCTATGGCAAGTATCGGGTTCACGACAGCACCCGCCCGCAGCCGAGAGTGATCACTCCGGCTGGCCCGAGCACCCAGGAGGCGCCGGGCACGCCGCCATCCGACGCCGTTGTGCTCTTCGACGGCAAGGATCTCTCTGGCTGGATCTCTGCCAAGACGGGCGATGCCGCCGGGTGGAAGGTGGAGAACGGCTACATGGAGGTGGTGCCGGGCACCGGCAACATCCGGACCAAGGAGGAGTTCGGTGATTGCCAGCTCCACATCGAGTGGGCCGTGCCCGTGGTCGTAAAAGGCGAGAGCCAGGGCCGCGGGAACAGCGGCGTCTTCCTGATGGGGCGCTACGAGATCCAGGTGCTCGATTGCTACAACAACCCCACCTACGCCGACGGCACCGCGGCGGGCATCTATGGGCAATACCCGCCGCTGGTCAACGCCAGCCGCAAGCCGGGCGAGTGGCAGACGTATGATATCATCTGGGAAGCACCCCGCTTCGCTGACGGCAAGATTGCTCGTCCGGCGCGCGTGACGGTGATCTGGAACGGGGTGGTCGTGCACCATGCGACCAAGCTGATCGGCCCCACGACTCACCGCCAGGTGCTCCCCTGGGTCGAGCACCCGCCAGTGGGCCCGCTGGAGCTGCAGGATCACGGCGATCTGGTGCGCTACCGCAACATCTGGTATCGCCCTCTGAAAGAGTACGACCAGCCGTAACTCATTGGGAGAGGCTCGCGCCGGGCGCGAGCCTCTCCCACTCACGTATCTCCCACTCTTGCCGCACGCGCTTGTCGAAGGCGCGCCGCACCCCTACCCCGCCTAATCCTGCAATCTGAAGACGTGCTCCGGCACGAAGGAGAGCAGCGGCGGCAGCTTGGCGTCGAGACGGAGCTTGTTGTCCTCCAGCACGCCCTCATCCGCTTCGAGAATGGCGAGCGACCAGACCTTTCCGGCGTGCCCGGCGGTGGAAACCGGGATCGTGGCGGTGCGTGCGCGCGGGCTGGTCTGGCCAGTGGCTGCCTCTTTGCCCGCCGGGTCGTGGACGGTAACGCGGACCGTCTCCGCACCGCTTCCCGAAGCAGTTAGGGTGAAGCGGTCGACACCCGGAGGCACCTGGAAGTAGAGGCGCGGGGCGCCATAGATGAGGCTGAGATTCTCGCCGGCGAAGAGCCCGACCGGCACGTTGGCGCTGACCACCCGGTAGGCGCTGCTTCCGGCGGAGGCGCCCAACAGGTAGACGCCATCCTTCTGGGGCGTGAAGCG
>ERZ795045.3804-NODE-3804-length-12833-cov-4.596181_pt1 | contig 12833 bp, 10 predicted proteins | sample MGYA00375129_ERZ795045 | MGnify/ENA primary metagenome ERZ795045 (study PRJEB30174, sample SAMN05720166) | activated sludge metagenome | isolation source: anaerobic digester from wastewater treatment plant | place: Japan | collected 2015-05-15 ... | reverse complement strand
TACGAAACCCGGGCGCGCGGCGGTGCCGGGCTGCTGACGATGGGGGTGTGCGCGGTGGCCTTCCCCGCGGGCACGGCCGAGCCCTATCAGGTCGGCATCTCGCAGGACGACCACATCCCCGGCCTGGCCGAGCTGGCGCGGCGCGTGCATGCGCAAGGCGCCAAGATCGGCCTGCAACTGCAGCATGCCGGCAAGACCGCGACGCGCGACATGACCGCGGGGCGCGACCTGTGGGTGCCGTCGGTGCCGCCGCCGCAGAAGTCGACCATGCTGACGGCCTTCACGCCGCTGGAGCTTTCCACCTTCGTCGGCGGCCTGGGCAAGCAGCGCCCGCGCATCCGCGTGATGGACCGCGCCGACATCGAGCAGATGACGCAGTGGTTCGTTGACGCCGCAGCGCGCGCGCAGCAAGCCGGCTTCGACGGCATCGAGCTGCACGCCGCGCACAGCTACATCTTTGCCGGCTTCCTGTCGCCCTACTACAACCAGCGCCGCGACGACTACGGCGGCGCCATCGAGAACCGCGCGCGGCTGCTGACCGACACCTTGCGCGCGGTGAAGGCGCGCTGCGGCGCCGACTTCCCGGTGTGGGTGCGGCTGGACGGCGAAGAGCTGCGCACCAAGGGCGGCATCCAGCCGGCCGATGCCGCGGCCGCCGCGCTGCTGGCGGTGCGCGCCGGCGCCGATGCGGTCAGCGTATCCGCCTATGCCACATTGACCGAAGGCAAGGCCTTCACCGAAGCGCCGCTGGCGCAGCAGCCCAACGCCTTCCTGCCCTATGCGCGCGAGGTCAAGGCCGCGGTCAAGGTGCCGGTGATCCTGGCCGGCCGCGTCGAGCCCGAAGAGGTCGAAGCCGCGATCGAACGCGGCGACATCGACTTCGTCGCCATGGGGCGCAAATTGCTGGCCGACCCCGAGCTGCCGATCAAGCTGCACCGCGGCAAACCCGAAGACGTGCGCCCGTGCATCTATTGCTACGTGTGCGTCAGCCAGATCTTCATCAACCAGCGCGTGAAGTGCGCAGTCAACCCGCAGACCGGCCACGAATTCGAGTGGCCGATCGAACCCGCGATCAGCCCGAAGCGCGTGCTGGTGATCGGCGGCGGCCCGGCCGGCATGGAAGCCGCGCGCGTGGCCGCGCTGCGCGGCCACCGCGTGACGCTGGTCGAGCGCGCCGACCGCCTGGGCGGCACGCTGTTCTTCGCCGCGCTGGCCTACACCGAGAACGGCGCGCTGCTCGACCACCTGGTGGCACAGGTCAGGCAGTTGCCGATCGAGGTGCGGCTGGGCACCGCAGCCACCCCCGCATTGGTGGCCGAGCTGCGCCCCGACGCGGTGATCGTGGCCACCGGCGCCAAGCGCGAGGCACCGCCGATCCCCGGCGCACAGCAGCGCCATGTGTGGAGCGGCGACGAGCTGCGCCGGCTGATGACCGGCGACGGCGCCGACGACATCGCGCGCGCCAAACTCAGCCTGGCCGAGCGCACGCTGTTCAAGGCCGGCGGCTTCCTCAAGGTCACCGACAGCCAGCAGGCGCTGAAGAACCTGTCCAAGCTGTGGATGCCGCTGGGCAAGCGCGTGGTCATCGTCGGCGGCGGCCTGGTCGGCCTCGAGCTGGCCGAGTTCCTGATCGCACGCGGCCGCGAGGTCACGGTGCTGGAAGAAAGCGACAAACCCGGGCCCGAGCTGTCGATCGTGCGCCGCTGGCGTGTGCTCGACGAGGTCGAATCGCACGGCAGCTTGGTGCGCAAGGCAACGGTGCTGGAGATCGGCCAGCGCGACGTGCGCTGGGCCGACGCCGACGGCGCCGAGCAGCGCACGCCCGCCGATTCGGTGGTGCTGGCGGTCGGCGCCGAAACCGACGATGCCGTGGTACGCGCACTGCGCGGCCTGGGCATCGCGGTGATCCCGGTGGGCGACTGCGCCAGCCTGCACTACATCGAAGGCGCGATGCACGGCGGCCACGAGGCCGGCCGCACGGTGTGAACAGCGCCACGCTGCGGCTGGCCGGCCGGCGCGCGCTGGTCACCGGCGGCGGCGATGGCATCGGCCGCGGCATCGCACTGCGCTTCGCGCGCGAGGGCGCGCAGGTCGTCGTCGCCGACATCGACCAAGCCGCCGGCAACGACTGCGCCGGCGAGATCCACCGCCGTGGTGGCGCGGGGCGCTTCGTGCACGCCGACATGGGCGACAAGGCCAGCGTGCTGGCGCTAATGGACGCGGCCGGCGCGGTCGACATCCTGGTCAACAACGCCTGGCGCGGCAGCCCTATCGCCCGCGTCGAGGCCAAGACCGACGCGCAATTCGAAGCCGCATTCACCCTCGGCCCGCTGGCCTGCCGCTGGACCATGCTGGGCGCGCTGCCGCACATGAAGGCGCAGCGCTGGGGTCGCGTCATCAACATGGCCTCGCTCAACGGCGTCAATGCCCACATCGGCAGCGCCGACTACAACGTCGCCAAGGAAGGCCTGCGCGCGCTGACGCGCACCGCGGCGCGCGAATGGGCGCCCTGGGGCATCTGCTGCAACCTGATCTGCCCGGCAGCGCTGTCGGCCGCGGCGCGGCGCGTGGCGGCGCAGCAGCCCGGCATGATCGAGCGCATCAGCGCCGCCAACCCGATGGGCCGCATGGGCGACCCCGAGACCGACATCGCCGGCGTCGCGCTGTTCCTGGCCAGCGACGACTGCGCCTACCTGACCGGCAATACGCTGTTCGTCGACGGCGGCGCGCACATCAACGGCGTCGCCTGGGCGCCCGATCTGGGCGAAGGCTGATCCCCTCTCGGCCCGCCCTGGACCCTACGGCAAACCCAGCTGCGGCCACGCGCCCTGCACCCAGGTCTGGCAGTTACCGACGCCGATGGCGCCGGTTTCGGCGTCGTGCACCTCGATCAGGCAGTCGCGGAACTGGTTCAACCTGGCCGCGCTTTCGGGGGTAGAGCAATCGGCGAAATACTCGCCGTCGACGTGAAGCCGGCCGCGCCACTGGCCGTGGTGCTGGCCGTCGAAGCCGTGGTACAGCCCGGCACCCAGGTGAAAGCCGGTGTCGCCCAGCACCCGCGCACTCAGCACGCGGCTGCGCCCATCGGGCATGGTCAGGTCGAACTCGCCGCCCAGCAGCCGGCGGTTGCGTGGGTCGAAGCGCAGCTTCGGCTCGATCTGGCGCACCGGCTCGCGGCGGCCGTCGGCATATTCGAAGCCGCCTTGCAGCTTCTCGTGGCGCCAGCCCTCGCCTTCGTACAACAAGGTGTACTGGTGGAAGGCGTAGACCGAACCATCGCGCCGCGTGAACAGCAGCGGGTTCCATACCGCCAGCACACGCGGCGGATGCGCGTCCATCGGGTCGGGCTGCAGGTCGGTCTGCGGCGCGCCCACGCTGGGACGCAGGCCCCAGGAGTGGTCGCGGGTCATGCGCCAGCCTTGCGGGTCGACCTCGATGCGCTGCCCTTGCAGCTCGATCCAGCCGCGCGCGATGCCGCTTTGGTGGTAGCGGATCTGGTCGGCACTGCGGCGGTAGCCGCTGAGCGTGCGCCGGTCCTCGCGCTCTTCGAGCACGCACGGCACGCTGCCTTCGAGTTCCAGCTCGAAGGCGATCGGCTGCACCGCGTTGCGCTCGAGTGCGATGCGCACGCGCTGCAGCGGCTCGAGCACTTCGTAGCGCAGCGGCCCGGCGTCGATGCCGTCGGGCGCGGCATCGAGCGCGCGGCTGGCGCGCACGGTCCACTGCTCGACGCCGCGCGAGATGCCGCCGTAGGCGTCGACCACGTTGCGGTTGGTGTACTTGCCAAAGCCGAAACCCACCGCGAGCGAACCATCGCGCGCGAACACCGCGCCGCAGACCTTCTCGGTCCACGACAGGTCGGCGTGCAGCACGCTGGCGTGGGTGTCGACGATCTGGTGGTTGAAGTGCTCGTCGGCGGCGACGAGGGGGCCGATGCTGCCTGCCATGCGGGCTCTCCTGTGACTGCCGATCAGAAGCCGAGCCTTGCGGCGTGCAGCGCCAGCAGCGTGCTGCCGCCGTTGCGCAGGTCCATCTCGGATTCGCGCGGCACGAGGCCGCGCTGCATGAAGACGGTGCCGATGCGCGCCATCACGTAGGCCATGCGCCAGGCGGCGTAGACGTCGTAGTACGCCAGGTCGCGCGCCGAAAAGCCGCTGGCACGCTGCCAGTGCGCGACCGTCTCGTCGCGCGAAGGCAAGCCCGGCAGCCGTGGCACGCCGTAGCCGGTGCTCATCGACTCGTCGAGCATCAGCCACCAGGCCAGGTCGTCCACCGGGTTGGCCAGCGTCGCTTGCTCCCAGTCGAGCGCGCCGACGACGCGGCCGTCGCGGTACACGCAGTTGCCGAGCTTGGCATCGGCCCAGCTCAGCGCCACCGGCTCGTCGGCCGGTTGGTGGGCGTGCAGCCAGTCGAAAGCGGCGTGCAGGTGCGGGTACGGCCGGCCCAACTGCTCGGCCCAGGCCACCGCGTCGCGGTAGTAGGCCAGCTGGTGCTCGAGCGGCGTTTGCCCCGGCGGCGTGAGCAGGAAGTCCAGCCCCAGCGCGCGCCAGTCCAGCCTGGCGATGGCGGCGACGGTGTCGATGCCGTTGAACCAGTGCTGGCGCAATGCGCCGGTATCGAGGTCGTGGAACCAGCCTTCCAGGTGGTACAGCGGGTTCTCGTTCGGCACCCGGCCTTCGATGCGCTGCATCAGGAAGAACGGCGCGCCCAGCGCCGCCGGGTCGGTTTCCAGCCCCAGCAGCCGCGGCACCGGCACCGCGCTGCCGGCCAGGGCCTGCATCACGCGGTACTGGCGCACGATGTCGCAGTCGGGGTAGACGGAGCTGGTCTGCGGCTGCACGCGCAGCACGATCGGCAGGCTGTGCGCCGCGCCGTCGTGCTGCCACCGCAGGTCCCCGAGCACGGTGATGTTGGAGTAGCCGGCATCGGAGCGTTTCAGCTGCGACACCGCCAGCGGCGCGCGCTCGGGGTGACGCGCCAGCAGCCAGCCTTCGAGCCGGTGCGCCAGGTCTTCGAGGTCGTCGATCATCGGCTTGCTCCTGTCGCGGCGCCGTCCAGAAAGCCGGTGAAGCCCGAGGGGGCGTGCGCGCCGAAGCACATCGTCTCGAGAATGCCCACACCGCTGCGCCCGCCCTCGGGGCCTGTCAGATGGGCACGCACGATCTGGTGCACGTGCACGTTGTGCGGTGCCAGCGGATCGAGGTCGTCGAGCCGCAACTGTTCGTGGCCCAGCGCCAGCTCGCCCTTCCACAGGCCGTGGCCCCACTCGGGATGGTGGTAGCCCAGGCCCTGGGTCAGCAGCGTGGCCAGCGGCTACAGCTCGATGTGCCACGCCGTGCCGTCGGCATCCGACAGCGCCAGCGCGCCGCCGTCGGGGTGGCGCGTGCCGGGCTTCCAGCGCAGCGCCAGCTTCGCTTGCGTGAACTCGCGCTGGCCGGGGTCGGTGCCAGGCGGGATCCGCGCCGCGTCGGCGTAGGCCGGCTGCCGATGGGCGGCCAGCTGCGTCGGCCGCCCGGCAGGATCCTCGAAGGTGTTGAACTGCGTGCAAAGGTCGTCGAACGCCAGCGGCACCCAGGCCCAGTACACGCTGGGCGTGCGCGGCGGCGACGGCGGTGCGCCGCCCTCGGGTTCGCCGCAGGGGCGGATGCCCCAGGAGCGGTCGCGCACGCCGCTCACGCCGGCAACCTCGCTGCGCCGGCCCTGCAGCGCAACCCAGCCGTGCCAACACCCGAACTGCGTGAAGCGCGTGGTGTGCATCAGCGCCCGCTCGCCGTCGTACAGCACGCTGCGCGGCTCCTCGGCGGCGGCGCTGCGCGCGCTGAAGCGCAGGTCGCAGGCCAGGCCGCTGGCGGCATCGGCCAGCTGCAGCCGCAACACGCGCATCGGTTGTTCGATGCTCAGCACGAAGGGGCCGACGGCCATCTCGGTGCGCTCCAGCGGCGCACGCCGCGAGCCGTGGAAGCAGTGCTGCACGCCGTGCACCAGCAGCGTGAAGTGCGCGTCCATCACCTGCCGGTGCGGGTACAGGCCCAGCGCCGCCTCGAACACGATGGTGCCGTCGGCGGCATGGCCGGCGAAGAACCAGCGGTCGTAGAAGTTGCGGTCGCTGGTGGCCGGCCGGCTCAGCGGCTCGGCCGTCTGGTGGATCGCGTAGTCGTCGAGCAGCGTGATCATCGTCCCCAGGCCCGCGCTGCCGCCCGCTCAACCCTGCGCGCGCGCCAGATCGGCCGGCATGGCGCGCGCCGCGCGCAGGAACAGCCACACCGCGGGCAGGCAGGCGGCCAGCACGCACACCATCGCCCAGCGCACCGAGTCGGCACCGAAGCGGCTGGCGAAGACGTCGCTGAGCACGCCGGCCAGCGTCGGGCCCACGCCCACGCCGATCAGGTTCAGCAGCACCACCAGCACCGAGATCGACGTGCCGCGCATGCGCACGCGCACCAGCGTCTGTGTCAGCGCATAGGTCGGCCCGTTCAGCCCGGCCACGCAGGCGGCAAACAGCGCCAGCGCCAGCGCCGCACCCAGCCAGCCCGGCCACAGGCACACCGCCGCACCGAACAGCGCGACGCCCGCGGCCTGCAGCGCCATCAGCCGCGGCTGCGCGGCCATGTCGCGCGCGCCGATGCGGTCGGCGGCGATGCCGAACAGCAGCGTGCCGACGGCGCCGAAGCCGCCCATGCAGATCGCGGTGACCAGCCCCACCTGCTCGATCGCCAGACCGTGGCTGCGCATCAGCAGCGAGGCGATCCACGACATCATGGCCGACGACGCCGCCGTGACCAGCACCGACGCGGCGATGATGTGCAGCAGCGCGCGCTGGCCGCGCATGAAGCGCAGCGTGTCGGCCAGCGGCGGCGCGGCGCCGGCCGCAGCACCGGCCGCAGGGATCGCGCCTTCGCTGCCGCCGCGTTGGGGCTCGCGCAGCCACAGCAGCAGCAACGCGGCCAGCACCAGCCCCGGCGCGGCAGCGGCGAACAAGGCGGTGCGCCAGCCGTAGGCGCCGGCCAGCAGCGCGCCGAACAGGAAGCCGCCGGCCATGCCCAGCGGCACGCCCATGTAGAACACCGCCACCGCGGTGGCTCGGCGCTGCGGCGGGTACAGGTCGGCGATCATCGACACCGAACACGGCTGGCCGCCGGCATCCATCGCACCGATGCCCACGCGCGCCGCCACCAGCGTGGCGAAGCTGCCCGCACTGCCGGCCAGCGCCACCATGCCCGACCACAGCGCCAGCAGCAAGGCCAGCAGGTTGCGCCGGTTGCGGCGGTCGGCCAGCCAGCCCAGCGGGATGCCGGCCAGCGCGAAGGCCGCGGCGTAGCTCAGCCCGGCCAGCAGCCCGAGCTGCGCATCGCTGAGCGCGAACTCGCGCTTGATCGGCTCGAGGATCACCACCATCAGCGCGCGGTCGAAGAACTGCACGGTGGCGATCGTGGTCAGCAGCAGCAGCGCCCAGCGCGCTGCGTGGGTACGCGCCACGGGCGGGCTGGGCGCCGTGGCGGTCAACGGTGTGGACATCGAGCGAGCGGGTTCAGAAATTGGGCGCTTCGACGCCGCCGTCCACGCCCAGCACCTTGCCGGTGATCCACGACGCCGCCGGCGAGGCCAGGAACACGGCGGCGTTGGCGATGTCCTCGGGCTGGCCCAGGCGTTGCAGCGGCGTGGTGGCGACCATGCGCTCGCGCCGCTCGGGCGTGAGGAAAGGCGCCAGCGCCTCGGTCTCGATCGTTCCGGGCTCGATGGCGTTGATGCGCACATGCGGCGCGAAGTCCTGCGCCAGGTTGCGCGTCATCTGGTTCAGCGCCGCCTTGGCCGCGCCGTAGGCCGAAAAGCCGCGCTGCGCATAGCGCGCCGCCACCGACGAGATGTTGACCACCGCGCCGCAGCCGCCCTCGCGCATGAGCGGCGCGCACAGCTGGATCAGCGTGAACGCCGGCACCACGTTCCAGCACAGCATGTGGCCGAAATCGGCCGGGTTGGACTTGCGCGCGTCGTTGGGGCCGCCGCCGCCGGCGTTGTTGACCAGCACGTCGATGCGGCCGAAGGCTTCACGGGTGCGCGCCACCAGCTTGCGCAACGCGGCGTCGTCGCCGACGTCGCAGGCCAGCGGCAGCGCGCGCCGGCCCAGCGCTTCGATCTCGCGCGCCAGCGCGTCCAGGTCGGACTGGGTGCGTGCGGCCAGCGCCACGTCGGCGCCGGCTTGCGCCAGCGCCAGCGCGCAGGCGCGGCCGATGCCTTTGCCGGCGCCGGTGACGATGGCCGCCTTGCCTTGCAGTGGGGGGGTGAATGCAGTCATGGGCGTGATGCTCCCCGCGCGGCGGCTGGACCAAATCACGCAAATGGACGATGCTGCGCCAGGCCGCGCTGCCTACGCTGCGCGTCGGCCACCACAACCCCCGCGGAGCACGCACCGTGCGCATCCTGCTCACCAACGACGACGGCATCGGCAGCACGGCGCTGCTCGAGCTGCGCGACCGCCTGCGCCGCGACGGTCACGAGGTCGTGGTGTCGGCGCCGGCCAAGCCCTGCCCGGGTGCGGCCGCCTCGTTCGACTTCTTCAAGCCGCACCAGGTGCAGCGCGACGCGCACGATGCGAACAGCTGGTCGGTCGACGGCTCGCCGGCGGTGGCCACCTTGCACGGGCTGGATCTGCTGGGCCGCGAGCAGCCCTTCGATCTGGTGCTGGCCGGCCCCAACAACGGCTGGAGCCTGGGCCGGCTGACGCTGTTCTCCGGCGTGGTCGGCGCGGCGCAGGTGGCGTTGCACCGCGGCGTCGCGGCGATCGCGCTCAGCATGGCCTACGCCGAGACCGACCTGAACGCGGTGGCGGGCTGCGTGGCGACGCTGGTCGGCACGCTCGCCGCCACCGCGCAGCGCCACGCCGGCGACGCGCCGGCCTCGGGCGCGGCGCCCGGCCGCTTGCTGCCGCGCGGCCTGGGGCTGAACGTCAACCTGCCGCGCTGCGAGCGGCTGCTGGGCGTGGCGATCACACGCGTGGGCGACTGGTCGCCCTGGCACCTGGGCTTTGTCGAGTCGATGGACCGCTTCGCGCACCCCCAACAACCCTTGCCCGCCGCGCCGGGCATCGCGCTGCTCGATGCCACGCTGCAGCCCGACGCCTTTGCCGACGAGGCCACCGAAGGCCGCATGGTGCTGCGCGACGTGATGACGATCAGCCCACTGAACGTCGGCACGCTGACCGACGCCGAGGCCATGGCCGTGCTGCGCACGAGGCTGGCAGATCTGACCCTCGACCTGGGAGTTCCGGCATGAATGCGACCAAGACGGCGGCCAAGACCGCAGCCAAGACTTCGGCCAAGAAGGCAGCCAAGACGGCGGTCAAGGCTGCGGCCAAGACTCCGGCCAAGAAGGCGGTAAAGCCCGCCGCCAAGACCGCCGCCAAGACGGCGGCGCGGCGCCCGCGCAGCGCCGCTGGCGCGCGCCGCGTGATGGTCACCGGCGCCACCGGCTTCGTCGGTGCGCACAGCGTCAAGGCGCTGCTCGACGCCGGGCACGAGGTCAAGCTGCTGGTGCGCAGCAAGGAAAAGGCGCAGGAAGTGCTGGGCGCTTTGGGCGTGAAGAAGCTGCCGCCGATCGTCATCGGCGACATGACCGACGAAGCCGCGGTGCTCGAAGCGCTCGACGGCTGCGACGCCGCCTTGCACTGCGCCGCCTTCGTGTCCACGCAGGCCAAGGACGCCGAGCGCATGCGTCGCGACAACCCGCAAGGCACCCGCATCGTGGTCGGCAACGCGGTGCGCCTCGGCCTGGACCCGGTGGTCTATGTGTCCAGCGTCGCCGCGCTGATGAAACCCGGGCTGCCGGTGCTGCACCCCGACCTGCCGGTGGCCGATTCGACCACCTCCTATGGCCAGAGCAAGGCCGAGGCCGAACGCTACGTGCGCTCGCTGCAGGACCAGGACAAGCCGGTGGTCATCACCTACCCCGGCAGCGTGATTGGCCCGGCCGCCGGTTCGGTGCGCGGTGAAGCGGCCAGCGGCATCGCGACGCAGGTACGCGCCGGCAGCATGCCCACGCGCGAGGCCGCCTGGTCGGTGATCGACGCGCGCGACCTGGGCGCACTGCACACTGCGGCCATGGTGCGTGGGCGTGGCCCGCGGCGCTACATGTGCGGCGGCCACTACCTCGACATGGACGCGCTGGCCGCACTGTACGGCGCGCTGCTGGGCAAGAGCTTCGAGGTGAAGAAGATGCCTGGCTGGGCCCTGCGCGCGATGGGCTGGGTGGTCGACAAGGCGCCCAACCTGAAGCCGCCCGAGCTCGACCTGAGCTACGAGTCGATGGTGTTCTTCACGCAGCAGCCACCGTCCGACGATTCGCGCGTGGTCGACGAACTGGGCATCCGCTGGCGCGCGGCCGAGGAGTCGCTGCGCGACGCCATCCTCGCGCTGGTCAAGGCGGGGCAGCTCGAGCCCGGGCAGGTCGGCCGCCTGGCCGGCGCTTGAAGGCGGGGCGGCCTGTGCCGCACGTCGGCCTGCAGCGCCTGGTGGCCCTGGCCGGCACGCTGGTGCCGCTGCCCCTGCTCGGCCACTGGCTGGGCAACCATTGGTTGACGCCGCTGCTGGTGCTGGTGGCACTGCCGCTGGCCGATCTGCTGGTCGGACGCGACCGCAGCAACCCGACGCCCGAGCAGATCGCCGCGTCGCAGCGCGACCGCTGGCTGTATCTGCCGCTGCGCGCCTGGCTGCCGGTGCAGTGCGCGCTGATCGCCTGGGGGGCGTGGGAGTTCTCGCAGCCGCGCACCGGGGTCTGGCAAGGGCTGGGGCTGCTGCTGTCGATCGGCCTGGTCAGCGGCGGACAGGGCATCACCATCGCGCACGAGCTGGGCCACCGGCGCTCGCGGCTGGACCGCTGGCTGGCACAGGCGCTGCTGATGACCGTGGGCTACGGCCACTTCCATATCGAGCACAACCGCGGCCACCATGCGCGCGTGGCCACGCAGGACGACCCGGCCACCGCGCGCCGCGGCGAGAGCTTCTATCGCTTCTGGTGGCGCGCCTTGCCCGGCGCCTGGCGCTCGGCCTGGGCGCTGGAGACCGCGCGGCTGGAACGGCAGGAGCTGCCGCGCTGGTCGGCACACAACATGATGCTGTGGTACGCGGCCGTGCCGCTGGCGCTGCTGCTGGCCTTTGCGCTGCTGCTGGGTCCGCTGGGTGCGGCCTTCTTCGCCGGCCAGGCGCTGGTGGCGGTGTCGCTGCTGGAAGCGGTGAACTACATCGAGCACTACGGGCTGCAGCGCCAGCGCGGCAGCGACGGCCGGCTCGAGCCGGTGACGCTGCACCATTCGTGGAACGCCGCCGAGCGCGTCAGCAACGCCTGGCTGTTCAACCTGCAGCGCCACGCCGATCACCACGCCCACCCGGCGCTGCCCTATGTGGCGCTGCGCCACCACGACGACAGCCCGCAGCTGCCCACCGGCTATACCGGCATGCTGTGGCTGGCGCTGCTGCCGCCGCTGTGGTTTGCCTTGATGAACCGGCGCATCGACGCGCTGGCGGCCAGCGGCCTCAGACCTGCGGCTTGACGCGGCGGCGGCGGCGCCGCGCTGGCGCGAGCACGGCCGGCGGCACCACCACTTCGGGCACGGGCATATCGGGCACCAGCACCTCGGGCTCGAGCACGTCGGGGTCGCACGCCGCGCAGAACTCGGCCTCGAAGGCATGGCCCGCGATATCGGCGCCCGCGGTGTGCTCGCGGATGAAGGCGCCGATGCGCGCCACGGCCTGCTGCGCTTCGGGCAGGAAGCGCCACAGGTGCCACACATGCGGCACCTCGTCCCAGACCTCGACCTCGAACTGCACCGCCTGCGCGCGCGCGCGCTGCGCCACGCGCCGCGTATCGTCGAGCAGCACCTCGGTGCTGCCGACGTGCGCCAGGATTGGCGGCAGGCCAGTGAAATCGCCATAGACCGGCGAGGCCAGCGGGTGGTCCGGCGGCGTATCGCGCAGGTAGATCGGATTCATCCTCTCCATGCCGCCATGCGACAGGATCGGATCCTTGCGGTCGTTCTCCACGCGCGATTCGCCGCCGAAGGTGAAATCGGTGAACGGCGAGATCACCGCGGCCGCGGCGGGCAGCGGGTCGCCGGCGTCGCGCAAGGCGAGCAGCGTCGACAGCGTCAGGCCGCCGCCGGCCGAATCGCCGACGATGACGATGCTCTTCGGGTCGGTGCCCAGATCGAGCAGATAGCGGTACGCCGCCAGGCAGTCGTTCAGCCCGGCCGGGAACGGGTGCTCCGGCGCCAGGCGGTAGTTGACGATCAGCCCGCGCGTGCCGGCGTGGCGGCTCAGGCGCGCCACCAGCGACGGAACCTGCGCCGAGGCCGGCAGCATGAAGCCGCCGCCGGGCAGGTACAGCAAGGTGCGCGCCTCGCTGGAATGCCGCGTCGTGACCCATTCGCCGCGGAAGCTGTGGCAGTCCGCCGGTGTGATCACGCAGCCCGGCGGCACCGGGCGCCTGCGGCGCGCCTCGATGAAGCGCCGCGTCGCCTCGACCGAGCCGGAGCTGTTCATCATGCGCTTGACCGTCAGGTGCAAAGCGATATTCAGCGCGTTGGTCTGCCAGCTTGGCATCAGGGCTGCTCCTGCTCCTTGAGCTTCAGAAGGCGCGTGCCGCGCAGCAGGCGCGGCCCGTGTTCGCCATGGCGCGGATCATAGGGGTCGGCCGCCAGCGTGCGCGCGTCGACCCACAGTTGTTCCACGCGCTGCTTCACCGTGCCCGCGCGCTCCTTGTTCATGCGCGCCATCTGCTGCAGCAGCGCGCGGCGCTCCACGCGGTCTGCGCTGCGCGACCATGCGGCCAGCAGCTTTCGGTTC
>ERZ795045.3797-NODE-3797-length-12855-cov-5.538984_pt1 | contig 12855 bp, 10 predicted proteins | sample MGYA00375129_ERZ795045 | MGnify/ENA primary metagenome ERZ795045 (study PRJEB30174, sample SAMN05720166) | activated sludge metagenome | isolation source: anaerobic digester from wastewater treatment plant | place: Japan | collected 2015-05-15 ... | reverse complement strand
GTTGCTGAGTCGACGGTGCGCCGGCTCATGCGGCAACTCGGTTTGCGGGGCATCGCGCGGGCGAAGGGCCCGAAGACAACGAAGCCTGCACCCGAGACCGACCGACCCACGGACTTGGTGCAGCGGCAGTTCGTGGCATCACACCCGAACGAGCTATGGGTCGCGGATTTGACCTATGTGCGCACGTTCTCCGGGTGGGTGTACGTCGCGTTCGTGCTCGATGTGCCCTGTGCGTCAGGCTGTGGTGAGACACAACGACTGAGTTCCTTCCCTTGCACGGGGTGAGAAGCGAGTAGCAACCGATGACGATGACTTTGGCTGATGGGGCCGTTGATGATGGGGTCATGGGACCTCGAGCTGACCGGCCCAAGCGGCGGGTGTTCACGGCGGAGTACAAGGCGCGGATCCTGGCCGAGTACGACGCTGCCGAGCATGGGGCGCGGGGTGCGGTCCTGCGACGGGAGGGGTTGTACTCCTCGCACATCGTGGAGTGGCGCCGAGCTGCTGAGGCTGGTGCGCGGGCGGGGCTGGGCCCGGTCGGGCGGGACCGGCGGGACGCGGAGATTGCGGCGCTGACGGCCCGGGCGGAGCGGGCCGAGGCCGAGCTGGCTAGGACCCGGGCGGCGCTGGACCTGGTGGGAAAAGCACACGCGCTCTTGGAGACTCTCTCCGAGAGCGCGGAGCCGACCAAGCGGTCGCCGCGGTGATCACCCCGCTCGTGGACGAGCTCGCCGTGCACACCGGCGTGAAAGCCGCGTGCGCGCTGCTGGGACGGGCACGAGGCAGCCACTACCGCGCCAAAGCCCCTCGCCCAGTTCGGGACCGGGCGCAGCGGCCGGCCCCACCCAACGCGCTCACTGACGCCGAACGGCGTGAGGTGCTGTCGGTGTTGACCAGCGACCGGTTCATCGACAAGTCCGTGGCCCAGACCTGGGCGACGCTGCTGGACGAGGGCACCTACCTGTGCTCGCGCTCCACGATGCACCGGATCCTGCGCACGAACGACGCCGCGGGTGAGCGCCGCGCCCAGGCCACCCACCCGCCCCGGGTCAAACCCGAGCTCGTAGCGACCCGGCCCGGGCAGGTGTGGTCCTGGGACATCACCAAGCTCCGCGGACCCGAGCGTGGGGTGTACTACCACCTGTACGTCGTGATCGACATCTTCTCCCGCTACGTCGTCGCGTGGACCGTCGCCGCCTACGAGGACTCGGTCCTCGCCAAGAGCATGCTCGAGGAGGCGATGGGTGTGCATGGGATCCCCGACGTGGTCCACGCGGACCGGGGTACCTCGATGACCTCCAAACCCGTGGCACAGCTGCTCGTCGACCTGAGCGTGACCCGTTCGCACTCCCGCCCGCACGTGTCCAACGACAACCCCTACAGCGAGGCCGCGTTCAAGACGTTGAAGTACGCCCCGGTCTTCCCTGGCGAGTTCGGGTCCCTGGCCGACGCCAGAGCCTTCTGCGAGACGTTCTTCGGCTACTACAACCACGAGCACCGCCACGCCGGGATCGGGCTGCACACTCCGGCCTCGGTCCACTACGGCACCGCGAGAGAGGTCCGCGCCCAGCGACAGGTCACCCTCGACGCCGCGTACGCGACCCACCCCGACCGCTTCGGCCGCCGCCGGCCGGCACCACCGAAACTGCCCACCGCCGCGTGGATCAACCAGCCCTCACAGGAGGCCCTCATACAAAGCGCCTGACCGCAGATGTCTCAAACAGCTTGACACCTTCCGCTCCGCCACCGCATAGTGGCCTCCGACCTGCGCCAACGCAGGTCGGAGGTCTTTACCGTTTGCGTGGCGTGTCGGATACGTGTCGGACCAGCCGTGGGCGAAGCACACTTGTCTGGATGCCGGGAGTGACTACCCAGCCAATGAGTGTGCTCCCACAACAGGGTTCCGGTTGGTCCACGAACTCGCCGTGTCAGGTCTGCGACAGGCTGGCGACAGACCGTGGAGCAACCCTGTGGGCAATCGTTCATCGGAGGAATGTCATGCCCACCACCCACCCCAGTGCACCGTCGGTGCGACCACTACGAGCCGGCGAGGTCGGACCGTTGATCGAGGTCTTCGACCGGCTCTCAGCCCAATCTCGCTTCCTGAGGTTCAACGCGCCGTTGCCACGCCTCACCGCGTTGATGGTCGAGCAGTTGACCGCGCAGGAAGAGGGTCGCCACGAGGCGTTCGTCGCGTCTGTGGACGGCATGGCCGTGGGTATCGGTCGCTGGGTCAGGTATGCCGCGCACCCCCAGCGCGCGGATGTCGCCGTCGAGGTCGTGGACGCGTATCACCGGCGCGGCATCGGTCGCGCGCTGATGCAGGCCGTCACGGAAAGCGCTGCCCTGGCCGGTGTCGAGTTCCTCCTCTTCTGCGTCCGACGTGACAACGACCCCGCGCGAAAGCCGTTGGCAGAAGCTGGAGTCCTCACCAACGTCGACGACCCGGAACAGTTGTGGATCCCGGTCTCGCGGCTGCTCGCCCACCTGCGTACGCGAGAGCCGGCCGACGGCACCCTTCCTCGGGCAGGCTGATTGGGGCTGGTTCGGCGGCCACGACCCGGCCCTGACTCGACTCAGGGCCGGGTCCGTTGCCCGACCGCTTGGATCGCCTCACAGATCGGGGCGATGAGTTCGTCGTCACGCACGGCGACCCAGCGACTCACGTCGTGACCTCCCTCCAGGTCTCCGTCCGCACCCCCTGTCGACGCGGCGGCGGCATCGACGGCTGCCGTCAGCCGGGGAAAGACGGGGACACCTTGCCGGCGGCACAACTCAGCGGCGGCTGCACTGTGCCCGCGCGCGCCCGGGACGCCCAATCGGCACAGGGTGGCCGATGCCCCGGATGCTGCCTCGGCGAGGAAGAACTGCACGACACGCGGGCTCTCGTTGAGTGCGCGGTCGAACCAATAGACCGCTTGCTCGGGGACCTCGCAGTCCAAGGCTGCCCAGCCGGCGTTGAGAAGCAAGGTGCCGCTGGGCTCGACTCCCAACCGCCGATCGGCGTCGTCGATGGCCTTGGTGAGGATCGCGAGCGCCCGTGATGGATGCCCGGCGTCGAGCAGGGCGAGACCGATCTTGGCGACCACGGCACTGAGTTGAATGACGCCGGGCGAGGAGCCGATGAGGTGCCAAGCCTCCTCGGCCGCCGTCAGCGCAGCGTCGTGCCGTCCAGCAGTGGCTCTCATGACGGCCACGGTGGCGAGGACTTCGGGTAGGGCGTGGGCGGCGGTGGTTGCCGCGGGTTCGAGGAGAGCCTCAGCCTCGAGGAGCGCAGTGTCGACGTCGCCGACGACGTACGCGCCGATGCTCTCGACGAGACCGGCCAGAACGGACCACGCGGGGTCGTCGGCGAGTAGGGCCTTCGTCGTTGCTGCGTCGGGCGCCGTGGCGTGTGGCGTCAGCGATTCATCGAGGGAGCGCTGCATCAGCGCGATCTTGGCGTGGTCGGCGGGACTGAGCAGGCTCGAGCGCAGGATGCGATCCAGCCAGGGCGTGGTCGCTGCCTCGTGGAAGAGCCAGTACCAGCCCAGAGTTACCCCGAGCCCGGCCACGCTGTGTGCATCACGGCACGTGAGAGCGTTCTCCAGGGCTTGGAGGTAGTCCTCGAATTCGTCTTGGACCTCGTTGAGCATCTCGTCGTGGAAGGGGACACCTCGCCAACGATCGGCATACCACTCGCGATGGCGAGATTGCAGACGGGCGAGCTCGTCCGGACCGGTCTCGGCGACAAGTTCGAGCGCCAGGTCGCGCATGGTGCGAAGCAGGCGGAACCGCACCCGAGGGCCGCGCCGGTCCAACTGGATGATGGCGTCGCGGGCCAGCGCCCGCAGGATGTGGTCGGTGGCGGCGTCTCCGACCACGACTCGTGCGGCGTCCGCGGTGAAGGATCCGCGGAAGACGCCGACGCCACGAAAGGTGGCGCGCTCGGCAGGCCCGAGTCGGTCGATCCCGGACTGCGCGAGCGCGCGCAGTGAGCGATGCCGATCAGTGCCCGTGGCCCGGTCGTCCTCGACGTCGAGGCGCCGCGAGGTGAGCTCACTGAGTTCGGTCAAAGAGCGGGTCGCGGCCTGTCCGGCGATGAGTTCGATGCCGAGCGGGAGTCCGTCGACGTCACGGACGATCTGGCCGAGCTGGTCGCCATCGTCGTCGGTGATGAGGAGCCCGGGCGCGCGGTCGGTCAACCGTGCCTCCAGCAATCGAACGGCGGGAAGGGTCCGGGCCAGGGCACCTGCCTCGCCCGATTGAGGGCAGTCAAGGAGTTCGACGGGTACGAGCCGTTCGCCCGGCACCCCCAGCGGGGTGCGTGAGGTGATGACCATGGACACGCCGGGGCAATGCTCCAGGAGCACCCGCGCGATCGTCGCCACGGCCGTGGACGACCACTCCGCCTCGTCGACGAGCACGGTGAGGTGGGCCCGGGTCAGCGCGGCGCTCAAGGTGGCGACCGGGTCCGGCCCGGCCGCTCCGAGGCGGTACTCGATGCAGATGGCCGCGGCGACCTCCTGCGCGGAGGCTTGCGTGAGTCCGGACAGGTCGACGTAGACCAACTCCCCACTGACCTCACGGCCAAGTTCGTGCAGCAACCGACTCTTGCCCACTCCGCCCGGACCGACGAGGGTGAGCAACCGGTGGCCCGCCTCCCGCCACCTCCGGAGCCGTTCCAGGTCCTCCTCCCGCCCGATGGTCTCGGACGCCGGCACCGGGATCGCGGTGGTGATCCGGCGGTGCTCGGGGCGAGCGGGCGCCACGAGTGACTCGGCCTGGGCCAGCACCTGGGCGTGCAGGGCCTGCGTCGGGGGGCTGGGATCGATGCCCAACTCCTCCCGGAGCCGGGTGCGCAGGTCGGCATAGGCGCGCAGCGCCTCCGCTTGGCTCCCCAGCGCGTACGCCGCTCGCATGACCAACCTGGTGGGCCCCTCCCGCAGCGGGAACTCACCGACCAGGTCGTTCGCGACCGCCAGCGCCTCCTCAAGATGCGGGACCGTCCCGCCCTCGAGCAGGAGGGTGGCCAACTGCTCGTTCGCGGTGGCCTTGGCGTCCTCGAGGCGCGTCCGCTCCGCCAGGACCAGCTCATCCGTGACACCTTCGTAGGCCAAAGGCCCAGACCACAGGGCCAGCGCCCGACGGTACCGACGGACGGCTTCATCGACCTGCCCGGCCGAGCGCAGGTCACGGGCGCTCCTGATCAGGTGCTCGTGGTCGACCGCGTCGACATCGACCTCCAGCGGGAGGAGGTAGCCCTCCCTACCGGTCCGGACGAGGTCGGGGGCCGACAGTTGCCGACGCAGGCGAGCGACGACGGTGTGGACCGCGGTCGGGTTGAGACCCAAGGCAGCGTGGCCCCAGACCAGGTCCAGGAGAACCTCGGGGGGGACGCTGCGCCCGCGCCGTTGGACGAGGACCGCGAGCACGTCCCTGGGTCGCTGACCGGTCACTGGTCCCCGGCCAGCTGGGGTCTCGACCTCGACCGGGCCGAGGACTCGAATCCGCACCCGTCCATGGAACCACCCGACGAGGGCCCACGGCCACCGGGTTGTCAGCCCCGCACGGTCGCCAGGACCTGGAGGTGTCCCAACCGAGGGTGCGCGGTGGGCCTTCGAGGACCTGCGCCCCGAGGGATGGATCGTGATCGAGCGCGGAATCGCCTCGGGTGTGCCCGACAGACCCGGGTCATGCCGTGGACCTCACCATCAGCTCGTCGGCCGTGTCTGGCTCGGCCGATCGATCGCGGTGAAGGTCGAGATGTGCGTCGAGTTGCTCGGCCAGCCAGGTGATCGCTGCGTCGGCCCCGTCAGCGGCACCGGTGAGGTGATCCCCGGAGTCCAGTTCGGCATGGGTCACGTGGACGCCCATGGCTTCGTAGGCCGCGGCGAGCTGACGACTCAACTCGGCGGGCACGATGTCGTCACCCTTTGCGTGGTAGAGGTAAACCGGCACCTCGGGGGTGCCGCCGGGGTTGCGTTCAGCCCGCAGGAGCGCTGCCCAGAGCGGGTCCTCCCACGGACGCTCACGCGTCGTCCAGGCCGCCATCGGTTCCGGGTGGGACACCACGAGTCCCGTCACGTCGAGGGTGGCGGCCACCGCGGCGGCTGCTCGGCCTCGCGCGTTGAGTATGTCCCACAGCCGAGGGTCCTCGTGAGCGTGGGCCAGGCCTACGAGGACGGCCAGGCCGAGACCGGAATAGGGTCCACCGTCGATCGCCTCGACGACGGCCGCGAGGTCGGTCGGGACTCCACCGGCCGCGAGGGCGACCAAGGTCAGATCGCGCGCATAGATGGGCTGATGCTCGGCGGCCCACGCTGCGCAGCGACCTCCTTCGGAGTACCCCCAGAGCAGCACGGGAGCGCCGGCCTCCACTCCGTCCACGCCGGCGACGGCTGCCCGGACGATGTCGAGCATCGCCCGCCCCCCGACGCGGCCAGCTCCGTAGGTGTGGGGGCCGGGCAGGCCGAGGCCCTCACCATCGGTGACGACGACCGACCAGCCGCGGCTGAGGGCAAGCTCCAGGAAGGCGAGTTCGCCCTCCATGCCGGTCGCGAGCAAGTGGCTGGGTGCGCTGTCGCGTCCGAGCCCGTGGACGCCGACGCCGTACGAGAGCACCGGCCGAGGTCCCGGTCCACGCCACGACATGGCGGGAACGAGGACGGTCCCGGAGACGGCGATCGTTCTGCTGTTGGTCGCTGCCGTGGTGTGGACAACCTGGGTGGCCGCGCAGGTCAGCCCCGGCACGACGACTGGCCGGGTGCGGAGCATGGTTCCTCCGCACCGGGGCATCGAGGCGGGTGTGTCGTAGAAGGGGTCCGTGGAGGGGGCGTGCACAACGCTGTCCTTTCGTCGAGGTGCTCTTGACCTCAGGCAGCATCGCGAACCCGGCCGTCACCGATCTGTCACGCACGGCCGACCGGCTGACAGATCGGTGACAGGGCCCTCGCTCACGCTGTGACCTGGTCGGCCCGCAACGGATCGGCCACCACCGAAAGGACCACGTAGATGAGCAACACACAAACCCGGAACCGCATCCTTCGGATCGCCACGCTCGGCGGCGTCGGACTGACCGTCGCCGCCAGCGGCCTGGCCATTCGCGCGGTGCGGTCCCTCGACGAGGCCTTCACCAGCGCTCTCTCGGACCCATATCTGGCGACTGCGGAGTCCTGAGTCCATGGGGCAACCACACCACTGATCGCTCAACAGAGCACACTTCCCGTAGGAGCGCACATGGACACTCTCGACACCGTCCACCTGCCCATCGGACCGACCGCCCTGAGCGCGAGTGGCCTCTTGGGCCCCGATTCCGAAATCATCGCCAACTTCACCTGGCCGGGACTCGGACGGCCGCATTTCCCGCCGCCGGCCCCGAGCGATCCACCGACCGTGCTGCCGAGCGCGGTCCGCGTGCCGGGGCCGGAGACGGATCCCACCGCTGTCCGACGGGCTCTCGAGGGGCGGATCGCGCTCTGGGACAACGGCGACCCCTACCGGATCGTCCCTGCCCTTCTCGCAGACCCGCTGGCCGATGGAGACGGCTGGGTCATCCCACTCCTTGCCTCCGTCGAGGAACGCCGCCTCTACGATGTCGCCATCCGTGGCGCCCACAACTGGGTGACCGTGGCCCCCCACGCGATTTACTACCGGAGCGTCTGGGACACCTTCGGGATCGCGCACATCTCAGACCTGCACGTGGCCCGCCGGATCGACGGCTTCGCCGCCGCCCTCGCCCGCGCCGGGCACGAGCAGGCCAATGAGCGCCTTCTCAACATGAACGACCAGTTCCGCCACGTCGTCAAGTACGCGAACCGACTCCACGACGAGGGCCACCTCGATCTCATCGTGGCCACCGGTGACCTCATCGACTACCAGTACGAACGCGACGACAACCGCAGAGGGTTGGGCAATGTCGGCTTCCTCAGGGACCTCCTCCTGGGCCGTTCCACCAGCAATTCCTGCCCGGCCGTCGAGGAGTTGCGGGTGCCGATCCTGCTCACTCCGGGCAATCACGACTACCGAAAGAACCACTACCACCTCGTCTTCGACGTCAACGAGGTCCGCACTGACATCACCCGCGTCCGCAACTTCAGCAACCTCGGCATCACCGAGAAGGAAGCGGCGGCGTTGGGGAACGAGCTCTACTTCCCGGGTCGAAGCCAGGTCCCGAACCTCGGAGCGGGCCGCGCGATGGCGATGATCGAGGTTGACCACGAGATGCGCGCCCACCGAGAAGCCCTGTGCGACATCGGTCCCCACGTGGTCGAACTCGGCCCGCACCGGATCGTCCTCATCGACAGCGCGCACGACGTCGGCATCCCCTCCGGCACCGCTGGCGGCGCGTGGGAACTGCTCAAGCAGTGGTGGGGAAATGGCGACGAAGACACCACGACCCTCATCGGCGGCTCCCCGAACTGCGAAGGGGTGTCGGACGAGGCGTATGCCGTCGCCGTCGCAGCCCTCGAATCGGCCCCGGCCGAGGGGGTCGTCATCGCGGCCCTGCACGCTCCCCTGGTCAATCTCGCCGGTGGTCAGATGCCCTGGTTCCTTCGCGAGACGACCCGTCCGTCCCAAGCCGCGCAGGCAGCGTGGTGGGTGGCGCGGCACTCCGGAGGCGATCCTGACGTGCGCCGCACGCATCCCCGGTGGTTCGGCCGGGAGGGTGACCCGGAGCCCGGATTCCTCTGCCGCGGGAGCAGCGGCGACCTGCTCGATGAAGGCGTCTCGCGTGGCCGCACAGAGGACCTCATCAGCGCCTTCGCCGGGATTGGAACGTCACGGCGGGCCGACCTCGTCCTCGCCGGTCACACCCACCACCACAATGAGATCTCGATCCGCGCGGAAGAGGGCGAGCCGGTCTTCCACCTGGACCACTACACGGGCAATCCGCGCGCGGCATACCCCAACGACACCGTCATTGCCGATGAGATCGGCAAGCGCCCGGACGGTCGACTGGACCTGCCGACGCACGAGGTGTACGTGGAGATCGACGACCTCGCCGTCGCGAGCGCGTCGCCGTGGCCGATGCCCGGGCCGGCACGCCATCGGCAGGTCGTCTTCGTCCCGCCGTACGCGGACCCACTGGACCAGGCCACCGATCCTCGAGCGTGGTGGGACAAGCACAAGCCGCTGCAGTTGCAGACCGGCGCGGTCGGTCTCTGGGAGAACCAAGAGGTCAGTTTCAGCGGATTCCGCCTCATCCGGTTGCGGGACAACGTGATCGAACGCATCGACTTCGTATCCCGAATACGACTCGACGAGAGCGGCTGGTCAGCATCGCTCGCGGAGGTGACGGCGCCCCTCCCCCCGCGTTCGCACCGACTCGTGCCACGCAGTGACCGCGTGGCACACCCCCCGGCCGCAGGGACGCCGACCACGCTGGTCGCGCAGGGCGGGGTGTCGACATCGATCGTCCATCCGACCGCCGACGGCTCGCTCGTCGAGTTGTGGCAGACCACGTCCGGCGAGGGAGGTGGCGTTCTCGTCGGCCCGCCACAGACGCATGCCGTGGGACGCCCATGCGGCTACCTCGACAGCGGCGGGAGCCAGGTCGTGGTCTTCCGTACCGCCGATGATGAGATCGAGTCGACCTACTGGACCGGCGAGGGCGCTGCAGGCCACGACCGTCTCTCGCGCTCCTGCTCGGGGCCACGAGCGGTCGGCGATCCGAGCGGCTACCTCAACGGCGCGATGACGCACGTCGTCTATCGCAGCGAGGGCGGTCACCTCGAACTGCTGTGGTGGACCGACGATGCGGTGACCCACACCCGCATCTCCGGGTACTGCGATGAGCCCACTGCGGCAGGGGACCCGTTCGGCTATGTGGGCGCCGGCGGCCAGAACGTCGTCTTGTACCGAGGGGTGGACGGGCACGTTCACTCGCTCTACTGGAGCGATGGGCCGACCGGACACGACAACCTGTCGGGCGTGAGCGGTGGGCCGGAAGCGGCAGGAGAGCCGGTCGGCATCCACCTGCCACACCTCAATGCGCACAACGTCTTGTATCGAGGGGTCGACGGATCGCTTCGCCTGATCTGGTGGGTGGGCGCCGAGCCCGCCCAGTCGGTCGACCTGTGCGCCGCTGCCGGAGCGCCGGCTGCGGTGTCCGACGGGGACCTCTGGTTCTGCCCATCGGACGGCACCCTTCACGTTGCCTACGTCGGGAAAGGCGGATCACTGCACGAGATCGCCTGGTCTCCGGGGGGTCCCCAGACCTGGACAGACCTGACGCGCGTGGCACTTGCCCCGCCAGCCCGTCGCGACCGCCCGAGTGGCTTCTGTGTCCCGGGTGCCGCCACGAGACGGGTTGTCTACGCGGCTGCCGATGGTCGGGTCCACGAGATCCGCTGGGGCGAAGGCGGCGCCGAGCCGGGCGGCCGTCCGTGACGAGAGAGCTTGGCAATGTCAACCCCAGCTGGCCCACACGACGGACGCACCTGGTCGTAGGGCTCTCCACTGGGGATGGCTCAATGGCTCAGAATCCGCCCCTTGGTGAACCGTCCTAGGTTCTGGACCCGCCTGCCACTCTGACCAGAGCACCGGGTCAATGATGACCACAATGAGCACCGACCCGTCGTCAGCGGCCGGGAGCAGTGCTGGATGGTCGGCACGGCGCAGGTCGCGGCGCAGTCACAAGAAAAGATGTCATCGGTCAAATCGCACTCAGCGAAGTGCTTGGGTCATGCCCTTCTGTGCTTCGTCGCCCAGCTTGTTGAAGGCGGGTCGGAGCAGAGGTGCAAAAAGCTTGGTGAGTCCTTTGAACTCGAACTCGGCCACATAGTCGACCCGACTGCCTGAGCCCTCGGAGGTGACCGTCATCTGGTCGTGAGCAACAAGGGTCTTGTTCTCACCCATCAGCTCGATGAACTCATCGGGCCGTAGAATTACTGTGGTGTAGGTGAGTTCGGTCTTGCGACCCAAGAATTGCGAGATGTTGCGGTAGGTACTCCCGACGCCGCCGTCGCCACTCGTGCGGGTCGTGGACACGGTACCGGGATCCCACTCGTTGGTGCTGGTGAAGTCGGCCAGATACGTGAAGGTTTCCGTGGGAGTACGAGGCGTATAAACAGTTCGTTCGAGCCGCATGGCATTCTCCGATCGGTTGATGCGTTCTTGTCACTTCTGAAGTTGCTGCCGCACCCATAACCAAAGACGTGCCCGATCGGCGCGGCTCGCAGGAGTTGTTGGCAGCATGTGAGTGGGTCGGGAATGACGGTCATGCCAGAGAGTGGCAGTTCGTGGCGCGGGCTGGACTGCACTGAGCCAAACGGTCGTATCGGCACCTGCTGCTGCGTCGCGCAGAATCGGCTTGGTCGCGGCGCGAAATGCGGGCAGCGAGTCTTGTACTCCGGGGGTGTCCGCCCAGCCCGGGTGCGTTGCGTAAACCCTTACAGGGGCCCACGCGCGGCTGAATGTCTCAAGGAGTTCTACTTGAGCCCGCTTGCTACGGGCATAGGCAGTTGCGCCCGAGTATTTGCCTTGGGTGTACTCGAGGTCATCAAGGTGGAGAGCCTGGGTGTACATTCCGCCCGACGTGATGAAAATGACGCGTGGTTCGCCCAAGGACCCTCGCAGCCTTGGGAGCAACGCTTCGGTCAAAGCCACCGGACCGAGCACATGGAGGGCCATCGTCAACTCGTGTCCTTGAGCGGACTCAGTTCGCTTGGCCGGTAGCGCGCCGGCGTTATGGACGAGCACGTCCACGCTCGTCAGGCTTGAGCCCATTTTCTCGCCAAGTGTCCAGACGTCGTTGAGATCGGACAGATCACAGCGCCACACATGGAACCGCGCCTTTGGATGCCGCGCCTGCAGCTTCTTCCTGACCGAATTCCCCTTCGACTCGTCGCGCACCACGAGGTGCACCTCCGCGCCGAGGGCAGCCAAGTCGCTGGCCGTCTGCTCACCCAGCCCCGATGATGCTCCGGTCACAACAGCGGTTGCTCCAGCAAGGGCCTCGGGTGACGGGTCTGCCGGCCAGTGGGGAAGGCGAGAGCGCACGGCATACCCGATGTTCGAGAAGCCACCGATCACACTACGGTCAAGTGCGCGATCCAGGACGACTTCGGCAGCGCGTCCGAACCGCTGAGCTTGAGGGATCACGTCGGTGACTCTATCAGAACATTCGACAAACGTTAGACAAGCCATCTACCCTCACCACTTGGCAGGGCCATGGCAGCGATCCTTTGCGGCGATTCGGCGCTGTCATCGGTCGCCTGATCACTCATGCCGCAGAGGGCGCACCGCATTTCCACGCATCAGCCTGCTGATCAACACGTCGGCGCATACCCACCTGCGGGCCACGATGGCCCGAGACTGGCCTTGGGAGGACACCATGTGGGACCTGCAAGAGAGCGACGTTGTCATCGTGGGCGCGGGGTTGGCTGGCCTGCGATGCGCCTCCGTGCTGGAGCACGCCGGCCTTTCGGTGACCGTGCTGGAGGCGAGTGACGCCGTCGGTGGCCGGGTGAGAACCGATGTCATCGACGGCTTCAGGTGTGATCGCGGATTCCAAGTGCTCAACCCGAGTTACCCGCAGGTGAAATCGGCCATCGATATTGACGCGCTCGACCTCAAGAAGTTTGATGCGGGCTTGCGGGTTCGTACGTCCTACGGAGTCGAAACAATCGCAGACCCCGTGCGAGCCCCGCACCTTCTGCCAGCGACACTCTCCAGTGGCTTGCTCGCGACTCGCGACTTGGTGGGTCTGGCTCGTTGGCTGGCCCCTTCGATCGCCTCGCCACAACATGCGATGACGCGTCCAGATTGCAGCCTTCGAACGGCCTTGGACGCTCACGGCGTGAATGGCACCCTCCGGCGCTGATGGCGCTCAGCTGAATCTCCCCAGTTCTGCTCACTGAATTTCCCCACCCT
>ERZ795045.3790-NODE-3790-length-12864-cov-37.081896_pt1 | contig 12864 bp, 7 predicted proteins | sample MGYA00375129_ERZ795045 | MGnify/ENA primary metagenome ERZ795045 (study PRJEB30174, sample SAMN05720166) | activated sludge metagenome | isolation source: anaerobic digester from wastewater treatment plant | place: Japan | collected 2015-05-15 ... | reverse complement strand
AAAGTAGCTTAAGTAACTATAGTAACTTAAGGTAATCTTTTATATCTTTAGTTTTGCTTTTGCTAAAGAAAAACAATAACATAATAAAAGAATATATATATATACATATCATAAGATAACTAAAGTAGCTTAAGTAACTATAGTAACTTAAGGTAATCTTTTATATCTTTAGTTTTAGTTTTTCTTTAGCAAAAACAAAAGATATAATAAGAATATATAATCTAATTTCCTGTGTAGGTTATAGTTGCTTTACTATTTTTAAGATACTACGTATCTTAAAAATAGATATCCCTTTTCTAAGCTTACTTAACCTTTTATAGTGCATTATGTATCCTCTGGCTATCCTAATGCTTCTTTTAGTCTGCTTATGCTTTCCTTAGGCTTCCTTATACTACCTTATGCCTCCTTTAGACTCCCGATGAATTGCCGCGTCGGATGTGTTGGGTGTGTTTGGGGTGCTAGGGGGGGAAAGGGGGGCGCCGAAGGGCGCATAGTAGCTTGTAAATTTGCGATACCAAAACATGTCCCATTATATACCCTAAATGTACCAAAGTGTACCAAAAGTACCCTAAAGAAAGGTTGGTGAGACTTATGCCAGTGACAAGGTGTCCAAATGGTAAGTGGAGGATAGGCAGTGGCAAATGTATGTACCCCTCTAAAGAAGCAGCAGAGAGAGCATACAGAGGCTATCTAGGTGCTAAATATGCTGGTAATAAAGGTAAAGAAAAGGATAAGAAAGCTTAAATAGGACTTAATAAAGCTATATATACTGTGTAATTAGGTTACTGCTAAGCATTGCTGAGGCAATGTGAGGCTAACTGAAGGCACCGTGTATATAGCAAAAGTAAACCATAAAATTAAAAAGGGGGAATAAAGTATGACAGAGTTATTTAGACCTATATCACCTAATAAACAAACTTTAGGTCAAGCACCAACTAATAGAGATAACCTTAAGGACCTTTTTACCTTAGAAATACTATCATATTTCTATAAAAAGAACGTCTTTAGACCACTATTAAGAACTAGAGACATTCCTGAAGGTAATAAGTCTGCAGTGTTCGAGGTTTCTGGTAAGGCAGCAAAAGGTGTCTTATTTAAACCAGGGGACACTTTGGACAAAAAAGGAGTGCCCCATGCACGCAAAATCATCAACATTGATGGCTTAGTTGTAGCTAGTGACTGGATATTCAAGCTTGATGATTGGCTAGCACATTGGGATGTAAGGAAGGAACATGCTCAAGCTTTGGGAGTTCAATTGGCTGAAGCAGTGGATAGGAATTTATTTGCGTCCGTATTGAAAGCTGCAGCAACCAACAAAGCGCTGGTAAAGAATCCTGATGGCTCTGAAAAAACATTAAGTGGCAAAGTTATAAACATGCCTGATACTTCAAGTATTGTAAAGGTATCAGACATAGATTCCGAAGATGATGTTATATTGTTCTTTGAAGCCGTGAGAAAAGCTAGGACAACATTTAGAAAGATGAATGTATACGACCAGGAGTTATATCTTGCAATATCACCTTCAATGTATGAGAAGTTATTTAACTATCTTGACCTAATTTCTGCAGACTACAAGGGTTCTGGTTCTATAGCTGAAGGTGAATTGCCACGATTGTTTGGTTTTAACATTGTTGAGTCCAATGTATTCTATGAAGGTGAAGGTGATGATAACGATTTAGGTGAACTTTACACAACCCCAGACACAACACCAGTATATAAAACAGCAACCATTGGGGAAGATTGGTCTGGTGACGGTGGGATAAACCACAAAGTTACAGTTAAAGGTGGTGGCTTATTAGCCGTTGCATTTACCCGTGATGCTGCTGCTATGGTAAACTTGAAAGATATTTACGTTGAAGAAGACTATGATATCAAAGAGAAAGCCACCTATATCACTGCTGACCTTGCTGCAGGATTTGACTCCTTCCGCCCAGAATGTGCAATAGCAATAATGGGTAAGGGTGGTTCATTGGTATTACCTAGCTAGTTTTAATTTTCAGCCCTTCGGTAGTCATAGAACTATCGAAGGGTTCTTTCCTTAAACATTCTTTATAACTTTCATCTATTTATCGTTCTTCCAATCCTACCTAAGCGTAGGAGCCCCTAGGAGCTTTTCAATATTCCTCCATGACAAATTACCTTAGTTGATAGAGTAAAATCGATTGTAGGTTATGCTAGGCACCATAGCGTTGATATTTTAGTAAGGAATGTTTAGGGAAAGACATAATCTGAAAGGAGGTTATATTATGACCCGTGAAGAAGCTGTAAAACGTGTTCTATTGGTAGTTGGAGAAAATCCTATTACTGTATCCCCAAATGATGAAGTTTATCAGATGGCACAGCAGCTATTAGATATGATAACTCTTGATGTATTAGGAATGGGATGGCGTTTTAATACACACTATCTTGAAGATGGAACGGAGGCAATAGACACTTATGTAGTTGATGTTGATGATTACACTACTGAAGAAGACCTTTTTAATGCTAACTTTGCTGCTATTCCAGTTCACATACAGCAAGTTATAGTAGCTAGGACAAGTTATGAATTTTCTTTAGGCTATACTGGTGAAAACTTATTTAGTGAAGACCTTAGTAAGATGTATCTTATGGCTTTACAGCAAGCTAGAGGCACTGAAGTTATGCTTAGTGCTGAATTGATTGACTTTGAACGCATTTATAAGAACGTAGCTAGCCAGTTATTGAATGAGGAGGGCTGGTGGTGGAATACTACAGAGACTGGAGAAGACTTTCAGACCAATATACCCTTAAATCTGCCACCAATTGCCGACAGTTATGCTAAAATTAAGGCTCAAAGGCTATTTCAGGCTTATAATACAGCTAATGTAGAGTTAATGTTAAACCCAACGCCTGAAGAAAAGGAAATATATGCCCAAATGGTTAAGCAAAATAGGCGACATTTTCTGCGTTCACTACCTGTTGAGGAGTTAAGAGACTCTTATATTAACGAATTAAGGGCTGAAGGGATTACTTCAGCGCTTACATACGATGAAGCAAGATTCAGTGATGCTCTTGCAGCGTCATATGCTGACATTAAAGCTAAGCGAATGTACATGTTGGTAACCGAAGAAGTCAATAGGGAAGCTTATATTAATCCTTCACAGGATGAAATTAACCTTTATACACGCTTAAAGGCACGTCAACTAAACAAAGTTAGTCATTTTGATGACCTAGAAGCACTAACACAGGAAATAGAAGACCAGCTAAAGAATGAAATAGGCTGGTATTTTAACACTGAGCTGGATGAATTTGGGCAAAAGAAGCTAAAAGAAGTTATAGTATTGCCTGAAGAGGTTAAAGCATATGCTAAATTAAAGGCACGAAGGTTATTTAATGCTTTCCAGCGTACTGGTGGTGATGCTAATATTGTAAATACGCCAACGCCTGAAGAAACTCAAGCATATCAGCAGCTATGGCTAAAGAATCATAGTTACTGGCTTGAGAGTGAAACTTTGGAACAATTTAGGGATAGCATTATACAGTCTTTAAATTCCGAAGGGCTTACACAATATTTAAGTTATAGTATTGAAACTAATGGGTTAATAAAACATTATGCAAACTTAAAAGCTAAAAGATTATATAGCTTATATAATTCTATAGACCCTACACCTTTTATTAATGCTACTAAAGAAGAAGAAGATTTATATAAAAGAATATTGATAGAATTAAATAAGCCAACAAAAGTAAATGAAAGTGATATAGCAGAAGCAGTAGCTTCTTTAACAAAAGTTCCTGCCAATGACCCTTCAATAGTTCATTATGCTCGAATGAAAGCTAATAGGATTAATTATTCTTATGAAACTGGTAATATGGAATTACTGATAAATATGCCTCCAGAAGAACTTCAAGCATATCAGGCAATACTGTTAAAGTCTAAGCGTGAAAAGTTCAATATAACTTTAGAAAACCTTTATAATGAAATTTTAAACAGTGTGTTAGCTATGTTTCCTAATATCAACAAAACTAATGCTACTGTGGTTGAGTATGCAAACTTAAAGTCTAGAAGATTATATGCACTGTATACCGAACTAGACCCAAACTTTGCCCAGCAGCCTAATGATGAAACACAATTGTTACAAGAACTTTATAGACAAAACTTAGCATCGCTTGAGAGTGAAACTTTGGAACAATTTAGGGATAGCATTATACAGTCTTTAAATTCCGAAGGGCTTACACAATATTTAAGTTATAGTATTGAAACTAATGGGTTAATAAAACATTATGCAAACTTAAAAGCTAAAAGATTATATAGCTTATATAATTCTATAGACCCTACACCTTTTATTAATGCTACTAAAGAAGAAGAAGATTTATATAAAAGAATATTGATAGAATTAAATAAGCCAACAAAAGTAAATGAAAGTGATATAGCAGAAGCAGTAGCTTCTTTAACAAAAGTTCCTGCCAATGACCCTTCAATAGTTCATTATGCTCGAATGAAAGCTAATAGGATTAATTATTCTTATGAAACTGGTAATATGGAATTACTGATAAATATGCCTCCAGAAGAACTTCAAGCATATCAGGCAATACTGTTAAAGTCTAAGCGTGAAAAGTTCAATATAACTTTAGAAAACCTTTATAATGAAATTTTAAACAGTGTGTTAGCTATGTTTCCTAATATCAACAAAACTAATGCTACTGTGGTTGAGTATGCAAACTTAAAGTCTAGAAGATTATATGCACTGTATACCGAACTAGACCCAAACTTTGCCCAGCAGCCTAATGATGAAACACAATTGTTACAAGAACTTTATAGACAAAACTTAACATCCGAATTACAGCAAACAACCTATGATGATGTATTAACAGCAATTAGACAACAATTGTTAAATGAGGCTGGTTGGTGGTATAACACATCAACCGATGCTAATGGCAATTTAATAACTAGAATACCAGATACATTGCCTGAAATAGTTGAACAGTATGCTGTAGCCAGAGCTAAGCGATTATATAGGGCGTATCAGAACAATCAAATGGAACTAATATTGAATCCTTCACCAGAAGAACAAGAGTTGTATTCTAAGATGTTAGAGATGCACAATAGGGTTACTCGTGGTGGTAAGTCGTTAGAACAACTAAAAAAAGATATATTGACAGAGGTATTATTAGAAGGCTGGAGTTTTAATATTAAAGAACAGCCGTATAGAGAAATTAAAGCAGCAAATTTAGTATTATTAAAGGCTACTGCATTGTATCCGCAATTAAATGTATATGTAGATAAAGATAACAAGATTATAGACCATAAAACATATGCTGAGATTCCAGAAGAAACTGTAGTTCAAGTTGTACATAAAGTTGCATACGATGAACTGCCTGAGTTATTTAAGTTGTACATTGATATGAAGGCGTCAAGAATGTACAACTATTATAACACTATTAATAGTCAAATCAATTCACCACTAGCTTGGGCAAGACCAACTGCGGATGAATTATTGTTGTTTCAGAAACTAAAGACACTATATGCTGTAGATATTGAAAATGCGAATATATTAGAAAATGACACACTCCAATATTGGGGGAGGAGATATAGATGAGCGTATTGAAGACTGATATGATTATTCCCAACAAAGGATTAATAAGAGGTGAGCCAGAACTATTAGAGCCAGGTGTACTTACTGATGCTGAAAATGTTATATTACATCCAACATTAGGAATTCAAACAAGACCAGGTATATTTACTGATGGAATATTTAGATTAGACAGTGATATAAAAAACATTCGTTTGGTGAAATCATTGAGTGCCAACAAGGATGATTATTTATTTATCCTTGGTGCTAATTCAAATGTTGCACAACCCTCAATTTTGTATATTGCCTTAATAGACATTAACAAAAAGTCAATAAAATTTAAGTTATCTATAAATAAATATGTAAACAAAAATTATTATTCTTACTTTATTGATACTACAACAAACGCAATTTTAAATGATGCTAATAAGATTAAATTAACTTTTGAAGCTGGAAAAATTTGGATTGTCAATACAACACAAACTGTAACTTCAACATTACGACTCGGTGAATCTGAAGTTATATCTTTTAAACATAAGATTAATTTTGGAAAAGATATGAGTGGGGATTTACCAATGATTTATTTAAAAGTTGGCATTGATGAATATTTAATAAGAAGCAATTATACATTAACACCTACTAATGCAAAATCAGAGTTAATGACTGCAATGAAAAATGAAATTAATCAAATACTATCCAGCTATCCTGGATATACAGTTAGCATTAATGGTGATAATATTGAAATTACTGGTGGTTCAGGAGTTACACAGATTATAATATTAGAAAAACAAACACCCGATAATCCTTGGATAGTAAGTGAGAGAATACAACCTTCTAAGACATATTTATTCAAGTTTAAACATGGTGATGAATTTGATACATCAGGAATTGGTGACACTTACTGGGATATATGTAAGTTAAAAGGTAAATTTGTTGGTGACCCAAATAATGTATATACAACATTTACTATAACTCCAGGAAAGGGTGGGGATATAAAGATAAACAGAGGTGGGCAAATTGTTTCAATAGGTAGTGTTAAAAAGGCAAACGTTAAACTTGGAAAAAATTTATATGAAACAACTTTTGAATTAACAAGTAGTTTTTATGTTACAGATTTTTATTATGATGATAGAGATTTTTTTGGAGGTTCAGATAGCAGATGGTATGGATGGTCTGTATGGTATAGTGGACATTTATTAGTAGAAAATTTATCAACATTTGTGCTTAAAGATGAAAAGTGGCATAATATTAACAATCAAGATTATTTAGCTACAAACAATGTAATCAAAGATAAAGTTATAATTAATTATATTAGTGCCCCAGATTCAACTTTATATCATGCTGCTCCAAAAGTAAATATTACAATTAAAATAGCCAATGAAAAATTGTATTCTTCCGATGAATATTTAGATAATTACGGTTATTCATTATATTCAGACACACAACTGATTGATATGTTTTATGATAAATACAATTCAATATTTCAAAACTTATCAATGACAATTTCAAAATCTTCAGGTGTTTTAACAATTAATATGCCAAATACTTATTCATTTATAATAACTTTTCAACAATCTGAGAAAGAAATAAACCTTATATTGGATGATATAGCAAGTACTAAATTTTCTAATGCTGTCTTAGAATTTCAAGAAGCTTCTTTGCCTTGTTATATTGACATAGATAATTTAAAGTTAGATAGACCATCTTTGTTTAAAACTGGAGCAGTTAATTATAAAAATACAGCAACTGCTTCATTACCATCATTTGCAAATAAACACATACAAGATATAAAAATTATTCAAGACCGATTATTTATTCTTAGTGATGAGGCTATAAGTATATCAGAAGTTGGAACACGTGACAAATTTTTCTTGAGTTCGGGTCAAACGTTGGTTGACACAAGTTTTATTGATGCAAAATTTAGTGTAACAAAAGGTACTTTAAAACACTTAATTTTCCTAAATAAGGAATTTTATATATTTGGTACGCAACAGCAATTTTTATTACATTTTGAAGGTTATATCTCGCCTTTTACAATGCTTATTCAAAATTTAACAGACTATCAAATTTCAGATACAACACCAGAAACATTAGGGAATGAAATTTTCTTTGGTAATAAAACAACAGTGTCTCAGGGTTTTGAAAGACACATGTTGTATTCGTTCTTTGTTCAGCCAAATACATATACAAACAAAGCTGAAAATAAAAGTTGGATGATTAGTGACCTTATGCCAACAAAAGTAAATCAAATTGTGGCTATTAATGACAAAGTAATTTTAACTTATTCTGAGCCTAATAACAACTTTACTTCAGCAATGGTATTTCATAGATTTACAAACAACCTTGAGGTAATTCAAGAGGGTTGGACACGGTGGAAATTTCCAACTGATTTAGGATTGTGGCATATTAATTCTGTTGGTGATGTTTTGACAATAAAGGCAGAGCCAACTGGTCTTCAAGGTCCTAGTGATGCACGATATGTTCTTCTATTTTATAAAATCCCACTTGAGCAAGATGTTGCAAATGCTTTATATGATGAAATTTACACTTCATATACTGGTGAAAAAACTTTAAAAGATATTATAGCTAAAATATCATTGCCAATTTTTACTAAAGATATTCCACCATATTTGAGGACAAGGTTGGACTTTGTCCACCTAATCTTTGATAAAGAATTCACTGGATATGTCTATTATGGACAGGATGGTGTTATTTCCGAAGTACTTGGAACGATTAATAATGCTATATATGCTTCAATACCTATTAGAAAATATGCTAGAGGAGCTGAAATAATTATAGAAGCAGCTTCAGTAATTGAAGGTAATCCTAATTTTGAAAATGAAGTTAATTTATTAGCCAATCCTTTGAATTTGATGGGATTTGGCGCTGAGTTTCGTGTATGGAATCGCAGATATGGTAAATACTAATAAGTTTGAAGGGAGGTATAATTGATATGGCTAATCCTTTTGCTACGTATAGAGCAAGCAAACGATATAATGAAGAATTGGCTAGGATGCAGCAGGAACTATGGGATAATCTAAAGATACAAATAGGAATGTTATCTGAACAAAGAAAACAAATGTTAGCCAGTGCTAATCAAGATATTGTGCAACGGAAAATGCAAGGTTATCAAACTCAGCAAGCAACTATAGCTAGACAGTTAGCTATGGGATTAGGTGCTGGTGGAGGCACTTTATCAGCTGTTCGAGGTAATCTTCAGCAAGCGGTAGCTCAAGACGTGGGTATTATTCAGTCTAATTTAGCTAACTATCTTGCTCAGACACAATATCAGCAACAACTGATGCAAAGGGAAACAATGTCCCAATATTTACAGTATGAGTCACAAAAGCGTAAGCCAGGATTAGATGCTTTAGAAGCCACACTAGGATTGGTAGCAAATATTGCTTTATTAGACTGGAGTAAACTTGGAGACTTGCTGTCTCCATTATTGTTGAAAGGGGGATAAATATATGGCAGCATTGACTACAACAGAACGTTTAGAAACGCTAGAACTTCCTAAAGAAGAAAGTTTTTATAAAGCCACGACACCTAGCCTGAAGGTATTCGCCCAACCGTTAAGTATGCCTGTAGATGCTAGTGGTGTTTATGGTGTGCAGCAAACATCCAGTGAGATTGCACAGAAGGCTGAGATATGGTCTTCTTTGGTAAAAACAACAGCTACAATTACACCATTATTGAATAAAATACAAGAAGAGAATAAGCGTGTGCAACAAATAGAAGGATGGATGACAGCTGCTTCTGGAGGACAGCTGGATGAGAAAGCTTCAAAATCAATGATGCAAGGATATTATCAATACACCGCAGAGTTGGATTATTCAATCTTCAATAGTTCTATACAAGAATATTATCAGCAAAATAAGATGCAATGGGAAAGTCCTGAAGAAGTACAAAAGGGATTAAATGAATTTTTGAATGAATGGATGCTAGCTAGACCTTCCAATTATTATTATTTAGAAACATTTCTTCCACATGCGTTGGATATTCAACAATCACTAATAAATGATTGGACACAACAAAAGGTGCAACAAATAAATGATGATATAGTTGCAACATCAGTGGCTGGTGTTCAAAATAAAGCTGATGCTTATATTCAGGCTGGTTTACAAAAGTTTTTAAATGTTCCAAATATAAACTTATTTGATAGTAGTTTTGCTTTTGATACATTAGAGATTACTAATGAATTTAATGAATTCTTAAGATTTGGTTTATCAGAAGTACAAAAAGAAGCAAAAGCAATGAATTTAACCAGACTTGATGTATCTCAAATATATATTAACCGTATTGGTGAACTTGCAGTAGCATATGGTATGCCTGAATTGTTGAATTTTACAGATATTCCAGATGAGAATGGTATTAAACTTAATCAAACAGTATTTTCAAACACAATTAATCAATATAGAACTGAAGCAATGAAAGTTAAACAATCAAAGATTGAACAGCAATCTAAAGCACAAGAAGCAATGGACAACGAAACTGTTGATTTATTGTACAAACAATGGTATTATGATATTTCTGATTTTTTAAATGTTTCAAAATTTGACCCAACTAGCAAAGTAAGATTTGAAAAGTATTTTAGAGAGGAAGTACTTAACAATGAATATTTATATAAATTAAGTGATAGTAGATTTGCTAATATAGTAAATATGGCTAATGAAATATTGTATAACGAACACACATATTCTCAAGTAAGTAATGAAAGAACATTGGTTGAATTAGACAATGCGTTCTATAAAGGCAAATTAACGGAAGAAATGGTTACACAAGAGTTGCTTAGTAATAATTTATCTTTGAAGGATTACCAAAATTATATGAAGAAATTAAATGATGCAAAAGAATTGGAAAATAAACAAGTTCAACAATGGTTAAATGCAAAAACTATTGCAGCTTATGAAGTATATGGAATAACAGAGAATGAATGGATACAAGCTTTAAATACCCAAAACTTTAGTCCTGCTGAAATTGATAAAATTACTGGTATAATGCTTTCACAAAGAGAAGCGGAAGCTAAGACATTAGAAGATTATGAGAAACAAAAACTTATGGAAGAAGAAGCAATGAAAGCAATGCAACGAAAGGAAAACTATTTAAACTTAAAAAACAGATTAGCTAAGAATGAATTCATTAAACCTGAAGAAATTATAGAAATGTATGCTTCCAATGAACTTGAAGCTACTGATGCTGACAAGTTATTAGGGACTGTTTATTCTATGATAGATGATGTAAAAACGTTTAAAACTAGAAATTTTGATAAGATGATTGAAAAAACAATACAAATGTATGCTGGGTCAATTTATGCCGTGATATGGAATAGTGAACTTGAAGCTGTTTTATATGAGAAAGCAAATGAACTTGCAACACAATTTTATGAAATAAATGATTTAACTAGACCTGATATTCACATATTATTCAGAGACCAAGTATTGACACCATTAGAGGAATACGCACAACAATATACGTCTTCAGGTGAACTTGGACAAAAGACAATGAGTATGGGTGCAACATATGAAGAGATGTTAAAGAGTTTTGAAGAAGATAAGAAGAGCGCTGAACCATTTTGGAAAAAGACTTTTAATAAGCTTTTTGGTAAGGAAGAAGAAATTACAACAAATGCTTATATTTCACCTAATGATAAGTTATATTCTAACATAACCAATTATACATTGCCTGATGTGATTAGAGAATTAGAAACAGCTGGTTTAACAACTATTGATGCCAAAAGTATGGCTTATGATGAGACTAGAAACTTCATTGTAGAAAAATTGAAAGCTGGAGCAGACCCTGCAAAACTTCAGATTTATTTAGTTACACAAAAAGGCTTTACAGATGCAGAAGCACGAAAAATTATAACTGAAGTTATAAAAACTTATGGCGCAGATTTGATGAAGTCTCCGTATGTTCCACAACAAAAGTAAAGGAGGTATAAATATGCAATTATCTCCAGAGCAAATTGTTACTTTAAATGAAGAAATATATTTAGAATTATTACCAACATATTTAGACTTAATAGACCAACATTTCAAAGAAATTAATCCTGATGTAATTATGCCTCCAAAGAAAAGTTATTACATAAAAGCTAAAATCGTTGAAATTGTTAGAGGAAAGCCAAGTAAACCTGATTAATAAAATGTTATAACTTGTAAAGGAGGTATAAATATGCAATTATCTCCAGAGCAAATTGTTACTTTAAATGAAGAAATATATTTAGAATTATTACCAACATATTTAGACTTAATAGACCAACATTTCAAAGAAATTAATCCTGATGTGTCAAAGTTAGCTAAACCTGGTACAGAAGCGCGCCAAAAGCAAGAACAATTTATACTAAATGTTTTAAAAATAGCTGATGAAGAAGATGTTGACCCATTGTTATTGTTAAATTTATCAGCTACTGAATCAACACTGGGATTATATAAAGGGAAAATTGGAAATGCATTTCAAATTTATAAAAGTACATGGGAATCAGCGAAAAGTTATTTTTCCTTACGCAAATATTTATTTGAAGATGAAAAATTACCTGATATTTTAACCAAAACCATTGATGAAATTAATGGAAACACCGAAAATGAAGTAAAAGCTGCAATTTATGTTTTAAGATATTCAGCTTTAAATGCTTTACATTCTGCTGGAATGAAAGATAATAGAGATGTTATAACTGGAATTTATGAATATGCCAATAAAGCACTAAAGGAGCCAGAAAAATCTGACTATGATGCAATATTAAATTTAATGATTGCGACTTATCGTAATGGTGCTGGAAATTTATATGGTTCAGATGTTGGAAAAAAATTTCAGAAAGATATTGTTTTATCAGACCCTAGTCTCAAAGGTGATGTTGCTACTGTTATAAAAAATATTAATGAAACAGTGCCAAAATATTCTGATATGTTCAAAATTACCACAGCAGATAATTTAGAAACACTGAATGATTATAATACTAAAGTAAGACCTAATGTTACTGAAAAAGAACTAATTACTACGAAAGAAGCTGAGGTTACACAAACAAAAACTCAAGAATATATTGCAAAATTAGAAAAATTAAAATTAGCTGAAATACCAGTTGAACCAGAAACAATTACACCAGAAGCTGCCGAAACAATTTATCATCCTTTTCAAGCACCAACTAATGTACAATTAACATCTTCAAAAGATACTCTTAAAGAATTTTATGAAAATTTAAGCAAAATTCAACAACCTGAAGTAAGTATGGAAGCTGCTAAAGTAGAAGAAACAATTCCAGAGTCTCCAAAGATGCCGACTAGTAAAGACATATTTTCTAAACCTTTAAGCATAGATTTAAAAGCAAAACCTATACTTT
>ERZ795045.3788-NODE-3788-length-12865-cov-6.420843_pt1 | contig 12865 bp, 10 predicted proteins | sample MGYA00375129_ERZ795045 | MGnify/ENA primary metagenome ERZ795045 (study PRJEB30174, sample SAMN05720166) | activated sludge metagenome | isolation source: anaerobic digester from wastewater treatment plant | place: Japan | collected 2015-05-15 ... | reverse complement strand
GCCCGGATGTCCATCAGAGCCCCCGAGCCCACTCCGGCCTGAGAAGCCCCGAGGACGCATCCGACAGGGCGGTGTCGATGAGCCGCAGGATCTCTTCCTTGTCGCGGGGCAGGTACCCGCTTATGGGAAGGTAGTTCGACGCGTGTTCCGACCCGAACTTGCAGTCGGAGACCTCCAGGTCCTCCACGAACCACCTGAGCTCCTGGAGCGACTGGCGCTTGTCGATGAGCTTGAAGCCGCCTCCCATGATCTTTTCCTCGTAGACGCGCTCATACGGCCCGAGCATGAGCGTGAGCGTGGCGAGGAAGTGCGGGTCGATGGCGTTGGCCACCCTCGCCGAGTCCTTGGCATGGACGTAGCTCCCGTCCACGCCTCCGAGACCGAGGATGATGAAGGTCGACATGCGAAGCCCGGCCTCCACGGCCTTCCGGCACCCCTGGATGATCCCGGCGGCGGTCGCCCCCTTCCTGATCCGCTTCAGGAGTGCGTCGTTGCCGGTCTCGATGCCCAGGTACAGCACGTCGAGCTTTCTCTTCCTCAGTTCCCTGAGCTCGTCGACGGACTTCTCGAGGAGGTTCGTGGGACCGGCGTACGCGCTTATCCTTTTCAGGTTGGGGAACCTCTGGTTCATGAGGTCGAGGACGTCGATCAGGTACCCGGTCGGCGCGGCCAGGGGGTCTCCGTCGGCCAGGAAGATCTTCTCCGTCCCCGGGTAGAGCCACGACATCTCGATGACGTCCTTCTCAACCTCTTCGAAAGGTCTCACCCTGAACTTCTTCGTCTTGTACATCGCGCAGAACACGCACCTGTTCCAGGAACAGCCGAGCGTCACCTGGAAGATGAGGGAGCGCGCCTCGGACGGCGGCCTGAACAGCGGCATGTCGTATTCCATGGTTGTTTGTCCTCCCGGCACACCTCGCTTGCAGCCTGTATCCAGGCCTCGAGGGGCCTCGAGAGCGCGCCGGGGGCCTCCCGAGATGGTCTCGAGGACACCTCCGGCTCGTGTGCGCGCACCTCGACCCCTCTCCTTGCCAGTGCACAACCAACCATATCAGAGGGAAAAATTCAATGCACTTTTCCTCCCGGCCGACCCTCCAAGGCAATCACGCCGCCTGTTGATCCGGCACCGGGGAGAACCGGCCTCAGCCGCCTTGGGGGTAGTCGAAGGGCTTGTAGGGCTTGATGTCGAGGATGGGGGTGTCGTCCAGGATGTCGACGTTGTCCACGTGGAGCATGTTCCCCTCGACAAGGAGGAGCCTCAGCACGGAGATCCCGATGGGGTTGGGCCGGTTGGGGGAGCACAGGCTGAACACCCCGCGCAGCTCGCCCACCCCCCTTCGCCTCTGCAACAGCTCGTACCCCCTCGACTTGTGGAAATAGAACACCACGACGATGTGCGTGTAGTCCGAGAGGTTGGAGAGCCCCGCCTCGTACTCGGGATAGACCTCTATGACCCCCTTGACGTCCGACTCCGTGTAGAACCTGGGGGCGGTCTCGGCGTCCTTCAGGGGGGAGTGCATCACCCCTATGGGCTTGAACGAGATCTCCATGGGGCTCTTCTACCCCAACGGGTGCGCCTTGGGAACCCCCGTCGTCGTGCAAAGGCGGTCCTTCACAGGGGCGGCCTCGGCCTGTCGATGCACAGTCTCACCAACTCCTCCATGTCGACCGTACCCGCGCACACCACCGTATCGGCGCCCCCCCAGTAGATCTTCGCGGTCCGGTCGTCTTCGGGGACCATGGCGCAGCAGAAGACCACGTTGTGTACGTACCCCGTCACCTCCCACGGGTCTTCGGGCTGCAGGATCCATTCGTCGGCGACGCCTATGACGCGCGAGGGATCGGCGAGGTCGTGCAGGGCCGTCCCCAGCCGGTATACGGCGCCGTCCATGGTCTTGAACACGCCGTGGAAGACATGGAGCCAGCCCCGCTCGGTCTTGACAGGGGGAGACCCGGGCCCGACCTTCATCTCGTCCCAGTGGTAGGTCATGGGCGAGATCAACGGTTTCGACTCCCCCCAGTGCACGAGATCCGGGGAAGAGGACATCCAGATGGACCACGGCATGATCTCCGAGTGCGGCCGGTCGAGCCTCACGTACCTCCCCCCGATCCTTTCGGGGAAAAGAACCACGTTGCGGCAGTCCGCCTGCGTGATCACGGCGATGCGCTCGACCGCCTCGAAGTCGGCGGTCCTCGCGAGGACCACCCTCACGCCGAAGCGCGAGTACGCGCTGTAGGTGACAAGGTACTCGCCCTCGACCAAGGTGATCCTGGGGTCCTCCACGCCGAACTCCTCGACCTGCGCGAAAGGCCCCTCGGTCGCCGGGGTGACAAACGGCCTGTCCCTGACGGTGAACGCGTACCCGTCGCGGCTGTCCGCGATGCCTATCACCGAGCGGCCGTTTTTGAGGTGGGACCTGAACAGCATCGTGTACCCGCCCGCATGCTTCACCACGGCCGCGTTGTGCACGGTCTCGACCGGGTACGGGACATCGTCCTTGGTCAAGATCGGGTTGCCGGGATACCGCTCGACGATGGACCTCCTCTCCTTCCCCACGGCTCACCTCCCTCGGCTCACGATGAGCTCGTACAGCCTGGCATAGTCGTCCACCATGCGCTCGGCGCTGAAACGTTCCTCGACCCAACGCCGCGCCTGGGCCCTGTCGAGGTCGCGCACCCGCGGGACCGCGTCCACCATGGCATCGACGTCCCTCACCAAGAAGCCTGTCACGCCGTGCCGCACAATCTCCGGCATGCTTCCACGGTTGAACGCTATGACCGGCGTCCCGCACGCCATGGCCTCCACCACGGAGAGGCCGAAGGGTTCGTCGAAGTTGATGGGATGGAGGAGGGCGTAGGCCTTTCCCAGGAGCTCGTCGCGCGTGCGCGGGTCCGCGCTCCCCACGAACACGACCCTCCTTCCGTCGACGTGCGGCTTGACGTGCCTCTCGAAGTATTCCCGGTCCTGGACGATGCCGGCCATCACGAGCTTCATGCCCGCCCTCGAGGCCGCTTCGATGCATTCCCGCGCGCCCTTGTCGTGGTGGATCCTGCCGAAGAAGAGGAGGTACCCGCCGTGAGCCTGCCTGAAGGTGAACTGGCCGAGATCGATACCGTGATAGACGGTCGCGAGGTAATCGAGCCCCTCCCTGCGGTCGGCATTGCTGATGGACACGTAGTGAGCCCTTCCGTTGTACGCCCGGTAGACCGGAAGAATCCCTTCCGAGGAGAACCCGTGTATGGTGGTGAGCACCGGGGTCTTCGTGGCGCACAGGTACGTCAGGGGGAGGAAGTCGAAGTGGTTGTGTATCAGGTCGAACTCATGTGCGCGCTCGAAGAGGGCCGCTATGTGAAGGGCCTCCCAGACCTTGGGGATGAGCGTCTTGTCCTCCTCGTAGCCGCGGGGACACACGGACACGAGCCTCGCGCTCGTAACGGAATCGCCTGTGGCGAAGAGGGTCACGTCGAAGCCTCGCCTGACGAGCCCCTCGGCAAGGAGCGACGCCACCTGCTCCCAGGGACCGTAATGCCTGGGGGGCGTCCGCCACGCTATGGGCGAGAGCACGGCCACCCTCATCACGGCCAGGCCCTCCTGTCGCGGTCGTGGTGCTCCTCGAGCCACGAAAGCAGCTTGCCCACCGTCGTGAAGGCGAGACCGATGCATCGATCCGCCGCCCCGTAGTAGAGCCTCACCTCGTCGCCGTGCCTCACCCACCCGCAGGGGAAAACCACCTTGTCCACGTCGCCGACCACCTCGTAATCCTCCTGAGGCCCGAACACCCACTCGTCGGACCTCATGAGCACCCTGGTCGGATCCTGCCGGTCGAGCAGCGCGAGCCCCAGCCGGTAGATGCACCCGCTGGCCGTGGCGCGCACCCCGTGGTAGAGCACGAGCCACCCCTTGTCCGTCTCCATGGGAGGGGGGCTGAGGCCGATCTTGTTCGCGTCCCACCACGCCCCCTTCCGTGCGGGCAGGAGGACCTGGTGGTCGCCCCAGTGCTTCATGTCGGGACTGAACGAGATCCAGATGTGTGCGCCGGTGTGCTCGACCGAGGACGCGGGCCTGTGCACCATGGCCCAGCGTCCGCCGAAACGCACGGGAAAGAGCGCCGCGTCCTTGTCCTCCGGGGGCATGACCACCCCCTTGCGCTCGAACACCCTGAAGTCCCTCGTGGTCGCAAGCGAGACGAGGGGGCCGCCCCTGGAGTAGGCCGTGAACAGTACGGCCCAGAGATCGAGATCATCGATGCGCGTGATTCTGGGGTCCTCGATACCCCAGATCTCCTCGGGGTGCTTCACGGGGTCCGGCTCGAGGGCCGGGCCCGGCTCCACCCGCCAACCCGTGACGCCGTCGTCGCTTGTGGCCACCGTGAGGTGGGAGATGCCCCTCTTGTCCTCCACGCGCATGAGCAGGAGCGTCTGTGAGCCAAAGACGCAGGCTGCCGCGTTGAAGACCGAGTTGGCAGGGTACGGGATGTCCTTCACCGTCAGGATCGGGTTCCCCTCATACCTCGTAAAGACTTCCATGCCGTCTCCTCCTGTGTCCTGTTGCCGGCCGGACGAGCGTGGCGGACGTCAAGCCGCCCCAGGGATCACACGGACCGCCCTCTTCCCCCGCTGAAGAAGCGCCCTGACCGGCGCCGCACGGACAACGGGCAAGGGCGAAGCCATGGGCCGCCGGGGCCGGCCCCTTGCCGAGGTCAGAATTCGAGTTCCATGACCACCGGCCTGCCCGTTCTCGACGACCATCTGGCGAGCCTGTATGCCTCGTTGTACTGGGCCGCGACGACCTCCCAACTCACCACCTCGTCCAGGTATCTCTTCAGGTTCTGCCCGAGCTCCAGCCTCAGGTTCTCGTCGCATGCGAGCTTGATCACCTTTTGGCGGAGCATTTCCTTCGTCGTGAAGAGCAGGCCGCCCTCGCTCTCGAGCGTCTGCGCGGTCAGCCCTTCCATGGGGGCCGTTGTGATGTAGGGCTTGTTCAGGGCGATGATCCTTGCCAGCGTCCCCGACTGCGTCTCGTCCGTCGACGGAAGGACGATGAAATCGCACAGGGCCATGATCTTGTAGTAATCGTCCCCGCGGGGGACGAACTCGTGGTAGTGCGCGATGCCCTTTGCCTTGAGCGCCACGAGATCGCTCTTCCACTCCTCGTAGTCCTTCCTGTGATGCGCGTCCCTCATGGTGCCGGCGGCCAGGAGGTCCCACTCCTGGCCCGTGCGCCTGAGGATCTCGTGGTGGATGTCCTCCCACATGGAGAGGAGGATGTCCCACCGCTTGTTGGACTGTATCCAGCCGACCATCCCGACGAGGTGCCCGGCAAGCCCCATGTCGTCCAAGCCGAACTCCTTCCTCAATTCCGGGATCTCGTGGACGCCCCACCTCTTGTCGGGTCTCGCGCCGTGGGGGACCACCATGATGTTCCTCGGCGTGGCCCAGCCCCTCGTGTGGAAGGTCCAGTCCAGCCTCCACTTCTGGTAGTGGCACTTGAACAGGACCACGTGCGCCCTCTGGCAGAGCCTGAAGATGAAGTCCGCCTCGAAGTCGCTGAGCCTGCCGTGGACGGTGTGCGGTTCCACGACGACGGGGTACGGCGCAATGGCCTCGAGCAGGTCGAGAAACCCGTCGTTCCCGTCGCCCATTCCACGCTCGTCCCGGTACTCGTAGAGACCGTACTCGTGTTCGATGTGGACCACGTAGGGGTCGAGCCTCTCGATCGTCTTCGCCACCGTCCTCCACCAGTCGGGCCTGCTCGTGTCGATGACCGGGAACACCCCATCGCCGGAACCGTCGTGGTGGCTGATCACGAGCACGTCCCTGTCAGGGTTCGCCTTTTGGATGAACTCCCGCGCCTCCTCGCAGAAGGTGGCGATGCCGCAGAGTCGCGGGGGGTAGGAGCTCACCATTACGATTGGTTTTCTCGCCATGGGGGTCTCACTCCGTCGGTCTTTCTTCGCGTGATCCGTTCCGGGCGAGCTCGAGGCCGAGGCTGCCGAAGCGGTTGATGCTCAGGAGGGACAGGAAGCATGCGAGGGTCGACTCGGCCCCCTGGTTGCGGTTCGGCCCTCCCGCCTGCAGCCCGTCACAGCATCCCCCGGTCTTGTGGTCGTACAGGGGCACGTTCAGGTCGTTGCGGCCGAGGAACCACTCGAGACAGCACTGGGCCCTGGTGACCCAGATCTCGTCACCGGTGGCCGAGTACGCCTCCCTGCAGGCCTCGATCATGTGATACACCTCGACGGGTTGCTGGTCGAACCTGGCCTTGACCCCTCCCTTCTCGTACCAACCGTTGTTCCCGACGGGCACGAAATGGCCTTTGGGGTCCGTCTGTTCCCTGTAGAGCCAGTCGAGGCTCTCGATCCCCGCCTGGAGCATCTCGTCGTTTTCGAGCGAGCGCCCGGTCAGGATGAGCGCCTGGGGGATCTTGCCGTTGGCGTAGGCGAGCCTGTCCTCTATCCAGGGCCAGTCGTCGCAGGCCGTTTGCCTGTAGAGCCCGAGCAGCATCTCCGCGAGGCGCTCCCGCACGCGTCGCACCTCGCTGTCGCCCGCGAACATACGCAGGTAGGAGGCGATGCCGATGAGCGCGAAGGCCCATGCCCTGGGCGAGGAAAAGTCCGTCACCACCGGCAGGGCCTTCTCGAACAGGTGCTTGGCCACGGCGCGGATGTCGTCGGTCCACGCGAGAGCCACCGCCTCGCCGAGCGCCCACAGGGCCCTGGCATGGCTGTCCTCGGAACCTTTGTCTTCGAGCCACCTCCGATCGTACCCCATGAAGTTTCTGAACCGCGAGTTTTCCTCGTTGAAGGCATGAAAGAGGAAGGCGAGATAGGTGGGGACCATGAGGGACGCCTGTTCGTCCTCTGGTATCATCTCCCTTGCCATGAGCACCGCGATGAGCGCCCGGGCGTTGTCGTCGGTGCAGTACCCGTGGAACCGGTCCGGGACGATGTATTTCGCGTGCTGGAGGATACCGACATCGTCGGTGAGGCGAACGATGTGGTCGAGCTTCGGCTGCGGTATCTCGCTGGGCGAGGCCCCCACCGTCTTGGCATAGTACACGGGTTTCGGCGATCGTTCCCGCTCCTGTTTCACCTCCGCGAAGACCTCGAGATACCTCCGCGCCACCTCTTTCCAGACCATCTCGCGGCAGAAGGTGTACGCGCGCTTGCGCATCGCGTGCCTCTCCACCTCGTTCGACAACAGGTCGTTCACCCTCTCCGCGAGCGCAGCCGGGTCCTTAAACGGCACCAACCTGCCCCTGCCGTCGGCCAGCATCTCTTCGGCATACCAGTAAGGGGTCGACACCGTCGCCTTCCCGCTCCCGAGCGCGTAGGCAAGCGTACCGGAGGTGATCTGCTCCTTCTGGAGGTACGGGGTCACGTACACATCCGCCGCACCCAGGAACTCGCACAGTTCCTGCAGGTCCACGAAACGGTTGTGGAAGATCACGTGATCGCCCACCCCGAGCCCCCTCGCCAGTCGCTGCAGCGACAGCCTGTAGGATTCCCCCTGATCCCTGCGCACGTGGGGGTGGGTCGCTCCCAGCACGATGTACACGGCGTCGGGATGGTTCTTCACCACGAGCGGAAGGGCCTCGATCATGGTCTCTATCCCCTTTCCCGGGGAGAGGAGGCCGAAGGTGAGGATCACCTTGCGGCCCTCGACGCCGTACTGGTCCTTGTAATAGTTCGGGTCCACGAACGGGACGTCCGGGATACCGTGGTGGATCATGACCGTCTTGTGCTCTGGCACCGCGTAGACTTCTCTCAGGATCTGGCGGGCCTTGTTGCTCATGACCACCAGGCGGTCCGAGAGCTGGGCCAAACGCTTGACCACGGCGAGCTGCCAGGGGTTCGGCTCCTTGAGCACCGTGTGGAGCGTGCTCACGACGGGCATGCGGAGATTCTCCAAGAGGTCGAGGATATACACGCCGTAATCACCACCGAAGATCCCGTACTCGTGCTGGAGGCAGGCCACATCCACGCCGCTGATGTTCAAGAACTCCGCAGCCATGAGATAATCCCTGAGCACCCGCTGGTTGATCTCGAACCTTACCTGGGGCGGGTAGGGATACCCCTCCGGGACATCGTTCATGACGACGGCCAGGCACTGGCCTCCCCGGTTTTCCTGCTCGAGGGCCGTGTGGAGGTCCGTGGTGAAGGTGGCGATGCCGCACTGTCGCGGCTGGAAGTTCCCTATCAACGCTATCTTCATCGGGCGCTGCGGCGATATCATCTGCGTCATGCTCTCCTCCTGTCCGATCCCTCGAAAGGCCCCGGCTCGCCATCCAGCACGGTCGGGGGGCATGGATTCCCCTTGCCTGACCGAGGCGATCCACGACCATCAAGAACCGAGGATGCGTCTGTGTGTGTCGCGCCCCGGGCGGGCGACAGGCGGGCCTTGGCCTCTCCCGCGAAGGCCGCAGGGAGGCCGAGGGATGAAAAGGTTCCACGTGCCTCAGGCTCGAACGACGTACTTCTAACGCCCACACGACTCGATCCCAGAACATTCCGTCCCATTGACCGAAATCTCCCAGAACGCTCGTTGTGCCGGGTGTCTTGCCGCGCCTCCTCGTACTGCGCGAGGATCTGTCGATGGCGGCTGTTCCTCGCCTCCTCTTCTCATAGGGCATGAACCGCACGGAGACAAGGGGGGCGGCTTTGCGAGCACCCTTGCGATTCCTTGACCAGAGGAGAGCGAGTGCTTATATGGAGATCATGAGACCCCCGGAACATCTGGTGATCAGACCACCGAGCGAGGCCAGAAGCCTGCTCGTCCGCCTCGTGAGAGGGTGCAACTGGAACAGGTGCGCCTTCTGCGGGATCTACGACTTCTTCGACACGCCCTTTTCCGAGCGCTCCCTGGAGGAGGTCATCGAGGACATCGACGCCCTGCGCGCCATCTACGGCGACATCTTCAAGACCGCGTTCTTGGGCGACGCAAACCCCCTGCACCTCAAGACGGACTTCCTCGTTCAGGTGCTCGAGCACCTGCGCAAGACCTTCCCACGGCTCGAACGGGTCACCTCGTACGCCCGGGCGTCATCTCTGGCGAAGAAGACCCGGGAGGAACTCGTCTCGATACGCAAGGCGGGGCTCGACAGGGTCCACGTGGGGATGGAGAGCGGCTCCGACAAGGTCTTGAGGTTCCACATGAAGGGGACGACGCAGGCACAACTCATCGACGCCGGGCACAAGGCCATGTCCTCGGGGATGGAATTGAGCTACTACGTCCTCCTCGGGCTCGGGGGCGTCGAGCTCTGGGAGGAGCACGCCAAGGAGTCGGCCCGCGTGCTCAACGAAGTCAAGCCCCACTTCGCCCGCATCAGGAGGCTCTGGATCCACCCCATGTCAAGGCTCGGGGAAGAGATCCGGTCGGGGCGATTCACCGAACAGACCCCCGAGGGAACGGTGCTCGAGCTCAGGAGCATCCTCGCGGAGCTCGAGCCCTCGCCCATGGTGCTCACCTGCGACCACGCGAACAACTATATCCAGGTGGAAGGGCGCATCGACCTCCACAAGGACGGGATGCTCGAGGTCATCGATTCGTTCCTCTCCCTTCCCGAAGAACAGAGGATCAGGCACTACCGTTCGGTCCCCTCGGTCATCTGAGGCGACTTTTTCCTTGACTTCTCCCCGATATTTCCTTAATGCCTCTATCCTATGGCAATTGCGAGACCAGGCACCATGTTCGGGTTCTTCTTTTTTGATTAGGTCTGCCTGCGCTTGTAGCTCCGAGACCTAGTCAAAAAAAGCCGCAGGTGGACCTTGTACGTCGACCTGCGGCTTTTTTGTATGCACAGAGATCCCGGCGGCACCACGAGCAGGTACGTCGTGCCGAGGAAGTTAACGCAAAAGACAAGGAGGACATGCAATGGTGAACGTGAGACGTGCTTTGATGGTGGGAGGTATCGCCCTGTTCGTCTGCTTGACGATCTCCTCGGCGCTTCATGCCAAGGACATCAAGGTCGGGGCGGCGATCAACCTCACGGGTCCCGCTTCCACCTGGGGACAGTACCATGCCAAGGGCACCCAGGACTACTTCCGCTACGTGAACGAGGTCAAGGGCGGCGTGAAGGGGGACAAGATCTCCCTGATCACCGTCGACACGGCATACAAACCCGCAGAGGCGGTCGCCGCGGTGAGGAAGTTCGCCATGCAGGAGAAGGTCGACATGATCGCCACCTGGAGCGCAGGCGAGGGGCTGCAGGCAAAGCCGCTCCTCCAGGAATACAAGATCCCTGCGATCAACTATTCGACGGCGTGGGAGATCCTCCAGCCGCCCGTTGACTTCATGTACCTGCCGTTCGGCAGCTACAGGCTCGACTGCGCCGCGGTCATGGAGTACATCTCCGCCGTGCACAAGGGCAAGTCCCCGGCCAAGGTGGGGCTCCTCACCTACAACAATGCCTACGGCAGGTCCATCCACGAGCCGAGCAAGGAGTTCGCAAAGGGGAAAAACATCGAGATCGTCTCCATCGAGGAGTTCCCCCCGCAGACCGTCGATCTCACCACCGAGCTTCTCCGCCTCAAGCAGAGCGGCGCGGAGTACGTCTTCATGCAGATGTTGCCGGCGGCCATCATCAGCACGCTCAAGGCCGCAGACCGGATCGGCTACAACCCCGTGTTCATCGGGACCTGGACGTCCACCGATCCCGATTTCTTCAAGAACGGCCAGGGCCTCATCAGAAACCGGGTGAAAATGCACTTCTGCGGCGGGCTTCCCTCGGACAGGACGCCCGGCGTGAAGCTCATGGAAACCATCTGGAAGCGGTACAAGACCGTCGACTCCTTTGACACCGCATACTGGGAGGGGATCGTGGTCGGCATGATCATGGAACGCGCCTTCCTTAGGGCGAAGGAGAAGTTCGGCGAGGTCAACCCCATAAACGTGAACAAGGCCCTCGAATCGTTCAAGAACGAGGATTTCGGCGGCCTCGTGCCCGCCGTCACCTATTCCGGCACCGACCACGAGGCGTCGTTCACCGGGAGGATCGTCCAGATCCACGAGAACGGCACGTTCACCCCGCTCACGGAGTTCTTCACCCCGGGCAAGGGAAAGATCAAGCTCGTAGGCACCAAGACGAAATAGCGAGGGAACGCGCGGGAGAGCATTGTGAGGGCATACCGAGGGCAACCACGAATCTTCACCCACGAGAAGATGTCCGCCAAGAGGGCGGATCTCGACATACGAGACCTCTCGCTGTCATTCGGCGGCATCCAGGCCCTCAGGGAGGTATCCCTCTCCGTGCGCACCGGGGAACTCGTGGCCGTGATAGGCCCGAACGGCGCCGGGAAGACGAGCCTCATGAACTGCATCACCGGCTTCTACAAACCCTCATCAGGCAGCATCCTGTTCAACGGCAGGGTCATAACGTCCCTGCCGTCGCACAGGCTCACCTCGCTCGGCATCGGCAGGACGTTCCAGAACATCGAGCTCTTCCCCGGCATGACCGTGCTCGACAACCTGCTCCTCGCCCGCCACACCAAGGCGACGTACTCCTTCGCCTCCGCATGCCTGTTCCTCCGCTCGGTCAAGAGGGAGGAAGTCATGCACCGGGAAATCCTGGAAGAGATCATCGACTTCCTCGAGATCCAGTCGATCAGGAAGGAGCTCGTGGGCTCGCTTCCCTACGGCCTCCGAAAGCGCGTGGAGCTCGGCAGGGCCCTCGCCCTGGAACCCAGCCTGCTCGTCCTCGACGAACCCTTCGCGGGGATGACCCTCGAGGAAAAGGAAGACATGGTCCGCTTCCTCCTGGAGCTTCACGACGGCTGGGGCCAGACCATGATCCTCGTGGAACACGACATGTCCATCGTCATGAGCATTTCCGAGCGCGTCTTCGTGCTCAACTTCGGCGAGAAGCTCGCCGAGGGTCGACCGGACGAGATCCAGGACCACCCGGACGTCATCCGAGCATACCTCGGGGAGACCTCTGACCTGGAACACGATCTCCCCTCGGGGGAGTAGGGGGGAGGCGATGTCCCGGGTGAAAGCGAGCGGCATCAAGATGCACGCGGATGTTCTCGACAGGCTCGAGACCATGACCCTGCCGCAGGTGCTCATCCACCAGGCGCAGGCCTTCGGGAGCGATCCGCCGGCGATCAGGGAAAAGGCCTACGGGATCTGGCAGACATACACCTGGCAGGACTACCTCGACTACGTGAGGCTCACCGCGTACGGCCTCAAGGCGTTGGGCCTCAAGCGTCACGACAATGTGGCCATGGTCGTGAACAACCACCCCGAGTGGCTGTTCTGCCAGCTCGGGTCCCAGGCCATGGGCGCCGTCACGCTCAACCTCTTCACGTCGGCCGTGGCGAGCGAGATCGCCTCCACGCTGAAGCGGGTCAACGCCAGGATAGTGATCGTGCAAGACCAGGAGCAGACCGACAAGATCCTCGAACAGTCGTCGAACCTGCCTCACCTCGAGGCGCTCGTCTACGTGGACCCCACGGGTATGCGCGGGTACGCGGGAAACAGGCTCCTCGTCAGCTACAAAGACCTCCTCGAGCTCGGGAAGAAACACGAACTCAGGCATCCCGGGCTCTTCGTCGAGGAGGTCTCCAAGGGAAAGCCGAGCGAGACGGCGCACATGATCCTCACCTCGGGCACCACCGGGGTCTCGAAGCTCGCCATGTTGTCGCACCGCAACTACACCGCCATGGCCAGGCAATGGATCGAGACCGCGCCTGTAACCAGGGGCGGCAACTGGCTCTCCATGACCCCGCCCGCCTGGATCGTCGACCAGATGTGGGCCTTCGGCGTGGCGCTCATGGGCGGCATGACCATGAACTTCCCGGAGACCCCCGAGACCGTGACCGAGGACTTCCGGGAGATCGGCCCGGAGCTCCTCATCACCTCGTCGAGG
>ERZ795045.3787-NODE-3787-length-12869-cov-3.619947_pt1 | contig 12869 bp, 9 predicted proteins | sample MGYA00375129_ERZ795045 | MGnify/ENA primary metagenome ERZ795045 (study PRJEB30174, sample SAMN05720166) | activated sludge metagenome | isolation source: anaerobic digester from wastewater treatment plant | place: Japan | collected 2015-05-15 ... | reverse complement strand
GGTATTGCGTCGTCTTGCCGACCGTTGGGGAAACAAGGGAAAACGCAGGTTTCCTCGACGCAAGCAGGATCAACGCACGGTGCTTACTGCCGGCATCGATGGCCTGTGGAGTCTGTACAACGTTGGCGACAGCGCCGATGTCGCTCTGTCAAGCTGGATGATTACCAACGAGAGTCCAGACGGTTACGCGTTGATGCATGTCACCGGCAAGACCAGCGCACTGTCTGTCGGCGATATTGCCGCGGTACGCTCGGGCAAATCTCCCGATTGGCAGATTGGCGTGGTCCGCTGGGCCATTTCGGCCAATCCCGAACACCTGGAACTCGGCTTGCAAATTCTGGCGCCGACAGCCGTTGCCGCAATGGCCGTGCAACCCGCCGCCAGCCAGATCGCAGAATATCTGCCAGTGCTTGTTCTGCCGGCGTTACCGAAGATACGCGCCCGGCAGTTATTGATTGCCGCCGTCGGCATGATCGACAAGGAACGAAAAAAAGCACTGTTGATCATCGAGAAGCACAATCTTGCCGTCCGCGAAATCAAGCTGACATCGGTCGACGAGCAGACGAGCAGCGTCGAAATCCTGTCGATCGCTCCGGAAGAGAACCCATTTTAACGGCCAGCCGTCAGCGGTTAGCCCGCTTCCTTTATCTGTTTTGCGCTTCAAAGCCTTCGCGGGGCGAACAAATGGCGTTTTTCGGCGTGGCTGCATACATTCCATACCGTGGTCGCGCTTGCCGGAGAAGCCGACCTATCGGCCGGACACGTCATTGAATTCGTCGGTTTTTGACAAGGATGAGGCCTGACGGAATTCGGGTAACGTTGCGGCCAGCAAAGCGCCAAGCAACACCACCGCCCAGGAGGCGTAGAGCCAGATCAAAAACAGCGGCACGGTGGCAAAAGCGCCATAGATGGCGTCGTAAGAGGGAAAATTGGCCAGATAGATGGCAAACCCTTTCTGCAATATGATGAAGCCGAGGGCGGCGAATAAACCGGCCGCTGCCGCATCGCACAGAGCGACGCGCGTGTTGGGCAACACGAAATAAAGTCCGCCAAGAAAGAGTGCCGCCACAAGCAGGCCCAGCGCTTTGAACAGGACGTGACGTAACCAGAGCGGTTCGTTGATCAGTCCCAGCGACGTGGTTACCGCGTATGAGATCGCCAGCACCACCGCGGCAATCGCCAGCGGCCACAAGGCGATCAGACTGGCGAAAAGCGGCAGGCGTCGCCACCAGGGACGTTGCGTTTCGATTCGCCAGATATGGTTGAACGTCCGTTCGATGGTCAGCAAGAGCAGCACGACGGTCACTGCCAGGGTCAATGAACCGATGGCGGTCATTTCTCCTGCTTTTTGCGAGAATTCAAGTACCTGGCTGATGATCATCCCGGCGCTACGTTCCGGAAGCAGGCTGCGGGCCAGAAATAGGTCGAGTTGCTCGACCATGCTCGGAAAATACGGCACCCGGGTGACGACACTGAGCACGATGGCCACCAGGGGTACCAGTGACAAGAGAGTGGTGAAAGCCAGGCTGGCGCTGATCTGGTCGAAGTTTTCTTCGATGAAGCGGCGTGCCACGCGTTGGGCAAAGCGGCGCCAGGGAAAACGTCGTGCGGACATCGTGCCGTTATAATCCTGAACCATGCCGGTAATCACAACCGAAGCAGCGCTCGACGCCCTTCGATGCGTACGACGAAGAAACGATTTCACCTTCGGCCATGCGGGCCAGAACGGACTGGCGTTCCGAAGGCCGTACGCTCGTCAACGGAGCGGACGGCGTCGAACGTGAACGATGAGTTAATCGAATACGGATACGCATGTACATTCTTCGACGTGTCTTTGCTTGAACGAGCACCCGGTGGCTTTTCCAGAATCTTAACCCGATGTCCGACATCCTCGTCCTTTACTACAGCCATCGTGGTTCAGTGCTGGCCTTGGCGCAGCAGATCGCGCGCGGCATCGAATCGCATCCTGGTGTCAGTGCGCGCTTGCGGACGGTCCCCAAGGTATCGACCGTTTGCGAAGCGACACAGGTCGACGTGCCTGCCTGCGGCGCTCCCTATGTCGAACCGAGCGATCTGGCCGAATGCATCGGGCTGGCGCTCGGCAGCCCGACCCGTTTCGGCAATATGGCGGCGCCAATGAAATATTTTCTCGACGGCACGGCGTCGGCCTGGACAGCGGGCATGCTGGCCGGCAAACCGGCGTGCGTTTTTACCTCGACCGCCAGCGCACACGGTGGCCAGGAAAGCACTTTGTTGTCGATGATGCTGCCCTTGCTGCATCACGGCATGCTGCTGCTCGGTCTGCCTTATACCGAAAGTGCGTTGTCAACGACACGTACGGGCGGCACGCCCTACGGCGCTTCGCATCTCGCCGGCACGCAAGGCTCGTCGGATTTGAGCGAGGACGAACGGCGCCTGGCTTTCGCACAGGGGCAACGTCTGGCCGCAATCGCGATGAAGTTGCGCGAACGATGATCCGCGGTGCCTATCTGACGGCCTGCATCAGCCTGATCACCCTGATTTTTCTCTGCTTGGCCTGGGAATTGCGGCTGGCGCCGGTGCAGGTTGGCGGTTCGTGGCTGGCCTTGAAATGCCTGCCGCTGCTGGCGCCTCTCTTCGGCATCCTCAACGGACGCCGCTATACCTACCAATGGGCGTCGATGTTGATCCTGCTCTATTTTACGGAAGGGGTCGTCCGCGCGACCACCGATCACGGGCGCGGCCAGACGCTGGCAGCCGTCGAAACGGTGCTGGCCACGCTATTCTTTGCCGCTTGCGTGATCTATGCGCGGAAGACGCGGCCGAGCGCCAGTCCACCGGCATGCTGATCTCTCGCCTGCAAACGGATCAAACGTCGCCCTGCGGGTCGACCCGGTCCGGAAATTGCAGTTTGTTCAGCGCATTGAGATACGCCTTGGCAGAAGCGATGACGATGTCGGTGTCTGCTCCATTGCCATTGACGATCCGGCCGGATCGTTCGAGGCGTACCGTCACTTCACCTTGCGCATCGGTGCCGGTAGTGATCGCATTGACCGAGTAGAGCAATAATTGCGCGCCACTGGCGGCGATCGATTCGATCGCCTTGAACGTGGCATCGACCGGTCCGCTGCCGATAGCCGTGCCTTTTCTTTCGACCCCGCCGACGGTCAAGGTCACTTCGGCATCCGGGGTCTCGCCGGTTTCCGAACACACCCGCGAGTAAACCAGCTTGTAAAACTCATCGTCGGTGGCCAGATCCTCGTCGGAAACCAGCGCCTGCAAATCCTCGTCGAAGATCTCGTGCTTCTTGTCGGCCAGTTCCTTGAAGCGCGCAAAAGCCAGATTCAGGTATTCCTCGCTCTCGAGCACGATGCCCAGGGCCGACAGGCGCGATTTGAAAGCGTTGCGACCGGAATGTTTGCCGAGAACCAGCTTGTTCTGCGCCCAGCCGACATCCTCGGCCCGCATGATCTCGTACGTTTCGCGATGCTTGAGCACGCCATCCTGATGGATTCCCGACTCATGGGCAAAAGCATTGGCGCCGACCACCGCCTTGTTCGGTTGCACCGGATAACCGGTGATCTGCGAAACGAGTTTCGACGCCGGAACGATCTGTGTCGTGTCGATACGCGTGCGCACCGGAAAAACGTCGGCGCGCGTGCGTACCGCCATCACCACTTCTTCCAGCGAAGCGTTGCCGGCGCGTTCACCCAGACCGTTGATCGTGCATTCCACCTGGCGAGCGCCGGCCAGCACGGCCGACAGGGAATTGGCCACCGCCATGCCGAGATCGTTGTGGCAATGCGTCGACCAGACGACCTTGTCGGCACCGGGAACGCGTTCGATCAGGGTGTGCATCAATTCTCCCCAAACCAGAGGGACACTGTAGCCGACGGTATCGGGAACGTTGATCGTCGTCGCACCGGCATCGATGGCCGCCGCAAAGACACGACAGAGAAAATCGACGTCCGAACGAACGGCATCTTCGGCCGAAAATTCGACATCATCGGTATATTCGCGCGCCCAGCGCACCGCCTGCACCGCGGCGGCGACCACCTGGTCCGGGGACATGCGCAATTTCTTTTCCATATGAATCGGGCTGGTGGCGATGAAGGTGTGAATTCGTCCGCGGGCCGCCGGGGCGATCGCATCGCCGGCGCGCCGAATGTCGTTTTCGTTCGAACGCGCCAACGAACAGACCGTCGAGTTCTTGACAATCCTCGCGATCGACTGAATGGCATCGAAATCGCCGGGCGAGGCCGCCGCGAAACCGGCTTCGATGACATCCACCTGCATGCGTTCGAGCTGGCGGGCGACCCGCAACTTCTCCTCCTTGGTCATCGAAGCGCCGGGACTCTGCTCGCCATCGCGCAAGGTGGTGTCGAAAATTACCAAATGGTCTTTCATGGCATGGCTCCGAAGTGAATAGGCGCACCGTCCCGGCCGAGAACAGGCGGACCACAATAGGCGGACAGGGAAATCGGGAAAGTGCTGGCCAAGGCAGCAGAAGCGGTACGCGTACGCACCGACCGGTACTGCGTGGCATGGTTGATTATCGATGGCAACAGAAAACTATAATCAGTTTGGCATGATGGAGTCAATCGACCTGCGGCTCGAGGGAACTGCTCGTGAGCCAGCAAAGCCGCCGGAACGGAGGCGGGCAAGGCAAAACGGCTCGCCGCCGCTCGTCCCGTTGCCCGGCGGGCGCGGCCAGGCGGACTCGACGCCGACAGCCGCGCGATCGCAGGCTTCGGCGCTCGCCCGCCGACCTTGCACCTATCGCTGCCCCGCGCTTGCGCCCAGCGCAACGGCGCAGGCGAGGCGACCGCGGCGGCATCGCTTGGTGATCCACTCACCCGATTCCGGCAAGCAAAAAATCTGACAATAGCGGCCGTCGCTCGTCTGAGTCGACGATTGCCCGGCCGATTGCTCAATCGGGAGACGAACCATGCCCAGGCATTCACTTCCCGCCCTGCTGCTCGCCGCCTTTCTGCAGCAGCCGGCGACCCTGTTGGCTGACCAGCCGGCGGCACCGGCCACCGAATCGAGTGTCACAGAGTCGCTCGACCAATTGCGCACGCTCGCAGAACAGGCAACCACTGCCAAGAACTTGTCGGCAGCGATCGACTATGCCAAACGTGGATTGGCGATCCAGGAGAAAGCGCTCGGCCTCGAGCACCCGGACGTGGCGACGAGCCTGATCAACCTGGCAGATCTGTACCGAGTGCAGGGCCGCACCGCCGACGCCGAACCGCTGTTTCACCGCGCGCTGGCGATCGCTGAGAAAGCGCTCGGTCCCGCGCACCCGTCCGTCGCCTTGAGCCTGAACAACCTGGCGGCGCAGTTCTGGGCGCAGGGCCGCTATGCCGATGCCGAACCGCTCTACCGCCGCGCTTACCGCATTGCGCTCACCGCCGGCTCGCCTGGGTCGTCCAGAGCAGCCTCAGCACCTTCTACGCCAGGAGCGCGCCGAACAGGGCCATCTTCTACGGCAAGCAGGCGGTGAACACGCTGCAAAGCGTGCGCAACCACCTGAAAACCACCGACGCCACGACGCAAAAAGCCTTTCTCGGCACCGTCGACAAGATATACCACCACCTCGCCGGCCTGCTGATCGACACCGGGCGGCTGGCCGAGGCGCAGCAGGTGCTGGCGATGCTCAAGGAAGACGAGTACCACGACTTCATCCGCCGCGATGCCGGCGACGATCCGCGCGCCACGCGCGCGAGCTTCACCGGTCGCGAAATCGCCTCCGACGCCAAGCTGCAGACCGCCAGCCGCCCGCAGAGCCAATTCGGGGCGGAGGCGGCCAGGCTGCGCGAGAAAAAGGAACAGGGAGCGCTGAGCGCCGCCGAAAGCGAGCGCCTCGCCGCCCTCGAAGCTGAACTCGACGCCGCCAACCTGACCTTCAACCAGACGATCGACGAAATCAAGGTCGTTTTCGCGCGGGTCGACGACACGGCCCGCCGGGATGAAGGGCTGCGCAAGCTCGTCGAGTACGGCCTGAGCGGGGAGGTCGCCGAACTCGGACCCGACGTCGTCCTGCTGCAGTACGTCATCCTGCCCGCGACGACGCACATCCTGCTCACCACCGGCCACGCCCGCCGACGACCCGCGTTCGGCGGCGCGCGCAAGCTGATGGTCGCGCTCGACGGCACGTCGCGCTACGTGCCGTTCGCTGCCCTGTACGACGGCGAACGCCACTTGGCGCAGCGCTACGCTCTAGCGCTGTACACCGACGCCGCGCGCGGACGGCTGAAGGACAAGCCGCGTGCCGGCTGGAAGGTCGCCGGTCACGGCGTCACGCTGCCGTTGGGCACGCAGTCGGCCCTGCCCGAGGTGCACAAGGAAATGGCCGCCATCGTCAAACGACCCGGCAACGCCGGCGTGCTGCCCGGCATCGTCAAGCTCGATGAAAGCTTTACCGCGCAAAGTTTGAAGGAAAGCCTGCGCGAACGCTTCCCGGTGGTGCATATCGCCAGCCACTTCACCTTTGCCCCCAACGAGAAGCAGTCGTCGCTGCGGCTCGGCGACGGCAGCCAGCTCTCGCTGGACGCCATCCGCAAGAACTACTCGTTCGCCGGCGTCGAACTGATCACTCTCTCGGCCTGCGAGACCGCGGTCGGCGGCGGCGCCAACGGCCGCGAGATCGAAGGTTTAGGCGTCCTGGCGCAGAACCAGGGCGCCAAGGGGGTGATCGCCACCTTGTGGGAGGTCAACGACCAGAGCACGGCGCTGTTGATGCGCGAGTTCTACCGCCGGTACGAGTAATCCCGGCTGTCGAAAGCGGAAGCCTTGCAACAGGCGCAACTGGCTCTGCTTTCCGGCGCCGTCGTGCGCACGCCGGGCGCGGGCGTCAAGGAATTCACCACCGACCCCGGAGCGCCGTTCGCGCACCCTACTACTGGGAGCCGTTCATCCTGATGGGGAACTGGTTGTGAATCAAATCAGTACGGCTTGTCGAGGAGCTTGATCAGGAAATGACTGATTGCAGCTGTCTCGCGATTCGGCAAAGCTGTTGGTGGACAGCGCGCGGCGTCATCCCGATCCAGCACCGGTCGAGCAAAGCACGCAAGGTAGCCCCCCGCAGCGTATCAGGAGAGCAATTGGCGGATTTCCGCCAGTCCGGACGAAAGCATCGCCAGATCCTGCGGTGCGTTGGCTTTCAGTTCGTCGAGGATCGCGCTGGCCGGGGTGCTGACCAGCGGTTGCGCCGCCAGCACCTGCTGCAGGAGATGCTGGCGCAGATGGGCCAGATCGTCGGTCAATTGCGCGCGGGCGCGCGCCTGCCAGCGATTGCCGGCCGGCAGGCGCTGGATCGCCGCCGCCAGCCAGTCGACATCGAGCTGCTGGCGCAGGCTGGCCAGCGCCGTTTCGATCGCCGGCAGCGGATGGCCGCATAGGCGGGCAAGCTTGACCTGATCGAACGTGGCGATTACCGCGTCGCGCGCGTCGATCAGCGCCGTTACCGCCTCGACGCCGGCACCGTTCTGCCGCAAGCGTGCCAGCGTCGCCTGTACCGCCGGCCGGTAATCGGCGATCAGTGCGGCGATCGTCGTCCCGGCGCGATATTCGGCAAGCAGCCGGCCGGTGGCAGCGGCGACCAGTGCCCGCAAGTCGTGCATCAGCGCGTACTGCCGGCTGCTCGGCAGTTGCAGGTCGAGCGCTTCGAGCGTCTGCCACAGCGCCTCGCCGTCGAGAACGGCGTTGGCGGCGTGGAAGGCGGCGGCAATATCGACGGCGCTGGCCGCGGTCTCCTCCTCCATCTGCAGCACGAAGGTCGTTCCCATACGGTTGACCAGCCGGTTGACCAGTTGATTGGCGATGATTTCGCGCCGCAAGGGGTGCGCGGGCAGACTGTCGGCACAGCTTTCACGCAGCGCGCTGGGGAAATAGCCGACCAGCAGGTCATGCACGTCGTCGGCGTCGGGGAGCGCGGAAGCAAGGATCGTCTGCTTGAGCGAGATTTTGACGTAGGCGAGCAGGACGGCGATTTCCGGCGCGGTCAGCGCGCGCTTCTGCTGCGTGCGTTCGGCCAGCGCCTGCTCGTCGGGCAGCGCTTCGATGTCGCGCTGCAGCCCGGCATGCGTTTCCAGATGACGCAGCAGCCGGCCGTGCGCGTCGAGCCGTTCCTTGCCGGCGGCGACTTCGAGGGCGATGGCCTGCGTCTGCAGGTAGTTGTCGGCAAGCACCAGCCGGCCGACGTCCTCGGTCATCGTCGCCAGCAGCGCGTCACGCTGCTTGCCGGTCATCTCGCCGCGGCTGACCAGCGTGCTGAGCAGAATCTTGATGTTCACTTCGTGATCCGAACAGTCGACGCCGGCCGAGTTGTCGATGGCGTCGGTGATCACGTGCCCGCCGTGGGTGGCGAATTCGATGCGCGCCTTTTGTGTCAACCCGAGGTTGCCGCCTTCGCCGATCACGCGCGCCTGCAACTGATTGGCATCGACGCGCAGGATGTCGTTGCCGCGGTCGTTGGCTTCCTGATGGCTTTGCTGGCTGGCCTTGACGTAGGTGCCGATGCCGCCGTTGTACAGCAGGTCGACCGGCGCCTGCAGCAGTCGGTGGATCAGTTCCGGCGGCGACAACTGGCTGCGCTCGCTGCCCAGCCAGGCGCGGATTTCCGGCGACAGTGGAATCGACTTGGCGCTGCGTGACCAGACGCCGCCGCCTAGCGAAATCAGCGTCCGGTCGTAATCGTCCCACGATGAGCGCGGCAGAGCGAACAGCCGCTGCCGTTCGGCGAAACTGCGCGTGGCGTCGGGTTCGGGGTCGATGAAAATATGCCGGTGATCGAAAGCGGCCCGCAGGCGGATGCACGGCGACAGCAGCATGCCGTTGCCGAACACGTCGCCCGACATGTCGCCGATGCCGATGACGGTGAATTCCTGTCGCTGGCTGTCCTGGCCGAGTTCGCGGAAGTGGCGTTTGACCGCTTCCCAGGCGCCGCGCGCGGTGATGCCCATTTTTTTGTGGTCGTAGCCGGCCGAGCCACCGGAAGCGAAGGCGTCGCCGAGCCAGAATCCGTAGGCGATGGCGATGCCGTTGGCGATGTCCGAGAAAGTGGCCGTGCCTTTGTCGGCGGCGACGACCAGATACGGGTCGTCACCGTCGCGGCGGCGCACGCCGGGTGGAGGCACGACCTGGCCCTCTACGCGGTTGTCGGTCAGATCGAGCAGGCCGTGGATGAAGGTCGAATAGCAGGCGATGCCTTCCGCCTGGTACGCTTCGCGCTCGCTGGACGGCGGCAAACGTTTGCAGACGAAGCCGCCTTTCGAGCCGAGCGGCACGATGACTGCGTTCTTCACCGTCTGCGCCTTGACCAGTCCGAGCACTTCGGTGCGGAAATCCTCCATCCGGTCGGACCAGCGCAAGCCGCCGCGTGCGACGCGCGCACCGCGCAGGTGGATGCCTTCGACGCGCTCGCTATAGACGAAGATTTCGTACAGTTGCGCCGGCGGCGGCAGGAAGGGGATGTCGCGCGACGACAGCTTGAACGACAGATACGCCTTGGCCATGCCGTCCGCCGCCGGCTGGTAGGCATTGGTGCGCAAGGTGGCTTCGATCACCGTCTGATAGGCGGCCAGAATGCGGTCGTCGTCGGGATTGCTCACCTGCTGCAGCGCGCTGCTCACCTCGTCGGACAGCTGTCGCGCGCGTTCGTCGTCAGCGTCGGGCGAGAACAGCGCGGCGAACAGATCGACCAGCCGGCGAGCGATGTCGGCGTGCGTCGCCAGGCAGCGTTCGACGTAGGACTGGCTGAAGGTCAGTCCGGCCTGGCGCAGGTAGCGGCTGTAAGCGCGCAGAATGGCGATCTGGCGTCCATTCAGGCCCGCCAGCAGCACCAGACGGTTGAAGCCGTCGTTTTCGGCCTCGTCGCGCAACAATTTTTCGAGCAGCTCGACGAAAGCCTGGCGGCAGGCGTCGTCGTCGAGCGCGTTCGTCGGCGGCAGGCGAACGGCAAACTCGGCAATGTGCAGATCACTGCCCGGCAGGCTGAACGGCTGTTCGGAGAGCACCATCAGGCCCAGGTTTTCGAGCAGTGGCAGGATCGCCGACAACGGCCGCGGCTGCCCGCGACGGAACAGCTTCAACGACTGCAGCGCGCTGTCATCGCCGACGACGCTGCTCAGTTTGACTTCGACTCGCCCGCCGTTCTCGGCGGCTGCGAGCCGCTCGAGGTCGGAGACCGCCGACGCCGGCGTCACCCGCTCGCGGTACGATTGCGGCAATTCGAGCGCGTAGCGGCGCAGCAGACGGTTGCCGCGTTCTTCGCCGTAGTGCTCGACAAGATGCTGCTTCAGTTCGTCGCGCCAGCCGCGCACGATGCGCGCCACCTGCTGCTCGATCGCCGCGGCGTCGTAACGGTATGGCGTGCCAACCGGCGTGCGGGCGATGAAATGCAGGCGTGCCAGCCGCATGTCGCCGAGCATGACGAAGTAATCGATACGCTCGGCGGCCAGGCTTTCGCGCAGCAGCGCCGAAATCCGTTCGCGCGTGGCGCTGTCGAAAGCATCGCGCGGCAGATAGACCAGCACCGAAACGTAGCGCCCCCAGGGGTCGTCGCGCAGGAAGACGCGCAACTGTTCGCGTTCGAACACCGAGACGATGCCGCGCGCGATGCGCGCCAGTTCTGGCGTGGCGATTTCGATCAGTTCATCGCGCGGGTACGTTTCGAGGACGTTGAGCAGCGTCTTGTCGCGATGACTGCCGGCCAGGAAACCCAGCGCTGCCCGCACGGCGGCGATCTTTTGCCGCACCAGCGGCAATTCCTTGGCGGCGACGTGGTAGACATGCGCGGTGTACAACCCGACGAAAACGCGCATGCCTCGGATCTGCCCGTCGGCGTCGTAGCACTGGACACCGATGAAGTCGAGATACGCCGGGCGGTGCACCGTCGAGCGGGCGTCTGCCTTGTAGAGCAGCAGCGCCGGCTGCTGCTCCAGCCTGGGCACTTCGCCGGGAATCCCCGCCAGGCAATGGCCGTAGTGCGCGTGCGCCGGATCGCGCAGGACGCCGTGGCCGCTGTCGTCCTGGCGTATCAGTCGCGCGCCAGCGGCATCGACGCGATATTCGGCGCTACCGAGGAAAACGAAGTTGTTGGCGCCGATCCAGCGCAGATATGCCGCCGCTTCGTTGGCGTCGGCAACCGGAGCGACGGCGGTCAGCTCGCCGGCGGCGAGCAAAGCCTGCTGCATCGCCGCGCCGTCGCTGACTGCGACGCGCACGTCGGCCAGCACGCTGCCGATTTCCTGCTGCAGGGCCGCCAGGTGCTCGGCGGCGCCGATGCGGTCGATTTCCAGATGGATCCAGGATTCGGCTTGCGTGCCGGCGGCACCGCGCGACTGCGTGCGCTGCAGGCTGCAGCCGGCGTCGCGTTCGATGCCGAGCACCGGATGCAGCAGGCGGTGGATGGTCAGACCGTGCCGATAGGCGACCATGGTCAGCGAATCGACCAGGAACGGCATGTCGTCGGTGACGATGTCGATCACCGTGTGCGGCGAGTGCCAGCCGTGCCGATCGAAATCGGGCGTGTACAGGGCGATCGCCGCCTGCCCGGACGGGCGGCTTTCGCCGAGGCGGAAATGCTGCAGTGCCGCGCCGAGCAGTTGTTCCGGACTGGCGTCGCTGGCAGCGTCGCTCAGTTCGGCATCGCCGAAATAAGCGTCGAGATACTCGTCGAGACGTGCCGACAACGCTTGTTGCCGGGCTATTTCGCGCAGATTGCGGCGCAGATTGAGGGTCGCTTCGCTCAGCATGCTCATGCCATTCTCCCGTCTTTTACAGGTAGGCCGGGGCCGGAAAGCTCGCCGTTGACTGTCTGCCTGAGTAGATCACGACAAACTGTCGCCGGAAGATTACGGATACCGTCTTTGAAACGATAGGCAAAGCTTGTACAGGGCGGTGGCGCGGCTGCATGCGCCACCGCAGCTGCCATCAATGATGCAGGATCTTGGCCAGGAACTGCTGCGCGCGCTCCGAACGCGGATTGGCGAAGAAGGCTTCCTTGCTGTCGTCTTCGACGATGCGCCCCTGGTCCATGAAAATCACCCGGCTGGCGACGCGCTTGGCAAAACCCATTTCGTGCGTCACGCACATCATGGTCATGCCTTCCCGCGCCAGCTCGGTCATCACGTCGAGCACTTCATTGACCATTTCCGGATCGAGCGCCGAAGTCGGTTCGTCGAACAGCATGCAGATCGGGTCCATGGCCAGCGCGCGGGCGATCGCCACCCGCTGCTGCTGGCCGCCGGACAATTGACCGGGGAATTTCCCGGCCTGCGCGCTCAGACCGACGCGGTCGAGCAATTTCAAGCCTTTCTCGCGCGCCACTTCCTTCGGTCGGCCGAGCACCTTGGTCTGCGCGATGCACAGATTTTCGACGATGCTCATGTGCGGGAACAGTTCGAAATTCTGGAAGACCATGCCGACCATCGAGCGCAATTTGGAGAGATTGGTTTTCGGATCGCCGACCGACAGGCCGTTGACGATGATCTCGCCGCTCTGGAACGGTTCGAGGCCATTGACCACCTTGATCAGCGTCGATTTGCCCGACCCGGACGGGCCGCAAACGACGATCACTTCGCCTTTCTGCACCTGGGTGCTGCAGTCGGTGAGCACCTGGAAGGAGCCGTAATGTTTGCTGACCTTGTTCATGCTTATCATCGGAAATCTCCTCTCGAGGCGGCGGCATCAAGCCGTTTTCAGCTTTTGTTGGTAATGGCGGACGATGCGTGACGCCGTGAAGCAGATGACGAAATAGACGGCACCGGCGAAAAGCAGCAGTTCGACCAGCCGGCCGTCGCGGTCGCCGACCTTGTAGGCGGCGCCGAAGAAGTCGGCCAGCGCCGAGACATAGACCAGCGAGGTGTCCTGGAACAGGATGATCC
>ERZ795045.3784-NODE-3784-length-12876-cov-4.414008_pt1 | contig 12876 bp, 15 predicted proteins | sample MGYA00375129_ERZ795045 | MGnify/ENA primary metagenome ERZ795045 (study PRJEB30174, sample SAMN05720166) | activated sludge metagenome | isolation source: anaerobic digester from wastewater treatment plant | place: Japan | collected 2015-05-15 ... | reverse complement strand
AGATCAACCCCAAGGTCGATTTGACCTTCGCCGCCGGCCTGCGCTCGGTGCTGCGCCAGGATCCTGACATCATCATGGTAGGTGAGATCCGGGACGGTGAAACGGCCGAGATCGCTGTCCGCGCTGCCCTCACCGGGCACTTGGTCCTGTCGACGCTACATACTAACAACGCAGTAGCATCGGTTGCAAGGCTCCTCAATATGGGTTTGGAGCCTTATCTCATAAGCTCCACAGTTATCGGGGTGATCGCTCAGCGCCTGGTGCGGACGATCTGTACCGAATGCCGGGAAGAGATTCCGCTGGAGAACCCTGTGCTGGAGCGGTTTATCCGGGCGCTCGGCCTTGAACCGCCGACGACGGTGTTCCGGGGTAAAGGATGCCCGCTCTGCGGCGACACGGGGTACCGAGGCCGTGCCATGGTGGAAGAGGTGCTGCTGTTCTCCAAGGAACTGCGCCAGGCCATCGACAGCGGCGCCCACGAAGGAGAACTCCGTGAGATTGCGCTGCGCGGAGGCATGCAGACCCTTCAGATAGCCGCAGTGGACAAGCTGGTGAGAGGGATTACCACAGCGGAAGAAGTCCTCCGCACAGTGTACAGCGTCGAAGAGGAGGCAGTTTGATGCGGGACCCCGGCAGTCTGCTCCAGTTGCTGGAAATCGCTATTGACCAAGATGCTTCTGACCTACACTTGAGCCCGGGAGTACCGCCCTTCTTGAGGGTATACGGATCACTCACTCCCATCAGCGGCTTCTCGCCGCTGCGCCCGGTGCAGATTGAGGAGTTGGCCCGACAGATCACGGATCAGCATTACTGGCAGATCTTCGAGGCCAGAGGCGAAGTCGATTTCTCCTACGGGGCACCGGGGCTCGGCCGTTTCCGCTGCAGTCTCTTCCGGCAGCGGGGGTCAGCCGCTATGGCACTGCGGGTGATCAAAGGCAGTATCAAGTCCATCAGTGAACTGGGGCTGCCGCCGGTTTTGGAAGACCTGTGCACAAAGCGTGACGGCTTGGTCCTGGTCACTGGGCCCACAGGAAGCGGCAAATCCACCACCCTGGCCGCCATGATCGACCTGATCAACAAGTCGCGGCGGGGCGTCATCATCACGCTGGAGGATCCCATTGAGTATCTTCACAGCCACAAGAACTGTATAGTCAACCAGCGGGAAGTGGGGACCGACACTGATTCGTTCGCGAGCGGGTTGAGGGCAGCGCTGCGGGCGGACCCAGATGTGATTCTGGTGGGGGAGATGCGGGATCTGGAGACAATCGCCACAGCTCTCACCGCCGCCGAAACAGGGCACTTAGTGCTGTCGACACTGCACACTCGTGAAGCGGCCAAAACAATCGACCGGATTATTGATGTGTTCCCGCCCCAGAACCAGCAGCAGATCCGCATTCAGCTGGCCTCGGTGCTGGAAGCGGTGATCTCCCAGCTCCTGATTTCCAGGAAAGACGGAAAGGGCATGGTGCCCGCTGTTGAGGTGATGCTGGGAACTCCTGCGATCCGCAACATGATCAGGGAAGCCAAGACGCACCAGATTCCATCTATGATCGAAACGGGGACTCGTTTCGGGATGCAGACCATGGAAGCAGCGCTGGACAGTTTGGTCAGAGGAGGACTGGTGGACCCGGTTCACGCGATGCTTTCCGGGACCGCCTAATATCACCGTTAGGAAGTGGATGGGCGGATGAAGCGATTCGCTTACCAGGCAAGAACTAGAGACGGCCGCAGCGTCCGGGGGGTAGTGGAGGTAGAGACGCGAGAGCTGGCCGTTGCCCAACTCAGGAACCAGGGCTATGTTGTGACTGCTCTCCGGGAAGCACCGAAGGCGGCCACCACAAGCTTGTTTGAAGCACGCGGGCCGATTAAGCCCAAGTTCTTGGCCATCTTCTGCCGTCAGTTTGCCATCATGATCGGCACCGGGCTGTCGCTGGTGAACAGCCTCCAGATCCTGGCAGAGCAGGTTCTGGAAAAGCGGCTGAGCAAAGCCTTGGACAGCATCCGGCTGGATGTGGCCAGCGGTTCCTCTTTCACGAAGGCACTGGAAAAACACAGGGGGCTGTTCCCGAACGTGTTCATCCACCTGGTGGAAGCGGGTGAAGTGGCCGGTGCCCTGCCGGAAGTCCTGGACAGGCTGGCAGTGTATTACGAACGGGAAGATGAGCTCCGCAAGAAGATTTCTGACGCCTTAATGTACCCAACTATCGTTACTGTGGTTGCAGTCACCATGGTGTTTGTGTTGTTGTTCTTTGTCCTTCCTATGCTGGTCCGGAACTTCACCAGTTTCGGCGTGGAGCCGCCGGCGCTGACGCAGGCGGTCCTGAACGGGCGGGACTGGATGGTCGCCCATTGGTATGTGGTTTTGGGTGGGATTCTCTTAGCGTACATCCTGCTGCGGATGTACCTCCAGACTCCCCGCGGCCGCAGGCAGAAAGACGCTCTTAAGCTCTCTCTGCCGGCAGTGGGGGAACTGCAGAAGATGGTGGTTTTCTCCCGCTTCTGCCGCACCCTGGGGTTGTTGCTGAACAGCGGGATTTCCATGGTGCACTCCCTGAGCATCCTCGAGCGCCTGATCGACAACACGGTGATCAGCGAGGCGCTGGGACAGGCTCGGCTGGGAGTAGAAAGGGGCCACGGGATCAGCGCTCCTCTGAGCAATCACCCTGTGTTCCCGAAAATGCTGGTGCAGATGATCGCAGTCGGGGAAGAGACAGGTAACCTGGAAAAGGTTTTGACACAGCTGTCGGACTATTACGACCGTGAAGTAAACTTTGCCGTGGCCAGCTTGACCAAGCTTTTGGAACCAGCCGTGATGCTGGTGCTGGCAGTGGTAGTGTTGTTCATACTTTTGTCAGTGTATTTGCCCATGATGCAGATGGTAACAACAGTGATCTAATACCTAACGCTTGATCTGGAGTTAATGGGGGTGAGGCGGTGCGTACTCGCAGTCGCCTGGGGGTTGACATCGGTAGTACATACATTAAATGCGTGGAAGTCACACGGCGGGGCCGTAATCTGGCCGTGACCGCGGTGGGGAAGACAGCCACCCCCAAAGGTGCTGTGCAGAAGGGTTCCCTGGCGAATCCACTGGCAGTGGCGGAGGCGCTCAAGGGCCTCCTGGGGGAACTGGACATCAACAGCAAGGCCACCGTTCTCGGCATCAACAGCCCCGACGTGATCGTGCGAAGCCACCGTATACCCGCCATGAAAGACAAGGAGATCGGCAAGGCGCTCGAGTTTGAAGTTCCCGAATTGGTGAACTTCCCGGTGGACACGCTGCGGGATGTGAGCTACGACTTTCATGTCCTGCACCGAGACCCCAGCGAGACTGAGCTCTTGTTCGTAGCGTGCCGGCGCACTCTGCTTGATCCTTTCCTTGCCTGCCTGAAAGAAGTGGGGCTGGAGGTGGCTGTTGTCGATCTACAGGCCTTTAACTGGCCCAGGCTCTTTTCTACTCCCCAGAAGGTGTGCCTAGTGGACCTGGGTGATGAGCAGACATCGGTGTACGTGGAGCTGGAAGGGGTTTACAAAGTCTACCGCATCCTGCCCATCGGTGGCGGCCACCTAACACAGGCCATCATGCAGGCCTTCGGCTGCAGTACGGCTGAAGCCAGGCAGCTGAAAGAAACCAAAGATCTGGACTTCCTTCTCACCAAGGGGACCGGACAGGCAAGTATGCTGCGCTCAGTGTTCGAGCAGTTTATCGCCGGCGTGCTGCAGACGCTGGATTTCCTGCGGGCGCAGGAGCGGTCGAGCCACATTCGCGAGGTGCTGGACGGCCTTTACCTCATAGGCGGCCTGGCCCACCTGAAGGGGCTGCAGCCCGTGCTTCAGCAGGAGATCGACCTGAACGTCGCGGTGTTGAATCCCTTCGAAAATACGGCCACTGCCGAGGATGTGGAAGTGCCAGCAGATCATGCCAGCTACGCATCGGCCCTCGCCTTGGCTATAAGGGGGTTTGAGGAATGAGGATCAACCTGCTTCCTCCCGATGAGCGGCCTCTCAAGCAGTCCACCGTGAGGTGGGAGTTCTTGGCGGCGGCACTGGGCCTGTGCCTTTTGGCACTGACTGTCGGGCTTTATCTTAACGAACAGGCAAAGGTGAGCCAGCTCCTTTTTCAGCTGGAGCAGTGGACGAAGTATGAACAGGTGTTGCAGCGGCAGGCACAAGCCGTGACCGAACTGAGAGGCGAGATCAACAGGCTGCAGTCGCAGCGGTCGAGCTTGGAGAAGCTTTTGGCGGACGGCGGCCAGGTTCAGTTTGTGGACAATGTGCTGGCACTGGTAGAAGGTGAAGTGTGGGCGGAAGTGGTTTCTTGGGACCGAGACAGGGTGCGCCTGGCGGGTTATGCGGCGAACATGACAGAGCTGACCATATACGTGAACGATCTAGAAGCAGCGGGGTTCAAAGTGGCTGTTATATCCACAAACCCCGAGGGTGCAGGAAGCTTTACCACATTCGTGCTGGATGTGGAAGGAGGGGAGTAGGGTGAACTGGGACGACCTGCGGGCTAGACTGACTCCCGCCGTAATCATCTGCATCATCCTGTTCCTCCTGGCGGCAGCTGTGTTTGGCCTCCGGTATCTTCCCGCCAAGGAGCGGGCAGCCCAGCTCCAAAAGGAGCTTGAGCAAGCTCAGGATACGGAGATGATGCTTACCGCTGCCATAGCCCAGCTGCCCGGCCTGGAGGGGCAAAGGGCGGAGCTTACGGAGAGCATCCAGCGGCAGTCGGAGAAAATACCGACTCAATTCGATCTCCCACAGGTACTTGAGTTCCTGCGGGCCACAGCGGACCGGTTCGGAGTAGCTGTGGACAAGCTGGATCATGATCCGGTGGTCAGAGACACGAAAAACCAGACTCTGTCCGTGATGGTCAATATGATCCTCAGGTCCGAGTCGGGGCTGCTCAGTTACATAGATGAGGTGCAGAAGCTTCTGCCTACATTCCAGGTGCAGATGATCGAACTGGCGCGTGTGGACAGGTTGCAGTTCACTGCACAGGTGCGAGGCCAGCTGTTTCTGCGGGAGATCGTGGGGCAGGACGTGTACTACGCCTGGAAGGTTCCCAGTTACGATGCAGAGGGCACGGACAGTTGGGTTCCTGTCTTTGCCAAGGACGTGCTGGGGTGGCCGTCGGCAGCGATTGCGGGGATCGTCAACGGCGGCATTCGGGTGTTGGGCGTGATAGAAAGAGAAGGACAAAGGACGGCGCTGATCACGGCGAACGGAACGCGCCAGTGGGTGAGCCAGGGCGACTGGTTGGGTGATGCTCAGGTAGTGGAGGTGGAACCGAAGGCCGTGACCTTAGCTCTGGGCACGACTAAGCTCAAACTTTCAATGGGGGAGTGATGTTTGATGGCAAGACGGCTGTTGAGAACTGCGGTAAGCGTGCTTGTGCTCGTGGCCATTCTGGCTGGCACACCCGTCCTGGCAGACACTTTGGTGAACATGGAGTTCAAAGAGGCGCCGCTGGTTGATGTTTTCCAGATTCTTGGGGAGATCGGTGGATGGAACGTGTTGGTCGATCCGTCGGTGCAGGGTACGGTGAGCTTCGTCCTCAAGGATCTGTCGGTGCAGGAGGCCTTGGATCTGGTGACCCGTACCACGGGGTACCGGTACAAGGTGGTTGGAAACACGTTGGTGGTGGCAACAGAGGCACGCCTGCGCACAGAGTTCAGCTCGGAAGACTTTGTCTTTATCAACCTCAACTATGTTGATGTGAACAGTGCTCGGGGCCTGCTCGCCATGGTTTTGCCGCAGGTGCGCATTTACGGCGATGCCACCCGAAACCTGTTGGTGGTCTACGGTTCCCCCACCGAACTGGAGATGGCCAAGCAGGTAATTAAGGAGTACGAGAATCCGGGCATGGCTGTGCAGAAGGCGGTGGAAACGGCTTCCGCACCGCAGCCAGAAGAGATTCCTCTGAAGACTGAGGCGATTCCTGTATCCTATGGCGACGGAGCGGCGATTATCCGCAGCCTCGCGGTGGCGTTCCCATCCCGGACGTTCCACTGGGATGCTCAGACCAGGCGGATTATCGGCCAAGCTTTGGATGAAGAGTGGCAGGTTATCCGTTCCTTGGTGTGGCAGCTGGACATCCCGAACTTCCAGCTGAAGGGTATCATGCAGGCTGGCGACCGTTCAATGGCACTGTTGGAGTACGCAGGCAGCACAGTTCTCTTGGGGGAAGGGGATTCACTGGACGGTTGGACTTTGACAGAGGTGCTTAACCGCTCTGTGAAGTTCCAGCAAGATGGCCGAGAATTCACCGTCGTCATGGGGAGGTAGCCTGATGCTAAGACGCCTAACCTTTCTCTGCTGCGTCATACTTCTGATAAGCACAATCGCGGCACTCAGTGTCTCGGCCGCTGAAGACTTGGTCAGCCTGTCGCTGCAAGACGCTGAGTATGCCCAGATCTTCCAGACTCTCGGCCGCCTGCAGAACCTGAATGTGGTCGTGGACCCGTCCGTGGTGGGCAGGGGAACTCTCGATCTGAAGGATGTGCCGTTTGGGGAAGCGCTGGATATCGTGGCCAACCTAGGCGGTTACGAGTACCGCATCTTGGGGAACACGCTCGTGGTGGCCACGCCGGAGCGCCTGCGCTATATGGACCGGGCTGATGTGGAGGCGCTGCACTTTGTGGAGACCAAGTACGCTAGTGCGGAGGAACTGCAGAAAGCACTGGGCCTTGTGCTTCCGCCGGAGAGCATCTACATTCAGCCAGAGACAGGCTTGGTGATCCTGATCGGCCCCCAGGAGGTCTTGGGCAGGGCAGAAGAGATCATCGCAGCGCTGGACAAGCCCAAGCCGGAAACGCCGGCTGCGCCAGCACCTGAGCCAGTGATCGTGGAAACGACTGCGGAGCCCGGGGCCCCCAGTTACCTGGTGCGGGTTTACCGTCTGAACTACGCCCAGCCGGAGACGGTGAGAACGGCCCTGTCTCTGCTGATCGACGACTCCCGCATGCGGATAGACCCTGAGAGCAAGGGGATTATTGTAAGGGCCACCGAAGCCGAGCATGAGGAGATTGCGGCTTTCCTGGCTGATTTTGACAAGCCCATTCCCCAGGTCGTGTTGGAGGTGTGGGTGCAGGAGACTACTGCTGATGCTCTCAGGAACATGGGTATCGACTTCAAAGGCGTGCCGAACTTCCAAGAGAGCAACGCACCGGTCTTCTTGGAGCTGGAGTGGCAGGCTTGGGAACTGATCATGGCCCTGCGGCTCTTGGAGGAGAAGGGCGACTCTAAGCTGTTGGCCAACCCGAAGATCACCACTCTCAGCGGGCAGCCTGCCAGCATCTTTGTGGGTGACCGGGTGCCCATCGTCCTTACCGATGAAGAAGGCCGAAGCACGCTGGAGTTCCTCGAGTCGGGCATCAACCTGCAGGTGACACCCAGGATCTCTGAGGACGACTATATCACCATTGTGGTGGAACCTGAAATCAGCACTTTCATCTGGCGGGCGGACACTGTCTACCCGCAAATCCGCACACGGGAAGCCCAGACGACCGTCCGTGTGAAGAGTGGACAGCCGTTTGTCATGGGCGGGCTCCTGCAAGAACAGGAGAACGAGGCTATCAAGAGGATTCCCTTCCTCGGTGAGCTTCCGATCTTGGGCAAGTTGTTCCAGTGGAAGGAAACCAAGAACGGCAGCACCGAGATGACCATTTTCGTCATCCCGCGCATCGTCCGGGACGGAGAAGTGGTTGAGGGCCAGGATTTTTTCGCCCAGGCCCAGTAACGCCGGAGACGCAGCAGGCCGCGACATCAGAAACCGAGGAATTGGCGTACAAGCCGGGTTACTGGGCGGAGATCCAGAACCAGCGCGTAGCAGGGGGGGTGAGCGCCAGCATCAAGAACGTAGAGTTTGGTGTCGGTGCTTTGTGGAAGGATGAAGCGCCGGGGGTTACGGGTTACGCGGCCTATTCTGTGGGCCTGCTGAAAGGGAGATTGGACGTCAACTGGCAGGAGGGTTCAGGCGTGGGTGCAGACTTGTCGTTGGGGTTGTCGCTGGGGACGTCGGAGTTTGCGATCCAGCCGTTCATCTCAATGCCGGTGTCCAAGCTCGAAGCAGAGGACAATGATCTGGGTATGAGATTCGGAGTGCGGCTTGAATTCTAAGAGAACAAAGAACCAAGAAGTGAGGAGGATCTGTAGTGCTGAAGAAGTTCAGAAAGATGCTCAAGAAGCAAGAGGGCTTCACCCTCGTCGAGTTGATGGTGGTTGTTGTGATTTTGGGGATTTTGGCGGGTATTGGTGTGCAGCAGTATGGGAGGATTCAAAGAGATGCAAAGATCGCAGCGCATAATGCCAACGTTCGTATCATTACCAACGCTGCGAACATGTACATCATGATGTATGACAGGGCTCCAGAGAGCGTTGAAGCCCTGGCACCTGAGTTCTTGCAGGAGCCGGTCCCAAAGCCCCCGGCAGGGCTGAACTACGAAGGTGGCGTGGATTCGTCCAAGTACACCTTGTCTGTCACTCCTCCAGAGGAAAATAGCGATGGTACATGGCAAGTTGTTGTGACGCCCGGGATCATCCCTGAGTGAGGTTAAGGACCAGGTGTAGATGTGATGATGTGACGTGATGGGGGAGGGATCACGATGAAACTCCGAGACGAACGAGGCATGGTGGCCATCGGGGGGGCTTTGATGCTTCTCGTGGTCCTTCCCCTCCTGGCCACTGCCTTGTGGCAGTATAGTGCCCTAGAGCTCAAGAATGTGCAGCGCGGCCGCGAAGACATGCAGGCTCTGTTTCTGGCGAGAGCCGGGGCCGAAGCCGTAAGACAGGCCTGGCAGCAAACCGCAGATCCCAAGCAACGGCCCTTTGGACAGCTCGACACTCTGTATTTCGACTTGACCACAAACGCTTTCACCACCAACAAACCTTCGAGGTACCTTGGAACCGTTGACGTCGAGGTCCGCGAAGAGGCGGCGACTGCGGACGAGGTAGAAAAGGTGACGGTCGTTGAATCCACTGCCAATGTGGGGTCTGCCACGCGGATTGTCAGGTTGGTCACTTACCCGCATAGATATGGGCACCAAGATCCGTTGCTTTGGTATGACCCGAACGAAGGTAGGATCCCGGGAACGCCGATTTACACGGCGCGGAAAGAACCGGTGATAATGCGGAGCAGCGACGGGAACACGCCTATCAGCTTAGGCTCTCGGATGATCGGTGTGCTGTGGGAGGGGCCGCCGTCGGTGACCTTCAAAGCGTCGGACATCATCTTCGAAAGCCCACTCCAGGTGGTACGCCGAGATGATCTCTATGGAGCCGACCACGGGTTCGACCTAGTGCTGGAGGCGGAAAAGATCTTCTTCAGCGGGCTGGAAATAGCTCGTCTAGACACGATATGGGGCACATGGGAGTACACTGTGACTCTGAAACTGCCTACTTTTGATGAGAAGCTGGGGCTGCTGGGCAGCACGCTCTTGGAAAGGAACTTGGTCAATGTCAACGACAGGGGCAAAATTGTACCAAGTGCTCGTTATGGACAGGTCTACTTCGACTTCAACGGCCGCAGCGTGAAAGTCGTGCCGTATACGAGGTTCATTCTCTTGGCAACTGGAAACCCATCGTCGATTACCCCTCCAGGCAAAGGTGAAAGCCCAGTAAAGGGCTATTACTTCCGAGAGGAGTTCCGATTCGATCCAAACGATATTCTCGCTCTGAGGAATGGTTTTGATCAGTATATCAACGAGAAAGTCAACGAAGGAGTCCTTATCCCCATTCCCGTGGAGCACATGGTGACCAGAGCGCACCTTGAGAGGCAGCGGCCGTTTTACTGGGCACAGTGAAGGGTGGGTGTCGGATCATGGTTAAACGCTGTGATAGCGAAAGTGGATTTACACTGACAGAAGTAGTCATATCCATCGTTGTGATTACAACTCTTGCTGGTGCATTTGCGCCTCTGATTGCATCGAGCGTTCGAGGTATAAAGCTGGCAGGTGTCCGCTTGCAGTCCTTGTACTCAATGCGCGGCGAGATGGAACGCAGGTTGGCCACGTTCTCTGGGGAGAAGCGGAAGGTAACCATCAAGGGAAGGAACCAAGATGGGCGGGCCGCTGCTTGGGAAGTGGAAGGCTTGCAGATAACTGTAAGCGGGAGCGGTTCCGAACAGCAAGGCGAGGAGCTTTTGGTTTCATTTGTGATTCCCGAGGAGCAACCATTGTGAGGTCTGAGCCGTGATGATGAAGCTGAGAGAGACGCGAGGTTTTACCCTTGTGGAACTGCTGGTCGCGTTGGGGTTGCTTGGGTTGGTTGTCTCCGGAGCGTTTACGCTTTACTACTACACAGATCGTGCTTTTTCGGTAGGAACACGCAACGCGGACGCTCAAGCGGAGATGCAGAATGCAATGCATCGGGTGACGGAGTTTCTCCGATTGTCGCGCAGCTTGACGGTTGAGACGCAGCTGAACCCAACGACAGCGGGCGAGAAGGGCGAGAATTACGTGATATACCTCCACAACGGGTCTGTCCGCCTGCGGTACCCTAATGGGGCGGATGTTGCCTTACTTGACCGGGACACTGCGGCCGAACCGTTCCAGATATCGTTTCAGCGGGTAGACGGAGTAAGCAGGTTGCTCTCTGTCCACTTGGGCGTTAACGGCTCGAACCTTGAATACTCTCTCGAGTCTGATGTGGAGCTTCTCAATCTTGACGCGAATGGCATCAAGGGCCAGGCCAGCGGAACGGCGGTTGTATTTCGCACGGATTTCACGCCCGAGGACGAGGACATTGCGCAGCGGATTAGGCCTGGATGCATCCTGTTTAGTAGGGCCTACAGTCCAGGGGCGCCGCAGCTCTACGCACTCCGCCAGTTCCGTGACAACTATTTGGCCACCAACCCATTGGGGCGGCTTGTGATCAAGACATATTACACGCTGTCCGATGCTGCGTTGGCCTTGCTGGAGGTTGCCCCGTGGGCCGAGGTTCCGGTGTCGACTGCTTTCAAGGGTGTTGCTGAACTGATTCTGCTCTTTGTGTAATCCGCGAATATATCCGGAACACTGGGACTAACCTAGGGTAAGAACCCTAGGGAGTGAGCACAGTGGTGCGAGACGCAGAACGTCGTCACTTGCTGTTATTGGTGTTATTGTTGCTGATCGGTGTGTTCAATGTGCTGGACTTCGCTGCCACCCAGGACCTAGTAGTGTACGGCGAGCACGCGGAATGGAACCCATTTATGCGGAGAATTGTCGGACACCATTTTTTCTCTTTACAAGTTACTGGCTATTCCATTGGGTTTGCTTTTCCTCTGGCTAGTGCGACAACAGATGAGCCCTAAACTGCTGGGAGCGGTTGCCTTTACGTGCGGAGTCTATGCTCTAGTCCTGATCTACACTGTAGTCGTTTTTTACTTACCTTAACAGACTGGTGGACGAAACAGACATGGAAGTTGTGTTCAGGGTGTGGCTGTTCTGCTTGGGGCTGGTCATGGGGAGTTTCTTCAACGTCGTAATCTACCGGCTGCCGCGGGGGATGTCTTTAGTCAAACCTGGTTCTCACTGCCCCCAATGCGGCCACAGCCTCAGGGCAGCCGAGTTAATTCCGGTAGGGAGTTATCTGTGGCAGAGAGGGACCTGTAGGTCCTGCGGTGCCAGGATCCACTGGCGGTACCCAGCGGTGGAACTTCTGACAGGCGTTGGTTTTGCCGCAATAGAGTGGACAAGCTCTAGCTGGACTCAGCTGATCGTCGGCCTCGTATTCTTCTCGATTCTTGTAGTCTTAGCGTTCATTGACTTGGAACACGGGATCTTGCCCAACAAGATCACCATTCCGGGAATAGGGCTTGGGTTCCTCTTTGCGATTATCGGGTGGACAATCCCTGTGATAGAGAGCTTAGGAGGTGCGGTACTCGGGTTTGGGCTGATCGTGTCAATTGTGTTGTTATCCAGAGGCGGCATGGGCATGGGCGATGCAAAACTGCTGGCTGTGGTTGGAGCTTTTCTGGGCTGGCAGGCAGTGTTGTATGTGTTGTTCTGGGCATCTGTGTTGGGCAGCGTTGGCGGCATTTTGTACCTTTACGTGACCAAGAAAGATCGCAAGACACCTATCCCATTTGGACCAAGTATGGCAGCAGCGGCTGTAGTCTATCTTCTATTCCTTTAGGTCTGGAGACAGTTCTCAGGCCGAAGAGTCTGACGTTCGTTGGATTTTCAAATCGTAGGAGGAGGCTGGATGAAGAGAAGGTTTAGTCTCAGTTTAGTTGTGCTACTGCTGTTGTCTATCCTGTTCACCGGATGCGACATGGTGAGTGTTGTGGGAGCTAATCCCAACTACAGGATCGCGGGAACAGTCAAGGACAAGAACGGCGGCTTCGGAGCGGTGGGGCAGGGCCTTGGCGGCTTGGCGGAAGGCTTCAGTGAGCGGCAGGTCGTTGGCCTTGGCGTGCATCACCTTTTCCCAGACCACGTCTTTTTCTTCTTCGGTCCAAGCCCGGCCGGCAGTGCGCGGCTTCTGGGCGGGCGCTTTCTGAGTTGGCATCGTATCTCTACCCCCCTGAGCATTCATTCATACTTATGATCAGTATATCCTGGATATGTTGTCTTATTCTGGCACACGGAGGGAGTCACGCATACGGCGATGAGCCGGCTGTAGGGCCGAGCGTAAGCCAGGAGGCGTTTCATCAGGCGCGGGCCGATGCCCAGCGTGAACACCGGAGGATACACCCCGTGGCGGCTGCCGAGGACCAGGGCCACAAGGGCAGCAACAGCACCCACTCCGGCCCAGAGGAAGTTCACCCTCGTCGCGATCTCCCGCCCAGTCGGGGTAAGGCAAGCCTCCAGTGCCGTCAAGAACTCCGCGATGGATTGCCCCCTGTGTCAGGATAGTTGTCGTAGGTTCCTCAGTAAAGTATAGTTAAAACAG
>ERZ795045.3780-NODE-3780-length-12886-cov-5.961266_pt1 | contig 12886 bp, 6 predicted proteins | sample MGYA00375129_ERZ795045 | MGnify/ENA primary metagenome ERZ795045 (study PRJEB30174, sample SAMN05720166) | activated sludge metagenome | isolation source: anaerobic digester from wastewater treatment plant | place: Japan | collected 2015-05-15 ... | reverse complement strand
AGAAGCAGCAGGACCAGTAATAATAATTATCTTTCTATCTGACATATTATTACATCCCTCCCATAATGATAGTTAATTCATTATCTACACCACTTAGTTGTGGTGATAATATACTATTTAAAGAAGATGAATTCATAATTATAGAAGCAGTACTAAATACATTTGACATTCCACCAACATATTTGTTTAAATCTAATCCAGATCCAATTGCTCTTATTTCAGTTATTACATCTTCATTATTACAAAATCTATCTGCAAAGATATCAGATGCACGATGTAAGTATCTCTGGGTCTCTGGAGAATATTTGATCTGGTTATCTAAGACTATATCATAATTTCTTATTCTTTGCAAGGCTGCTGATAATATTGCTTCAGAAGATACTGTCTCTCCAGATAATATAGAAGGTATCTTTGAAGGAAGTACTTTAATAATATTATCTGTTGAAGACAATAGAATGCCAATATTGTCTCCAGATTCATTAATAAACCCACCCAGTTGTCTCATCAGTATACTTTGAACTGATGCTAAACTATCTAAAGAAGCATTTGGTACTTGAGAAAATGAATTGTCAGTGAAGTAAAGCATAGTATTATTATTAAATACATTTTGAAAAGATGATAATATATCTGAATTTAATCCAGGGAATGATAAATCTTGTAATATATTCTTTCCAGATACTTCAAATCTATTCATACTATTTAAATCAAGTATTATTGGCTGTCCATTTGCAAAGTCATAATTTACTGCACTACCCATTATGTTTTTAACATTATCTAACTTAAATATAGTATTGGTATATTCTGTTTTAACTGATAAAGAACGCAATGCTCTATCAAATGAGGAAACAATTCTAGATGTTTTTATATTATCCATTAATTTCTTAACATTAAATCTACTAACTTGTGCGTTTGGAATTGCTGGCTGAGTTATACTACTATATCTTGGTTGCACCATAGAAGAAGAAACTTCACTTGCAGCTTCTGCAGATGATCCCATACTAAAATCATATTCCTTTCTAAGTACATTGCTGTATATTTTGCCACCAGTTCTATTATTGTAATTTCTAGTGAAGTTATTAATAAATCTCTCAGCAGTTGGAAAATCTGGATTTTCAGATCCAGATTGAACCATTACATTATACAGATCTTGAATAGTTAAAGATACCTCAATATGTCTTGGGACTTCATTAAAGTTCATCTCTACCATTGGTGCTGACCAAGATAGATTACTAATCCCACCTAATTTGACATCCATAATATTGCCCAATCTGGCAGATATATATGGAGGTTCAAGATAAGATATATTATAACCACCAACAGGCAATGCCAATTTTAATAATACTTCTAATGGTTGTATTATATCTCTAATATATAATTCACTATTTGGATTTGTTGCCATAGTTCTAAGATCAATAGTAAATGTCCAACTCATACCAGTATTAGAGTCTTCCCATATGTTAGGAATATCTATTCTTCCACCACCAAGAAATGTACGTGATACATCTCCACCAAGTGCAGCAAATAATCTACCAGTATCTCCACCAACTCTACCACCATATGTTTGTAATACATCTGTCAATTGATTTATAATTTCATCTAAATAAGCCACACCAACACCAGTGAATGCTTGACCACTTGCTCCTTTAGATACCATTGCAAGCTGTCTTACTTCACCAGCAGTATTAAGTCTTATAAGATTAGCTAAGTCTTGTTCTATATTAGAAGCATAATAATTATTGGTATGTGTATATGCAATTGTGGAATCAGGTATAACTGCAAAATGATATTCTTGGCTTAGCTTTTTAGGACTCATGGGTTTAGTTGTATCTTCCCATTCACAATATGCTGCAGTAATATGTAATATTGGAAAGGTAGCTTCAAGAAAAGATTTAGTGTCAAAATATTCACCATCAGTTTCTGCACCAATTGGTGGTAATCCCATTATTCTATCTATTGTTGGAAATATAATATCTTTTGAACTTTTAACTGGAGGTGCAGATTCTGAAGAAAGTACTGGCTCTGCCATTTAATATCTCCTCTCTTTATAATCCCAATTCATGATATGGGATTGGTGATAACCATGGAAACAATGGTTTAAATGCATTATCATCATCTTTTGTTTGATTATTATTTGATGTTACATTTGCTGTGTTATTAGTTGGACTATTGACTATCACAACATTATTAGCTGGTGCTGGTTGCTGAGTACCAAGCTGTGTTTGTGCTTGTGTTGTACCAACACCATATGTTGATATTTGTGCTGTTGTCTTTTTACCTTCCAAGTCCTGCATTGTTTCTACTTGTGGTTTTGTTGGTTTCTCAAGATTAAGTTTTGCTACTCTTTCTTGTAATACTTTATCAGATATTTGTATATCTGGTATTGCTTTAGAAATAACTGAATCTATAAATGGTATTGGATCAAGTGTTGTTCTAGTATTGATTTTTCTAACTTCAAAATGTAAATGTCCACCAGATGAACGTCCAGTTGAACCAGATTCTGCTATCTTGTATCCAGGATATATTGTTTCTCCTTTATGAACTAATGGTCTTAATAGATGAGCATATAATGTACTTACTTGTTGTTCTGGATGATTTAATATAACTGTATTTCCATATCCTTTTTTCCATCCAACAAAATCAACTTTACCAGCAAGTGGTGCATATATTGGTGTACCTATTGGCATTCCAATATCTATGCCTGCATGTTCTGATCTTTTTCCATTTTTATAACGTATTTCACCATATTCACTGGTTATTCTTGAACTACCAAAGTATAATTGCATTGTTTGTGCACGTGAAATATCTGTCTTTAATATTCCTTTTTCAATTGTTCCTCTTTTTGCTAATAATTCTGGTTCTCCAACTACAGATGTAGCACCAGCACTTGCTAGTGCTTTTGTTTTACTTCCATATACTACATCTGCTAAAACATCTACAGAATCTTTAAATACACCAACAGATTCACTAAAAGTAATTGAAGCATCTACTTGAGTTTTTGCAGATCTAGTAGCCATACTCAATACAGAATCTCTAGTTGCACCAAGCATACCAGCAAGTGTTCCATATCCTTTTTCTTGAGCTATTTGAGTAATATCAGTAAGAAATGTTTTTGCTCTATCTGATCCCATTAGACCAGATAAGAATGCTCCAAGTGTGGATCCAAGAGAAGTTATAAATCCACCCATTTCACCTTTTGCAAAATCAAATATACCAACCATTACATCAAATGCAGATCTTACTGCTTTTCCAACAGATTGTGCAAGTTCCATAATATCAGTTTTAAATGCTCCACCTTTAAAGTATTCAGCTATGGTACTAAGCTTTTTGCCTTGCTCTTCTGCTTGATCTATCATAGTTTGGTAAAGATTTTCTTGTTTTTCTGCTTGTTCTTGTTGTGCTTCTGCTATTTCTGTTGTAGCAGCTGTTACTTGCATTATATCTGGAGTATATTTGGGTCCAAAACCAAATTTACTTTTAATTACACCCCAAGACCACTTAAATATTTCAATAATAGCATCTTTAATACCAGCAAGAATATCAGCACCAGCTTTAGCTGTTACTACTACATATTGTGGTATATTTTTAATGAATCCCAATGCAGCCTGAATACCACTAATAACTAATTTAGTAACAAGACCAGATACTGTTTTTCTAAGAGAACTTGGAACGTTTTCAGCACCACCAAATACTTTAGGTATTAATGTATTCCTCAAAAATGAAATACCTGCTTCAAATAATGGCATTGTAATAGCAAGTCCAATACCTATTGGTCCCAATAATGCTAATAATCCTTTAGCAAATGGCAACAGCTTTCCTAATATGCCAAATATACCTTTAGCTGCTCCTCCAACTACCTTTGTACCTTTACCAGCAGTTCCAATTATCTTTTTAAAAACAGATCCAACAGTAGATGCTGTATTTACAACAGTATCACCAAATGTAGAACTAACAAGATTAATTGTCTTTCTATCCACTGCTTTTCTTAAATGAAGTGTGGTTAATAATGAATTTATTACACCCATAAATGAAGTGGTCAAAGATGATATCATATTGAAAGCAGTATTCTTTATTGGTTCAGTAAATCTAGATGGCAATATAGGTACCTTTGACTTCCTCATCTTTAAGCCTTGCTTCATTCCTCTACCTGTTCCATACATAATTTCTCCTATTTCTTCTACACCAATAAGTCCAGTAGATTGGAATACACCACCAACTACTCTAAGTAATTTGCTTGAAAGAGACACAACTATATTAGGAAGATTAATATTTTTTGCAAAACTATATCCTGATCTTTCCATGGTAGCAAACATATTACGTTGTGCATCTGTAAGTCCTTTAAGGAAAGCCTTAGATCCCCACAATCCACCACCAAACAATCCCTTTGCTACAACATTCTTTAATCCATAGATAGTCACTAATGTTATTGCTAATCCACGTAGTGCAGGAAATGCTACTTTATTCCAAAATATATCTAATGCAGATATTATCTTTTCTTTTAAATAATCACCAATGGATTGTTCTGGAGGTATATTCAAGCCAACCAAATGCATTCCAGTTCTAACAGCATTTGATACTGCACCAGAGAAAGCAGTAATAAATCTATTATGTTTAAACAATTCTGAAAGTATTGGTCCTAATACATAAGCAATACCTCTATATGTAAGATAGCCATAGAATAGTTTACCAAATAATGATCTTGGTGATAATAGATATCTTGCTATTGAGAATATCGCTGTGCCAAAAGGCATTACTTTCTTTATTACATCATCCATCTTAGATGTAAATGATACTTCGAACTTCTTTAATCCCTCAACTTGTTCTTGTGCTATCTTCTCTAACTTCTTTATATTTAAGTTCTCTTCTATACTTTCTGTTGTTGCACTATATGCCTTTAACATTTCTTTAGAAATATTATGAACATCTGAATTAAATGAAACTTGTGTTTTAGCAAGTGCAATAACATTATCATTCATATCAAAGATAGCTTGTGCTATACTTCTATTATTATTAATGAACATGCTCTGTGCTTCAAATGTTGTTAGTAAAATACCTTTTATATCTGCTATATGTTTTATAATAACTGTTATTTTATCTAAAAAGATATTGTTTAGTGTTCTGCTATGAAAACTCTCAGTTAAAAACATTCTTTTCATGTTTATAAATAATGTATCAAAATAAGAAGGCACGTTAAGTAAAACTTGATATACTTCATAAGTAAATGGCATTGGTTTCTTTCTACCCTTAAACTCTAATGCCTCATAACCAATAAATCCTCTTAAGAACTTAACATTACCAAGCAATCTAACCAATGCTAACTCTGCTGCTTCTCCTGCTGCTTTGGTAGATACGATCTCTTGCATACGCATAATGCTCTTTCTAAATGTCTCTCCAAATACACCAAAGAAGCCACTTAGTCTAAATGTAATATCTCTTATATTCTTATCTAGTTGTTTTTGCAGTTCTACTTGATACTTAAAAGCAAGTCCAACAGTATCATTTAAAGTATGTAACTCTCTATATACTGTTTCCAATCTCACAGCAAGTGCTATTCTTAATTTCTCCAATATAGTGTGTGTCTTTGCATGTGCTGCTTCCATTCTAGTTGTCATAATTGCCAGCACATCCATCAGTTTGGCAAACTGCTCCTCTGATGGACGTGTATTTGGCAAATTAGTAAGATTAGAAACAACAGTTGGTTGTGGTTTTGCTTTCTGTGTATTATTTTGATTTTGTAAATTAGCTACATCTCTTATTGATCCAGTTAAGTTTAGTTTTATTTCCTCTTCATTAGGCATATTTTATCTACCTTTTCCATAGAATTAATAGAATACACAACATCAATATTACATTTCTATGATTCTGTGTTATATTGTCAATAGATATTGAATGCAATATCTCATCTGTTATGGATATATATTTATCCTTATTATTTATTTTGTTTAATATAGTCTCTGTTCCAATATCTCTTATCCTATCAATAGATCCATCATAATCAGTTAGAATCTGTATAATTATATTTTCTAGCAATTCATAGGTGTCAGTATTACTTTCCAACTTAAGCAGAATATCTTCAATTTCCAAAGTTGGAAGTGTTGTTATATGAGAAAGATAATCTATTACTTGTGGAGATGCAATGACTTCATTTAAGTTTTGCATAATAGCTTCTGCTTCATCTATATAAGAAGATTTGGATATAGATGATACATTTTTATAATATTTGCTTGCAATAGTCTTAACAGCTTGATTCAATTTATTACGTATATCTATAAGAAATCTATAATAATAGTATGGATTAGTTTCATTGATTAGAACATCTTTATATCTATCAAGTGTTTCATCAGCCATTTTAATTACCAATCCAGAAAAGCCAGATTTGCCAGCCACAGATAAGCCATGTAAATTATTTAAAGTATATCTCATTATATCTGGATTACATGATCTAAAATACTTCTTCTTGAGATAACTCAATGTTAAACATCCATATAATCTGGCAACAACATGTGCATCATCTATTTTATCATTTGCCAAGAATACAAGCATATATAATAACAATAGATTATATAGTGGATTGGTTATAATATATCCCAAAGATGGAGATTTTAATATAGCACTCTGTTGTTTAAATTGTGATATTAAATATGTTTTTAATTCATGTTCAGTTATACCTGCAGTTGTCAATAATGTATTATACATATTCTTACTAATTAAGTATTGACCACATGGTTGATCTATGATATCAAATGCTGTTGCAATACATTTATTTATATATTCTGACATTTGATCTATATTTGGTGCCATCTTAGCTAAAAGTTCTAATAATTCTTTGTCCAATATGATATGCCCCTTTAATCTATCATATTAACTTCAATTTCAATCTTATCTTTAGAAAACCATATAAACTCAGGACAATACTTATATACAATGTCTCTATATGTAGAAGGCATGTTCTCAATATCAAAGTTATATACTATATCTTGTGATGGTTCCATTATCTCACAGAATTCAACAGCATCTACAACATCATGTAAGAATCTGGCCATTTCAGATCTATATATATTACTATGAAATCCAGATTTCAATGTTAAGAATGTGTATAATACATCTTTGCATTCCAATATGACTGAATTAACAGATAATCCACTTTTACGTTTAAGATATATCTTTGCTTTTATCTTTGGTGGTATCTCAATTGAGAAATCATCTGGATATGTTATAACTGATTTGATATTATACAGATTAAGCTGCATGTTCTTAGAATATCCAGATGTCTTGACAAACTTGATATTAACATTATCTGTAAGCATTTTATAATTACTTACTGCTGCAGAGAACTTAGCTAATTGATTTAATATTAATTCATCTATAAACTCTTTATTACTGTTATAATACTCTTCTTGTATAACTGGCACTCCATATGCATATTGGACACCATCTGAAGCAACAGCTATATTACTATGACATATATTAGTTAACTCTTGTTTAAGTATAACTGATTGTTTATATGATGCATAGAATATACCCTTATAATATAAATCTATGTCAAAAGTAATTAAACCAGGTTGTATTATATTAGTATTTATATTATCTGTTTCAAATACAGCTAATCCTTCTGGTGTATCTCCAACTAAATGTAAATTAAATAGTTGGCTATTAATATTAAGCTGTAAAGATATATTCATGCTGTTATTCTCAGGTAACTTGCTAACATTACATATAAATCTATAAAACTTATTGTCATCACTGCTCTTTATCTGAATAGAATTGAGTCCTATATGTACAAGTTCTATTTGAGCAATATCTGATTCAGTAACACCTGTATTAACTGTAGTAGATGTTATACGTTTACCAGTTGATAATATTTCAATATTTCCAGAGAATTCATGTAAGTTGGCAAGTTCATATGTTACACTGATTGTCCATGGCATACTACCAATTATAAAATCATCCAAAGATATATTGTCTGTAACAAATGTAAATCTATCAATCTGTGCAGTACTTAGCCTCATTGTATAATCATTACCATTTATATTTAAAGTTACTGCCAATTTTGTAGTATCAATTCCAGATGATAAATTAAGTATATCAACTGAAAACATACATTTATCATCTAATCCAGATAGATACTTAAAGTTTAATGTATATATATTAAACATTTCTGGTGTTGGTGTAGATGATGATGTAGTATTAGATATTATTTCTGTATCAATTGGTGTGCCAGATTTAAAAAGTGTTATAGTTCCTCTATATGTATTGTAAAAACTTGTATCATATAAATCTTCCCAATAGTTTGGATCTGATAATGATTTGTTTATATTATTATTTGCTATGGATATATAAGATCTATTATTATAGTTAACAACATCATTTATAGAATATACATATGTGGTGTTATATATACCTTTAAAACTCCATGGTCTATCTAATTTATCAAAATATAGATATAGATACCAATTCTGTATACCTGTATTGATTACATATGATTCATAATCTATATAATTAGAACTGAATATGCATGTAGTATTATCATCATATACTTTGGTTAATATTAAAGGTATTCTATAATTACTACCAAATTGAATTTCTGCATGTATCTTACTTGCAGTCATATCTGTAAGTTTATATATTTCAGCAGTAATAGACATTTGATGAGTATCTGGATATAAATATACAGATATACCTCTGGCACCCATCAACACATCTTCATTTTCTGCCATAAAAGATAAGCTTGGAGATACTCTTAGATTGTTAAGATTATAGAAATATCTAGCTAAAGGTATATCATAATTATCATCATATTCTATCTTAAATGGAGATACATATGATATATCATCATAAGCTATAACTGTTCCTTGTTCTATTACATTATTTATATTATCCATCTGAACAGGAACAGATGCTGTTGGCATTGGCACCTTGTTTTCATCATATTTAACTATATATAATGTTATTTCATTACCATATACATCTCTTCTTTGCAATACTGGTAGTGCCACCAAATCAGTAATACCAGTAACACCTTGAAATCCTTTATAATCTTTCTCAGTTACCAATCTTTTTGCTGCAGATATATTTTCTATAATATGTCTTTTAACTTCTTCAAGAGATTCACCATTAGTACCATTAATAATTGGTGTTGGGTTATAACTTGAGATATTGACTATATTTCCAGTATATCCATCTATAATACGATCAGTTAAACTGGCAACATTTGCTGCAATATTACCATCTGTACCCAATGTAGAATAGATGGTGATCATTGCCTGTGCACCATTGTGTGGTAAATAACCATGCACACCATTGCCAAATCTGACAACAAGACTATCTGATGATTGATTCATCATCAACTCATATACTTTATCTGTAGATGATGCTATATATATGGAATTGATTGGCTTGTATAATTCTCCACCAACATTAACTATAACATCATATACATATCCATTAAAACCAGATATTGGCTCATCATAAAACTTATATAACTGTGTATTTTCAAATGTAAATGAATGAGTATATACTTCTATTTGCTGGATTTCAGCATCAAATACAAGACTTGGTTGTCCTGCACTTATTTCAATATTATATGGCACTGGTGTAACAATACCTGTTGCTATGTCTTCTTTAATAACCTCTATAGTGTTGGATGTTTTGGTAATATAATAATTATACATTATCTTATATGGTGCTGAGTTAGTTGAAACATTGGAACCCACTGGTATCTTTATTATCATATCATCTGTGGCCAATGGAATTGTTATCTTTAATGATCCTGTAGCTGGCACAACATTCTGTATCTTATAATCAAGCTGAGTTGCAATATTATATATTGTAGAAGGCAGGTTTGCTCTGATCAAAAATGCCTCATTATATGCCAATGCATTTTGGAACAACATATCTGATGTAAGATATGTTAGTGCCTGAATAAAATATCCCAAAAAGCCAGACTCATACAAATCTATATTTTGTAGTTGAAAATAGTCATCAGCTAATCCAACTAGACTTTTCTTAATATCATATGGATCAAACGTTGGTAGGTTTCTAGCTTCTACAGCCAAATTAATAAACACCTCTCTAGATAATTACAAATATATTTGGAGAAGAAGTATTCTATTTCTTACAAATAAGATAAGAATACTTCTTCTCCTAACTATTTATATGTTGATCAATACTTGATTACTTGTTGCTATACTATATAAGTCCACCACCAACAGCTTCTTCATACATTGCATCAACTGCAGTAATAGATGCAGTTACTGTGCTCTCTACCAGACTCTGAGCAGTATAGATTGCCTGCTCTCCAGTATACATCATGTCAAAGCTAAATTCAATCTCTGGTTCTACCTTTTCTTGAGTGGTTCTATCACTTGAAAAAGAATCAGTAGGTATCTTAAGTGGATATACACCAGTAAATGCAGCAGCATATTGAATAGTTCTAGCATCTGGTAATGTAGTAGCATATATGCATTTGCCTTTATAATCTACCTGTGATGCTGAACCAATTACTGGATCTGCTATACCATAGATTATATTTCTAAATATGGTTATCCACTTGCCCATAATCTGAGTGATGGGCAATCCAGCAAACTCTACAAATCTTGCTGTAAACCTCTTGTTATCATACTCAACAGTTCCTGGTACAGACCAAGACATATTGTTTAATCCATTATATTCTATTGGATTAACAGTGATACCAGGTACAGTAACTGACTGACATACAGTAGTTAGAAACTTTCCAACTTCTGATGTTAGTTCAGAAGGAAGTTTAGTAAAAAATAAGAAATGATAACCAGTTTGATATGGATCTATTGCTGTGGCATGATCTCCAAACATACCCCTTAATTGATCAGGCCACCTATACTTATCAAATGATCCCATTACAAAAGGATTTGGCATAATCTATTTCACCTCTCTAGTTTCTTCTTGAGTTCCTTTATATATATCCCTTCCAACAAAAATATCAACAAGAGCATTATATATTGTCATTACTGAACGCACACATGCATAGATTAATATAGGTATACCTGCTGCTGCCATAAGTGGTTGTGTAAGAAATACACCAATAATCATAATTGCATATCCAACAATTGTTCCAAATAATTGTTTAATAAGGTTCTTAGCTGTTCTTTTATCTGCCTCAAACAATAAAGTTAACTGTTTCTTCATATCATTATAATGTTTATCAATCTTAGATGCTTTTTTAACTAATAGATTGGTGCTTATAAATCCAATAGCCATATTAAATGCAAATTTGTCCAATCTTTTATCATTAGCATATACTGGATTAGTTTTTGCTTCTGATATAATATAATCATACAACATTTTAGCATAACTTAATATTAAATCCAATACTGTTTGTGCTGGCCTCTTGTTCTCAGGCAATACCTCAACAAGCATATCAAAAGCAGTTTCTATACTTTCTTTAGTAGGAGGCAAAGAATCAATTTTGTCCATTAGTGCTTCAGCTTCTGGACTTTTTGTCTTCTTAAGAATACGTTTAAGCTGATTTAAAGCACCAGCAGTAGATGGTTTTGCTTCAATTATATAACCTTCTTCTGACATAATTGGTTCAGTTTCTGATTTACCAAGCATATCAACTATCATATTATATTGCATCAAATATAAATTAAATGCAGCATATATAACTGCTGGTATGGACTTAAGCATAGATTCCATTTTGCCAAATGTAATAGCTGCTGATAAAGTCAAATCAGCTATTTGTTTTCCAAGGATCAATTCAATTGTTTCAGACATATCTTTATCTGGGGTTAACATATTAATTATCTGTTTAGATATAAACTGATGATGCTTTTCAACATCTTTTACATCACTGACAAACATATTGGCACATGCAAATCCAATTGACATAATAAATGCTAGTTTATCCAATTGCTCACCAGCAAATTCTTTACCAGCACTCTTTACAACATCATACAAGTCTTCACATTTGGCCAATAATACATCTAATTGTTCTTGAGATGGTGCTTTATCTTCAGGCACATTATCAAGCAGCAAATTAATAACAATACCAATATTGCTTTTGTTTGGCTTTGTAGATTCAATACGTTTTAGTAAAACATCTCCCTCAGGTGTCCTTGTTTTAACAATAACTTTATTAATATTAGTAAGCACTTCACTGCTCATTGCTTCTATAAATCTGTGTGCTTCTTTTATTCTTACAAATCTTATCTTCTCAACCATTTATAATTCTTCCTCCTTCAATCCAATGTATTCTATTAATTTGTTATGTTTTGATATTAGATATTTTACTCATCTTATCTATCAACTAATAATATCTTCTTCATCCTCCTAATCTTCTTCTGGTTCTATTGGTGATTGCTTACTCCCCATAACAATGGAACTCATTTGTGCAGACCATTGCATTATATCATTAGCATGAGTAATTATATTTGGTTTTCTTGTTTCCAATAATAATTTCCAAATATATACATCAGTATCTTGCCCAATTCTATGTATCCTATCAACAGCTTGTTGAAAATCAGCATCTCTATATGGCAAATCTAAAAATATGGCTTGATTTGCTTCAATCAATGTAACACCAGTTGATAGTTTCTTTTGTGATGCAATCAATACATTGATATCATCATATAATCTAAATTGTTTTAATACTTCATCACTATCTTGAGTATCTCCAGTTACTACTACATGTTTAATACCTTTAGCATTTAATAGTTCTGATGTTTTAGATATAACTTTCTTGAATGAAGACCATATAATAGTTTTCTTTTCTGCTTTTTCTATAAGCTTAATTATAACATCTATATTTTCAGATACCATATCATTGATTGCTTGTATCTTACGTTTGGTATAAACTTGTCCCATTGCTTCTCCAAGTGCTTTCATAATGGCACTTGTAATAGATATCTTGGAT
>ERZ795045.3776-NODE-3776-length-12892-cov-3.218119_pt1 | contig 12892 bp, 14 predicted proteins | sample MGYA00375129_ERZ795045 | MGnify/ENA primary metagenome ERZ795045 (study PRJEB30174, sample SAMN05720166) | activated sludge metagenome | isolation source: anaerobic digester from wastewater treatment plant | place: Japan | collected 2015-05-15 ... | reverse complement strand
CCGTATGCCTCCCGGCTTTTTCTCCTGATCTTGCACACCGGGGAGAAGAAGAGAAGCAGGAATCGAAATTACAGGCCTCTGTAGATGAACAGTATGAGATCCATGCGGCCGGACCTGAAGAGACCGACCGGATAGAAAAACTCTGGAAACAGCTTCGGATGTGCATCATATCCCGCAATAAGATGTTTGGAGGGCAGATGAGGAAGGTAAGGTTTCATGACCGGAAAAATGAACTCCTCCAAAAGAACGATGATCGGCTAATTCGGATCTTTTTTGCCATCGATACCCTGTCCGGAGATGATATCGGGTACTGTTTCTGTTCAGCAGCCCCCGGATCCTTTGGTGAAATTGAGTCCATATTTGTATGCGAAAAGGCTAGGCATCGGGGAATCGGAACAACACTTATGGTTCATGCCCTTACCTGGATAAAAGAACAAGGTAGCAGGGATATCCGGGTTCATGTAACAGTTGGGAATGAAGATGTGATACCCTTCTACCAGAAATTTGGTCTGCATCCACGACAATATATCCTCTCATATCCGGGGGAATTATGACAAAAACTGCGCTTATCCTTATAGACATCCAGAATGACTACTTTCCCGGTGGTGCTATGGAATGTCACCAAAGCCTTGATGCCGGGAAAAAAGCCAGTCTCTTATTGGATTTTGCCCAGAAACGTGGCATAGAGCCAATTCATATCAGGCATATTTCAACACGGCCGAATGCGACATTCTTTCTGCCGGGAACGAGAGGGGCAGAGATATCTGATTTGGTATCCCCAGTACCCGGAGAGAAGGTCGTTGAAAAACAGTATCCGAACAGTTTCCGGGAGACAGACCTTTATTCACACCTCCATGAAAAAGGGGTGAAAAACCTCATCATAGCCGGAATGATGAGTCATATGTGTATCGATGCAACGATACGGGCAGCCGCCGATCTGGGGTTTTCCTGCATTCTCGCTCACGATGCATGTGCAACCCGTGACCTGACCTTCCAGGATATTACCGTACCTGCTCCCCAGGTCCATGCAGCATATATGAGCTCCCTGTCAGGACTCTATGCCAGAACCCTCTCTACGGATGAGATAATACAGGGCGGGTTTGTCTAAAAATGGCACATCTGGAGCATATGAAAAGAGGTGAGAAATATGAGAGGACGTATTCATGAATAGTATGATTCTCATTCTCTATCTCATACTCAATATCATTTCATTTGCATTATTCGGGTATGATAAACACCGGGCAATGCGTGAAGAGTACCGGATATCTGAACGGAATCTGATAATCACGGCATTATCCGGACCATTCGGTGCCTATGCAGGAATGCGGATATTCAGACATAAGATCAGAAAACCGCTCTTTTCAATCCTGGTTCCAGTGTTCATCCTCATTCATGCCGGCATCTATGCCCTGATTGTATCCGGATTTCTATCAGGTCCATGGTGAGAGGAGGGCTCTTTATATAACACTGCTTACCAGAACACTTTTGTTTTAATCCACCGAAAAACAGGTATGATACGAAGAACGGTATCGGTAGGTGTATATCTTCTTGCACTCTCATTCTTCTGTGCGTGCGGATGTATCGCACAGGAAACAAGCTCTGAAATCACGAGTACCGGGACGATAACGTATATCGATCTTGAAGGCGGTTTTTATGGATTTATTGCATCAGACGGAACACAATACCTCCCGCTTGACCTTCCGGATGAGTTTAAACAGGATGGCCTTGTGGTTGATATCACCGGGATCAAAGAGACTGATGTGGTGACCATTCAGATGTGGGGGCAACCGCTCCGGATTCTCTCCATCTCAAAGCATGAGGGATTTACTCCATCTGAAAACTGGTATGAGGGGGAGGAGGTAGACCGTGGACCTGAAGAGCAACTGGAGATGACAACGCTTCTGCTCAAATCGTCAACCGCTCTATCACAGGCACTGGGGGACATGGACATGCAACTGGCACATCACGCTGCAGATCTGAAGGGGAAGAATCTGCAGAGTACCGATCTGCAGTCATTCCTTAAACAGGTTGCAGAGAGCAATCCGGCATTATCAATCGTATCAATCCTGGATCGGTCAGGGACGATTATTGCGGTATATCCGGATACCTATGCAGGCTATATTGGAACAAATGTCCGTGATCAGGCACTTGTCTCGTCGGTAATCCGGGATCCGGTACCGGGGATGAGTGAGTATATCAAATCGGCAGAGGGAGAATATGCAATAAATATCATCTATCCGGTCTATTCCTCATCCCTTTCGGTCACCGGCTACTTGTCCGTGCTACTTAATCCTGCTCTGCTGATTCAGTCATCAGTACAGTCATTGGTACAGGAAGGGCGGAATATTCTGGTTACCCAGCCGGATGGGTCTCTTCTCGGGCAGGTGCTAACAGCCCCGGGTGCAATCAGACAAAATCAATATGAGAAGATACAAATTAATGAAATTGCAGCATCTCCGGTTTCATCGTATCCGGCCGGGTATGATATGCTCCAGCTGAGCGAAGCGGTCTCATCCGGCGAAGAGCGGCATCAGGTATTCTGGAATACCGTATCTCTCCATAGTACTCCCTGGAGAGTTCTTGTATTCTGACATCTCCCCCTTTTTTCCAATACCCTCTGGCTCGTCTGATACGGGCTTTATGAGATCAGAGCACAAAGAGTACTCTTTCTTGTCGCATCGGTGAAGTGAAGGCATATGAAGATTCATCTCTGGAAAAATCCGATATATTTTCTTTTCATAACCCTGGTGACTATCGTACTAGCACGGGTAATTGAATATGGTATTCATGAATCAGGTCACTATCTCGCAGCCCGGATGATCGGTGTACCCACGAATCCTGATATAATACAGGTGATCACATCTCCCGTATATATAACCCGGTTTCAGACCTGGATGTATGGGTTTTCTGAATCATTTCAGTATCTTTCGTCCCTTTCAGGATTGCCAGCTTCTTCTGCTGCATCTGTCGCAATAGGAGGTCTTTTATGTAACGCACTTGTTGCCGTGTTCTGTTTCTGGATATTCCTGAAAACCAGAGGGATAAAAAGTAAATTTGGTACCACACTCTGCCTCTGGGTTCTTGCATGTACCCTTGGCGCCCTCTTTTCCTACATTCCTCTGCGAACATTCTCAACCGGAGGGGATGTTGGGATATTCCTCTCATCCCTCTGGATTCATCCACTCATCTTCCTCTTTCCAACGGTCATCCTCATCCTCGCCGCTCTGATCCTGTATTACACGGTCATTCTCCCCCTGTACTGCATCATCATCCCAGTACAGAATAAAGCAGTTCGGGTGTTTCTTCTCCTCTGTTCAACGGCCATCCTCCTCTTGTATATGACCGGGCCGGTTCTGGCAGAATTTCGTCTCTCTGACATCCAGAGTCTGTCTGAAGTGACCAGTATCTTCCCATTTATAGCCGTAGGCCAGATTATTTTTATCATAGCACTGGTTATGGCAGGCTTTATGGCGATCTCATCGGTTCGGTCTTCACGGTTTTTGGCTGCAAGAAAGAATCGGGGTTGAACTTTTTCCCTGAAAACCCGGGACATATCCCTTTTTTTCAGGTATGAGATCACTTTTTTCAGTTCAGAGAATAATTAAACAGGGAGAATATGTCTCATCTGACGCAGACAATTACCCTCTCACTCTCACCGGATATCATAAACAGGCTCAATCATTTCGCATCAGAGCAGCATATACCTGTAGAGGATGTGGCACGAGACCTGCTTACTCAGGCCCTCCATATAAAAAGGCATGAGAGTACCCGGATAGTATCCCCAGATCGGAAAGGGCACTTCTCCTCGTCAGACCATGATGTGCTGCGTGAGATCATACAACGACAGGATGAGGAGATTTCCTGGCTTCGGGACCAGATCACCCGACTTATCACCCAGTCTCCAACACCCCTCTTGATCAGATCTGACTACCCTCCTCTCACAAAGGATCAGGATATCCACGGCATAAACCAGGGTATGAGCGGGCCGGCACGACAGGAACAACCATCCATAATAAGAGAGAAGGAGCCGGAAGAAAGCCCGGTCTTTTCTCCTCACGTCTCTGTGGAAGATGTCCAGTATTCCCTCTCCGAAACCGGAATTGACTCTGAAGATCTCATCTCACCGGTTATTTCAGGACAGGAACGAGGGGGAGACCGGACCCTTCGTGATTCCATAGGAGGCGTCAGGGAAGAGATGATGTATACCATCGCTGAAGCTGCGGCCATTGCAGGTGAGAGTGAGTCGGTTCTTTTGGAATACATCACCGACGGGTTTTTGCCGGCAGTCCGTGACGGACCGGATTACCGGATACGAGGCGTCGATCTCCGCCGGTATATGATGAGCAGATAACCCAAAAATCCCTCTTAATCAGTTTATCGGTAATTTTTTATCCTTTGCGGAAAAATTACAGCTATGTTCATTCCTGTTCGGTACCTCATGCTCTTGTGTTTGATGTGTTGTGGCGTGCTGGTAATCGCCAGTTCCGGAACTGATACGACACCGCCGGCTCCGGATGTTATTCTCAAGCCATCATGTTCCCCGTTCATGGTTGATGATCCTGAGTTTGATTTTGAGCTAAAACGGACCCTCTCCAGTATGTATTCAAAGGGATCAGACCTGGGTGAGGTCATCGGTACAGCCTCACGGATACAACCGCTCAATTACGAGAACTGGTATACGGAATGGACGAAAACTGCTGATCACTTTAAAAACGTTGGTGATACTGCGTTTGAACGTGGTCACCTGGTTTCAGCACATGATGCATGGCTACGTGCCCAGACCTATTACCGGACCGCAGAATTCTTCCTTCATAGAAATCCGGATGATCCCCGTATCCTGACATCATGGAAGAATAGTGTTGATACGTTCAGGAAAGCCATGGAACTGGACCAGGTACACATGGAGATTGTGCAGATCCCGTACGAAAATACCACCCTTCCCGGCTATTTTTACTCTGCTGATAATTCCGGAGAGAAAAAGCCCCTTCTCATTATTCAGACCGGATATGACGGGACTCAGGAGGAACTCTACTCCAATGCCCTGGAAGGAGTACGGAGAGGATATAATGTGCTCACCTTTGAAGGCCCCGGACAGGGAGAGGTAATCAGGGTGCAGAAGATACCGTTCAGATATGACTGGGAAAAGGTGGTCGGCCCTGTCCTTGATTATGCAACAAAAAGACCGGATGTTGACCCTGACCGGATAGGCCTGTGGGGCATCAGCATGGGCGGATATCTGGCACCCCGTGCCGCTGCTTTTGATCACCGGATTTGTGCCCTGATTGCTGACAGTGCCATCTATGATATGGCACATGAGCAGGTCAGTCAGTTCAGACAGGGATTTCCTGACCCGCAGAATGTTACCCGGGAGGATGTGTTTGACTTCATCAGGGAGAACAAGGATTATATCAATAAAGATATGTCTGCCCGGATGAATAATTCGACCAGCATGGACTGGGCCATGACGCAGGGCATGTATGTCTTTGGCGTCCCGACTCCGGCTGATGTCATGCTTACCTATGAGCCATATACCCTTGAAGGCGTGATTGATAAGATTCAGGCATCAACACTGGTCTGCGAGGGGGTAAGTGATTCAAAACTTGGCGGCCAGTCACAGATATTTTATGAGGCCCTGAAATGCCCGAAGACCTACCTGGTTTTCACAGACGAGTATTGTGCCGGGGAACACTGCCAAATGGGTGCATCCGCTCTCTCATATCAGGCAAAATTCGACTGGCTTGATGAGCAGTTACACCCCTAAAAAATTTATTTCCAGATGACCTGGAGGGCATTTCTCCTTGGAATCTGGTGGGATTCATATCGCGGGTATCCGATCATCATCCCGTACATCGGCATATGATCCGGTGGAAGACCCAGACCTGCCACGAGTTCTGGTGATTCATTCATTGCTATCTGGACGATACCTGCCCAGCAGGTTCCAAGCTCAAACACCGGTGCAGCAAGATCAAGATGGGTCAGGGCAATGATTGCATCAATCAATCCAACGGGGTTGTCCTTATGGGTGTAGGCAAATATGAGGTGCGGAGCACCATGGCAGATATGGTCCTCTCCCCGTTCCCATGCCTCGATGATCATGGGGAGGATGGGTTTTAGTGGGTGTTCGATGTCTGTCTGCATCAGTTTGCACGCCCATTCAACCGTGCCTGCGACAATTTTTCTGACCTCTTCAGGATTTTCTATGACCAGCCAGCGGATCGACTGACTATTCATGGCAGTTGGGGCATACCTGACCATATCAAGAATTTTTTGCAACGTTTCCCGTGGGACGGTTTTATTCTTGTAACTCCGGATAGAACGTCTGACCATCATCAGCCGTGCAAGTTCCCCTGCTGACGGTATGGTATCTGCTACCCAGTCAGGAACAGGACCGGCTCCTTCATAATCAACGTCAATTGCTCCCTGTGGACAGAATGCACTGCAATGGCCGCATTTGCTGCAGAACGGGATCATATCCGGGTTTTGTGATGCGATTTTTGCCCCTTCTTTCATTTCAAGAATACAATACGGGCAGAGAGACAGACAGATTTTACATCCAGTGCATTTTTCCTGATCAATTGTGATAGTCGTCATAGCATCAATCTCGTACCATGTTTGAAATTTATTGCACAAATGCTCTAAATTTCATTACTATACAATTGGTAGTAATTATATTATAAATAATTGCATGCAAATCAATAGCAGATAATCAGGTATGAATGAGAAAGGTCAGTACCATTGTCCGGTTGAGGCTGCCCTGGCCGTTATTGGTGGAAAATGGAAGACACTCATCATCTGGCAATTAAAAGACGGCTGTCTCCGGTTTACCCAGCTCATGGATCGCATGCCCATGGTATCACCCCGGATGCTGACAAAGCAGCTTCGTGAGCTGGAGGATGACGGGGTAATTACCAGGACGATGTATCCGGAGGTCCCTCCACGGGTTGAGTACTCCCTTACCGATCTTGGGGCATCTGTCATTCCCGTACTTGAGTCACTCTGTGCCTGGGGATCAGAATACCTGCTTCATAACGGATGCCCTCTCCCGGAAAAAAAGTGCCAGGGTACACCTTCCCCCTGATTCCATACATCACTTAGAGAGATATGGGGATAGTTTTCGTTTTCCGAAACGGAATCTTTGGAGCTAGTCCAAAGAAGGATGGCTGTGCAGTTCCCTCAACCTGAATTGTTATTTCTCCTTGTATGAGGACCTGAAAACCTGCTTTGATAAGGTCGGCATTCTTTGCTGAAACCGGAAGCAGAATCGTGCTTTCACCGGTTCCAATATTCACATTCTCCGATTCCACATGACTGAGCGGTTCCCAGTTGCTCTCTTTCATATATGAGACATTTGCGATTATTTTTTGAAACGTGACTCCAAACGGATTAGGATTCTGTACATGCAAGGTAACATCCAGACCAAGATCGGTAGCATTGATGTATGCCAGTTCAACTGCCTCGACGGTTATGGTCGGCTCCTGAAAAAGAGCACTACATCCGCAGAGCAATATGGCTGCCATAAGGATTCCAGACAGCACGAGGGCGTAAAATTTGTTCATTTTTCTTCTCCCGGAATGGGTATTGGGTTCATACGATAATGAATGATATGATCTGGTTGGCCTTATGAGAGTGATGTTGTTATGTGGAAGCAGAGAAAATATTGTCAGAGAGAACGTTCTCTCCCCCGGACCCTTGAAAACCTCCCTACCATCACGATAATCATGAAATGTATCATACTTATCCTGATCACTCTGTTCTGTGTATTCGTTCTCCCGGTATCTGCCATTGAGAGTAAACCCACTGATACTCCTTTTCCATGGAAGGCAGATCAGCCTGCTCTGGAAGATATAACTCCGGTTAACAGAGATATAATTTCGTTGATTTCCCTGCTCCAGGAATTCGGGATTGATATCTCGTATGGGGAAGAGGGAGATATCTTCTCCATGGTCGATGAGTCACTGACCCGGATAATTGCATCGCTTGCATCCGGCAATGTGGAAGGGTTTATGGATATCCCGCTCATCCGGGAGACGTTAGATTATTTTGGTCTCTCTGCTGATGAGATCGTTTTCAGTCCAAATGAATCACCGGGCCGGATGGAGGCAATCGAAGCGTACACCCGGAAATATGGGAGCCGAACGGGCGTGTAACCCCCCTGTTACCTGTTGAACATGCGGATATCAGCGAACCATGCTCCGATCATCATCGTGCAGGTTTTTTTCAGGAACAAATAAATGCCGTCAATTATAATCTCCTTTTCATATATTCGGTGGTATTATGGGTATTCATGAGCAAAAGTCCTCTCGAGCCGTGGTATTTCTCCTCGTACTGTCCCTGGTACTTCTTGCCACGCTGCCCGGTTTCGTTCAGGCAGCAGTCTCTGAAGAACAGATAATCTTCAATGGTCCGTTTTTTGAAAATTATGGACAGGGATTTACGAACTGGACCGGTGATACTGCACCACCCAGCGGCACCCTGCTCCTTAAGGGAGTTCTGACTGCCATGCCTGATGTCGTGGCTCCCGGCGATGAGGTAGAATTCACCCTCAACCTGAACGTCTCTGCGATGAGCATAACCGGAAAAGACGGTGCCGTATTAAAGAACACTCAGGATCGAATCTGGTCCCTTGATACCGGAAAACTTCTTGGGGAACGGATACCTTTTCCCGTGATTCCTGATTCTGAACTGCTTGGTATTGGAATCGGCTCTCAGGTCCCAGGTCTTATTTTACGAAGCACGAAGAGGACAATTACGGTCCCTATTCCTGATACCGTGCAACCGGGCACCTATTCAATCAGAGCAGGTATTGTCGGTACAGATATGCGGACCGGGCCGGTAAATATCACGATACTGAATGGATCGCATGTATTCCAGGAAGATACCCTGAATGCATCGGTTGATAGTACCCCCACCCCAACACCTGCTCCCACCATACCCCCGGTGCAGGAACCTCCCGAAGAACCGGTATCTGATCCACGCTTTGCCGGGATGAGTGAAAAGATCGTCAACGAGCGGGGGATTCATGTCACCAGTATCTACCCATACTCCGGCGGAGCTGGCAATACCATGGGTATAAAAATATACGGAGATCACTTCACATCCCCCGTCTATGTCACCCTCGTAAAGGACACGGTTGGTATTGATGCGTATAACTATTGTTTTACCGAAAATCAGAAGTATGGCGTTGTGATGCTGGATATTCCTGAAGATGCAGAACAAGGAACATGGAATCTGGTCGTCACCACCAAAACCGGAAAAGCAACCATTCCTTTTGAAGTGACCGGGAAACAGATCGCACCGGTTATCATATCCGTTGATGCCCCGGTTTTAACCCCTGACAAGACGGGCGATGTGACGATCACTGGCCGGGAACTGATGGGGCCCTGTGAAGTCCTTCTTGCCGGAGACACCCTTACCTGGTTTTCATATCAGCCAAAACCGGTCCTGACCCATAATACCATGAAGATACGGGTAAAGATTGATGCCCCGCTCTCAGATGAGGTCAGATCAGGCAAACTGGATCTCTTTGTCATCAATAACGACGGAGTGGCATCGGTATACAAGAAAGCAATAGCATTTACCGTTGAATCATAATCCTCATTTTTATCGTTATTGATATTCAGAAATGAGTGAACATACCGATCAGTTCATTCGTAAGGTAGGGGGGGATTCGGCTCCTGGCCGGGGAGGAGGCAAAACATCTGCAGTTACAACGTATATCCTCCGATTTAGCAATATTTTTTCAGGATGATTATGTATTGCATTCGCCATTTCCAGGCTGGGATGTCTTTTTTGTATATCTCATAAAATATAGTGATACGCGTATGGTTATTGCAATTGATGAATTTCCGTACCTTGTTCAGGAAGATACATCCCATCCTTCCCTTCTTTAGTACTACTGGGATACCATTCTTGGAAAAACTCACCTCTATCTGATATTATCAGCTTGAAAAGGGCCTGGTTTCCAAGTATCTTGCTACCCTTGCAGATTTACAGTTAATACGAAGAGAAATCCCCGTGTTGTCCGGGTCTATGAGTCGGAAGGGAGTATATCTCTCAACAATAATCTGTTTTTTTGTATCATCAGCCGTTCATATGCCCCCTACCATGAGGATGACACGATTACTATGATCTTGATGATATTGAACAGATGATCCGTTCGTGTCTGAACCATTCTTAAAAACCCCTTTTTTTATTTTTTGAGGGCCTGAACAGCCGTTCCCACGATGATGGTCATAATCCCGGCTATCGTCAGCATAACTCCTGCATAGAGGGGAAAAGGCGCAAGGAATGATACACTATCAGAAATCCACCAAAGAAGAATTCCGACACACGTTGCGATAATTCCCTGAATGAGATACTGGTATTCCATTGATATTCTCCTGCTCATAGTGGTCAGGATGATACAAAAATTTTTACCATGAGCCTTACGAGTATCAGATGAGTATCATGAGAAGTAATTGGGTTTTTCCATCGGTTCTGACACCGGTCCTGGTTCTCATCCTGCTGGTACCTCCTGTTTTTGGGGCATCTCCCTCATATGACCCGGTAACCGGACGGGACTATGACACCTTTGGGGGATTTTTTGATGCATATGGCCAGTATGTGGATCCCAATGGCGGGGTTATGGACAGATATGGTGAATATGTGCCGAATAGTTACTCTGACTCATGTGATACCTATTATGATTCACAAGGGCAGGTCTATGGAGGAAAAGCTCTAACCGGTAGTTTAAAGGAGGGAAACTGGCTTTTTGGGAATACGGACAAGTACCGGATTGAGTGGCCTGCGTATATTGAACTGACCCGAAATTCAGAATGTAATCTTGAGGGAAGATATTTCAATGCTGCAGGTGTTCCTTTCACGATTACCATCCGGGAAAAGAGGAGATTCCTTGGGACGACCGTTGATCAGATCGCCCTGAACCTGAAGGATATTGCAGATCCTGTCACTACAGAAAAATTGTTTAAAGAAACGGGAAATGAGAAAGAATTGGCCCTTATGATGCTTCAAAATAACTTTGTAGATGAAAACGGGTATATCCATCTTATCAAAGGGGAGATTTCAAATCCTGATGAGTCCTGGTGTAAATCATGGAATGTCGGTTTTACCGGGTATTCGTTCGATAACGGAAAACGGTTCCGGGCCTCATATTGGAGCTGTTTTGTCTGCAATGCATTTGATGGCTCGCGGGAAGAGGGTGAGTATCACTGCAATCTGCTCTATTCGGATCCGATGAGTGATGACAACACCGTCACCTTGTGGCCCTGGGCATCAATGGCAGAAGAGGATATTGACGGAGACTGGCTGGGCGATGGGCAGCAGGTCGATAACCCGGGACCGGTGAATACACATACACCGATGCATGGGGTAAATCCATTGGGATCAGCCAGTTTTGATATTCCGATAAACCTGAATTACTAATTTTTTACCCCGCGTATGAAATGGGGCATTGCCATGATTCTGTTGATTGAGATAAAACACCCCTTTTTTACTCCGCTTCCCTATCCGCAGAAATAAGACCACATCAAATATCAGTGTTTTAAAAAAATTCTCCATCCATCACGAAAAGCCTCCTGTCTCCGTTCCGAAAGGAATGAAAATATTGAGCCGTGACCTCGCCGAATCATTTTGATGATAATTCCGGAGAGGAATATGCAGACCGTTCCTATCATCAGTGAAATCATGAGGGGGTTTTCAAAAAAGACATAAACCGGGATGGATTAGTACCCACTACCATCTCTTCACAGGTGCCATCAACCCCGGCACACGATTCATAGTACGGCTCTATCTGGTTTCTATCTCTCAGAGAATCTGGTCACACTTGTTACCATCATTCGTCTGGATACGTGAGGAGATCACTTTCAGCATGGAGGGTAATCAGAAGATTTATTGTTAGGTAAAAACTAACTAATTGTAAGTGAGTATGGATGAGCCTCGTGAGCATCTCCTTCGGATATTTGAACATCTGATCCGGCTGAAAACGGAATGCTCATGTGGGATTTATTCCGAATGCTGCCTTTCAGATATCACGATAAAACAGATCGCCTATCTGAAGATTATCGACGAACATCCGGATATAACCTTCTCACAACTTGCTGAAATTACGAAGAACTCAAAACCAACAATCACCGGAATGATTCACAAACTCAGCCGGATGGACTGCGTATACCGCGAACCATGCCCTCATGACGGGCGGATCTCGTACATCAGACTCACTGAGAAGGGAGCGATGGTTGCCCGTGCCGAGCAGCAGGCCCTAATGCAGGTCATTGATCGGCTCATCAGTTCACTGGACGAACAAGAGATTGCTCTCCTGATTGCAATTCTGAATAAGGTCAGGTAATTTTTTTATCAGACCAATTAGTTAGGTAAAATAAAACTAAACAAACGAAACGAACTAAAAAAACCATGACAGACACAGATACACCCCCTCATGAAGAACACCAGGAGCTCCCCCTCCTTCCGCTCATGAACACCGTTATCTTCCCAAAGACACGGACAAAAATTCTGGTCGATGAAGAAACCGGCCACATGCTCATGAAAGACGCGAATCGTCCTGAAAGTACCCTGTTTATCGGGGCAACGGTTCACCCGGACACAGATGCGTCTGAGATATCCCAAGATACCATCTATCCTGTTGGAAACCTCCTTGAGATCTCGTATATTCACAAAACCGGGGAGGGGTATATGCTCGGTGTCTCTGCCCGTGACCGCATACGAATCACATCGGTCAGATCCGATGATGACCGCCTGTATGCCTGTTATACACCCGCACCGGACCTTCATGATATCGATGATGATGGCGTCAGGGAACTCCTCCATGAGATAAAACAGGTGGTATATGATATCGGATCTGCATTCCAGGGATCAGATCACATCCTTGGACCGGTCA
>ERZ795045.3774-NODE-3774-length-12897-cov-12.584333_pt1 | contig 12897 bp, 11 predicted proteins | sample MGYA00375129_ERZ795045 | MGnify/ENA primary metagenome ERZ795045 (study PRJEB30174, sample SAMN05720166) | activated sludge metagenome | isolation source: anaerobic digester from wastewater treatment plant | place: Japan | collected 2015-05-15 ... | reverse complement strand
CTTCTTACACTGTTCACTTTTCAAAGTCCATTTCCGCTTCTTTCAAGCGTTTCGCACTTCGTTTCCTCAGCGCGGAATTTTATCTTATCACGTCGCTTCTTATTTGTCAACACTTTTTTCTTAACACTTTTAACCAAATCTTGCGATGCCTAATTTCTTAAGTCTTGACGTGTCATCAGCGACAGCTTTAACAATATACCATCAAACCAATACTTCATTCAACCGCATTGATATACCAAAATCAGAGTTTAATTTAATATGCAAACATTTATCTCTATTTTTCTGCTTTTTTCTCAATTAAAGTCCCCATTTCGCGTAATGCAAATCTACTTATACATCAACACCACAATAAGCTCTCCTATATATTAAAAATCCGGGTAATACTGTTTTAAAATTAAAAATCACGGATTTAGCATATCCATTAGTATTCTCAGCTTCGTTTCAACGCTACCGGGTATGTGTTCATGTCCAAAATACCTGAATACCGAGATTTCCTTTGGACATTCCAAGTGATTGTATACCGCAAAAACCGTCGATGGAGGAGTAATCTCATCCACAAGCCCGGTACAAATCCAAGTGCGGCATTTTATGCGTGGGGCAAGATTCATAACATCAAAATAAGAAAGGGTTTTCTTTACCTGTCTTTCAATCTCTTCTTTGCTGTTTCTTCTTAAATATTCGTTGATTTCTAAATACGGGCCGTTGGGTGCAACATCAATGGCACGCTCAAAATGCGCCAGAAATGGATATTCCACAGCTGCAACTTTCGGTATGCCGGACAGAGCTGCAACCGCCAAAGAAAGTCCTCCTCCCTGGCTTCCCCCTGTTACTCCTATCCTGGATTCATCCACACAGGGAAGCGAGGCCAAGACTTCAACAGCACGCACAGCATCCATATATACTCCTCTATAGTAGTACTCCTCCGGCGATAAAATACCCTTGGACATCCAGCCCACAGTATGTCCGCCGCTCGTGACAATGTTGTCCACACTTCCTCCCTGCTGTCCCCGAACAAGCATTAGAAGTGTAGCATACCCATTTAGAGCCCAATTGACAACGTCGGGAATACAGCCATCCATTGCCCAGTTGTACCCGTGAAACAGTACAAGCCCGGGAGACAAGCCTTCACCTTCCGGTATGGCAAGCCACCCCTCTATATTTGCACCTTTAAAGCCCTGGTATTCCACTCTGAAAACCTTTACCCTCCTGGCAGGAAAATCATAAGGTATGAGTTCATATTTTATAGAGGTCTTAGCAAGCTCCTTAAGACTTCTTTCCCAAAACTCATCAAAATCTTCCTGCTTTGTAAGCTGAGGCTTGTATTTTCTCAGCTCCTCCAAAGGCATATCATATAATTGCGCCATTTCTCAAAACCCCTTTTTATCCAAATTCCAAGACTATAACTTTTTTACATTTTATCATTATGTTACATATTGTACAATACTGCGCAAGGGTGTTACAGAATCGGGCCTTCCTATACTACTGAATATTACTTTTTCAAATTGGATATTTGAACGTGAACGTTTTAGAAATTCAAGCAAAAACAACAGCCAGATAACCCAATCGTATCTGGCTGTGTCTAAATTTATTTATTACGTTTTCCAGCAAAATCAATAAGAACTTTCTTCACTAACTCTTGTACTCAAGCATACATTATAGTTTCTTATATCTGATACGAATCTTACCGACAGGATTAAAAACGCTCCGAATGCTACCAATATCGCCAATAAACTTATCTGCGATATAGCTTTCCTCAAATCCCTTATTTGTCCGGCAGTTACCTTTCTCTCGATTCCTATAGACCACATACCAATAGTTTGGCCCGTGCTGTCTTTTAACGGAACGTACTTTTCTATACATTTCTTGTCGGCAACAGTAATTTCTCCAATATATTCCTCACCCTGTTTTAAAACAGTGTCTGCGATTTCACCGGCCACCTTGGCTCCTATAGGTTTTGTACCGTCTTCCTTTGAAATGTTTGTTGCAATCCTTGTGTCCATCATAAAAATAGTTGAAAGCAATCCTGTGTTTGAACTGATTTTATCTGCTATTATGGTGTCATTATTCAAAGAATAAGAGCCTTTACACAGATTGTTATAGTTAATCGTCCATTCTCCCTCAAAGGTTTCGTCAATCAGCATTTCTCCCAGCTGAGAGCAAGTATTCAGCCTATCCTTAATATTGCTGTTTTCAAGGTTGCTGACAACGTTACCGATTGTAAATCCCTGTACAGTAAACCAAATTAAGAAAAATGTACCTATAAGGAATAATGACAGCGATACAACTTTGCGCTGAGTTTTATTGCCGTTTGAATTGGATTCAAGGAATGAAACCTTGAGGGTATCAATATCATTCAAAAATTTTTTTACGTAAAGCATCAGCAACACGCAGCCCAGTATACCGCATAATACGGAAATAACAACAATTGAAATCCTCATGGTAAATATCTGGCTGTCTTTGCTGCCGATATTGCTTTTCGGCATACCAACAAACCACATTCCCAAAACTTTGCCCTTGCTGTCCTTTAAAGGTACATATTTCACGGCATATGTTTCGCCAAGAATATTTTCTGTCCCATTATAGACAATACCTTTTCCCAAGACACTTTCAACTACCTCACTTGAGGCTTTGGCTCCTATTGGCCTTATTCCGTCACTGTCAAGCTCGCTGGTTGCCACTTTTTCATCATTAAGAAACACAGTCGCGATTGATCCGGTTTTTTGCTTTATTGCATCTAAAACCTGCAAATCGTTGATTATCAGACTTTCTCCTTTATAGAGCTTTCCGTCTTTCACATTCCAGTCCCCGGAATATTTGCTTTCTATGATATCCAGTCCAAGATTTGAAATGTTGTCCAGTTTTAATGATACACTCTTTTCTACTAAATTTGTAACCTTGATATTGGTAACGAAAAAAATCGCGGCTGTAAATAATGCAATTAAAACAATAGAAATCCTTAAAAGTTTTTGCTTTAGCATTACTTTCTTTTTCATTTGTACATCTTCCCCCAGAGTTGCTTTTATATATTTATATTTTTATATAAAATAAATTTAGAGACTATTTTGTGGAAAAGCTAACATTATACTACGACATAATAGGGAAATTAGCAATAGTTTTTTGTTAAATTTTTATACTTTTTTCACTCTGTTGGGGTTTAAAAATTCGACAAACTTTCACAAGCCTTGATTTTATTGGAACAGCCGTCCATCCATTAAATTTACAATTTCTATTCCGCAAATAACACCGTTTTTGATTAAAAATGCTATATGATTGCATGTATTATCTTGAGCCGGAGCATAACCGTATACATAGTCATATTCCGTAATCGGTTCTCCGTTGTCTGCGTACATTTCTGTTTGAACCAAATCTTCTCCGTAGGCATTCTTAAGCTCAGTTTCGCTCATTCCGCAAGCAATACCGCGATATGTCATAACTTTAGGAGAAGTAGTTGCAATATAAGTCACTGCCCACCTTCTTTCTCCGGCGGCCTGCATATAAGTGACTGTCAAATCATCGCATATTACTTTGTTTATATTATGAAATCCATCACTGTCCCACGTTTTGCGGCTTATTTCCTTCAAAGAATAGCCCCATGGAAAATCACCCTCATATACTACCAGTGCAAGATACTTTCCGTCAATTAAAACAGAATATTCGGAAACACCTGCGTGTCCGTGAATATCTGTTTCTGACAGTAGCCTTCGCAAATCATCGGTAAAAAGCTCAGTGCCCGGTGTACAATCATTCTCCATCATGGAATTTAGAAACTTAAGGGTACCGTTGTCATCGTGGAAAATAAGATAAGTACAATTTCTGTAATTGGGCATAACCCAATTATCCTCAGTTATATACATACCGCCTGTCAGCACAACATTTTCCGGTGCATTTGAAAGAAATTCATAGTTCATTTGATAAATAACCAGTCTCATACCGTCAAGGTCTTCATATGTGTAGCAGTAATTTAAATTTTCAATCCTCCAGTTGGCATATTCGTAATTCGGATAATCCTCACGATGTATTTTAAACAATTGTTCTACTTTAAGCTTTGCAGCCTCCAGCACTTCTTTCGGCACATCAATTCCTTCCATCACAATGCCAACATTACTGTCAGCAGGAATATTGCGCTTTTCAGTTCCGGTAAAAGTGCAGCCCACACAGATTATAGCTATAATAAGCACTGTAATAACAGCAGAAACTTTTGGTTTTGCCTTTTTTGCTATCATATTTATTCTCTCCTTCATAAGCCGCTCTCCCACTGCCATGCTCGTAGCGGCTCCCATAAGCCCGCCTATCCTTCCTTTGACTGCAATCATATCAACAAGAGTGCGCCCATAAGAAAATCTTGAGTTCTCACCTATATGCTTTATAGATGCTTCATCACAGGCAAGTTCGGAATCTATTTGCGAAAGCATCGCCGAAACCCAAACCAGAGGATTCCACCACCATATTGCAAGGCATATCCCTCTTAAAATGGACCATATATGGTCACCGTGCTTTAGGTGGCAAATCTCGTGGGTTATGATATATTCCGTTTTCACCCCGTGAGATACGGCTTTAGGTGTGAGGTAGACTGCCGGATACGGAAATCCGAACAAACAAGGTGAGGCTATCTCATCCGTCACATACAATGGTATGCGGCAATTATCAGGATAAAAAGCACAAGATCCGTTTATTTCACTCAAATAGGCTGAGTAAGGTTTTCTGCTCTTTCGAAGCTTTATGTAAAAGACCAAATTTATTCCAATAAACAATAAACCTGTAACGCAGCTGCCAATCAGCCACACAGCGAAAAGAACTTTTTCGATTGTAAAAGTTCTGCCTATGGTCTTCCCTGCATCTATTTCTCCATTATTCTCCGTCCTTGATGTATTATCCGGTTTTGATGCTTTATCTGACGCTTGATGTGGCAAATATTCGGGCATTTCTCCATATGCGGAAATCTGTGTAACGGTATTGCTTTTTTGAAGCTGTACCCAGTTCATAATACTTAAAGCACTTTCTCCGAGAGTAAAAGGAAACAAGAGCCTAAGAAGCACCGGAATCCACAGGGCATACTGCAGTCTCAAACTGATTTTTTTACGGAATAAAAATCGAAGGAGTATTATTGCGACAATCAGGACCGAAGAGGCAATAACCCATACCATCACTTTTCCACCTCCTTTTCGGCCTCATTCAAGATTTTGTACAATTCTTCAATATCATCCGCTCTCAAAGCTTTCTGTCCGGCCAAAGAGGCTATCATCATACTCAGGCTTCCGTTATAGACCTTGGAAAGGAAATTTTCAGTCTCACTGATAACAGCTTCCTCTTTGTCAATAACGGGATAGAATAGCTTTGAACGTCCGCTGTCGTCATAGCGTACAGCTCCTTTCTTTATCATACGCCCCAGCATAATATTTATGGTAGCCTTTGTCCATGCAGTATCATTTTTCAGAGCAGCAACCATCTCGGCAATGGTACGGGGAGACTTTTCCCATAAAAGGTTCATAAGCTTCCATTCACCATCCGACAATGCAGGTTTCTTCATATGTGATCCCCCCCCTTTCATTAGGATAACAAGTGTTATCTTAATATTATCACATTGGATAACAAGTGTCAACCTAAAATTAACTATCGAATTCTATAGCCGCATTGGTTGCATGTAAAAGTAGTATTTGGATTTTTATTGCTGCATTCGGGGCATTCCCATAAAACTTCCGGGTTTTCAGGTACAAATTTATTAGGGTCAGCCTTATTGATTTTTTGCATCAAATTTCTAATAATATAAACAAATATAATAGCGAACAATATCAGAATAAAAACTCTAAGCGTAATGAGAGAAAGTCTCGCTATCAATTCTAACAACCATTTTCGTTCATCCATCTACATACCCCTTTCCGTTTTTACAGTTATTTTGTCAAAACGTTAAATTAGTCCGAAAAATTTATAACTCATTTTTATATTTTAACATACATTATACGTTTGTAGCTATTCTACGTATATTTTTTAAAAAATTCCCATATATCAGAAAAGTTACCCTTGCCTGCATCAAACAGTAGATATCTTCTTATATAATTGAAATTATCCCATTAATTTGTCTTTCCGTCTCTTTTCAACAATCCTTTTTTAGATTTTTCAATATACCATTTGCGTTATGTAAAATGGGAAGGTTGTATTGCATTGATATTGACAAATACCTGTTCGCAGCCTAAAATCATATTGAAAACAGCATGCTTTGGCTACTTGGATATTAGAAAAGATTGGCGGGATTAAATTGTTCAAGCTTACTGTGAAATATGCGCTATTTGCAGCAATATCAACAATAGGAAATCTTTCAACACAGCAATTGAGCCTTATGTTCCTCAATTCCCTTACATTTCTGAAAAGCTTAGAAAATGTAAGTATTTTGGGACTTTTCAATATTAACCTTGTCCTTATGGCCGCAATCTTTATGGGTACATTGGTAGGATTGATAATAAAGTATATTCTCGACAAAAAATATATTTTCAACTATAAAACAAAAAGCAAATCGGAAGATACCGGAAAATTTATCATGTACTCCTTTATGGGCGTATTTACTACAGCTATATTTTGGGGATTTGAGCTTGCATTCGACAGTATTTTCAGCTATGAATACGCCAAGTACCTGGGCGCTTTAATAGGTCTCACCATTGGATATATTGTAAAATACAATCTTGACAAGCGTTTTGTATTCAATAATGCTATTTCAAAGTAGTCGTTAGGAGCAAGCTGGCGGGTTGTGTATTTTATCCTTCTGAACCCCTATAGCTGCAATAGAGCTATTTTAACCCGCCCTAGTTAATGCTTATCTCTAAATTCACATTAAAATTCGGCTTTAGAAAACCATCATTGTCTTCAATATCGATTTCTACACAAACTGTAGTCTCCCCATTTTTCTCATTTGCTTTATTCGAAATATATGTAACTTTGCCGCTATATTCTTTAGATTTATCTGCCTGCGGAATTATTTTTACTTTTGAATCAATTTTTACATCCTTTATGAATTCTTCAGGAACATCGGCTTCAATTATCATTGAGTCCAAATTAACCATGCTTAATGCTTTTTTTGCTGTATTTACACTTTCCCCCTTAACATAGTTTATATCATAAACTATAGCTCTTTCCATATCAGATATTATTGTATTTTCGTTTATGTAACTTTTTCTAATCTTATTGCTCATTAGCTCAATCTTTCTCTCAAGGCCTTTAATCTTTCCTTCATAAATAGCATTTGCATTTTTGTAGCTATCCGCTAAAACGTTTTTCTGCTCAATTGAAAGCTCTAAATTCTCAATTTCTTTTTGAAGGCCATACTTGGTTTTCTCAATCGAGGTCTCTATATCACTTATAGATTTTTTGGTTTTCTCGGCATTTCTCTCATACGTCTCCAATTCATCTTTTGATATTGATCCTGTTTTAAACATTTCCTGCCGAGTTTTTAGCTCTTTAAGAGAATCCTCATGTATCTTTTTAGAATTATCCAAGTCGCTCATCAACTGCTTCAAGTCAGGATGATTGTTATTTGCCAAGTAATCCTTAAGTTCCTTTAAATCCTTCTTTAATTTTTCCAAAACAAGTTGATTGTTTTTCATTTCAAGTTGGTTGTTTTCCATCTCGAGCTTTAAAGAATTCATTTCTATCTCACTTGCATTTATTTGGCTTTTAAATTCATCGTAATTTATCACTAGAAGTACATCGCCTTTATTAACTACCTGCCCATCCTTGACCGGTACATCTTCAATAAAAGCAGGAAAATCCATATAAATATCCTTGACATCCTTTGCTTTCACAATTCCGAAAGTATCTACTGTTGCAGGCTTTTCTACAACATCAGTTGTTGATGCCCTTGTATTTTCTTTTCTTTCGCTGCAGCCCGGTATAAAAATCATCATTGCTGCCATCGTTAATGCTAATATTTTTCTCATAGTTCTTCCACTCTCCCGTCTCGAACATTTATTATTCTATTACCGTATTCAGCTGCTTCTTTGGAATGAGTAACCTGTATTATCGTTTTTCCCTTTTCACGATTTATTCTCTTTAAAAGCAGCATGATTTCCGTTCCCGATTTACTGTCCAAATTGCCAATAGGTTCATCGGCCAAAATGACATCGGGCTCATTTATCAACGCTCTGGCAATTGCCACCCTTTGCTGCTGTCCGCCTGATAATTCTCTTGGTGTATGGTAACGTCTATCGGTCAGGCCTACAATTTCAAGCAGCTCGTCCAGCCTATTCCTGTAATCTTTTAGTTTTTTACCGTCTAAAAGAACAGGAAGCATAACATTTTCCTCCACATTTAAGTTGGGTATAAGGTTGTAAAACTGAAACACAAACCCTATCTCTCTTCTTCTCATCACGCTTTCATCCCTGTCATTCATGACAGCCAGCTCTTTGCCTTTAATTTTGACACTCCCGGAAGTCGGCTTGTCAAGCCCTCCGATTAAGTATAAAAGCGTACTTTTACCCGAACCTGACGGCCCCATAACGGATACAAATTCACCGCTTTGAATGGAAAGATTAATGCCCTTTAGTACTTCAACATCTAAAGCTCCAAGCTTATATGTTTTATAAAGATTAGTTACCTCAACCACCGGATTCAAAATACATTATACCTCCCAGTTTCAAAATCGATTTATATAGGCTTACTCATACTTTATAGCCTCAATAATGTTGAGTTTTGATGTTTTCATTGCAGGTGTAACAGACGCTAAAACAGTAATTACTATGCCTGCCATGAAATAAATAAGCAGATAATGCGCTGAAACACTTATTTCTATTGGCTGATTAATCGCTTTCATTACATACGGCATATCGGATATCATTATAATTCCTGTGACCACGCCCATAACTCCCCCGATAATTCCGCCGCTTAAAGATTCCAAAAACAACATCTTTAGTATCTGTGACTTGCTCATACCGACAGAACGAAACATCGCAAAAGACCTTTTTCTTTCCAAAAAACTTACTATAAGGTTATTAAATACACCCAGTATACCAATAAACAATGTAAATATTGAGAACATGTCCAAAATCGAAAACACCCTCTGATTCCCCGCCAGTTCAGCTTCTTTGAGCGCTTGAATTCTGCTGATTGTAGTTTTTCGCCTGATTAATTTTTCCCTTAAAGTCTTTTCCACCTCTTTAGGGTCCTTGTATGTTTTGATATACACTCTGCTGTAATACCTGGCCTGAAGGTCGGATTTTAGATATCTTTCGGAAACCAGTGCACAATTTCCGTTAAATATCCTTGTATTATAAAACCCAATGATTTTGAAGGTTCTACTTGCATTACCGAATTTTAAAGTTATTTCATCTCCCAGGTTTACTCCCAAAGCTTCTTTAAGCGAATTGGTAATCAGTATGTTTCTTCTTTCATCAAGCTTGTTTATTTGCTCTTTTCTGTCCCCTTCTATATCCATATCCCAATAATCAAGGAACTTGTTTTTATCTACTCCTTGAACGGCTCTGATTTGATAATTAAATCCTTCCACCTCAACACCATAGGTCTCATATATACTATACACATCTTTAACACCGTCAACTCTGCGAAGCAGCTGTTCAAAATTTTTATCAGCTTTTCTGTCCTCAAGCATAATGTCATAAAGTCTCGTATTATAATGGTCAATTATCCCTGCAACAATGTCACGGCTTACGGTATTCATTGTAAGTAAACTTGAAAGACCTATTGCAAGCAGGGATATGTTGTTTAAAACACTCTTGTTGTCTTTTAAATTCTTGGCTGCAAGTATACCTATGTTTCCAAAAGTAACAATATATACTTTTTCAAAGATTTTTATAAACAATGAAACGATATACGGAATAATCAAAATCACTGCCAAAACGAGAATGACCGCACAAATTGCATTAACAATCAAAGCTATATTCTTTGGGACAATCCGTGGAATGACAATGGCAATAATCAGCATGGGAACAGCTATTAAAAAATCCCATTTCCTCTTCCCGGACTTTTTCTCTATATCATTTAAAACAATAGCTCTCAATGGAATTCTTGAAACCCTAATTATAGGTAGAATTGTACTTAACAGAGTAATCACAATTGCAACAATAAACGCGCTTAGAATATGCTTTAAGGTGAACGGGAAGACAACAACGGAATCGGGCAGCATTATTAATTTCATTAAATACAAAGCACCTATTCCAAATATTATGCCTGTTATTCCTCCTACTATTCCGTACACAAGGCTTTCGGCAATAAGAATAAAATCGGTTGCTTTTCTTGTTGCACCAATACTTCTGAATGTTCCTATTACCTGCAGCCGTTCTAATGTAATTACTTTAAAAGAGGAATATATAATGAACATGGTGACACACAATAGTATTACAACTATTAGTGAAAACGGCGTATTTATTGCCTCTAAAGCCTGTTTTATTTCTTGCTCGGTAAACGGTTCGCGAACATCATATTGCTTGTATGAATTTGATAATTCTTTTATTAAGACAGATTTTTTCGATATATCATTAAGCTTTAAGTAAATCGTAGATACTCTTAACCCCGCATTATAAAACGAGGCCAATGTGTTTTTGGGAACAATAGCACTAATTACTTCCCTTTGCTGAAAAAATCCTTCATTTTCCGCAATACCTGATATAATAAAACTTCGTTTAATTCCGTCTATCTCAAGTTCAATAGTGTCTCCCAAAGTTAAGTTAAATCTCTCTGCCGTATCTAAATTTATTATGATTTTTCTTCCGGTGAACGGATAAAGATTATGGGTTTGCACATATTTAACCGGATTGATTTTATCTTGATCTTCCAAGCTTATTCCTCTTAAATCAAGCCTGACAAATTCATCATTCTCAGACTTGAAGACTGCATTTACACCCACTATACCAATAATATATTCAAAATCGTCCTTATATTCTTCAGCTCCTTTAGTGTAAAATATATGTGAAGGCGAATCTTCGTCCGCACTAATAATTATGTCACAGTTTCCATAATAGCTTTTCATACTGTTTATGGATTCATCCAGCATTGTATCCAATAATGCTCTTGATGAAAGGAATAAAGCTGTTGAAATAGTTATTGAAAATATTATAAGGAAAGTTCTGAATTTTTTCTCTTTTATGTTGGTAAGTATAAATTTAACGATAATCCTCAAGTCCATACCTCCAGCTATCGCAAATAAACTAAATCGTCGGGTGTTTCTTTCGGCAGTGCTTTATTTGCATGAACATGAATAATTACAACTCTTGTTTTTGCAAACAACCGTAGTTCTTCTTTTTATTAATTCCCTGTTTGTACTGCCTGTACCCTCACTGCAGAACTATAAATATTATAATATTTCCTGTCACTATATCTCAATTGAAAAATTCAAATATTTTACTCTGATTTGTTATTTATTCTGTAGATTATACTCGCAAACCTTCTTGCAACGGATAAATTTCATCAGGAAGAAGAGTAACTAACGCTTTAGTCATACCATCATCAGCAGCAAATTCCACTTCATATGCTTCATTAGGTTCTGTATGTACCATTACAACCACCCCAATATCACCTTTTTTTAATCTCTCGTCCGGACAATCTTTCAATAGTACAACCACATCAAATTCATTGAACTTCATTATAAACACCTACTCTGAATATTGCTTTAGAACACAAGAAAAACGGCTATCATAAACATTTTCACTTGAAAGGCTTACCTGCTATTTAATCAATCCACTTTTTTGATGGTAAATCTGGTTTTGGTACTGAACGTAATAATTCGGTAGATCTATTAATTATTTCATCAATTGAGTTATTCAATTTGTCAGGGATTATACTTCCAACATCTTCCAGTCCACACCCGAGTTCCACCAGTTTAATTACGTTCCTATTTATCCCTAATTTTTTTTATTTTATCAACAGAGTAAGGACTATACAAATAATTTTCTGCTTCCTCAATACTAATCAGACCCTCTTTAATTGCAGTCATCATTCCAATATTCATAATTAATATAAAACGTTCAATATCATTCTTAGATTTTATACTAATATTTAATCCCATAAGGCAACTATCCTCTTGCAAAATTAATTACTCAACCCCAATTTAACTTTATTTCAAACACCTCATTAAGCAGCAACTATATATTGAATCTTTTTATCCAAAAATCCCTTTCATTTGCTTTCTAATAGGCTAGTAGCTTTTTTAATTCAAGTACAATAGGTTTTATAAGAACTTTTATTTACATCTATATCTTTAGGCCAAGAATCTTACGATAAAGAGATGAGAACATGGTCTTAGCTAATTTTATGGTAATACTTGTAAATACATCTTTTTTGCCAAATCAAGTACAACAGCCAGCTTTATTTGATCTATCTTTTTCAGTCCTTTCTTGAAATCGTTAATACTTCTGATTTCTACGATTGGTTTTTCATCTTGGCTATATCGACTTATTTCTATTGTTGCAATGATATCAAGGTCGACAAGTATTGTATATAAGTCCTCACTATAATGCCCCCCATTGTCAAGACAATTTTTTTAGCTTTTCTAAGTTAGATTCTCCTTTCTTTAAATTTTAAAATTTTGTATTAATTTACAACGACTGAGTATGTCGATTGCAAACGTAAGTAAGTTCATCTTAACCCTTCACATTCAATACATATACATTCTTTTTTTTCGATCTGCTATCACAGAATAGCTGCCTTCCAGTGAGGACAGGAATTAGGGCAAAACCCTAAGGCTTTATACAACTGCCTGAAACTGCTTGTAACACCCTGAATAATACTCTGCTGGCGTTTTGTAGCCTAGTGACTGATGGGGTCTATGATTGTTATAATATTCAACATAATCCCTAGTAATATGCCAGAGTTGGTGACCTGTTTCGCAATCCTCAAGATAAAGCTGCGTATTCCGGATTATCCGGACGGCAGTTCCGGAAACATCCGGACATTAAACCG
>ERZ795045.3763-NODE-3763-length-12931-cov-5.032774_pt1 | contig 12931 bp, 11 predicted proteins | sample MGYA00375129_ERZ795045 | MGnify/ENA primary metagenome ERZ795045 (study PRJEB30174, sample SAMN05720166) | activated sludge metagenome | isolation source: anaerobic digester from wastewater treatment plant | place: Japan | collected 2015-05-15 ... | reverse complement strand
GCCCCCTCGGGGGGCGGCCGCCAGGCGGCCGGGGGCGGTCGGCTTCATTCCAGCACCGCATCCGGCGCGGGCACGGCACCGCGCAGGAAGATCGTGGCGCCGGTGTCGGTGCCGATGGTGGCGTGCAGCGCACCGCCATGCGCCAGGTGGTAGCCGCCCGGGCCGATCTCCAGGCGCGAGCCCACGCGCAGCCGGCCGTGCAGCACGACGCATTCCTCGTCGCACGCATGGCGATGCGGCGGCAGCGTGGCCCCCGGCTGCAGCCGCAGCAGGTACGACAGCACGCCGTCGTGCGCGCGCAACACCTTGATCGTCACGCCGTCCAGCAAAGGCTGCCACTGGCCGTCGCCGGCGCCGATCGTCAGGTGCGAGGTGTCGGCATCGGCCACGCGCTCCAGCAGCCGGCGGCGGATGGTGCGGGCGGGGTTCGGCGAGCCGGCAGCGGCCGGCTCGCGCGCCATGGCATCGAAGCGGTTCATGCCCGGGCATACGGCCGCAACGGCGATCTGGATGCGCGACGCCGTTGCCGGGGCGATGCGCCGCAGGCCTTCATCAGTCCTGGCGCCGCGCCCTGACCAGCAGCGTAGTGCCGGGGTCGGTCTCGACGAAGACGATCTCGCGGCCGCCGTCGGCCACGCTGCCGGCGAAGTCGAAGCCGACGTCGAAGTTCATCTGCACCGCGCAGTCGGCATCGACCGTGAAGCTGCCCGACAGCGGCAGCGGCTGCGCGTCCAGCACGCCGCCCACGCTGCGCAAGGCCGTGGCTTCGAAGCGGCCCGAGCGCTGCAGCGTGACGACGCCGTTGCCCACCAGCGGCACCGCGCCGGCGAGCGGCAGCGTCGGCGGCCCGGCGAAGCCTTCGGCATGAAAACCGTAGCGCCCGGCCAGGGCCTGCGGCGTGCAGCGCAGCCGGCCGCGGTCGGCATCGCCGCTGCGCGCGGCGCGCTGCGACAGCCCGCCGAGGGTGGTGCCGGGGTTGGTCTGCATCGCGAACATCGCGCGGCCGCCGTCGATCAGCACGTTGCGCGTGCTCACGCCGCTGGGGTAGTGTGCGCTGACCACGCAGTCGCTGCCGACTTCGTAGCTGCCGGTCTCGGCCGGCAGCGTGCGCGCGACGCCGTTGAAGCTGGCGCTGCGCGCGGCGATGGTGACCTTGCCCGCGCCGTCGTACACGGTGGTGCCGGCCGCGGCGAAGGCGCCCAGCAGCGCCGGCGGCAGCCCCGAGGCCGCATCGGTGAAGCCGCGCACCGAAAAAACGTAGCTGCCGCGCAGCGCCGCCACCGTGCATGGCGGCGGGCCCGCCGGCTCGGCCAGACCGCGCGGCGCTTCGCCGGCGGGCGCCGCCGCGCCCTGCGCGAAGGCCGGGCCGGCCAGCCCAAAGGCCAGCGCGGCGCCGGCAAGCAGGGCACGGTGGGTGGGGTGCAGCGTGGACATCTCGTACTCCCGAACTGAGGTTGAAGGCAAGCGTCCGGTGCCTGCAAGGGATGCGAAACCACCGGATGGCGCTGATACGCCATGGCAGCGGCGGCGGATGCCGCGTGCCCCTAACTTCAGCGGGTTGCCCGCGTTCGGCGGATTGCCCGCGCGCTGCCGCGCCGCGCGCGGCGCGGTCACGGCGGCGGCTGCAATGCGTCGGCCAGGCTGCGCGCGATGTCGTTGGCCACCAGCGGCTTGGCCAGCACCTCGGTCACGCCGGCATCGCGCGCGCGCCGCGTCAGCGCCGCGGTGACGCAGCCGCTCATCAGCACGATCGGGATGTCCGCGCGGATCGCGCGGATGGCGCGCGCCAGCTCCGAGCCGGTCATCTCGGGCATGGCCTCGTCGGACAGCACCAGGTCGTAGCGCGCCGGCGCGTCGCGCAGGCTTTGCAGCGCGGCCACGCTCGAAGTGAAGCCGATCGGCTCGTAGCCCAGGCCGGCGATCAGCTCCTCGCCCAGCAGCACCAGCGGCTCCTCGTCGTCGACCAGCAGCACCGTTTGCCCGTTGCCCTGGCGCGCACGCGGCTCGGCGCCGGCCGGCGCGGCGACACAGCTTTGCCACGGCAGGTAGATGGTGAAGGCGCTGCCCTGGCCGGGCACGCTGTCGACGTCGATGCCGCCGCCCAGGTCGGCGACGATGCCGTGCACCAGCGACAGGCCCAGCCCGGTGCCGACGCCGACCTCCTTGGTGGTGAAGAAGGGGTCGAAGATGCGCTCGAGCAGTTCGGCCGGGATGCCGCTGCCGGTGTCGGCCACACGCAGCCGCAGGTAGCTGCCGCCGGGCAGGGTGCGCGTGGCGCAGCGCGGCGATTCGAGCTTCGCGCGGTCCAGCGTGACGCGCAGCGTGCCGCCGGCCTTCATCGCCTGCACCGCGTTGGCGCACAGGTTCATCACCACCTGGTGCACCTGCGTCGCATCGCCCAGCACCGCGGCGTCGCCGGCCTCGAGCCGGCGGTCCAGCCGGATCGGCACCGGCAGCGACGCCGCCACCGCGTCCAGCGCCTCGGCCACCACCGACTGCACGTGCACCGGCACGCGCTCGCCCATGCCGCTGCGGCTGAAGGCGAGGATGCGCTCGACCAGCGACTTGGCGCGCAGCCCGGCGCTGACCGCGGCGTCGATGTGGCGGCGCAGCGCGCTGCCCGGCGCGGCGTCCTTCTGCGCCAGCTCGCCGTAGCCGAGGATCGCGGCCAGGATGTTGTTGAAGTCGTGCGCGATGCCGCCGGCCAGCGTGCCGATGGCCTCCAGCTTTTGCGCCTGGCGCAGCTGCAGCTCGAGGCGCTCGCGCTCGGCCTCGTCGCGCTTGCGGTCGGTGATGTCCTCCAGCGAGCCGGCCATGCGCAGCGGCAAGCCTTCGGCGTCGCGCACCGACACGCCGCGCTGGCGGTACCAGTGCCACTGGCCGTCGGGGCGCTGCAGCCTGAACTCGGCCTTGAAGCGCTTGGACTGCCCGCGCAGGTGCGTGGCCAGCGCTTGGCGCACCGGTGCGCGGTCGTCGGGGTGCGGCGCCAGCAGCGCCAGCCATTCGCGGCGCGGGCGCTGCGCGTCGCCGCCGGGCTGGCCGACCAGGTCCTGCGCACGCGGCGACAGGAACAGCGTGTCGCTGTCCAGGTCCCAATCCCACAGCCCTTCGTTGGAGCCGTCGACCGCGAGCTGGTAGCGCTCTTCCGAGCGGCGCAGCGCCTGCTCGGTCTTCTTCAGCACATCGATGTCGCTGACCGACCCGGCCCAGCGCAGCGGCGCGCCTTGCGCATCGCGCGTCAGGCGGCCGCGAAAGCGCATCCAGTGGTATTCGCCATCGGCGCCGAGCATCAGGTATTCGCCTTCGTGCGCCTCGGGCGTGCTGCCGCCCGTGCCGTGCAGCTCGGCGATCACGCGCACCACGTCGTCGGGGTGGAAGCGCGGCATCACCAGCGGCGCCCACTGCTCGCGCGTGAGCATGCCTTCCTGCGGCGCCAGCCCGATCAGGCGCCAGGCGCGCGCCGACGCGAACATGCGGTCGCGCTCCAGGTCCCAGTCGATGATGCCGTCGTTGGAGCCGGCCAGCGCCAGCGCGTAGCGCTCTTCGCTGTCGCGCAGGGCCTGCTCGGCGCGCTTGCGTGCGTCGATGTCGCTGACCGAGCCGGCCATGCGCAGCGGCTTGCCCGACGCGTCGCGCACGCACACGCCGCGCACCCGCACCCAGCGGCAGCCGCCGTCGGCCCAGCGCACGCGCCACTCGCCTTCGTAGGCCGGTGTGCAGCCGTCCAGGTGCGCCTGCATCCGCGTCAGGCGTTCGGCCGCGTCGTCGGGGTGCAAGCGGATGCTGCCGAACCACTCGTCGAAGCTTTGCACCTCGGGCTCGAGCGGCAAGCCGAGGATCTCGCGGCAGCGGCGCGAACCGAAGACGCGGTTGCGCACGTAGTCGAAATCCCACACGCCGTCGTCGGAGCCGGCCACCGCCAGCGCGTAGCGCTCCTCGCTCAGCCGCAGCGCCTCTTCGATGCGCTTGCGCGTGCTGATGTCCAAGCTGACGCCGGCCACGCGCTGTGCCCGCCCGTGCTCGTCGCGGAAACACTGCGCGCGCGTCAGGATCCAGCGCACCTCGCCGCTGCCCGGCAGCAAGATGCGGTACTCGTAGTCGATGCGCGGCACCGCCGGGTCGTCGATGTCGCGCTGCATCTGCTGCAGCCGCGGTTCGTCGTCGGGATGGAAATGCACCTGCTCGCGCAGTTCGCGCTGCGTGGCCAGCGGCGCGTCGGCCGGCAGGCCGAACACCGCAGCCAGGTTGCCCGACACGAACAGCGCATCGGTGCCGCGCTCCCACACCCAGTGGCCGCCGGTGGAGCCGGTCATCGCCAGCGCCAGGCGCTCTTCCGACAGGCGCAGCGCGTCCTCGGCGCGGCGGCGCGCGTCGATGTCGGTCACCGAGCCGGCCATGCGCAGCGGCCGGCCCTGCGCGTCGCGCACGCACAGCCCGCGCATGCTCATCCAGCGGAACTGGCCGTCGGCGTGGCGCACGCGGTACTCGCCGTCGAACACCGGCGCGCCGCCTTCGAGGTGGGCGTCCAGCGCGGCGCGCCAGCGTGCGCGGTCGGCGGCATGCAGGCGCACCGCAGCGACCCACTGCTGGCGCGCCTGCAGTTCGGGGCCCGGCGGCAAGCCGAGGATCTCGCGCGTGCGCGCCGAGGCGTAGATGCGGTCGCTGGCGACGTCCCATTCCCAGATGCCCTCGCCGCTGCCGGCCGCGGCCAGGGCGAAGCGTTCGCGCGAGCGCTCCAGCGAAACGCGCGCGCCCTCGAGCCGGCCGAACTGGCGGTGCACCAGCACCAGCAGCACGGTGGCCATCACGCCCAGCGCCAAGGTGCGCAAGGCGGTGCGCAGCGCCTCGGCACGCCACGGCGCCATGGCCTGCGACACGTCGCGGCTGACCATCACCATCAGCGGGTAGCCGGCCACCGGCTTGAGCGCGCCGAAGCGCTCGATGCCGTCGATCGGGCTGCGGTAGCGCAGCAGGCCCTGGGCGGCGTCGCGCGCCGGGGCCGCCCCGGCTGCAGCGCCCGTCTGCGCCGCGGCGGCATCCGGGCCGGGCGCGGCCGCGATGCCCGCGGGCCGCTCGAAGCGCCGGCCCATCGTCGGCGCATCGGCCGGCGGGTGCCGCACCAGCAGCGTGCCGTCGCGGTGCGCCAGCGCGATCATGGTGTCGCCGGGAAGCCGCACGTCGCGGTAGAAGTTCTGGTAGTAGTCGACCCGGCCGCCGGCGGCGACGGCGCCGGCGAAGGCGCCGCCGGCGGTCTGCAGCGGCCGGCCCATCGGGATGATCCAGCTGTCGCGCTGGCTGACCCCTTGCATCGCCGGGGCCACCATCATCGCCTGAGCGGGTTGCGACCTCAGCTGCTGGAAGGCCGGCACATCGGCCAGGCCGGTGCGATCGGCCGCCAGCGGAAACGCACTCGAGCTGGCGCGCACACGCCCGTCGGCGTCGATGATCGACAGCCCCGTCACCTGCACCAGGCCGGCCGCCTGGTGGCGCAGGTAGGCGTGCAGCGTGGCCTCGTCGGTCATCGCGTCGAGCTTGCCCGTGCGGTATTCGTCGGCGATCTGCCGCGTGACCACGTCCACCGCCTGCACGCTGCGCGCGGTCTGCTCGGCGATCACGCGCGACAGCGCGTCCAGCTCGCGGCCGATGTCGGCCACCGCCGCGACGTGCGCGCGCCAGATGTCGAACGCCGCCAAGGCGGCGATGGCGGCGATGAACAGCCCGCCCCACCACGGCGTGCTGCGCCAGCCCGGCCAGCCCGGCCAGCCCGGCCAGCGTGGCCGCTGCCGCGCCGCGCCGTCGCCCGCGGCTTCAGACGCCAGCGGTAGCGGCGCCGCCGTCGGCATGGTCTGCAGCGCAGCCATCGCGGCACGAGCGGCGCAGCACGCGCCGCACCGCGGCGATCAGCGCTTCACGCGCCACCGGGTTCGGCAGCACGCAGCACGCACCGAGCGCACGCGCCATCGGGCCGTGGCAATCGATGCCGGGAAGGAAGGTGGACGACAGCACCAGGATCGGCACGCCGGCATGCTGCGCGGCGACGCGCTGCACGCACTGCACCCCGCCGCGGCGCGGAAACGGCAGCTCGACGATGACCAGGTCGATGCGGGCATCGCCTGCCGGCGCCGCCTCTGCGGGCCGCAGCACGCACAGGCCCGCGTCGGCCAGCCATGCGCCGAGCAGATCGACCAGCGCGCAGTCGACGTCGACCAGCCGCACCCGCGCCGGCGCGCGGTTTGCCGGCGCGGCCGACAGCGCCGCCGCGCTGGCGCCGATGGCACCGATGGCGCCGACGGCTGGCGGCGTGGGCGCCTGATCGCCGCCGCGTCGTGCCCGCTGCGCCCACGCCCTGGAGCCCAGCATGAACCACGGCGCCACCGCGGGTGCGTCGCCGCCTTCGCCTTCGAACAGGCGCCGCGGCCAGGGCCCGGGGCGGGGTTGGGCGGTCGGGGTTTGAACGGTCGGGACTTGCATGGGGTGCCTCACGCAACGGCCAGCGATGATGGAACTGCGGTGAGTGTGCTGCTTGCAGCCTGCACGCGGGTGTCTCACGCTCGAGCCATGGATTTCAGCTGCAAGCGGCAGCGGCGCACTTCGCGCGGCGCTTCAACCCGCTTCGCCGCGCGGGACCTTGCCCGACTTCACCGCCATCACCGCTTCGGCCTTGACCTCGGCGCGGTCGCGGGTGGACTGCGGCTGCGGCGCGGGCGCACCCATCTCGCCGCGTGCGGTCTGGCCGGCGGCCACCGCGGCCACGGCCTGGCTGCGCACCTCGGCCGGCGGCAGCGTCGACACGAACTTGGCTTCGGGCGCACCGATCTCGCCGCGTGCCACCAGCCCGGCCTTGTTCGCCGCGGCCGCGTCGGCCGCCACCTTGGCAGGGTCCACCGTCTGCGCCAGTGCGTTGCCGGAGCCCGCGGCCAGCATCACCATCGAGGTCACCATGCGTTGAAAGATCTTGGACATGAGGGTACTCCTTGTCGGACCAGATGAAGAGGGGTTGAAGAAGGGTTGAAGAAGGACCGTGTTTGCGGCTGCCATGGCGCGTCATGCACACAGGAACCCGAGTCGTTCGGCCGTGGGCGTGATGGCAGCCCTTGCGCCGCGGCGCGGGTTTCGGATGTGCTCCGGCCCGCGCGGGCGGCACGGCGTGCGGCTCAATGCAGGCGCAGGTGGATGAGCTCGAAGCCATGCCACAGCTCGGGCGACAGCGATGCAGGCTCGGCGCTGGCCTGGGCGCTGGCCTGGGTGCTGGCGGGCGGCGGCGCCGAGGTCCGCGAGTGGGCAACGCCGAAGACCAGGAACAGGCTGCTGGCCAGCGCCGTGATCGCCACGGCCAGGGCCGCACGCCCGGGCGTTAGCAGGCGGCGGCGGGTCGAAAGGGTGGTGGCCATGGTCGGGCTCCGAGTGGGTGTGATGCTGATGCTGCAACCCGGATCTTGCGCGCCGGCTACGGCGGCGCAGCACCGGCGTTGCAGTTGAAACCGGCCGCCGGCAGCCGGCGCTGGACCTGGCGCATCGAGCGCTTGCGGCCGCGGCCCCAGGCGCGGTACGTCTCGCAAGCGGGCGCGGCGGCGGATACAGCCTGGCCTGCGGTTCGTCGTCGTTCGAGGAGCAGGCCAGCGGCCCGTCCACGCCGGTGTCCGCGATCAGGGTGCAACGCTGTGCGCCATCGGCGTGTCGTGACCGCGCTGCTCGTGCAGTGGCTCGAACAGCTGGGCGGTGATGCCCTGCCGGGCGCGGGCGTCGTCACGCGCATCGGCGTTCGTGTCCCCGATGTTTGCTGGAACCCCGAGCCGCACACCGAGGATCCCGTCGTTCCCGCTGCGGCGATCTGCATCGAGGTGCAGTCGCAGGGCAACACGCGCAAGCAACTCGACGAGAAGCTCGCCGCGGACCTCGCCGCCGGCGCGCGCGGCGTGATCCGCGTCGAGTTGAGCGGCCGCATCCGCTGCTTCGATGCCAACCGCGAGCGCGCCGCCAGCGCCTTCGGGCTGAAGCTCGCGCTGCCGCCGCACAGTTATGCGCCCCACGCGAGGAAGGCGCCGTCGCGCGCCTCGACACGCACCGCCTCGCCGGCGTCGGCGCGACCCTGGGCGATGCTGCCTTCGAAGACTCAGGGGCGCGGCGGCGCAGCGGCCAGCGCTCGTTGCCATCGCGCAGGTCGATGGCCTTTACGGCGTGCGCTTCTTGGCTCGGGGATGCGCCGCGTCGTACACCTTGGCCAGATGCTGGAAATCCAGCCGCGTGTAGACCTGCGTGGTGGCGATGTTGGCGTGGCCCAGCAGCTTCTGCACCGCGCGCAGGTCGCCGCTGGACTGCAGCAGGTGCGACGCGAAGCTGTGGCGCAGCATGTGCGGATGCACGTGCGTGGGCAGCCCGGCCTGCAGCGCGAGGGCCTTCAGCCGCGAGCGCACCTGGCTGGCGCTGAGCCGCGTGCCGCGGCGGCTGACGAACAGCGCCGGCTCGCCGGCCGCCGCGACCTGGCCACGCACTGCAAGCCAGGCACGCAGCGCCGCCAGCGCCGGCGCACCCACCGGCACGCTGCGCCGCTTGCTGCCCTTGCCCAGCACCATCGCGCTGGCGTCGGCCGCGTCGATCCAGCCGGCCGCGCCGTCGCCGGCGCGCTGGTCCAGCCCCACCAGTTCGGCCACGCGCAGGCCGCTGCCGTACAGCAGCTCGACCATGCAGTGGTCGCGCGCCAGCAGCACCGGGTCGCCGTGCGTGGGCTCGAAGGCGGCCAGCGACACCGCCTGCTCCACCGACAGCGCCTTGGGCAACGGCTTGGCCGCCTTGGGCGCGCGCACGCCTTCCACCGGGTTGAGGCTGACCCCACCCTGCCGCCCCCACCAGCGGTACAGCCCGCGCCACGCCGACAGGTGGATGGCGATGCTGCGCACGCCCAGCGGCCGTGCATGCAGCATCGCGGCCCAGCGCCGCACCTGCGACGGCTGCACCTCGCGCAGCGGCACTTTCGCGTCGGCGGCGAACTGCTGCAGCCGCAGCAGTGCGTCGTGCACCATCTGCACGCTGCGCGGCGCCAGCCGGCGCTCGACGCGCAGGTGCTCGATATAACCCTGCAGGTCGGGCTGCAGGTCGCGCTGCACTTCGGGCCGCAGCGCGGCCTCGTCCATCGGGCTCAGGCCAGCAGCCGCGACAGCCCGGCGCTGGCGACCTCGCCGATGCGCGACAGGAATTCGGTGCCCATCGGCGCGGCGTAGCGCGTGGGGTCGGGCGAGCCCAGCACCAGCAACCCGAAGGCGTCGGTGGCCTCGGGCCGGCGCAGCGGCACCATCGCCATCGAGGTCACGCCCGCGCCTTCGTCGAACCACGACGAGGCTTCGAAGCCGACATTGGCGCCGCAGTAGGGCAGCGACAGGCTGGACGCGAAGGCCTTCAGGTCGTCGCTGACCGGCATCGCCGCCGGCAAGGCGGCGTGCGCTTCCTCCACACCCCACAGCCGCAGCACGGCCTGCGGCACCTGGAAGCGGTGTTTCAGGTCGTCCAGCAGCACCTGCGGCAGCGCCGCGGCGTCGGCGGTGAGCAGCAGCGCCAGCGTCCAGTGGTGCAGCCGCTCGGCAATGCCGGCGTTGTCCTGGCTGTTGCGGATCATCTCGATGATCTTGTGCTCGAGGCCCTTGATGCGCTCGCGCAGCATTTCCATCTGCCGCTCCTGCAGCGACACCGCGCGCTGGCCGTGCGGGCTGGTCAGCTGGATCGTGGCCAGCAACTCGGCATGGCGCTCGAAAAAGCCGGGCGTGTTCAGCAGGTAGTTGCTGATGTCGTGTTCGGTGATGCCCTCGATGCTCACAGTTCGATTTCTCCTTGGAAGACGGTGGTGGCCGGGCCGGTCATGCGCACCGGCTGGCCGGCGCCGGCCCATTCGATGCTCAAACGCCCGCCGCGCGTGTCGACCTCGACCTTGCCGTCCAGCCAGCCCAGCCGGATGCCGGCGACCACCGCCGCGCAGGCGCCGGTGCCGCAGGCCAGCGTCTCGCCGGCGCCGCGCTCGTACACACGCAATGCGATGTGGCCGCGCGAGAGGATCTGCATGAAGCCGGCGTTCACGCGCTGCGGGAAACGTTCGTGCGCCTCGATGCGCGGGCCTTGTGCGGTCACCGGCGCGGTGCCCGCGTCGGCCACGCGCTGCACCGCGTGCGGGTTGCCCATCGACAGCACCGCGACATCGATCGCGGGATCGGCCTCGTTCAGCTTCAGCGGCCACAGTTCGAAGCCGCCTTCGCGCCGCGGGCTCAGGCCGGTGGCCACGAAGGGGATGTGTTCGTGCGCGAACTCGGGCACACCCATGTCGACCGTGACCCGCTCGTCGTCGTGCCAGACCAGCTCGAGCTGGCGGTTGACGGTCTCGACGCGGATGCGGCGCTTGTCGGTCAAGCCGCGCTCGCGCACGAAGCGCACGAAGCAGCGCGCGCCGTTGCCGCAGTGTTCGACCTCGTCGCCGCTGGCGTTGAAGATGCGGTAGGCGAAGTCCATGCCCGCGCTGCGCGGCGGCTCGACCACCAGGATCTGGTCGGCACCGACGCCGAAATGGCGGTCGGCCAGCGCTCGCAGCTGCCCGGTGCTCAAGCTCAGCGGCGTCTTGGTGGCGTCGAGCACCACGAAGTCGTTGCCGGCGCCTTGCATCTTGGTGAAATGCAGCTTCATGCCGCAATTATGGTGGCCGGGCCCGGCGGCGAACGCGTGCTCAGGCCGGCGCATAGCGATCCGGCGCACCCTCGGGCCGCGTCTTGAAGCGCTTGTGCACCCACAGATACTGCGCCGGGTCTTCGCGCACCATGGCCTCGATCCAGGCGTTCATGCGCCGCGCGTCGGCCATCGGGTCATCGCTCGGCCAGTCGGCCCACGGCGGCAGGAAGCGCACGCGATAACCCTGGCCGCCGGGCAGGATCTTTGCCACCACCGGCTGCACCGCCATGTCCAGCGCGCGCGCCATCTTCGACGGCGCCAGCAGCGTGGCCGCCGGCACGCCGAAGAAGGGCACGAAGGCCGCATCCTTCAGCCCGAAGTCCATGTCGGGCAGGTTGAAGAAGGCATGGCCGCGGCGGATCGCGCGCAGCAGCGGGCGTGCAGTGTCCTGCCGTGCGAACAGCGCGCCCTGGCCGAAGCGCGAACGGCCGCGCCGCATCGCGGCGTCGAACACCGCATCCCTTTGCGCCTGGTACACCGAAGCCACCGCCCGACGCTGGAACAACTGCGTGGCCACCCCCGCCACGTCGAGTGCCAGGAAGTGCGGCACCAGCCACATCACGGGCCGCTCGCTGCGCTCGGCGAACTGCACCTCGCCTTCGACCTGGATCAGGCGCTTCAGCCGCGACGGGCTGGCGTACCACAGCAGCGCGCGCTCGACCGCGCTGCGGCCCAGCCAACGGAAGTGCCGGCGCAGCAGCTCGCGCCGCTGCTGGGCGTCCAGCTCGCCCAGGCACAGCTGCACGTTGCGCGCGGCGATACGGCGGCGCTCGCGCGCCACGGTGTACAGCAGCCGCCCCAGCGCGCTGCCCAGCACCGCCTGCAGCGACAGCGGCAGCCAGTGCAGCAGCCACAGCAAGCCCAGCAGCGCTCGCGCCGGCAAGTGCCTCATCGCGCGTCGGGTGGCGCGTCGGCTGCGTCGGGCGTGCTTGCCGCCGACGCTGCGGCAAGCGCCAGGCCGCGCGGGCACTTGTAGCGGTTGTAGCCCCACAGGTACTGCTGCGGGCATTGCAGGATCAACTGCTGCATCGCGCGGTTGATGACCGCGGCCTGCGCGATCTGCAGCGTTTGCGCATCGTCGCCGTGCATGGGCAGCGGCTCGGCCAGCGGGCTCAGGCGCAGCTCGAAGCCGCGCCCGCGCGGCAGCCGCTCGCAGCGCGCCAGCACGATCGGCGCACCCGACAGCTGCGCCAGCCGCGCCGCCAGCGTCATGGTGTAGGCCGGCGTGCCGAAGAAGTCGGCCCACACGCCCAGGCCGTCGGGCGGCACCTGGTCGGGCAGCAGGCCGACCGCTTCGCCGCGCTTGAGCGCACGCAGCATCTGGCGCACGCCGGCGATCGCCGCCGGCGCGGTGGCCAGCGCAGGCCGCGCGCGCGCGGCCTCCTCCAACTCGCGCAGCAGGCGGTAGCGTGCCGGGCGGTACATCACGGTGATCGGCTCGAGCGCACCGTAGCGCTGCGCGTAGGCCTGCGCCGTGGTCTCGAAGCTGCCCAGGTGCGGCGTCAGGAAGATCAGGCCGCGGCCCTGCGCCAAGGCCTGGTCGATCAGCTGCGCGTCGTGCCAGTGCACCGCATCGGCGATCGGCTGGCCGGCCGGGCGCAGCCACAGGCGCAGGCTTTCCATCACCATCTTGCCGGCCTGGCCCACCGCTTCGCGGCGCTGCGCCAGCGTGATGCCGGCGCGCTGCGCGTTGTCGCGCAAGCGCCGCCGGTAGCTGGGCGACAGGGCGTAGACCAGCCAGCCCAGTACGGCGCCGATGGCGTGAAGATGCCTCAAAGGGCGCCGGGACAGCCAGCGCAGCAGGAAGAGCATGCTTCGTATAATTGGCGTAGCGCCGAGTTATGAACTACTTGCGGGGCGCTCAAAAAATTCTGCTAAAGCGTTCGCCGCTCCTCCAACGGTTCCGGTCGGCAACGCGACTCAGCAACCGTCAACAGGAGTTTAAGAGTGGCCAGCGACTTCCTTTTCACTTCCGAGTCCGTCTCCGAAGGGCACCCCGACAAGGTGTCCGACCAGATCTCGGACGCGATTCTCGACGCCATCTTCCAGCAGGACCCGCGCTCGCGCGTGGCCGCCGAGACGCTGTGCAACACCGGCCTGGTGGTGCTGGCCGGCGAGATCACCACCAACGCGCACGTCGACTACATCCAGGTGGCGCGCGACACCGTCAAGCGCATCGGCTACGACAACACCGAATACGGCATCGACTACAAGGGCTGCGCGGTGC
>ERZ795045.3762-NODE-3762-length-12935-cov-5.054037_pt1 | contig 12935 bp, 17 predicted proteins | sample MGYA00375129_ERZ795045 | MGnify/ENA primary metagenome ERZ795045 (study PRJEB30174, sample SAMN05720166) | activated sludge metagenome | isolation source: anaerobic digester from wastewater treatment plant | place: Japan | collected 2015-05-15 ... | reverse complement strand
CCGGAGAAGCCGCCATCACTGTCTCCTCTAGCGGATTATTCACAACCAGCACGGATATCGACAACGGGCGGCTGGGCGCGAAAGGGAGCATGCGTTTCGATCCGTTGACAGGGACCTACACCGTGCTCGGCAGCGGGGATGACATCGGCAACCGGGCGGACGCGTTTCATTTCGTGTACCAGGAATGGCGGGGGGATTTCGATTTCCAGGCCGATGTGTCCGTGAGTGGCGGCAATCCAACCCAGGAGTGGTCCAAGGCCGGATTGATGGCCCGGCAGAACCTGACGCCGGGATCGGTCAATCTCACCGCCCGGGTACGGCGGACCGGCGAATACAGTACCCAATGGCGGACGGTTCTTAACGGCAAAACCTCCGCGACAGCCACGCGCCTGAAAGCCTACGGCCTGAATCCCGGCCGCCAGCGCCTCGTGCGCCAAGGGAACACCTTCAGTACGTATTATCTCAATTCCACCGGTCAATGGATCTTGGTGGATAAGAACACCGTAGCCATGGCCGATCCCATCCTGGTGGGTTTTTGCGTTTGTTCCCATGATCCTGGCATATTGGTCACTGGGACATTCAGCAACGTTGTGCTTCAGGCCCGCTAGGCCGGTACCCGCGAAACCTCATCCGATCCGCGGCGGTTCGGGCGGCGTGGATTCCATTTCACTGGTTCAGGGAATGGATGGGTAACATGTCATTTTCCCTCTCCCCCCATGCGGGAATTCCCCTCACCTTCGGCAGCACATCGAGACCAGGAAGATCTCCCTTCCGGCATGCTTCTCCCGTTCTGGCCGGCGGAGAATTGACGACATACCGGGGATGAAATGATGCCCGCCGGTGGATGAACCGGCGATAGCCGCGCGGGTAGACTGGAGGCGTGATCATCCGGGATTTCCACTGTTTACGCCCGGGTGGATTCCTCACAGGGGGGTGAGTCATGGAAAATGACCTGTCACGTTTCGGTTTGATTGGCCAAAGTCCGGCGATGACGAGACTGGGAGAATGGGTGAGCCAAGCAGCCCCCCATTGGGATACCGTCCTGATCACGGGGGAGCGTGGCACGGGCAAGGAGTTGTTAGCGCGGGTCATTCATTATTTGGGACCCACCCGGGGGGCGGAGCCGGTGGTGGTCGATTGCGCCGCGTTGCATCCGGCTACGCTCGAGTCGGCCCTGTTCGGGCACGAGCGGGGAGCGTTCACGGGAGCGGCGCATCGCCGGACCGGTTATTTCGAGTTGGCCCACGAAAGCAGTTTGTTTTTGGACGAGATCAGTGCATTGCCCCTCGAAGCGCAGGGTCGTTTGCTGCGGTTTCTGGAACAACGAACCTTAACCCGGGTAGGTTCCACGCGGCCGATCCAGGTCCGGACCCGGATTATCGCCGCCACGAACCGTGATTTGCATGAAGAAGCCCGGGGTGGGCGGTTTTTGCCGGATCTGGTCGACCGGTTGAGAGTGCTGGAAGCGCGGATTCCGCCCTTGCGGGAACGGGGGGATGATATCTGGCTGTTGACGGCCTATTTCATGGGCAAGGAACCCGCCAGTCTATTTACTCCGGGGGCAATGGAATTTCTGCGCTCTTATCCGTTCCCGGGCAATGTCCGGGAGTTGCGCAACCTCTGCCGCCGGATTGCGATTTTTCATCCTTCCGGCCGGATGGAGAAAGACCAACTTCATCAATGCCTCGACATCCATGAATATTCCATAATGGACTGCCGGCCACCGGCTGCCACGCCGGTTCAGAGGGGCATAACGGCGAAGCCGGGATGATCCTATATCTAGCCGTTTTCCGGTGGGGCAATGCCGAATATTTCCCACAAAGGCACCTTCAGGTTATCCAACGTGTGCAAGGTCATGGTTTCGCCGGGGCCGAAGACCTCGCCCCGGTCGAAGCGGCCATCCGCGCCCAGCCGGAAGCGTTGCGCGTACCGGCCTTCGGGATCCACCAGGATGTATTCCTTTACCCCGTACCGTTCGTAGAGATTTTTCTTTTCCCAGAGATCTTTCTTGGCGGTGGCGGGGCTGAGCACTTCGATGATCAAATCCGGCGCGCCCTGGATATTTTTCTCGGTGATTTTCGCCCGGTCACAGACCACCAGCAGATCCGGCTGCACCACATCGTATTCCGACAGGACCACATCCGTGGGGGCAACGAGTGGAACACAAGGTTTTCCGAGCAAATCGTTACTCAATATCCGCAGAAAATTTCCAACGATTATCTGGTGGTTGATATTCGGCGCGGGTGTCATGTCGTACGGCTCTCCCCCGATGAGTTCCCAGCGTTGACTGTCGTTCCAGGTCATGTAGTCCTGGACCGTGTATTTCTTTCTTTCCATGAGTGCCGGCATGAGAGTCATGCCTCCTGGAATATATTGTATAGATTATGGTACAAGCGGTTTTTCTGGCGGGCAATCGGATCTTCCCTTATGGCGGGCCGATGCGCGGGGAATCCGTCCATCCATGATCCGGCCGTAGCGTTAGGTGAAAACCGGTTTTTGTGATATAATGAGAGTAACTTGATGGATTGATATTCGATATTTGAGGGTTCCGCAACTGTGTTCATCAGCGAAATGAGGACTCAATGCTGCCGCCCAATTTGCTCTTGGATGCCGTGTCGGCGGAATCCCTGGTGGTGCAAGCCACACGGACACAACGGCCGGATCACTTGACTCAGCAAGAGATCCAGAATCACTTCCTGTATTTGCAACAGGAAGAATTCCGGCAAGCGGGGATCCTGCCGCTCGGTTATGTCCCTCCCACTCATCCTCTGACGTTGCAAAGCGAACGATCCTATGAACGGCCGATATTCACGATTTTGCCGTTTTACCTGAAATCCTCCCGTACACCGGAACGCAGGCGTAAACCCGCGGGGGACATCATGCCTCCCTCCCGGTTGGAAATCGAGTGGGACAAGGGAGCGGTGGGGTACAGCATCCACAACCAAAGCCGCGACGTGGGCCAGTTTGTGGACCTCATCGCCTAACCGGTCCTCATTTCCTTACCGTTGGTTTTCCACTTCCCGCAGAAAATCCCGAATGATCCGGAGGTAGGACTCTGGTTCCTCCAGGTGAGGCATGTGCGAACTGTTTTCAAAGACCACCAGGCGGGACGCGGGTATCCGGGATTGGTATTCCGCCGCGGTTTCGGGAGTGCTTTGATCATAACGGCCGCAGGTGAGCAATACGGGCACGCGGAGTTCAGGCAAACGCGATACGCAATCGTAGGTCTTCAAATTTCCCGCGACAGTGAAAATGCTAAGGCCGAGCATGGTCTCCAACACCTGCACGCCCATCCCCCCGCTGGCTTGTTGATAAGGCTTAGGGAAGGGGCGGATCCGGCAAATATGGTGGTGTTGATATTCATACACCGCCTGGCGGAATTCGAGACTATCCGTGGCGCCTTGCCGGATCTGTGCATCGAGGGCGGAGCGGACCGGATCGGGAAGACCGGCCTTGAGGCGTTCCGCGTCCTGGATGACCCGGGGAATGCTGAACGCGGGTCCGGCGAAAATCAGGCTGAGCAATCCTTCCGGCCGGGTGAAGGCGTATTCGGCCGCTAAGATGGAACCCCACGAGTGGCCGAACAGATGAAACCGGTACAAACCAAGCAATTCCCGCAAGGTTTTGAGTTCCTGTGTGTACCGTTCCACTGTCCAGAGCGAAGGAGCGTCGGGCCGGTCCGACCGGCCGCAGCCGAGTTGGTCATAGAAAACCACCGGCCTTTCGTCCGCCAGTTGTTCCAGCGGCTTAAGGTAATCGTGGGGTATCCCCGGCCCGCCATGCAGGATCAACAGGGGAACGCCCCGGGGAGGACCGGCCAGGCGGTACCATATCAGGCCTTCATGGAGGGGCAGATATCCTTCGCGGAATGGGATATTCATGAATAAAAACCGGTGACCTGCCGTTTGGAGCGTGTCAGCGGAAATAGTTTCAGAAGGAAAAATTAAATTTCCTCATCCTTGCCGGTGTCGGACTTGAAAAAGTCGGGGATCAGCCAGTAAGGGGCGGATAGAAACCAAACCACCGTTCCCCAGGTGAACCAGGTTTTGAAAATGCTGAAATCCTGCTGGTAATCGCCCGTCGGCGATCCCCAAAAGACCCGCAGGGATGAACCCAGGCAGACGAGCAAGGCCAGGATCGCGATGACGGCGCAGATGATTCGGCCCGTAGTCATGCCGGCAGACCTCCTTTCGACGGTTTCGCGCCCCAGGCGATGGATAAGCCCACGTAAAGCAGCATGGCCAAAATATACCCGGGCAGCCAGCGGAAATACAAATGCAGGTTCGTGACCGGATTGATCGAATCAATCCATCGCAGCCCGGCAACGAGAAAGGCTGGCAGGTGCAAAAGACTGGCCAGGGTGAGGGTATAGGACCAGAGGCAAATCAACAAGACCACGATCCAGGTGAGCAAAGCCGGCCCATTGAAGATCACCTTCCGCTTTTCCGCCCAGTACTGTTCCAGGCCCAACAGCGGAAATAGCCAATGCTCGGCGAAGACCACCGCGCCGATGGGCATGAGGATCAGCCCGTAGAGCGCCACAAAATCGAGCAAATTCATCACGAAGGCCGGGAAAATGGCCATGAAGGTGGCGGTCAAAAAGGCAATGAGCGTGGCCACCCAGCGCGGCCAGTTGGGCGTGACGATTTGGAGCGCCAAACCCGACCGGTAAATCGTGGGATTGGCGGTCGTCCAACCGGCCACGACCACGGCCAGAGCGCCCATGACGCCCACGGCGTTGTATGCCATTGGCCCCGGTTCGATGGCCGGGCCGTACGCCGCGACCATAATTCCTGAGCAAATCCAGGCGAGAAAATGGCCCAGGTACATCCCCAAGGCCGAATAGAGGCCGTAGGCCCAATGTTTCGCGTAACGGAACAAGGCCATGTCGGACAGGCCCACGTGCATGGCCAGGTTGCAGAACCAGGCGAAGAAGATGATGTGCATCATCCCCAATTTCTCTTGTCCCTCCGCGGGGACGCCATTCCAAATCTTCGTGTGGGCGATCGCCATGAAGTCCGCAAACGAACGGATTTCGCCCAATTGCGGCAAGACCGCGATGGCCCCGGCAATGAACACCAGGAACATCCAGGGCACGCACACTGCGGAAAACTGGCTCACGCGCTTGAATCCCAGAATGGCGACGGTCCCCACCACCAGGCCGATGGCCACGACCACCACGACCCAACCCACGCTGTTGGGATACATGTCATTCAACTTGGGCATGGGGATGTTGAAGGGAATGCCCACGGCCGTAGCCGCGACGGTGATCATGGCCCCGGCCAGGATGCAATAGAGAAACGCGTTGGCCAGGTTGTAGATCACCATGACACCCGGCCCAGCGATTTTCCGGACGTACCAATAGAGGGTCAACCGGACCTGGGTGGCGATGGGCGCGCAGATCAGCGTCCACGACAAAACCGCCAGCAGGTTGCCGATCAGCAGCCCCACGAGCAGGTCGGTGGCGGTGACGCCATGCAGCACGAACATCGCCCCGATCACAAATTCCGTCCCCGCGACATGCTCGCCGGCAAATACCGCGGCGAACCGCCGGCCCTTGTGGAGCCGGTCTTCGCCCACGGGTTCGCGGTCAAACTCGTAGAGTTGGTCGAGCCGCTGGGCCATTTGCGCCATGGTGGCTTCTTGATTCACGGAGGTTCTCCTCGTCCAGGATGACATAAAAAGCACCCGGCGATTGTATCGAAAAGTTCCGGAACCATGCAAGTGAAGCGGAAGAAAAGCCGGAGGGGAGTCGATTTCGAACGGAACCCGCGCGATCCGGGAGGGGAGAGGCGGCGGAAACCTTATTCACCCTCCACCAGGGGAACCACGGTGATGAAATCCGCGTGCCGTTCAAAATCCTTGGTGTCGTGGGGCAACAAGCGGGAGACGCCATGGGCCATCATTGGTCGCCACGATATTGGCGTCGTGGATTTGCCGGCCGGCAATCGGGAATTTTCGGAGCAACATCAATAGATTCTCCAAAATTTTTGGAGAACACGCGTAAGGACAAAAATGGTTTGAAATTGTCGAATATCTTCAATAAGAACTGTAAGTGGCAGTGGATGAACAAAACAAGTTCGGCTGCGTATGGACTGCCAAGAATTCCCGTAGGATCTAATGACTGATCCATATTTCCATGCCGTACTTATGGCAAGTTTGAATTTTTTTCTAAAACCGCGTCATGGAAAATGGATTCCTCGATCGATGCATAGACCAGGATATTGGTATCAAGAAAAATCCGGTTATCGACCCCAATCATCATAAAGATCCTCACGGCGTAAGGAGAGATCACCCGGCCAAGGTCCCACACTGCGGACTGGGAAATCCAATGGAGGGCGTTGTTTTTCTGGTTGGGAAATTTTCCACCACCAGCACCACCTTGTGTTCCCCCGGCGGGATTTCAGGGGGCACGTGGGCGGTTAAAATCCCGTTGGGATCCACCTTCGCTACGGATTCGATGGTTTTCATGACATTTTTTAAATTCATCAGCGCATGATTCATTCTACCCGGCCGGCCCGCTTGATTCCATTTGAAAAATTCACGAAAAAATTTCCGTGAAATCCATGGGTTGTTTACATCGGTCTCGTTCCCGCTTACAATCGGATGTCGCTTGGTCATCATTTCAGATGCAGGAAACTCCTATGATTACACCCCAACGCAGAGACCGGAACCTACAAATCATTCTCGATACCGGCATCATCGCCGTCATCCGCGCCCAAAGCAGCGAACAACTGGTGGACGTAGCCAAGGCCTTGCGGGAGGGCGGCGTCAAGGCCATCGAGGTGACCATGACCACTCCCAACGCGCTCGAGGTCATCCGCCAGGTGTCCGCGCTGATGAAGGAGGACTGCGTCATCGGCGTGGGCACGGTGCTGGATCCCGAAACCGCCCGCGCCGCCATTCTCGCCGGAGCGGAATTCGTCGTGGCCCCCACGCTGAATCGTAACACCATCCAAATGTGCCGCCGTTACTCGGCCCTTTGCGTTCCCGGAGCATACACGCCCACCGAAATCCTGACCGCCTGGGAAGCCGGGGCGGATATCGTCAAAGTGTTCCCCGCCACCGGCCTGGGTCCGGAATATTTTAAGGACATCCTCGGTCCGCTGCCGCAAATCCGCCTGTCCCCCACCGGTGGGGTGAGCCTGGAGACGGTCGCCGCGTTCATCCAGGCGGGCGCGTGCGGCGTGGCCGTGGGCGGCAACCTGGTCTCTAAAAAAGCCCTGGCGGAAAAAGATTGGAAAGGCATCACCGAAACCGCCCGGCAATTCATCCAGAAGATCCAGGAAGCCCGGGCGAAGAAATGAGGCGAAACGGGCCTCTCCCGCGCCGGCCGGGTGAATCCCCCGGCCAAGGGCTATCATCCGGAAGAATACGCCGCCACGGGTTGTGAGCCTGGGAATGGGCAATCAATCATTCATGGCAAGGAGAACCAAATCATCATGGCTGAACTGGTAACCTTTGGAGAAGCAATGGTCCGCCTGGCGCCGCCGGATTTCATGCGGTTGGAGCAAACCCACACGCTGGACGTGAAGATCGGCGGAGGGGAGTACAACGTGGCGGTGGCGGCCAGCCGCCTGGGGATGAGCAGTTCGTTCGTCAGCCGCCTGACCGATAATCCCTTGGGCCGGATGATCGCCAACAAGGCCCGGGAACACGGGGTGGACACCTCCCATATCGTCTGGACCAAGGAAGACCGGGCGGGACTCTATTTCGTGGAATTCGGCGCCAAACCCCGGGCTAGCAGTGTGCTCTACGACCGCAAAAACTCGGCTATCAGCAATATCGAACCGGGTATGGTCAACTGGGACGCGGTCTTCGCCAGCGCCATGTTCTATCATGTCAGCGGCATCACGCCGGCGCTGTCCGCCAGCGCCGCCGACACCACCAAGGAATCGCTGCAAAAAGCCAAAGAACACGGCGTCACGGTGAGTGTGGACCTCAATTACCGCGCCAAACTCTGGTCGGAAGAAGAGGCCCAAGCCTGCATGACCGAGCTGATGCAATACACCGACATCCTCATCACCACGGAGGAAGACACGGAGCGCGTTTTCAAGATCACGGGCCAGAATTACGAGGAGGTTGCCCGTAAACTGCGCGACCGCTTTGGTTTCACGGCCGTGGCCATCACCTTGCGCGAAACCATGTCCGTCTGGCGGAACAATTGGTCCGCCATCGTGCTCTATGACGGCAAAATCCACACCGCGCCCACGTATGAGGTGGAGATCGTGGACCGGGTGGGCGGAGGCGATTCGTTCTCCGCGGGTTTTCTGTACGGCTTCGCGAAAGGCGATGTCGATTACGCGGTGCGATTCGGCGTAGCCTACTCCGCGCTCAAGCATTCCATCCCCGGCGATCTGAACTGGGCCACCAAGGCCGAGGCGGAAGCGCTCATGAAGAGCGAGGGCAACCTGCGCATCGTGCGTTGAAACGCATCGGTTCCTTACTATAGAGAGGGCATGGCGCCTGGCGCCATGCCCTCTTCGTTGTGTGCTGTATCAGGTTGAAAATTCAGTACTGCTTATTCCGCTAAAGCCGTCTGGCCTTCGCTCTGGCCCGCCGCGCAGCATCCATCCGCCGCCGCGGTGGTTTGGCTCATGGGGCACTCTTTGGCCTCTTTGCATTCGGCGCTGGCTACGTCACAGTTCTCCTTATCGCAGTTTTCCTTGGCCATGGGGCACTCTCCCTCCGCGGCGGTCATCGCCGCATGGGCCGTGGTGGCTTCAGACTGTGAGGCGCAGCACTCGGGAGTTTCTCCCGAACTGGTGATGATCAGGGTCTTGTCGGCCGAGGCGGTGGCGCTGGTGCCCAGAACCGCGGAGGTAACTCCATAAACCGTAACACACGCAATCACGGCAATTCCAATTCCCATCCAGACTTTCTTCATGATACCGGCTCCTTTCAGAAGTGGGTTAGAGTATATTACATTATTTATCTATTTAGTCAACAATGAAAGTATAACCTAAGTTTGCCCTTGTTCCAAAGAGAAGGAGGGATTTTTTTCCCACGCAAATATGGACTAGAAAGTGAGGGTAAAGGAATACACATTTCAGAGTTCTTTTATGGGGAATCCATGCAGGCGGCTCTAATCCGTTTGCTGGAGTTGAGCCAAAAGTGGTCCGGGGTTGGGCGGGGTGGAGGCGATTTGGGAGGCTTCTTGGCGGAGGCGGCGTTTCGTGAGCAATTCGTTGTAAACCGCAAGCACCTTGGCGCGATATTTTTCGGGGAACGGGCCGCCTTCTTTCTGGCGTTTTTCGAAAAGGTTTGGGCCCAGATTGTAGGCATAGATCGCGTGATCAAGATTTTTATAGCGCAGCATCAGCTGCGTCAAATATAACGTGCCAAGTTCGATATTGCCTTGAATGTCTTTGAAATGAGGGACGGTAGGCTCGTCCGGGTCCAGGAGAGCGAGCATTTTGGGGGTTTGTTCGACCCGCCGCGCCAATGCCCGGCCGGTGCTGGGCATCAGTTGCATTAGGCCGTGCGCGCCGGCCGGGGAGGTGACTTGGGGCTGAAAAGAGGATTCGGTGGAAATCAGGGCGAGAAGGAGAAACGGGTCGTGTCCGTATTTCTGACTGGTTTCATCTACGATTTGGGCGATTTTTTTCTTTTCCTCGAAGGGGACACCCGCGGAACTGAGATCCTGGATCGCGTCCAAAATCTCCACCCGCCGTTCGAGTTGTTTGATCCGTTGCCGGTATTGCTGAATCACGTAGTCCCGTTCTTTGATGTTGTTTTGCAATTCGATTTCGATCCTTCGGGATTTTTCCAGCTCATTGTCTTTTTTTACAATCCAATACATCGAACCGGTTCCATACACCATGCCAGTAACAAACAAGAATGAGACTAAAGAAAGAAGGAGATTCGATTGCCGCCGATTCCGATCTCTGACATGGGGGGGGTAGCTTCCACGCCTAATGAGGAACAGAATGGATTTCATGATTTTTTTCCTTCATTCACTCGATTGGTCGTATCGGTTCACGAGAAAAAGCGGCTTTCGGCCGTTTTTTCTGGTATGAAACCCCAGCGGCGCCGGAACCCTCCTGGATGAATGATTCGGGTACCCATGCGTTGTGACGGGTTCGAGGACAAGACCGATGAACGCTTCCGTTTTCCCGTGAAAAAAGGATTCACCAGTCTTCAAACGATGAGAAGCATGCCAAGTAACGGTAGCACACCATGAGGATTTAGTCAAAAATCCTGGCCACGGGGAATTCGGACATGGATATACAAGTATTCCTTATATTAAAAGACACTTGAAAGGGCCTAATTGTTTCAGAATAAAACAAGGGAAATTTTTTGTATCAGATTCAGAAATAATAAGTTACATAATGATCGATTAATCGGCAAATTATATTGCATAACCATGGCATTTTGTGTTCGCAGGGGCGGTTTCGAAAGTGTGAATCGGAGGTGTGAATGAAAAAAGCCGCGCTTCCTGGCGAGGCCGATCGCCCATCCGTTGGAACGGGTGTCCGGACCGGATGGCTTGGTTTTTTCTCAAAAAAATCCGGTCAACGGAATCCGGCGCGCTTTTCCGGATGCCTCCCGCGATTAAAGCGAAGCCGGATGCGGTTTTTTATCGGGGAGGGATTCATGGCTTTTGATCGTTTGGTAATCGGCGATCCGCCAAGCGTCTTCTTCAAAAATAAATTCGTATTCCCGGTGGAGAGTCAGGTCCTTGTTGGGCATTTTATGCAATTCAATGCAATAGATCGACATTTTGTTGCCTTGAACCGGAGAGGTGGAAATGTCCACCACCCGCTTGGAAATCGGCCCCACCGTATGCCGGTCCTGGTATTTCCGCATGCGTTGCAAAACATATTCGTTGACATCGTTGGTTTTCTTTTTTTGCATGGGAAAGCAACGGGCCAGGCAGAAAAACTCGGTTTCGAAATCCTGTTTGTTCCATGCCTCGACGAAGAGACGGCAGATTTCCTCGCTGCGCAGGTTGCGCAGGGCGTTTTTCTTGGCCTCATGCTGCGAACTCAAAATGCTGGGACTTTCCGCTCCCCGGGTCCCGAGATGATGCTGTTCCGCGGAACGCAGTTTGTGCACTTTGCGGAGCAAGGACTCGACCAGCTGGTCATAAGTTTCCCGTTCCTTGGCAGTCAAGTGCTTCGACGAGTAATACAGCATCTTCCCCAGGAGTGATATCTGGGCTTCTTCCGCAAGCATGTTCCCCATGTTTGTCTCCTCCCCAACTCCGGTGATCCCAATCGATGCATCCCGCCGAACACCTATCCAATTGATTGCAGCGCGATGAGGAATTCCCTTCCGCGGCCCGCCGGGTTAGCAGTCCGCCGCGGGATGGCTAAAAAGTCAGCCGGTATTCGATATCGTCGGTAGTGCCTTTGATCTTATCCTTTCCGGCGCTGTGCAGGAGAAGGGTACGGTTGTCGAGCGCCCGCAATTCAAATGGATTGCCGAAGCGGTCCCGGGTCGCGTCGGGCGAGACTCCTCCTCCTTGTTCCAATTCCGCCACGGTGCGGGGAAACCGGCCATGTTGGGTTTGGAACATCATTACCCCGGTTTTCAGGGCCGGCAGATTGAACGTATCCCGCTCGTTTTCGATTTCCAGATAGTTATCCAAGGCGGTCTTGCCAATGAAGTGGTCTATGACATCATGTTTTCCATCCGTGGAAACCATGTCCTTGGCGGCTTTGTGATAGAGACTTCGCCCAGCGTTGGCGCCAATCAGAAGCGCGATAATGATGGCGATCCATTTCAACGCGGTTTTCATGCCTCTTCCTTTCTATTCCTATATTGTTATGAAATAGGATCGAAAAATCAAGACATTTTTATGCCGCCGGAGGGGACGGTCCGGCGGGGAGAAGGGGGGACCGGATTCTATATTTTTATGCCGAAGCCCCCCGGCGAGGATTGTGAACCCTTCCGGGATTTGTATAATGAGCGAAATATTGTGCCGGCCGGCCGTAGGAACGAAGGAATGGATCTCTCGGAAATCCTTTCGGAAGACTGTATTTCTTTATCGTTGAAAAGCCGCACCAAGCCGGATGTGATCCGGGAAATGGCGGCGCTGGCCGCGAAAAGCGGCCGGGTGGCGCATGTGAACAAATTAGTGGACGCCCTGATGGCGCGGGAAAAGATCCAAACCACCGGGATCGGGCATGGGATGGCCATTCCCCACGCCACCGCGGAAGGCGTGCGCGGGCTGGTTCTCAGCCTGGGGATATCGCCCCAGGGAGTGGATTATGAATCCCTGGACGGCCATGATGTCCACTTGATCTTCATGCTGGCGGGCGAGCCCCGCCTCCAAACATCATTTTTAAGCATTCTGAGTAAAATTTCCCGCTTTTTCCGGAAGGAGCCGTTCCGCAACGAAGTGCTAAAGGCCCAGTCGGCATCGGATATTTTAAAACTGATCCGATCCCGCGAAGAAGAGTAGCCTTACCCGTGATGCGGCAGCTTCTCATCATCGTACTCAACCGGGAAGAATATTTGGATGATATCCTGGCTGAGTTGCTGGAATTTGAGGTGGCCGGCGCGTCTGTGATGGAAGGCGTGGCGATGGAGCGGGTGTTAGCCAAAGACGTCCCCATATTTGCCGGCTTGCTCCAGACCATCCAGGGATCCCGGGCGTACAACAAAAACATCTTCGCCGTGATACCTAACCGGGAAACCGCCTTGCGGTTGGCCGAGGTGCTCCGGGGCATGGGGATTAACTTGGGTGATCCCGCCGTGGGGATGCTCTTCACGCTGCCGGTGGATCTGTGGTTGGAGGGCGAAGCACCATCCGGATCGTGATTCATCCAGCGGAAATCAAACCCGTTGTTTCTGCCTTTTCTTGCGAGAGCCGGTGGCGGATTCCGCGAAATGGCAAGCCATTGAGGACGCGGCCGGGGCGGGGGAGCATAGCGAGCCATGAATATTGTGCTGGGTTTTGTGGTGATCTTGCTGCTGAGTTTCGCCTT
>ERZ795045.3752-NODE-3752-length-12946-cov-4.004887_pt1 | contig 12946 bp, 11 predicted proteins | sample MGYA00375129_ERZ795045 | MGnify/ENA primary metagenome ERZ795045 (study PRJEB30174, sample SAMN05720166) | activated sludge metagenome | isolation source: anaerobic digester from wastewater treatment plant | place: Japan | collected 2015-05-15 ... | reverse complement strand
CCGTGGTGACTGCCTTACTGGGCGCCAGAGAAGCAGATACGGAGAAATTGACCAAACTCGCAGCCTGAAAATCTTCGGGAATATGAAGGACTGTTCAATAACTTCGTATGCCCTGAGCAGCCTGCGAAACGGTTGTCTTCAAGAGATCAAGGAATATTCTGGCCCCGGAAATCTCACCGGAGTGAAGGCATGGATGAATCGGAGGGCGTGGCCTGTGAGATTTCCGGGCCATGGTATGGTCCGAACAGGCAGATTAACCTGGAACAGTAGCGGTCTTGGCTGCCGATTTGTTGATGAGGCTGTCGTGGAGAATCTCGAGGCGCGCGCTGGCTTGCTCAGTGGCGGTTTCGTTTGTTTCCTTGCTTATGCTCGAGTGCGCAGCGCGCCCGGCGGGGAACACGGGATGCGCATATGCGGCGTAGGCTTCGGTTCGCAGATGGGACAACATCGCATGACCACGCCGCCGTTCACGGGCCGATCGCAAGGCGGCGAGGTCAACCGGCCCGACGACTATGCGCTCGCCCGGTCCGGGTTCGGCCTGAGCAAGAATGCGTCCGTCGAAATCGACGATCATGCTGCCCCCGGGCCAACTGAAGGGTGGGTAATGGGCGAGTGTTGCGCCCTGGTTTGCAGCAACGACATAGGCGACGTTTTCGATCGCGCGTGTGCGGTTGACAAGTGTCCACCAGTCCATGGGTGACGCGGTGCCCCATGGATCCATGTAAGCTGAGACACGAATCAGGATTTCCGCTCCGGCGATTGCCAGTTGTCTGATTGCTTCCGGGAACAACCAGTCGTAACAGATTGCAGCGCCGATCCTGCCTATTTCGGTTTCAACCACGGGGAACAACGGTTTGTCGTAGTTTGGCAGGTCGTGAGGGCTGGTGCTGATTTCCCACGGCAACCATGTATGCACTTTGCGGTATTTGGCAAGGAGGCCATCTGGGCCGATCAGGCACGTTGTGTTGAATACATGTCCAGGCCAAAGCGGGTCGGCTTCGAGAAAAGTGCCGGTTTGGATGTAGATACCGTACTGGCGCGCCTTGGCGACGTAACGGTCGGTGTGTTCGTTGGGTATTGGCAGGGCCAGTTTGCTCAGCAGTTCGGACACGGTGGCGTAAACTGGGGCGGCATGAGCGAACTCGGGAAAAACGACGAGCCGGACGTCGAAAAACGGTTCGTAACCCGTGACTGCGGAGTCGATCATTTCGAGCATGCGCGCAACTCGCGGGGCGATGTCAGTTCGGTCGTTGGCAGGCGGGAAGTCCACCTGGCAAGCGGCGGCGTAGAATCTGTCACAAGTAGATTGCGATTTCATTTGGCATGCCATTCTCGGACCAAGAACAGCATGTTGGCCTTGGTTTGACAACAGCGGGTATGTGCGGTGCGAGAGGCGGGCTATCGGGGCATGCTGGCCCGTTCATTGATCCAAGGGACATCGTGGGGTGCCTTGTAAGCGCCGGTCCAATTCTTGGTGAGGGTTGCGGGGTCACGCCATTTTTTGATTTCAGCGTGGCCGTCGGCGAAGTTAAGGCCGCTGGCACCTCCGTGGTAAATGGCAGGCAGGTTGCCCCACTCGTCAGCGCGATCCACAAGCACAAGGAAATAACCGTCATCAACACTTTCTTCGCGTTCGTCGATGAAGACGAACTGCGTGGATGGCATGGTGATGTCGCTGAGCTTTCTGTAGGTCCACCATTTCTTTTCGATGATGGCCGTGTGCCAACTGTTGCCGTTCATGCAGCCGTTCATCGAAATGCTCCGGGTACGCGGATAAAGTTTTCCGCCGATTCTGACCATGAACTTGTCGGCCGGGCACTTGTATATACCTAGGGATTGATTGTACGGGTAAAGCTTTCCATGCGGGGGCATGAGCAGGTTGATGTTGGTGCAGTCGCTGATGTTGATCGGGTTGGAAACGCTTATCCAGCCTCCGACCCAGCCGTCTGCGGTGCCGTCGCCGTTGGGGACGAGATTATCGTTGTGGTCCTGGGCGTACATCGTCCATGCGATAGCAAGCTGTCTGCCGTTGTTGATACAGCCGATTCCGGCGGCTTTTGTTTTGGCCCGCCCGAGTGCCGGAAGAAGCATTCCCGCGAGTATTGCGATAATGGCGATGACGACCAATAGTTCGATCAGCGTAAACCCGGACTGGATTCTTGTTCGGCTGACCACAAAACCGGTTTTTAGTTTCATAAACGCTGTTACAACGTTTGTTGTGTTGCGCAGTCGCTCTGCCATAAACCGCGCGCAATAACTTTAATTGGCAAAGACGCGATTTCCAGCCCAAATCGCGGTTACCTTAGCTGACGGGAATCTCAGTCGATTGAACAGATGGGTGAATTCGGCCCGTGAGCCGGCTAGATTCCCAAGCCAAGGTGCACGTGCCGCAGGTTGTGCCTTGGGGTGTGGCACAGAACCAATTGGCCTAATTTGCGCGCTGTGCTTCTGATGGCCGCCAATCAAGCAACTTCAGTTGGACCGAGCAGCGGCCGTTGTATCGGTTGATCGTGGGCACACAAGCGAGGTCGAAAGTGCCTGAGGGCATTGGCTGTCCCGCCCATGACCACCAAACAGTTTCGACAGAATTGGTTCCGTCCGTAACCCAGAGTTTGAGGTGTTGTTGATCGCGTCCGATGGGCTGCGGTTGCCTTTTTAATCTGAGTCCACAGACGGCAAATTGCGCAATGGGATTTCCGGGACCACACGGATGTAGTCTTTCGAGCTCGAGCACTTGGTCGAGTGTCAACGCGCTCAGTGGGACTTCGGCCTCGAGGGTGAGCACGGGCACGAGTTGTTCGGGCTGGAGACACGCACGGGCCAACTCGTTCAGCCGTTTGCGGAGCCGCGGGAGGTTTTCGGGTTGGATTGTGACGCCTGCAGCCATTGCGTGGCCGCCATGGCGCACAAGAAGGTCGCTGCAATTCCTCAGAGCATGTGCGAGGTCGAAACCATCAATGCTTCGGCCAGAACCGCGCAACAGCGGACCGTCGCCGCCGAAGATGATTGTTGGGCGGTGGAATTGCTGTTGGATTCGCGACGCGACGATTCCGACGACGCCGACGTGCCATTCTGGGTTTCCTTGAACGATGACGTAGTCGGCGTCGAAGTCCAAAGAGGAATTCACGGTCTTGATCACGTCCGCGAGAATCAGCCGTTCGATCTGCTGACGTTCGCGGTTTCGTTTGTCAAGAGCCTGCGCCAACAAGTGGGCTTGTTCGGGGTCAGAGGTTATCAACAGCTCGAGGGCGTCTGTGGCTGTTTCGAGCCTGCCCACGGCATTGAGTCGCGGGCCGATTTGGAATCCGACTTCGTAAGGGCCGATTGTTCCGCTGATTTGGGCAACCTTGCGAAGGGCGCGCAAGCCGGGTCGATTCGTGCGGTTGAGTTTCTCCAGCCCTGTGGTCACGAGGATTCTGTTTTCGCCGAGAACCGGGGCGAGATCTGCGATTGTGCCCAGTGCGACGAGGTCCAAAGTTGTTCGTAGGTCCACAATTTTAGCCCATGGCTCTCGGAGCTCGCGTGCGCGTTTGAGCAGTGCGTGAGCGAGTTTGAAAGAAAGGCCTGCAGAACAGAGCTCATTGTTTTTTGCTGATTTGGACTGGCGCAACTGCGGGTTAACGACTGCTGCGGCGTGTGGTGGTGGGGTTGTGATTTGGTGATGATCGAGGACTATCACCTCGACGCCATTTTTGTGGAGCCACGCGATTGTGTCGTGGGCGCCCGAACCGCAGTCCACAGCCAAAATCAACCGCGCCCCATACTGTCCGTGGCAGTTCTCTGCCGCCTCTCGGGTCAGGCCGTAGCCTTCTGCGAGTCTGTTCGGCAGGTATGCTTCGACCTGCCAGCCGAGTGGCCGAAGCACCTCCAGAAGAAGAGCTGTGGCTGTCACGCCATCGACATCGTAATCGCCGAAGACAACAATCAGTTCGCCTCTTTGACGTGCTTGCCAAAGGCGCTCGACTGCCCGATCCATGTCGGGCAAATCGAACGGGTCAGCCAACTCTTTCAGCTTCGGATTGAGGAAAGCAGCGGCTGTTTGGGGCTCGCGCAGATTGCGGTTGATGAGGCATCTAGCAAGCAAAAGGGAACAGCCGAGGTCGGCTGCAAGGCGGGCAGCCTCATTGGTGCGGCAGGATGAAACCAACCATCGGTTTTTCACGTCACTCCGCCAATGAATTGCTTTGGTTTTGGGCGAGGGCCTGTTTGCGCCGCACGCTCAAAATCGATGAAATCACGGATGCGGCAATGATGCTCGCCACAATCAACAGCGAGACTGTACTTGGAATTTTGATCCAATCAACTATCAGCAGCTTGAATCCGATGAATATTAACACGATTGCGAGGCCGAACTTCAGGTGCTCGAAATAAGCAATGGCACCAGCCAGCACAAAGTACAACGACCGCAGACCAAGGATTGCAAACACGTTCGATGTGAAAACAATGAACGGGTTGGTTGTGACGCCAAAAATCGCCGGGATCGAGTCCAGTGCAAACACAAGATCTGTGCTTTCAACCATTACCAGCACCAGCACAAGCGGCGTCAGCATCCTGCGCCCTTCATGCCACGTGAAAAACTTTTGCCCGTCGTAATGCGCCGTCACAGGAAAATACCGCCTCACAAGGCGCACGAGCGGGTTTTGGTCGGGCCGGATTTCTTCGGTGTGGTCTGCAACCAGCATTTTGATTCCCGTGATCACCAAAAAGATTCCAAACACATACAAAACCCATTCGTAGCTGTGAATCAATTCCGTGCCGATTCCGATCATTACGCCGCGCATGACCAGCGCTCCAATTATTCCCCAGAATAAGACCCGGTGTTGATACTGCCGCGGCACGCCAAAAAACTGAAATATGAGCGCGATCACAAAAACGTTGTCCATCGAAAGCGACAGCTCGATCAGATAGCCCTGGACAAAGTCGATTGCCTCGCCTTTCCCCCGCACCGGCACAAGGGTCCCGGCAAAAACCATCGCCGAAATAAAACATACCGCAGTCCACGCGAGCGCTTCCTTGAACCTCACTTCACGCGCGCGCCGGTGCAAGACCCCGAGGTCGAGGGCAAGGAAGACCAATACGAGGACCACAAAACTGCCCCAGTGCCACCACCGTATCTCAGTGAAAGCAAGCATTACCGGCTCAAGCCTAGCATGAGAGGAACCGGATTTCCATTGTCTAAACCGGAAATCTCGCAGCTCGGCGTGGCGACAGCCACAGGGGGGCGGGAGCCGTGTCAGTGCCCGTCGGGCCACTTTGGTTCCGGCACGCCTGGCTGCGTCATAGGCTGGCCAAAAAATGAAAATTGCAGTGCCCGCCACTAAACTGTGGCGTGTCTTGACACGCATGCTTACACTCGACGCATGGGATTTGATTTTATGAACGTCTCTGGATTGATATGCGCGTCTGTGCTGGCTTTGCTGCTTGCCTTTGGCATGACCGGTCTTACCGCACAGCAGGACATTATCGACGTCGATATTCCTTTCACACGCACCGTTCTCAAGAACGGCTTGACCTTGATTGTGCACGAGGACCACAAAGCGCCGATCGTTTCCGTCAATATTTGGTATCATGTCGGCTCGAAAAACGAGCGCCCGGGCCGAACCGGGTTCGCACATTTGTTCGAGCATCTCATGTTCAACGGAAGCGAACACTTCAACGACGACTATTTCAAGCTGCTCGAGCCCGAAGGCGCCACCACCCTGAACGGCACAACCGACTGGGACCGCACAAATTATTTCCAAGACGTCCCCGTTTCCGCGCTGGATGTTGTTCTTTGGGCTGAATCCGACCGAATGGGCTGGTTGCTGGGCGCAATTGACCAGGCCAAGCTCGATGAACAACGCGGCGTGGTTCTGAACGAGAAACGCCAGGGCGAAAACCAGCCTTACGGCAAAGTCCTTCGCGTGCTTCTCGAAAACATCTTTCCCGCCGGCCACCCTTATTCGTGGGAGGTAATCGGCAACGAGGCGGATCTGAAGGCGGCCACTTTGGACGATGTCAGGGAGTGGTTCCGAACGTACTACGGAGCCGCAAACGCGGTCATTTGTCTCGCAGGCGACATCGACCGTGCCACCGCTCTCGAGAAAGTGGAGAAATACTTCGGTGAAATTCCGTCGGGGCCGCCAATCGTTCGTCCCGGGCAATGGATCGCCAAGCGCACTGGAATCAAACGCGCCACACTGGAAGACCGGGTAAAGCTTCCCATGATTCTCCAAGTTTGGAACACCCCACCTGCTATATCCGAAGAGAATGAGTATCTGTCTCTGGCAGGCGACGTGCTAAGCTCGGGTAAAACCTCGCGGCTATACAAGAGACTCGTGTACGACGAGCAGATTGCCGTGTCGGTCTCCGCCTACCCCATATCCCTTGAAATCGCCGGCGCTTTCGGCATCACGGCCATGGTCAGGCCCGGAATTGACATACGCAAGGTCGAGCAAGCCATGGACGAGGAATTGGCGCGGTTCCTCAAAGACGGTCCGACAGAAGACGAATTGCGCAGAGCCAAAAACCAGCGCGTCGCTGCTTTCGTCCGCGGAGTTGAACGCATCGGCGGGTTCGGCGGCAAATCTGACATTCTTTGCTACAGCCAAGTGTTTGCGGGCGACCCAGCATTCTACAAGGTCCAGTTCCGCCGGATGCAAACTGCCACTCGCGATGATGTGCTCAGGACCGCTCGAGAATGGCTTTCGGACGGGAAATTCGTGCTTACGGTAACGCCATTTCCTGATTATCAAACCAACAAGACCGACATGGACCGCTCTGTGCGGCCTTCAAGCGGTAACCCGCCAAAAGCGAAGTTCCCCGAATTCACAAGGACCCAGCTCAAGAACGGGCTCAAAGTCATTATTGCCGAGAACCATGCCGTGCCCGCTCTGCATTTCCGGCTCGTGGTGGATGCAGGCTACGCTTCCGATCCTCCCGAATTGCCCGGGCTCGCCAGCATGACGATGGAAATGATCGACGAGGGAACGCAAAAGCGCGACGCACTGCAGATCAGCGATCAACTCCAGATGCTCGGCGCCGAATTGGACACGGGAGCAAATCCTGATCAATGCGTCGTCACTCTCACCACACTCAAGACAACCTTGGAGGAAGCACTCGAACTGTATCAGGACATCATCCTCAACCCTTCCTTCCCCGAAAAAGAGCTGGTGAGATTGAAAAAGGAACGCATCGCATCTATCCAACACGAAAAAGTTACCCCCAACGCAATGGCCCTCCGCGTTCTCCCCCGGCTTCTTTACGGCGAAGGCCATCCCTACAGCGCCCCTCTCACCGGCACTGGCACGGAGGAATCCACCAAGAAAATGACCCGCGAAGATCTTGTTCAGTACCATGCCAAATGGTTCAAACCAGGTAATGCCACACTGATTGTTGTGGGCGACACCAAACCAGAGCAGATTTTACCGATTCTCGAGGAGAGGTTTGGAGTGTGGCGGCCAGGAGATTCCCCGCGCAAACAATTGCCTTCTGTCCCCCTTCGGTCAAAAGCACCGGTTTATCTGATCGACAAACCCGGCGCAGAACAATCGGTCATCTTTGCCGCTCATCTCGCACCGCCGAAATCGACCCCGGACGAACGCGCAATAGAAATCCTGAATACTCTGCTTGGCGGCAAGTTCACCTCCCGCGTCAACATGAACCTGCGCGAAGCCAAGCACTGGACATACGGTGCTTCGACGGTTGTCTTCGACGCCTGCGGTCAACGCCCGTTCTTTGCAGTTGCGCCGGTTCAGACCGACAAGACCACTGATGCCATGGCGGAGATTCGCAAAGAGCTCACAGACATAACCGGTGTGCGCCCGCCGTCTCAATCCGAAGTCGCAGAAACCAAGAAACAGGCCGCCCTTGAACTGGCTGGGCGATGGGAAACCATGGCAGCCATCGCAGCGTCCTTGGCGGAAATGGTCAGATTCAATTACCCCGACGATTATTTTGCCAATTACGCCGACGAAGTTATGGCGCAGACAGAGGAAACCGTGGCTCGCGCAGCCAAGGTCTTGTTGCAGCCTGACAAACTGATTTGGGTCATCGTCGGAGACAAGGAAAAGATCGAGGAAAACATCCGCAAGCTCGAATACGGCCCGATTGAACTCCTCGACGCCAGCGCTCTTTAGCCCGCATATTTCATACCCTGAGCAGTCTGCGAAACGGGTGTCTTCAAGCAACCAAGGAATATGCGGGCCCCGGAAATCTCACCGGAGTAAAGGCACGGGCGAATCCGAGGGGGTGACCGGTGAGATTTTCGAGGCGGCGAGGCGGAACAAGCACAAACAACGGCGCGAGCCAGATGGCCGCTATGACAACCTCACGCATGGTTGTGCTGATAAGAAGCCTGGCTAAGGAATCAGCGCGTCTTTTTTGGTGGGGTGCTTTTTTTCAGTTTGTGAGGTTTGCTTGGCAGTCTTATGGACAGCAAAGTCACCCCTTCTGCCTCCCCTGTGAGAAGGTTTGTCGAGAGATGCTGGGTCCCGTCACCATACTCCCGCGGGGCGAGCGGATTGATCATTTGCAGTGGTTGCGGGCTTCTGAAAAAGGCCGGCAGCGCGCCCCCCAATGGCTTGCGCGAGTCAAGGGGCTCCGGAGGCGTCAGAGTGCCCGGGGTGATCGGCCGCTCGAGCGTTGAGTCGGTTGACTTGTTCGTGGAGGTTCCCGTCACCGAGCCCATAAGGTCGGTTTGCTGACTCAATGCGGTCACAATCATCATAAACACGGCCACGACCGCCACTGCCATGATCGGCGACGAACCCTGTTGCATTCGGTTGGCACTCATGCGCATAAGTTATTGTGCTGCCTCAACAAACGTCGAACAAACAAGCTTCCTTGTCAACTTGCGCGTGACGGACTGCGCTTCGCCGAGTTCGTCCCGGGCTACTGCACGAACTCCAGCTCCGGGGCGGCAGGCGTCAAGCCCGCCGCATGGGCCTGGCCCAGAAAACGACGGATTGCTTCGCGCCCGCGTTCCCCGTAATCGAGTGTCCAATGGTTCACATACATCCCGACAAATCGGTCGGCAAGGTCCCGCCCCATGTCACGCGCGAACTGCAGAGAGTATTCGACCGCCTCGGCTCTGTGATCCAACGCGTATCTGATGCTCTCTTTGATTATTCTGGCGGCCAGGACCCTCACGTCCGCAGGGATTCGTTTGTGGATCACGTTCCCGCCGAGCGGCAGAGGCAAACCACCATTGGTCTCCGACCACCATTTTCCAAGGTCCTGACAGTTCACAAGTCCTTCCCGATCCCAAGTCAGTTGGCCCTCGTGGATTATCAATCCCACATCTGCCGCGCCCGATTTTACCGCGGAGAATATTCGGTCGAACGGCACAACCACCAGATTGGTCGCGGGGACCGGCCGTTCAAGCCACAATTCAAGCGCCAGAAAAGCGCTGGTCATCTTGCCGGGCACCGCGATCCGGCTTGCTAGAATCTCCTTTCGACTCAACCGTTGTTTGGCGACAAGCATCGGACCATATCCGTCTCCCATGCTCGCACCGCAAGGGAGCAGGGCGTAGAGGTGACTGACATATGCATACGCGTGGAAACTGATGGCTGATATGTCCAGCTCACCTCTGACGGCGCGTTCGTTCAACGTCTGTATATCCTCCAACCGGTGTTCAAAGGTCAAACCGTCGGTTGGGATAAGGCCCTTGGCCAGCGGATAAAACATGAAAGCATCGTCCGGGTCTGGCGAATGCCCCAAGGTTAGCTTCGAGTGATGCATCGCTCGGTCAAAATATGGCAAAAAGATGTTCTTTCAAGGTCCAGACACACCCAACACTCAAATGCGCAGGAAAATACGCCGCCTGTACATCCAGAACAGAACCAGCCACCAAATAATTAGCAGTACTACCGACCGAACCATCCCTTCAAACGGCGCGCCCAAGATCTGGAAAAACTGCTGGCCAAAGTGAGTCTTGAGACTGTCCGCGAAAAAGCCCCTAGTCAGATTCGCCATGCAGTACATCATGATCGAGTTCATTCCCACGACCACCAAGGGAAACGCCCATCTGCGCCAACCACGGTTGTCGATCGACCAATAGAACGCACCCAACAACAGGCATGTCCAACCACCTGCATAGATCGCCCATGACGGCGTCCAAATGCGTTTCACCACGGGACATATCCCCAGCCACCCCAACAACCAACCCACCACCAGCCCCACGACGCCTGCGCCGACCAAGACCTTCACCTTTACTTCTTTGGGTTGGGCGCTGCGCAGAAGGCCACCGGCCAGCAGCCCGAAAATCATCGTGGCAAGCGATGGCACAAAATTGAGCGTCAGGTACCCACCCCCATTGTACACAAAGCGCTGTTCGCGAGGAAACAGGTTCAGAAACCATTGGTCAAACGCCGCCGCAAGGTTCGTGTTTTTGTCCCAGTGCGCCGCAAAACCGGTCGGATGATGTGGCCAGTCCGCCGGAACTCCAACCTGCGACCAATCAAATCCGTTGGGCGGCAACGGATACAGAGCAAATGCAAGCCAGTAACCGAACAGAATCAAACCGGCTGCAATCGCCTGAGTGCGCGCCTTCGTCCACCCCAACAGAAACAAGAACACGTATCCCAACCCAATTTGCGTCAGAACATCTTCGAATGTGAAGTAGGTCATCTTTCGTCCCACGGAACGAAGAAAAATACCCAGAAAAACCAACGCGACGGCACGCCATATCGCGTGGCCCAGCATCACAGCAAATGATTGCCCGCGAGCCTGTCTGTTGGCGATCGAGAAAGGCAGCGCAACGCCCACGAGGAACATGAACGATGGCTGAATCAAATCCCACAGACTGCAGCCAGCCCACGGCACATGCTCGGTTTGACGCGCAAGAAACTGCCAAAACCCACTTTCATTGTAATGCCTCGCAACTTGGGCAATCCCAAACCCACCCGAGGCCATCAAGATCATTACAAATCCACGGTAAGCATCAATCGAGGTCAGACGAGTCGGCGATTCCGATGGTGAAGGTTGCATGGTTCAGATTTGTTGCGGAACTACTAACCAGAAGGCTCCGTGTTGCCAAGCCAAAACACAAAGGGCGCGGTTTTCCGCGCCCTCCGTTCAAATCGAGATGATAACCACTAACGTTTTCGCTGCCGCACAAGCCACAAAGCACCGACACCCAACCCAATCAGAACGTATGTCGATGGCTCGGGCACAACTTGATAGGCGTGAATGCCATTGTTGCAGTCAAGGACAAACAGTTTGCCATCGCCAAACGCAACCGCGCCCACACCATTCAGATTTGCGTTGTCCACGGTGAGCGTCTCAGTGTCCAAAAGCACAGGCGTCCCACTGCTGATATCAAACAGATGGACTTTGTCCGGTCCAGTTGCAAGTTCAACGCCCGCCAGCAAGCCAAGTGATGTATCAACACCAATCAGCGTGACGTTGACAGGAACACCCTCAGCATCAGTGAAATTGCCGACGGTTGTGCCTGAAAACGGCGAAACACCAACGTCAACTCCAATGTGCCGAAGTGAGCGCCCGAGAGCCGTGCCCCAGAAAGTGTTGCCTTCACCAAAAGCCACGCCCAAACCAATATTGCTCGAATTGTCAGAAGCGCTGGCCCCAGCGTCAGTGGCAATGCCATAACCGACAAAGTTTGCGCCGTCGCCTGTCACCAGGACGGCTGCGTCGCCGCCGCCACGTGCGGCAAGCAAAACCTGGGTGTCAGTGCCAGCTCCGCGAACGTCCATGGTGTCACCAAACCGCTTGCTGTTGTTGCCGCCCAATGCGATGCCCGCCGACGGGTCGCCTTCGAAAGCAAGTGTTGGCGCGGCAGTTTCGTTTGCCCACCTGTAAAGCTTGAACGGCGTGGTCGTCGAATTGAGTGTCAGGTTGCCGAGATAAATCGCGCCGTCGTTGGCAACCCCCAGCATGTTGCCGGTAAACGTGCCGCCGGTGATTATACCAGTACCGAGATCGAGAGAACCAAGATCGGCACCTGTGGTGGCGTCAAGTATCGCAACACTCAAGCCGCCAGCACGATTTGCCACCAGCAGATGGCCAGTCACAGGATTGTAATCCATCCCACGCTGTGTGTTGTCCGTCGTCAAATAGGGGCGATCTCCGGGGGAGAGCGTCCACAAAGGCTCAAGTTGAAGCTGAGCAACAGCGGCAATATTGAGGCCACAGAATGCAGCCACTCCCAACAAAACGTTAGCAGATTTCATGGTTTGCACTCGAGTTGTTTTAGGCGCCGTCAATTTTACAAATGAGAACGGTTTGTCAAGCAGAATTGCCCGGTGTGAGAAACAAGCGAAAAACTGTTTGACATTTGAATGCCGTGTACTATGCTATGCAAGGTAGAGCGAGTTGTTCTGAATCGACCGTTAACAGTTGGGATGTGAGCGACTTTTTTGATAACTGGACGGTTCAGGTCCGAAAAGGCCTGCTCGAATTCTGCGTGTTGAATGCACTCGCAGAAAAAGAGCGGTACGGATACGAGCTGGTCAAAACGCTCGCGGCTCTGCCGGGGCTCGGAGTTACCGAGGGCACACTTTATCCCCTCCTGTCCCGCCTTCGCGTTCAAGGTCTCGTGCGGACCTGGCTCGAAGAATCCCCGGAAGGACCTGCCCGGAAATACTACGCAATAACCCACGAGGGACGCAAAGCCCTTGCAATGATGCGAGAGTACCTTGACGCATTGAACGCGGGCACGGGCATCCTGCGTCGCAAAGGAGGCGCTGAATGATCACTTGGACTGACACAGCAAAGGAGGAGCTCGAGAATTACTTCAATCGAATCCGGCCGGGCCTTGAAGCTTCGGGAGCGGATGCCTCCGAGGTCATCGAAGACATTCGCCGGCACATTGAACAGGAAGCTGCGGCAGCGCACCTGACTGTTCTCACGAGCTCGGACGTAAACCAGTTGTTGGCGAAAATCGGTGCGCCGCAACCCGAACCACCGCAGACACCAACTCAACCCGCAACTTCATCGGCTTCAG
>ERZ795045.3749-NODE-3749-length-12947-cov-5.350140_pt1 | contig 12947 bp, 12 predicted proteins | sample MGYA00375129_ERZ795045 | MGnify/ENA primary metagenome ERZ795045 (study PRJEB30174, sample SAMN05720166) | activated sludge metagenome | isolation source: anaerobic digester from wastewater treatment plant | place: Japan | collected 2015-05-15 ... | reverse complement strand
TCAGGAGGTTACGCATGTCCCACAGGGCCCACAGCGCGCGCAGTGTGACCCGCACCCTCATGCGGTACTCGTCCATCGCGTCCTTGAGTGCGTCTTCAACGAGCAGGGCGCGTGGTTCGTATACCACCCGGTATCCACGGGCGACCACCTCCAGGGGGAGCACGAAGTCAGGCAGCTGGTCCGGCCTCATGGGCATGTAGAGCTCCCTTCGTACCGCATCGATGCCGCCGTCCACGCCGACGACGGATCCCACCAAGGTCTCCCATGCCCTCAGGAGGTTCTCGTACCTCATGTACGCCGAACACCCCTGCCCCACCATGGAGCCTTCGTTCGTTCTGTACACCATCTTTCCTGTAACGTAGCCCACCTCAGGGTCTGCGAAACATCGCACGAGGTGTTCCAGTGCATCGGGCGCATAGATCGAGTTTGCATCAGAGAACACGAGGATCTCTCCGCCGGCCTTGCTCACGGCCAGGTTGACGGCCGAGGTCTTTCCCTGCCTTGGCTCCTGGCGGATGAGCCTCACGCCCCTTTGGTTGAAGGAACGAACGATGTCGTCTGTTGAGTCGTCAGACCCGTCCGACACCACGATGATCTCGAGCCTGTCTTTCGGGTAGTCGAGAGCGAGCTTGTTGGCGATGGTTGCGCCTATATGCCGTTCCTCGTTGTACGCTGAGATGATGATCGTGACCCTGGGAAAGAAAGCCCCCTTCGCAACACCCCTTTGTCTCAGGCGCGACAGGGCAAACATGACGAGCGGGTAGCCCGCATAGATGTAGAGGAGAACGAACAGGCTTGCGAAAAAGGCGATCGTCATCCGGGGCCTGTCCGGAAATACGGTAAAAGGAGTGGATACAGCTCGGTGCAGAATGCCAAAATGGCGCTGTCCCCCTTCAAGGGGTCGGTTATCCCCTGCTCGTATTCGCAGGACACCCTCACCCACAGAGAGGACGTTTCTCTTCCCATCACACATCTGAGTGTCTGGTAGAGGCGATACGACCAATTCCTTGCAATGGAACGATCACGGGTCTGCCACCAGGAGTGAACCACCTCTCTCCTGGACCCCTTCTCGATGACCATGCGCTTCGTGGCCACGGCAGCCACAGGCAGATCCAGAACGGACAAGGTGTTGGAGACGATGGACCACCCCTGCCCCGGGTAGCACACCTCGGGCTCGTGGGCCATGTCGGAACTCTCGAGCGCCGGGTAGTAGGCTACATAGACCGTCACGGTGGTACCGCTTGTGGCGTTGCGGTATTCCCTGAACACCATCCTGTCGGTGCCGAGCCAAGCCTCAAGCTTCTCCCTGTCGAAGTCGACCTCGGCGCCTCTCCACTGCCCGATGACCTCCGGCAGTTCATAGGATGAGGCTGCAGGTTGCCCCTGAGGCCTGTCGAGATATACAGCCGACCAGGAAACGGCTAGGATCAGGATCGCGAGCGCTAGCGTTTTTTGGGTTCGAACATCCATCGTATCAAGACCATGCACGTTGAGAGGAGAACGAATGCCACGATGAAGGTCGCCACCCCCGCAAGGGTGTGCGAGAAGCCTTCCGCCGCCTTTGGCGACACGTGATAGGCGAGCACCGCGGTGAGCGTGATCCTCAGGATGTTTCCGGCTATCGCGGTCGGGACGGATGCCAAGAGAAGCATGACCCACTGCAGAACCCCTCTCAGCATGAGCGCGGCCATGAGATAGGCCAGCGCCATGATGGTGATGAGGGATCGTATACCCGAGCAGGCTAGGACCACCTCCATGGTGTAGTCCGGCAGGCTGAGCAGGTTCCCGTCCTGCAGAACCGGGATGCTCAGCGAGCCCAGGATGTGGTATGAAGCCGTGGTCGAGATCAGCAGGAGGGGGTTCGTGACCCTCGTGTAGATTTCGGATGGAATGGGGAACATGAAGAGCAGGAAGAACGATGGGACCATCATGCATCGGGCTGCTGCCGGGCCGAGCACGATGGCACTCGACGCGATGGGCAGTACAACCATCGAGACGTTTTTCACCGTGGCGATATGGCCCATGGAACCCGCCACATAGAGGATCACCCAGACCATCGCCAGGCCCCACCCCATGGACGAGCTGTCCGTCGCCTTGTCGAGCATCTCGTGACGCTTCCTCCAGGCAAGGTAGACCGCCAGAGGGATGACGAGAAAGCCGTGGCTGTAGTCCTCGTTGCTTGACCACATGTGGTAAAGGTCGACAAAGGTCGACCAATATGCCGCCACGGCAACCCCAACGACGAGGAACAGAGACACGATGTTGCCCCTGGTAAGGGCGCCTTTCGTCGTCATGTCTTTGGAGCCTCTGTCTCGTGTGGCATCGGGCGAACTACTGCCGGGTTTCCATACACGAAGCTGCCGGGCTTGACCGGCTTCGTCACGACAGATGCCGGCGCGACAACAGCGCCGTCCCCGATCGTGACGCCCTTTGTTATGAAACTGAGCGCCCCTATGCTCACGTTGCTGCCGATGGTGATCCGGCAACGGTCGTGGTTCTCGTCCGTAGGGGTAGATCTCGAGGCATCGATGTCGTGAAAGTCAGTATCGACGACGCCAGCATCCTCTACGATCACGTTGTCCCCGATCGTGATGCCGTACCGGGCCGTGATCCTGGCCGCGCACAGCACGGCATTGTCTCCAATGGTCACATAGGCCTCTGGGGATATCACGTCTATGCAGGCGCACTTGTGCTCCGAGCCGGGTATTTCGCGTACCAGGCAGTTATCGCCGATCTTCACCCTTCCTCTCGCGTTGATCAAGAGCCTCCCAAAGATACGCAAGCCCTTGCCGATCGTTACGTTGGGGTAGAAGAGGGCGCACCGCCACCTGAAGACCTGCCCCTTGAGGACTGCGACAAGTTCTTTCATGCGTTCTTCCTCAAGCCGAGGATTCTTTCGATCAAAACAGGCCTCCTCACCGGGTTTCCCACCAGCAAGGAGCGACCCGGAGCTGCTTGACCCATGATGCACGAGCCCACGGACAGGACGCTTTCCTCTCCTATGGATGCGCCTTGCAAAACCGCGCTGGAAGCGGCCAGCCAGACCTTATCGCCAATAGAGACTGGCTTGCACCAGTTCGCACCCGGGTGGCGTGCCGGGGTTGCACCATCGTGAACGATGGGCGTGTCCTGCACGAGGCTCACTGCCGTCATGACCTTGTCACCCAGGCTCACCTCCTTGCAACACCTGATGGTGAGCCCCCCGAGGTCGCACCCCTTGCCGATGCTCACTCGGGCCTCAGGGGTCAGCGTCATGATGGTGAGCCCCCGAAACACGCTGTAGAACACCGAGCATCGCTCATCGATGAAGACGGAGCCCTTGCCGTATATCCTCACAGGGGCGTACGCCATGAAAGGGAACCTGATGACGACATTCCGCCTCGTCGAGCGGTACCAGAGGATGTAGAACGTACCGCGCGCCAAGCCTTTTGCCAGGTGCCAAAGGCCCGGCAGCGTGACATCCCCTAGCGTGACGGCCTGGAACGCCTTGCGGAAAAGATCGAGGAGCGTCATCCTTCAACACCCACGGTCATCCCGTGCACCTGGGGATCGGTCGTGCAGGCCCGCACCACCAAGGGTGCCTTCCAGGGTTGTCCACATGCACCCGCAGACAAGGAGAAGCCTTGCATCACATGCCCATACGGTTGACGGCCCGGTTCAGGAAGGGCACGAACTGCCTTGCAGCCATCGAGTTTCCCTCGGACGACGGATGGCTGTCCGTCCCGCCTTGCGACCCGTAGACAGACCAGTCGGATGCGCCGTGCCCCGTGAGCACGTCGTAGTAGTCGAAGACGACGACGTTCTTGTGCGGGTAGGCCTCGAGCCAGCCTTTCTTCGTGTCTGTAAGCCATGCGTTGAACGCCCTGTTCCGCCTCCCCACCGTGCGATAGTCATCTGACCTTCCGAGAAGGCTCTTGATGATGTTCTTCGCCTTCGCCTTCAGGGGCATGGCGAGCGGCGGCGCAGTGAAGGCCACGAAGAGCGTGTCCGGCCTGGCGGCGAAGTATGTTAGAAGGGCCTTGTAGGCCGCCCTGTAGTTCGCTGTCGTGCGATCGCAGGAGTCCGGGTCGCCGGGGCCGGAGCCTTCAGAGTCTATCCAGCTGTTCGGAAAGCATGACTTGAAGATCACGACGCTGTTTTTCGTCCCGTCCGTGAAAGACTCGTCTTGGTTATTACAGGATAGGATCTTGTCCATCTGGTCCCTGAACTTTGCGTTCCAATGGCAGATGTCCGTCTCGTTCCCGATGATGGAACCGTAAGACGCCTCGTGCACCACGTAGTTGTTCTCCTCGAGCATGCGCCTCAGGCCCCCGCCGTTGGGATGGGTCTTGTAGATGCAGTTCCTGCCGTCATCGGGCCCAGGGTCCGCAAGGAGCTGCCCGCCTGTCGAATGGTGGATGAAGAGGACATGCAGCTTTCTCGATGGGGCGTCTTTCGGGTACTTGGCCAGGTCGTCGAAGGCATCGTTGTGCATCTTGGCCTCCTGCTTTGCATCATCCCGTGGTGGTGTCACGCTGCCTTGGTCGCTGCACGATACAAGCAGCCAGAGGACAACGGCCGCTGCCATGCAAGGCGCGAAACGAAAAGCCGAACGGTCAACGGCGATACCTCGGGAAATCTTTTCCATAGCTCCGCTCAAGCGGGTGAAGAGGAAACCCGCATGATATGTATCACAATTGCGAGTGAAGCACGAGAGATGAGGCATTGAGGCCTCTTTACCTACTCGTCATGCTCTCTGGCAAACTTTATGGTATACGCGGCCTTACGGAGAAGACTTGCCTTGATTCCACCGTATTTCAATTCGCTTGCATACTATCTCACTTGCGCAACGCCGTCAACGTGCACTACAGCACATGCATGGCGAAACGCATCCCTGTCATGTCATGGGTGACGCTGATCCTCTTTGGCCTGTGCGTATGCGTGCTCCTCTTTGCGGATTTCGGCAAAGGGGGCTCCCTGGTGGTGGACAGCCTGCTCGATTTCGGCCACGTGCCGCTCTTCGTGCTGGTCACGGCCGTTGTCCTGCGGGTGCTCGAGCCGGGGGGCTGGCTGAAGGCCGATGTGCAGACATACGTGCGGGCATTCGCGCTGAGCGTCTTCTTCGGGGTCTCAAGCGAGATCGTCCAGCACTTCATGCCCGGGCGGTCGTTCCAGCTGGGTGATATCGTGAGGGACGCCGCGGGCGCCCTCGCCTTCGTGCTCCTTGCGTACCGGCACAAGAGGCCCATGCGGCCGCAACGCCGCGCGGCGATCGCCGGGATTGCATGCCTTGCGGTGCTCGGGGCGTTCGCCCCTGTGGTCTCGGCAGCCTCGGACGAGCTCCGGGCGAGGAGGGACTTCCCGCTGCTCTCCTCCTTCGAGACGGCTTTCGAGATGAAGAGGTGGGTGATCAAGGAAGGAAGCTCGCAGAGGGTGCGCATGCACGCGACGCACGGCCTGTACTCCCTCGAGGTGCGGCTGGAGCCGGGGACATACCCTGGGGTCACGCTCGACTTCCCCCCGCGCGACTGGCGGGGGTTCGACGCGCTCGCATTCGACGTGCATGTGGGCGGCCCTTCCCCGCTGCCGCTTACCGTGCGCATCAACGACCTCGAACACAACGAGGAGTACACGGACCGGTACAACAAGACCTTCGTGCTGGGGCCTGGCGCGAACCATGTCGTCATCGACCTGGCCGAGGTGAAGCGCGCCCCAAGGGGCAGGGCCATGGACATGGGCCGCATGGCGCTCGTGTGCCTGTTTTCTTACCGTCTGAAGGAACCGAGGACCATCTACCTCGACAACGTGAGGCTTCAGGCCGGGCTCGACGCGTCTACAGCCCGAGGTACGCCTCCTTGACCTTCTCGCTCTTCAGGAGGTTGGCCGCCGTGTCTTCCATGGCGATGGCGCCGCTCTCCATGACGTAGCCCCTGTGGGCTATGCGCAGCGCCATGTTGGCGTTCTGCTCCACGAGGAAGATGGTCGTCTTGTTCTCCCGGTTGATGCGCTCGATGGTCTCGAAGATGAGCTGGACGAGCACCGGGGCCAGCCCGAGCGACGGCTCGTCGAGCAGGAGCAGCTTCGGGCTTGCCATGAGACCGCGCGAGATGGCGAGCATCTGCTGCTCACCCCCAGACAGGGTGCCGCCAAGCTGGTGCCTCCTCTCGGCCAGGCGGGGAAACAGCGTGAAGATGCGATCCATGTCCTGCCTGATGCCCCTCTTGTCCTTCCTGAGGTAGGCGCCCATCTCCAGGTTCTCCACCACGGTGAGCCGGGGGAAGATGCGCCTGCCCTCCGGCACCTGGACGATGCCCCTGCCGAAGATGGCGTCAGGGCTCAGTCCCTGGATGGGCTCACCCATGAAGATGATCTCGCCGTAGCGGGGCGGCACCACGCCGGATATGGACATGAGGGTGGTCGACTTGCCCGCGCCGTTGGCGCCGATGAGCGTCACGATCTCGCCCTGCCTGAGCTCGAGGCTCACGCTCTTGAGGGCGTGGATGCCCCCGTAGTAGGTGTGGATGTTCTTCACCTTAAGCATCGAAGGCCTCCCCGAGGTAGGCCTTGATGACCCTGGGGTCGGAGGCCACCTCCCTGGGTGTCCCGTGCGCGATCAGCTGGCCGTAGTCCAGCACGTAGATCCTGTCCGATATGCTCATGACGAGCTTCATGTCGTGTTCTATGAGCACGATCGAGACCCTCAACTCGTCGCGGATGCTCTTGATGAGCTCGTCGAGCTCGGAGGTCTCCTTCGGGTTCATCCCCGCGGCAGGCTCGTCGAGCAGGAGCAGAAACGGCTCGGTGGCGAGCGCGCGGGCTATCTCGAGCCTGCGCTGCGCGCCGTAGGGCAGCTCGGACGCGATCTCGTTCACGTAGTCTTTCAGCCCAACCCGCTCGAGCATCCGGTAGGAGAACTCCACCGTCTCCTTCTCCTCCCTCCTCGTGCGCGCGTCCCTGAAGACGGCGCCGAAGACGCCTGAGCTCGTGCGGACATGTCGCGCGACCATCACGTTCTCGAGCACGGTCATCTTCTGGAAGAGCCTGATGTTCTGGAAGGTCCGCGCAAGGCCTATGGAGGTGACGACGTTAGGCTTCAGGCGGTTCAGGCGCCTCGATGGCTTCCCCGGCGGGTTCGCGACCATGTCTCCCGCGGTCGGCTCGTAGATCCCCGTGAGGCAGTTGAAGAAGGTCGTCTTCCCGGCGCCGTTGGGCCCGATGACGGCCACGATCTCCCCCTCGTGCACGCTCAGGTCGATGTTCTCGAGGGCACGCAGGCCCCCGAAATCCATTGTGAGGCCCTTGACCTCGAGCACCGGCGTTTTTGTCATCCCCGCCTGCGTCACGACGGCGCGCCCTCCTTGCCGGCGGGGCCGGCCCTGAACTCGTAGTGCCTCTTGAGCGCGCTGATGAGCCCCTGCGGCCTGAACACCATGACGAGCACCATGGCGGCGCCGAAGGCGATCATGCGGTACTCGGAGAACGCCCTCAGGTATTCCGGCAGCAGGATGAGGAAGAACGCGCCCACGATGACGCCCACGATGGAGCCCATGCCCCCCAGGACCACGATGGACAGGATGATGGCCGACTCCATGAAGGTGAAGCTCGCGGGGTTGATGAACGTGGTCTTGGCAGCCAGGATACACCCGACGAACCCTGCCACGTGGCCCCGAGCGCAAAGGCCATGAGCTTCGTCTTCGTCTTGTCGATCCCCATGGCCTGGCAGGCGATCTCGTCCTCCCTGAGGGCTATCCAGGCCCTGCCAATGCGCGAATCCCGGAGCCGGCCCACCACGAAGACGGTGAAGCAGACGAGGGCCACCATGATGTAGTAGAGGTAGACGATGTGCTGGTCGAGCGTGAGCTCCATCCCGAAGGATCCCGGCCGCGAGATCCCGGCTATGCCGCTCGGGCCGAAGGAAAACTCGTTCCAGTTCTCGAGGATGAGGCGGATGATCTCGCCGAAGCCGAGCGTGACGATGGCCAGGTAGTCTCCCCTGAGCCTGAGCACCGGGAAGCCCAGGAGCACGCCGAAGGTCGCGGCTAGAAGGCCCGCGAACGGCAGGGCCACCCAGAAACCCAGGCCGAAGTGGTGGTTCATGAGCGCGTAGAAATAGGCCCCCACGGCGTAGAACGCCACGTAGCCGAGATCCAGCAGCCCGGCAAGGCCCACCACGATGTTGAGGCCGAGCCCCAGCATCACGTACATGAGGGCCGTTATCATGATCGAGGTCTGGTAGGTGGAGAAGACCATCGGGAAGGACAGGACAAGGACGCCGAGGGCCGCGAGCAGCCCCACGGAGAGCCTCCTGTCAGACCGGATGCGCTCGCCGATCCTCTTCTGCCAGCTCCGCCCCTCCTCGCGGGAGCCCCCCCGGTCTCTCCTCGCCATGAGGTAGCGCCACACGAGGGACAGGACGAAGGTGCTCACCCCCACCCAGACCATCCTGTTCAAGCGCCACTGGATGGTCTTGTCCAAGGGCGAGATCTTCATCACCATGATGGGGAACGTGAGGAACATGAACCACAGGGCGGTCCCCGCGGAAAGGGCCGCTTCCCTCAACGCGCGTCTCGCGAAGACATGCAGGTCCATACCCTCCCCCACGCCCTCCTCACACCTTCTCGGAAGTCGTCCTGCCGAGGATGCCCGCCGGCCTGAAGATGAGGATGAACACGAGCAGGCCGAAGGCGAACACGTCCTCGTAGTCGCTCGAGACGTAGCCGGTGGCGAAGCTCTCGGTCCAGCCGAGCACCATGCCTCCCAGCACGGCGCCCGGGATGCTGCCGATCCCTCCGAGCACGGCCGCGGTGAAGGCCTTGATGCCGGCGATGAAGCCTATGTAGAAGTTGATCTGGCCGATGTGAGACGAGATGAGCACCCCGCCTATGGCGGCGAGCGCGCTGCCGATGATGAAGGTCACCGAGATGACCCTGTTCACGTTCACGCCGAGCAGCATGGCCATGGTCTTGTCCTGGGCGACCGCCCGCATGGCCTTGCCGGTCTTGGTGAACTTGATGAAGAGCGTCAGCAAGGCCGTGGCCACCACGGTGACGACGAAGATCACGAGTTCTGACGACCGCATGAAGGTCACGTCCTCCATGAAGGGGAACTCCTCGATGAGAGCCGGGAAGGAGACGAAGTCCGACGTCTGGGCGAGGAGCACGTAGTTCTGGAGGAAGATGGACATGCCGATGGCGCTGATGAGCGGCGAGAGCCGCGGCGCGTTCCTCAGGGGCTTGTACGCTATCTTCTCGAGGGTGTACCCGTATGCCGCCGAGTAGACCACCGCCACGGCGCCCGCGAGCGCGAGCAGCGACCAGCCGCTCATGCCGGAGAGCGACAGCGCGCTCGCCACGATCAGCGCGGTGAACGCGCCGATCATGTAGATCTCGCCGTGGGCGAAGTTGATGAGCTCGATGATGCCGTAGACCATGGTGTAGCCGAGGGCGATGAGGGCGTATATGCTGCCCCGGGTGAGTCCCCCGAAGAAGAGCTCAAGGAAGTATTCCATAGCGGCTCACCCCCTGGCAGCGCCCTCGTGCCCGACATGAAGCCGGTTCACACCGCTTATGACCGGATCGCCGCGTGTCGCCGTCTGTTGCATCCGCCTGTCTCCCGTGTCTTTCCGGCCGGCCGTGGTCTCCCGCAGGAAAAGGGTATAAAGAAAGGGAGCAGGAAGCCTGCTCCCTTCGGCTTGACCCCGTGCGCGCCTATTTGCCGACCTCGACGTACTTGCCGTTCTTCACCTGGTACATGGCGAAGCCTATGCCCTTGGCGTCGCCCCTCTCGTCGAAGCTTATCTTTCCGAGCGGGGTCTCGAACCAGTTGGTACGAAGGGCCTTGCTCACGGCCGCGAAATCGGTGGAACCGGCCTTGTTCATCGCCTCGAGCAGGCAGATCGTCGCCGCGTACGCGTTGAGGTAGAACGCGCCGGGCTCGGACCCGTAGGCCTTCTTGTGCTGCTCGATGGCGGCGATCGCCATGGGGAACTTGGTCGTGTCGATTGGGCCGGTCGCGTAGACGCCCTCGGCGTACTTGCCGGCGACCTTGATGAAGGTGTCGTCACGCACGCCGTCGTCGGAGATGAAGAAGGTCTTCATCTTCTTCTTCTTCATGCCGGAGACGATCTTCGCCGCCTCGGGGTGGTACCCGCCGTAGAGGACCGCGTCGGCGCCGGAGAACTTCACCTTCTGCACGATCGCCGTGTAGTCGACCGCGCCGGGGGTGATGCCCTCGAAGAGCACCGGCACGAAGCCCTTCTGCTCGAAGAACCCCTTTGCGAACTCGGCCAGGCCCTTGCCGTAGTCGCCCTTGTCGTGGATGATCGCCACCCTCTTCACCCTGAGCTTGTTGATCGCGAAGTCCACCTGGAGGCGGGCCTGGGCGTCGTCAGGGGAGATGGTGCGGAAGAAGTTCGGGTAGTCGCCGCTCTTGGTGAGGTCCACGTTCGTGGCCGAGGGCGAGATGGTGAGCACCTTGGCGTCCTTGTAGACGTTGAGCGCGGCCTTGGTGGCACCGCTGCAGATGTGGCCGAGCACCACGTTCGCCTTCTCCGAGACGAGCTTGCTCGCCACGTTGGCCGCGACCTCGGGCTTGCAGACGTCGTCCTCGGCCAGGATCTCCACCTTCTTGCCGAGCACCCCGCCCTTTGCGTTGTAGTCGTTCACCACGAGCTTGGCCGCGTTCAGCGTGGGCAGACCGTATGACGCGAGGTCGCCGCTGTGGGCGCCGGCGACCCCCAGCTTGATGGTATCCGCCGCGAAGACGGGACCGGCAAGAAACACGCATGCACAGATCACTGCGAACATCTGTAACCGTTTCATTCCTCTCCCTCCTCCATGCTTTGAGATGGGTGCACCCTCGCGGGACATGCAGCCGATGATGCCCGGTGCTTCACATAACATTAACACCCCAGCCTGTCAAACACGCAGGGCGCTCGTCCAGGCCCTTGCCTGCACGCACCCGGGAATGCCGGTGGCGGTCTCGACACTTCACGGCTCCTCCCAAGCGCACAGTGTTCGGTCACCCGCACCCGCCACGTGAAGAGTCTTCACGAGCGCCCTTGGCGCCAGGCCGGGAATTCGCAGGCGGCCACATGCCGAAGGGAAAGTAGAGAGAGCCTGCGTGAGCGCCCTTGGCGCCCCGCAGGGAGGCCGCTCGGTGCACGACTCACCCCCACCACGGCCACAGCCGCCTCTTCGGCCTCACGAGCCGGAGGTATACGCTCGGGCTGTGCAGATCGGGCCCCTCGTACACGAAGGGGGAGCCCCCCTTTCCTGCGGCGGCGGCATCGAGCCGCCTGATGCGTTCCTCGGTATGCGGGTGGGTGCGGAGCAGCGACGGCTGGAGGCCCTTTCTCGCCGGGAAGAAGACGTACGGCCAGAATCTCCGTTCCAGGCTTTCCATCTTCCTGAGCGCGCTTGCGAGCCCTCCTGGGTCCCCTGTCAGCTCCGCGGCGCCAAGGTCGGCGTCGAACTCGCGGGTTCGCGAGAGCGCGAGCTGGAGGAGCATGCTCACCGTGGGCGCGAAGATGAGCAGGAGAATGGGGGCCAGGGGCACCCTCGCGTCGGAGAAGACGGCCATCGGCAGGTAGAACACGATGAGGACCTGCCCGATGAACGACAAGGTCGAGGTCACCCTCGTCATGAGGTCGGCGAGCGCGTGGATCCTGAGGTCGTTGTTCTTGATGTGGGAGACCTCGTGAGCGAGCACCCCGGCGATCTCCCTCCACGAGAGGGTCCTCAAGAGCCCGTCCGAGAGGGCAATTGCCGAGGCCCTGGGCGTGCCCACGCTGAAGGCGTTCATCGCGCCGCTCGGCACGTAGTACAACACGGGCGCGGCAGGCAGCCCCGCCCTCTTCGCGAGGCCCTGGACGATCGAGTAGAGCCCCTGGGCCTCCACGGGCTCGAGCCTGCGTGCCCTGTACATGCGGAGCACGACCCACGGCGAGATCCGGGGCGTGCCCAGGAAGATGACGAGGGCGAGCATGACCGACCACACCAGGCCGCCCCTGCCGAAGATCACCCACCCGAGCAGGCCGAACAGGCAGGCCATGGCCGCCATGATGACGAGGGTCTGGAAAAAGAGGGATACCCGCCGGTTCATGACCGTCTGCATCTCCTTTCGAGGGCGGCCTCCGGATACCGCTTGCGCGGCTGACGCGCCGCCAACCCCAGGCGCCTGGGCGGCAGGCGAGGTCAGAGACCGCTGCCGGCGTCTCTCCCCCTTCTGCCTGCATGGCCATGGAGGCCTCGCACAAGGTGGATGCCCGGGTTCCCCGAGCGCGCCCGGCGCCGCGGCCGGCGCAGCGCCTTTCCTAGAGGGTCCACCTGGCGCTTGCCCGTTCCCGGTCCGCCTTCACCAACCATAGTGCAGGACATCGCGACTTTCAAACTCCTTTTCCCTCCCGCTTCCGTGCAGTACCTCAAGCCCCCTCCCGATTCCCCCGGCCACCCTTCACGCAACCGAAACCCGATCTTACTGGGACATGACGGCCGGTGAGAGGGCAATCTCCTCCTCTCCCCCCTGAAACCAGAGCCATAAGGACACGACTCGTCGTGGCAGGAGCCGGGATGCGAACCGGGCCTGAGACCCGAGTCAATAAGGAAAGGACATGGCGTACGGTGTGTCGTGAGGGGGGATACCGCGCGACACGGCCATCGGGACCGCCGAACGGGGTTTACAGCCGTGACGCCCGATGATACAGGTCTGGACATGTCAACGGTGATCACAACCCGCAGGAACTCCTCCATCGAGATCCTGAACCTCGGCGACTTCCTCCTCGACGGCGGGACCATGTTCGGCAGGGTACCCAAGGTCATGTGGGAGAGGTGGTTCGCAGCCGACGGACTCAACCGCATCACCATGGCCACGAACGTGATGAGGTTCGTCAAGGACGGTCATACCTACGTCGTCGAGGCAGGGCTCGGCCGCCGCTACCCCGAAAAGAGCTGGGAAATCATGGGCACGAG
>ERZ795045.3746-NODE-3746-length-12956-cov-4.035501_pt1 | contig 12956 bp, 12 predicted proteins | sample MGYA00375129_ERZ795045 | MGnify/ENA primary metagenome ERZ795045 (study PRJEB30174, sample SAMN05720166) | activated sludge metagenome | isolation source: anaerobic digester from wastewater treatment plant | place: Japan | collected 2015-05-15 ... | reverse complement strand
CCACGCACAGGTAAACGGTCATCGCCGATTTGCCCGTGCCCAGCACGGCGGCGATCATGGCGCCCCGTTTGCCGCGCCGGTACAGGCCGCGGACGAAAGCGACGGCTTCCCGCTGATGCCGCCACGGCGTGGTGCGAAGGCCGGAGAACGCGCTCACTCCCCGGACGGGTCGCGCCGCGATCTCCTCTTCCTGCGCACGGAGATCTGCCAGACGCAGTTCATCCCGAATGAGTCGTTTGTTTATGGCCACCATTCCCTATGCCGCCTGACCTTCGGGGGCGAGCAATGCCATCGCTTCCGCGGTCGTGATCCCCGGATGTGCAGCGAACGCCGGCTCGAGCCAGGCATAGAACCACTCGGCCACCTTCAGGCGCGCCGTGTCGGCTTCGATCTGTTCCCGCAGCAGCGCTATGTAGCGCCGGTGGTGCTCCTCGGTGGCCCGTGCGGTGGCCACGTAGCGGATGGCTCCACGGTCATCGCGGAAAGTGAGCGCCGACTCGGGCTCAAGCGCGCCGAAGCGCATATCGAGCCGGAGCTGCAGCGCACGCCCCTTCCGGGTCGCCAGGGTCTTCTTCATGCGGTCGGAAACGATCGATCGCACCTGCGCCACGGCAAGCTCGCGGCCGTATTCGTTCACCAGGTCCCCGTAACGCTCGAGCACCTCCGCGCTGACCTCGTCCGCCGTGGGCTCGCGGGTCTCCAGGTGCGCCAGGATCACCTCGTCGATCCGGCGCGACAGTTCCGAATCATGAAATCTCGGTCTTTTCACGAATTGCCTCCTCAAAGCAATGGAGCCAGTCAAGGGCGGCCGGCGATTTCGCACGGATGCCCGGGCAGTGCCAATACTCGAGCCGCGATGCGAGTTCAACAGGATCGAGCGGCGTGTCGGCCAGCGCCAGGACGGCGCGCGTCACCGCCCAGATGGCATCAAGATCTTCTTTGGCGGCCTCGCGCTCCTCGTCCGAGGCGCCGGATCGGTACCGCCCGGTGCGGTCGGCGACGAGCATGCCCGTCTCGCGCGCGATCCGCCGCGCTTCCGCAGTGGAGGGGAGTTGGCTGGCCTCGCGCAGTTGGCGCACGATCTGGCGACGCACGGCGGCCGGCATCTGCACGATCTCGCGCTGCGCCTCCGGCGGTTCCTGGGCGATGATGGCTGCGGCGTCGATCGATACGTCGCCAGCGTCCATCGCCGCCACCAGTTCGGGTGCCCCAATCTCGGTCACCTTCTTGGCCTGCTGATAAGTCCTCGCGTTGCCGAAACCAGCTTTCTCGGCCGCGAACTCGCGGGTCTTGGTTCCGGGCGGAACTTGTGGAAGATCTTCCACAGGTTCGAGGTCGGTTCTCTGGCCCTGACGCTTGCCGATCTCGGCTTCAACGGCTTTCCCAATGGCGACGCGTTCCGAGGGGGTGAAATCTTTGCGGATCTCGTTTTCGGCGTATTCGCCCTCGACGATGCTCGACACCTCCAGCACAATCGCCGGGATCGTCTTCCAACCGAGGATGTCGCGCATCGCGAGGAGGCGCCGCTCCCCGCAGATCAGCACGCCCTCCTTGGTGATCACCGGCGGGTGGAGCAGTCCCACGGTCGCGATGCTGGCGGCCAGAACCTTCAGGTCCCCCATTTCCTTGCGGTGCCGCTCGCCGATGCGGATCTGGTCGCAGGGAATGTCCACGATTTTCAGGGAATGCCTCACCGCGAGCCTCCCTTTGAAGCCGCTGCGCCGTAGCCGGCATCGACGAACGCCTGGCGGAGCCGCGCAATGCGGGCGTAGACGGTGGACCGGGCGATACCGAGCATTCGGCTGATCTCGGTAGGTCCGTGGTCGACCAGCAGGAGGGCGAGCGTCCGGTCGGAATCGCCGAGGGGCGCGAGGACGCGCTCGAAGTCGACGTGGAATTGGACAGCCGGAATGCCGTCGGCCGTGGAGAGATGGTGGCTGTCGAGACGCTCCATCACAACAGGATTCCGGCGGCGCCGCAGCAGAGAGGCAAACCGCTTGTCCGCCACCCGCTCAAGAAAAGTCCGGAGGCTGGCGCGGGAGGCGTCGTAGTGCCGCAAAGCCATCCAGAGTCCCAAGACGGCTTCCTGCTCGAGGTCTTCGCGATCGGCGGCTGCCGTCCACCCAGCAGCCACCGCCGCCGCACCGCGCACCTGGACGGCGCGCAAGGCGAGTGGCAGAGCGTGTTCCAATGCCGGTTTACGCATGGCGGCGCCCTCCAGCCATCTCGATTTCCATGGAGAAGGGCAGACCGTGCTTGATCTCGAGCGTCCGGATCTCACCGGCGTCCACCGAGCGCACGTACTCGAACAGCTCCGCCACTTGAGGCTTTAGTTCAAACTCGTCTGGCGGAATCTTCGAAGCGCCCGGATCCTGTGAGCCGAACATCACATCGCGCACGACGGTCGGCCAAGGATCCAAGACCAGTTCGCCATGCTCGATGCGCAGGTACTCGAACCGCCCGAAGCCCAAGTGCGACATGGCAGTCACAAAGGTGCGCTCTGAGGGCAGCAGATTGCGAGTCGATGTCGGGCGGTTCATCGAGCCACCTCTGGGCGGGCGACATCCTGCTGCGCTTTCTGCTCCGCGATCCAGGCGTCTACGTCTTCCGGGCGATACCGGACCAGCGCGCCGATCTTCACGAACTGCGGGCCGCGCTTCTGACTACGCCACTTGCGCAGCGTCAACACACTGATCGAGCAAGAACTCGCTACTTCGTGTTCGTTGAGGAGTCGTTGTGCTGTGTTCAGCCTCATCTCGATGTTTGCTGCGGGGTGTTTCCCGCAACCTCTACATCGAGATTGCCGTGGATGCCGTTTTTCCGATACGAAGCTACGAGGAAGAAATCCGGAAGAAATCCGGAAGATTCATCAAGGCCGCGAAGCCTTGATCGAAGCGGGAAGCCGTCCTTCGAGAAGATCCTGCGAAGACAGGCCCATGGACTTTGCCATCTGCTCAAAGGAGGAGCGGCGCATCGTCCCTTCTTTGAAGAATTTCCGCAACGTACGCTCGGTGACGCCGGCCTGGATGCTGAATTCCGTCAGAGAGATCACTCGTGCCCGGATGTATTCCCGTACCGCCTGCACCGCCTCGTCACTACCAACAGAACGCGGAACTGGGCCCTTTCTGTCGTCAGCTACGGCTCGCGTCTCCGTAACGCCCGCAAAATGGAATTCGCCCTGCTCATCCACGGCTATCTGGTCTTCCAAACAAATGCATTCCGCACGGCGTTCACGCAGGCGCGACTCGAACTCTACGGTGCGGAGCCGGTTCGTCGGAAGCACAAGCTGGAAGGAGCCCTTGACGTTCAGCAGTAGTTGCGCCGAGGCCGCATCGAAGACGTTTGTCGAGTGCGCCAGCAGAAAGTACACGGGAAGATTCCGCGCGTGGGGTTGATCAGACAAACCTGCTGCCCAGAGGCCCGGAGCGCATTGACTCAGCGTTTGCGGCCGAATGGCCGCCGCGCGTAGCACCGGATCGAGGAAGCCCGCCAGATCGAGGGAGTAGATGAGGACTTCTCGCCTTGTCAGTAGCATCCGGTCACACCGCCGGTGCTCATCCTGGCAAACAGCGGCGAACTCGTCATCACCATAGTCAATGATCCTTCGTGGGCACCCCTCGAAGGAGTTTGGACATGGATACTGGGTCCCTACTCTGTCCGTAGGACGCAGGTAACTCGCGGCGAAATGAAAGTCCTCCCCGCATTCCTGCCGCCATACCTCCAGCACCGCGAGCAGTCCCGGAATATTCTCCAGCGTCCGCCAAAGCCTATGCAGCTTCCTCATAGGCCCGCTTACCGTAGACGATGAACTCCCGGGCCCGCAGCCAATCCTCAAATAGCGCTGACTCCTCACCCCGGGGGTACCCCGACTTGTTCCCCGCCACCAGCGACAACACCCGTGGCTTCTTGACGCCCTTCAGCTTCACCTTGATCTTGGCCCTCTTGAGCGCGGGCTGCGGCGGGATAGTCGTTTGGCGAATCTCCAGCGCCATGAACACATCGTCGGCTTTCTCCACTTGCCTGTTGTTGAACGCGCCGCCCCAATCCATCTCCAGCTCCGTGAGGTGGGCCGATTCGAGATCCGCGAAATCGCTGCACTCAAGCGACGCCTGCCCCAGTTTCCTGAGCGGCTCCAGGTTGTACTTGTCAGCGTAGCGGAAGGTTTCGGCGCTTCCGAACAGATGCAATCCGAACAATTCGCGGTACTTGCGCATGTCCGGCGCCGAGGCGCTGTTGATTCGGAGCTCCGGGTTGGCGGTGTCAAGGATGACCACGTCCGTTCGTTCGGGCCGGAAGAATGTGCAGGTCGACTCCTCCCCTTTGACGCTTGGTTCCCGGCGGCAGGCTTGGCCGTGCTGGACGTAGAAGTGAATGGCGTCGGGCGTGTTCTTGCGGAACACCCGGCACCGGCGCCCCTTCTTCTTGCCGCGAAAGTACTCCCGTAGCGCCGCCTCCAGATCTCCCAGATCCTGCGGCAATTCGGCAGGGTCGATCACCATCGCCGGGTCCGCTGGGGCAAAGCTCTCGAAGGTCTTCCGGCGCTCGAAATTGCTCTCCTGGGCCTTCTGCTGTAGCAGCCGCGGCCTGGTCAGCCAGATCAGCGCGGCCAGGTCTTGAGGTGTCACCTCCTCGCCGACCGGAATGTCCGCCTCGCCTGCCACCTGAAGGAGGTCGTCGAAACATGCTTCGTTTCCCAACTCGCTGATAAGGTACAGCCCGTCGACCAGATCGCCGGGCATCTCCTCATCCGGGTCGGCGAGGATGCCGGCCAAGGCCTCATAGTCGATGTCGTCACCGTTGTTCGGAGATGGGATAGGAAAGTCCTTCGAGGCAAAGAAGGCCTCGGCGGTCTGCACGATCCGGAGCAGGATGCTGGGCTCGAACTGCCTCAGCATGTCCGGATGAGAGAAGTATCTGAGCTTGAGCGCCATATGCAATCACCTCAACGAGTTGGGTGGCTCGTGGCAGCAGGTCGAGCCCCGTCGAAGCAGCGTCAGGCAGGCGGCCTGGAGCACAACCGATCTAGATTCTAGCAGGCGAAGAAGGGGCGAATCTATTGAGGCAATCTGGCCTGTCAGGGTTACACAACAACTCCGCCGTTCTGAAAGTGGCGCATCAACGCGTAGATCCGCTCGATGTACGTCACGAAATTTCCCAGGTTTGCCAGGATCACGCCCGCGTCCAAATCGGGGACAATCTGGGGATGGCCGACTTCATTCCGCGTGATCCGGCAGAACTGAAAGGTTTGGCCGATCACGGTATCCAAATCCTGCGCCAGCACGCCGTCGGTTGGTCTGCTCTTGCACCCCGCGTACGACTTCTTGAACTCGTCATACCTCGCCGAGATCGTCCGGCCGTTGATTCGGCTGCGGAACCTGTCCCGGTTCCCCTGGTCGGCGATGGCGTCTGCGTAGCACTCGATCAACAGATTGACTGCACGTTCGGAGGCGGCTCCCAGCATAAAGGCCGTCGCCAACAGGGCATTTGACTTGAAACAGGTGATCGCCTCCTCGACGAAGCGGACTGTGACGGGGTCGCAATCCGGAATCTTCTCTCGAATTCGATCCGGAAAGCGTTCGATCTCAAAGGGCAACACGGTACCTGGGGCGACGCCTCCTGCGAGCGCGTCTTTCATCTTGTTCAGGAGGTCGAGAAGTCTGCCTGGACTGCCCTGCACGACGATCTTCCCGCTCTTGAACACGCTTACACAGACGGTGCCCGGTCCGTCGTGAACCGCCAGCTGAGTCGCGTGTTGAATCGCCTTGGCTTCGAAGGCGAGGTTGTTTCTCTCCAAGAAAGATACAACCGTCCGGATCGTAGCAGGATCTCCGTCACCAACAAACTCAACCGGCTTGGGAGTCTTCGCGAAATCCGCCCTGACCGCGTCGATCCCTGCTTGCGTCGGCTTGCCGCACAGGGAGCCCTGCGAGTTCCGTGTGAGGGTTAGCAATCCCTCGCGCTCGAGTTGCTCAAAGTCAGCGTCGTCGGCCAAGATTTCGACAGACGGATGACCTCCGGCATAAACGAGGGAAGATCCCGTCATCGTCCGGACAACGATGAACTGGGACTTGTCTCCGGACTCGTAGACCGCAACCACAGACTTCAACAGGTCTTTTTGTTCGTCAGTCAAGTTCATTGGTGGCGTCCTCCTCTCTCGCGCGTCCGCGTGGAGCTGCAAATCTGACCGCCCCGCCCCTGCACTCGCGCCTCCCATCCTGGCAGGTACGCGTTCATCAGGCTCTTGAACAGCTTGCCGTGGTTCGGCACCTGGAGGTGCAGGAGTTCATGCACGATCACAACCTCACGAAAATCCGGCGCTTCGTCCAGCAGGTCGGTGCTGAAACAAACGCGGCCCGTCTCCGAGCACGAAGCCCACTTCCGAGTCATCCGCTGGATCTGAACCCTCTTCGGCCTGACCCCGATCTTCTCTGCCCATTGCCGGATCTCTTCGCGCATCCGCGCCTTGGCGTCCTCTTTCGCTTCCCTCACGACCGCGGTAACTCCAGCATGCGTTTCACCACCGTGACCATCGCTTCCTTGCCCACGGCCGGCAGGACCAGTTTGTACAGCTCGGCTTTCAATTGCCGCTCCTCAGCAACGTTTTCCCGATAGTTGGGATACTTCCGGAACGCTGCCTCCACCTTGGGCGCAAGCCCGCCAGGGTCCGGCGCGCCGGCCTGTTTCAGCAGCCAAAACAGCGTAAACGTGTTGATGTCAAACCCGGTCTTCTCCCGCTCCCGCTTGGCCTGTAGATATTCCTCCATCAGCCGCGCCAACTGCTCGAGCGCCGATTGAGTGCTCAATTGCCGGTCGTCATAGGCCTCCAGAATCGCCTCGGTCCGTTCGCTGATCGGGATCAGAAACGGTTGCTGCTCGCCCTCCTCTCTAACGGTGGCCAACAGGCTTTTGCCCAGGTTGATCACCTTCGGCGGCTCGCCGCCATCAGAGGACTTCAGCGCCTTCAGCGTGTTCTCGTCAATGCGGACCGGCTTCATCACCGTGTCCAGCCCCGTGCCGATCGCCGTCCGCTTCACCAGATCCTCGGTCTTCTTCATCAGGTCCCGGATTAGCGCTACCTTCTTCGAGAACGCGTTGACGACGATCTGATATAGGGCGGACAGCTTCCCGTAATCCTCGATGTACGGTCGCAGGAACACGTCCGGCGAGATGATCTCGTAAAGCGTCTCCAGTTCCTGGAACAGCTTGTAGAAGCTCTCCCGACGCTCTTTGTCCTCAAATACCTCGATGGCCCGCTCCACGGCTTTGTCGTCAATCGGGCCCGCGCAAAGCTCCAGGAACCGCCTCGACTGTTCCATCAGCACGACGAAGCGCGTCTTCAAGACGTCGATGTTCTGGATCGCGCTGCCCACCACATCGGAGTCAAACGCCAGCGCGCTTTCCAGCTTCTCGAAGATGCCGACGAAGTCGAGCACGTAGCCGGCCGGCTTCTTGATGCCATCCTCGTCCTCGTAAGGCCGGTTCACCCGCGCGATGGCCTGAAGCAGCGTGTGGTCGCGCATGGGCTTGTCCAGGTACATGCAATACAGGACCGGCGCGTCGAAGCCCGTGAGCAGTTTCTCGGTCACGATCAGGATCTTTGGCACTGAATCGCGCTTGATGAACGCCCGGCGGACCTGTTTCTCCTCGTCCTCGCTCAGCTTGTACTGCGCCAGAATCTCATCGTCGTTGTGGGCCGACGTGTATACCACGGTGGAATACTCGGGCGGCAGGTACTTGTCCAGAGCCTTCTTGTACAAAGCGCAGGCTTGGCGGTCCACTGCCACCAAAAAGGCTTTGTAGCCCGACGGTTCCACGTTTTCCCGGAAGTGCTGCGCCACGAACCGAGCCACCTTGTCGACGCGATCCTCAGCCTTCAGGAACGTCTTCAGGTTCACGGCGCGGTCCAGGATCTTGTTCAGTTCCTCGATATCGCTGATCCCCTGCGCCTCGGCCAGGTCCAGAAACTCTTTCTCCAGCTGCTCGCGAGGCACACGGATGTCGTTCGGCGCGAGCGTGTAGTTCAACGGCAGCGTGGTTCCGTCCTCAATCGACTCCGCAATCGAGTACTTATCGAGATAGCCCTTCTCGTCGTCCTTGCCGAAGACCTTGAAGGTGCCTTTGCCGTAGGCGATTCGGTCGATTGGCGTGCCCGTAAAACCGATCATGGTGGCATTGGGCACGGCGGCCACCAGGTAGTTGCCCAGGTCGCCGCTGGTGGTGCGGTGCGCCTCGTCCACCAAGACGAACACGTTCTCCCGCGTGCACAGATCGGCGTCGGCCTTGTCAAACTTGTGGATCATCGAGACGATCAGGCCCCTGTAGTCCGACCGCAACAGCTCGCGCAGGTGCTGCTTCGAGCGGGCGATTTCGGGCGCCAGGCCATAGGCCGCCAGGTTCGCAAATAGCTGGCTTTCCAGCTCATTGCGGTCCACCAGCAGGATGACCGTCGGTTTCTCAAACGCCGGGTGCCGCAGGATCAGGTCGGCGGCCTTGATCATCGTGAAGGTCTTGCCCGAACCCTGCGTGTGCCAGACCAAGCCGGTGCGCTTTTCCGGGTCGAGCGCCCGCTCGACCACCTTTTCCACCGCGCGCGTCTGGTGCTGCCGCAGCACGATCTTCCTGAGCTCGTCGTCTTTCTTGTAGAAAATGATCCAGGACTCCAGGAACCGCAGAAACCGCTCCCGCGCGAAAAAGCGCTTCACCTTGCGCTCGAAGTTGCCTTTTTCCTCGTCCTTCCAGTTGAACAGGCTCTTGCGGTCCAGGTTCCAGGTGACGCCGTAGTAGAAGTCGATCAGGTGCGTCACGTCGAAGATCTGCGGCGCCGTCACCAGCTCGGGCGTCTCGCGATGGTAGCGCCGGATCTGGGTGATGCCCTCCTCGATCCCCTCCTTCTTCACGGCGCTCTTCGTTTCAACCAGCGCCACCGGGATGCCGTTGATCACAAACACGACGTCGGCGCGGTTGCGGAACTTCCCGTTCGTATATTGCCATTCGCCGGTCACCTGAAAGACGTTCTCAGCCGGATGCTCGAAGTCGATCAGCGCAACGTTCCGCTGCCGCTTCTCCGATTCCACGTACACGGACCGTTCGCCGCGCAGCCATGCCAGCACCTCGGCATTGCCTTCGATGTTATTTCGGACGCTCTCGATGCGCGCGACGATCTCATCGGCGTTCGCGACGGTAACCACGCCAGGGTTCAGGCTGATCAGCTTGTCGCGTAGCGTCTGGTAGAAGAGCGTTCCGCTCTCGCCGCGCCGGAGCGTCAGGGCCTGGTCCGGGGAGACGTAGGCCCAGCCGATCTCCTGGACGTATTCGACCAGGGGGTTCTGGACCGTGGCGCGTTCGCTCGATATGCTAGGCATGGCTTACCTCCGCCATGTCGAGGTTCTTGACGCGGATCGCGCCGGTCATGAGGGCGTGCAGAAGACTTGAGAAAAGGCGCTGAAGTGCAGCGCTCTTCTCTTGGGCAAGGCGTCTCCGCTCGTCAAGCGCCGCAAGAATCGAGATAATCTCCTGCTGTTCGCTCTTAGGTGGCCGGGGGATCGCAAGACTCCGGAGAATGCTTGTATCTATGTTGAATTTTCCGTCCGCTGCCGGGTTCGCGCGTCCAGCGATCTGTTCACGGCCAACCTCGGAGAGGAACTGTTGAACGAAATGAGGCACCAAAACGTCGCCCGAGAGCCGCACGCGGATCAGGTAGGATGCGAACAATGCTCCCTCTGGACGGCCTTCGTAAACGGCGCAGCGACCAGTATATTCGCGATTTCCGTTCGTTCTGACAAATAACAAGTCTCCGGGTTCCAGTCGAAGCTTCTCAATCTCCTTGTCCGTCAGATCACCCGGTTGAGCATATTTGAGATCACTGGTTTCGATGGTGCCATGGATGATATTCGGAATCCGAAGTACGGGAGTGGTCGCCAGCTGCGTTGTGCAACGCTGCGAAGTTCCGTAGTTCATGCGGGTACAGTGGTCCCCAATGCGCACCACCTCCCAACTCTCCGGGATCTCGCCGATCTCGGTCTGCTTAAGCGGCTCGCCGCGCAGCCCCTCCCGGAACAGCTTCGCCATCGTCGCCGACTTCAGCGCCGCCAGCTTGCCGCAGATCGCCGCTTCAACTCTGATCGCTGTCTCAACGCTTCGGAGGATTCGCGCTATGGCTCGTTGCTCAATTCGATCGGGGAAAGGGATCTCGCAGTTCTCCAGTTCGTGACGCTGGAGGCTCGGGATTACGTCGTTGCTCGCTCCCACACCATGGGCGCGCAGAGCATATGCTGCGAACTCAGAATCTACCTCCGCATCGGGTCTCCGAACCAGGTAGAAGGTGGTGTCCGAGGGAAAGCAAGGCTTGTCGATAAACCATACCTGGCCAGCGCTCCCCTTCCGCCCAACCACAATCGTGGGCTCGCGGACCAAGGGGGAATCTGTCCATGCGTAGACTCCGCTCGAGCCGATCACGGGGACCTTTCCGTCTCGACCAGGGTTGGCTTTCCCATACCTCACTTCAAACAACCGACTCACGGTGGCTATGTTCCAAGGCTGCGCCGCGCTCATCTCGTCCCCCATTGGAATCCCAAGCCTCTGAAAACATCCGCCAACGTCGCATCGAGCGAGGCTGTCTCCTCTCTGAGTCGAGCTAAGTCATCAAGGATCGATTGCACATCCCCTGTTCGAGTCTCCGCCGCCCCTCTGACATACCGCGACGGCGAAAGATTGTAGTCCGCTTCCGCGATCACCTCCTGGCTCGCCACCCGGCATAGCCCCTCCTGATCCCTCCATTCGCGGAAGCACTGGACAATCTTGCGGATTCCCTCCTCGGTGAGCTCGTTCTTCGGGCGCCCTTTCCGGAACTCTGCGCTGGCGTTCACCAGCAGCACTTGCCCGCGCCGGTTCCTGGGCTTCGCCGCGTTCAAGACGACGATCAAGCCGGCGGCGGTGGTGTTGTAGAAGAGGTTATCCGGAAGGAGAATGACGCCTTCCACCAGGTCCTGCTCGACAAACCAGCGGCGGATGGTTTTTTCCTTGTTCTCGCCCTGGCTGCCACTGCCGCGGCTGGCGGCCCCGGTGTCGATCACCACGGCGGCGCGGCCGTGATCCTTCATGGACGCCGCCACGTGCTGGAGCCAGGCCCAGTCCGCGCTCGACGCCGGCGCGTAGCCGCCGCGGGTCTCGAATCGCTCATACGGGTCGTTCTCGTAGCTCTTCGGGTCGAAGTTGTCCTGGTTCCACATCGGGTTGGTCACCACGATGTCGAACCGCTTTAGCCGGCTGTCGTCCAGGAACTTCGGGTTGCTCATGGTGTTCCCGCGCACGATCTCGCCGGCCATGTCGTGCAGCACCATGTTCATCCGGGCGATGGCGAAGGAGGACCCGGTCAGTTCCTGGCCGTGGAGCTTGAGCGGGCGGTCGATCTTCTGCTCGCGCTCCTTGAGCACCAACTGGCACTTGATGAGCAGTCCGCCGGAGCCGCAGCAGGGGTCATAGACCTCTTCGCCTTGCTTGGGGTCCATCAGCCGGGCCATCAGCCAGCCGACCTCCTTCGGCGTGAAGAACTCGCCGGCGCTTTGCCCCTGGCCCTCGGCGAACTTGCGCAGGAGGTACTCGTAGGCGCGGCCCAGGAAATCCGGCTCCACGTCGTTGAGACCGAGCCGGTAGCGCGGATCGCTGAGCGTTTCGATCAGCCGCGCCAGCGCCTCGTCGCTAATTTCCCGCTCGCCGTTGCGCGTCTCGTTGTAGTCGACGATGTCAATGACGCCCTGGAGGCTGGGGTTCGCCTTGGCGATCGCGCGGATCGTTGTGGTGAGCTGCTCGCCGAGAGTTCTGGGCCTGCGATCCTCCGGCCAGTCGAATTTCTTCCGGCCGCTGACCACCGGCCAAGTGGCCTCAGGAGGAATGTAGAAGCGGACCAGCGACGGGTCGGCTTCAATCACGGCGCGCGCCGTTTCCTCATCGCCGAATTCCTCGGTGAGCCGGGCGATTTCGTCTTCGAAGACATCCGACAACCGCTTGATGAACACCAGCGGCAGGATGTAGTCCTTGAACTTCGGCGCGTCTTTCTCGCCGCGTATGGAACAGGCTGCTTTCCACAGCAGGGTTTCCATCGAGCGGTTGTCCATCACTTGACCGTTGCCCTTGGCGGGAGGGGCTGGTTCCGCCTCCCGTTTGCGCCGCCCTCGGCGAGCAACGGGCGGCGCGGGAACCGAGAGGGTGGCTTCACCTACCTTCCCGGTCAGGCGGACGTGCAGATCGGCAAACTCCGGTCCCAGCGACCTGACGAATTCCGCCACGGCATGACGCACCGCCCCATCCGGCTCGGTTTTCCCTTTTTCCCAACGGCTGACGGTGGGCAGAGACACACGGAGCTGAACAGCTAATTTCTCTTGGGAAAGATTCAGGCGTTGGCGTAGTTCTCTGACAACGGCAGCAAAGACGACGGGCGAGCCTTTGGGCATGAACCGATTATGTGACAAATCATGTGATAGGTCAAGTGCCTAATCAGTCCTGGTTTCGTCCGTCCGCTTCAACTCTTTGATATCTAGTAGGATAAAGCTCTGGATTATCCTCCCCGGCTTCTTGGTTTCTCGCTTTCGAAGGACAGCCTGCCATTTCTGACCTACAACCTTCTCGCGGTGAATTCGCTCCAGATACGCCTCGCTGAAGCCCTCCGCTACCTTCCCTGAAATCAGTTCGTTGCCGGGAGATGTTCGGAACTCGAAACGGCGGGCGTATGGAACAACCCCGATCAGCTCGCCTTCGACAGGGATGTCCTCTTCCCTAATCTCGGTTGCCTCGGCCCGGGTGTACGCCCGCTCAATGGCAACCTCGTCGAAGCTCCTGTCCGTTTCGCCTTCTACCAAACGGAAGACCGCGTGTTCCTTGTGTACCCATTTGAAGAATTCCCGCAGTGAATCGAAGATGCGGGAATTGATCTCCTCCACCATCCGGTTGAACGGCTGGTC